>Ga0209514_10002563_pt1 | contig 27818 bp, 26 predicted proteins | sample Subgrocontami58m_FD_187452 | JGI IMG/M metagenome (GOLD analysis project Ga0209514, IMG submission 187452) | Subsurface groundwater microbial communities from S. Glens Falls, New York, USA - GMW37 contaminated, 5.8 m (SPAdes) (version 3) | ecosystem: Environmental > Aquatic > Deep subsurface >...
GTCTTCACTGGATGATGGTCGTTGTGTGGCTTGCCCTGTTAAGACGGCAACGTCTGGTCGTTCCAACTAATGCCTGGGATGAAGATACTGTTGCAATTCTGATTTTGGGTATAATGGCCGCCATCTTTACCGGAATAGGGATGATTCATATTTTTTGATTGTAGGGGGTTGACAATAAATAATCTGAACAAGTTTGTTGTCCGACACTTTGAAGATCAGGCACTGTCAGGGCTAAAGCCCAATCCCCGTTTTTACGAGGACAAGTTCAGATAAGACCGTCACTAACCCCAGCTTTAAGGCTGGGGTTAGTGGGTACACGACCTACCGGGGCTTTAGCCCTGATGGCACAGCAACATGAAGTTGTTCATGTTATTTATTGTCAATCCCTAGGTGAAATTTTATGAAAACTATAGAAGTGAAAAAAGAAGAGGTTATAAATGTACTGAGATTGGATCTTATATCTGAGATTCAAGCCTTAAAAAAGTCTATAGAGTTTTTTGAAAAAAAATACGGCAAATCATTGAAAGAATTTGAAAAAGAAGTATTGGAAGGGGAAGAAAATTTTGAAAAATGGGACGATTACATGGAATGGAAGGCATACGAAAACACATGTAAAGACAGACTTAGTCATCTAAAAGATTTGAAGAATGCTAAGGACATTAGGCTTGAGAAAGTATTAAAAAGTATCGAAAAGAAGCTCGGAGTAAAACAATGACCATCCCTCTCTTCCTTGGAGCTGGAATTCTTGCCTTACTGGTATTGCTTTTGAGCATATTCAGTGAGGTCGTATACCAGTTTTTTGGTCGTGGTGAGAAACGTAAACTTGTCGTATTAAGCGACGACGAGTATAGGAAAGAACTCGATATCGAGGGTGGGGAAAGGCTTTTATCTCTGCTTCAGAACAGGGGGTTTAACATCCCTGCTGCCTGTGGTGGTATGGCTACATGCGGCCAGTGTAAGGTAAAACTCCACACAGATGTTGGGTTTTATACGTCCGTAGAGGCTCCACATTTTGATATGAGAACAAGGGAAACTGCCCGGAAATTCCTGGATCACAAGATTGGTGATGGATATGTGCGATTGGCATGTCAGGTCAGGGTGGAAAAGGATGTAAGTTTGTATCTGCCCAAAGATACTTTGCACGTTAAAAAATACACAGCCCGTGTTATCAAGAAGATACCCATTACCAGCGATAAGATGGAGATGTGGCTAAAACCTTCAAGACCAATTCAGTACAAACCCGGTCAGTATATCCAGCTTGCCATTCCCGATGATTTTGCAGAAGAACATTATAAAAAATATGGGGACTTGATAAAGGAAGCATGCAAGAAATTAGGGAAAGAGTTCGTTCCCTATACGCCCGGCACAACGTTGTACAGGGGCTATTCCCTTGCTTCTGTCGAGCCAGACCTCTTGAAACTCATCGTTCGTATGGCTCCAGTGGATTCATCTATGCCCTTGGAGAAGGGCGGTCCTCCATGCATAGGGCCTAATTGTACTCATAATTATATCCAGGAACAAAGCTTGTGGAATTTTTTCCTCGGTGAAAAGATACGTTTCACAGGTCCGTATGGTCATTTTATGTTAAAAGAACAACCGCATACCGCCGTCTTTGTTGCTGGTGGAGCGGGTTTGGCGCCCATTCTCGCACTCTTAGAACAATGGTTTAAAGAGGGCAGACAGGATAAGGCCATATTTTTCCTGGGAGAACGACGATTCCAGGATATTCCAACGGTCTATTTGCCCAAATGGTTAAAGTGGGAACGAGCGAATCCCAATTTTCAATTCGTACCGGTACTTTCCGGGGCATTTCGCGGCGACAATCCTGCCGAAATGAACGATGTGGACAAGAAATGTTTTTATAACGTTTCAGAAGGAGACAGACAGCTTATCAAAGAGCAAGGGCTTGCGGATGAACAGGGAAACCAGTGGAAGGGACAGGTTGGTTTTATCGGTCCGCTCCTGAGAAAATATCTCTCGCCCGACGCGAATATAGCGTTTTACCTCTGTGGGCCTGCGCCCATGACGGTTACCGTTATTGATTCAGCCGCTAACACACTGAATTTGAATAAGGAAAATGCCCTTTTTGACGACTTTACCGGCACATTGACCCCTTCTGTTGACCTCATCTACCAGAAACTCGAAATCAAAGAAAAGATATCTGGTTTGAACATACCCAATGCCGATAAGCTCATCGAAAAGGTCGGGAACATCCTCATTATCCAGTTGATATTGAAAGACAAGATTGATGCAAGCTACGATTTCCTTAAACAAGTAAGAGAAATGCTTGACAGATCACCACAAGAATTAGAATCACTTCTTCTTTCATATAAAAGCTAAAAAACAAAACTTCAGACTAACAAGAAACGTTAAAACCACAGAGACACGAAGGCACAGAAATTTCCTTGTTCCTATGCCTCCTCTCGTTCCCATGCTCCGCGTGGGCACGGAAGATAGGACGCTCTGCGTGGGAATATCAATGCAATGAATTTTCATGCGATACGTAATCTTAACCATCTTCTTCTTTTGTCCATTTACATGCGCTTCTAAAATGTATTCACAAGATTTTTTCCCTATTACAGAATTCAGTAGCAAGGAACTGGCCAAGGGTGAACCTATAGGCTGGAAGACCCATAAAGGCATTTGCAGAGAGATTAAAAACAGGATTATGCCCAGGATTGTGGAAATTGAAGGCAGAAAGATGCTTTATGTAAATGCCAATGATAACGGCGCTATCCTCTTCAAGCCAGTCCGTCTTAATCCGAAACAATATTCCTTTTTGAGCTGGAACGGGAAGGTATCAAACACCATGCCAGCAAGCAGAGAGAAGGAAGAAGGCGGTGACGATTATCCTGCCGCTGTGTGTGTTGTGTACGGCAAGACATTTCTCTCCATACCATACTCGTACATGATATTAATTTACGTATATGGAAATAACCTGCCTGTGGGAGAGCGATTTGAAAATCCCTGTGAAGCCAAAGCAAAAATGATTGTCGTACAGAGCGGCGCTCAGGACGCAGGCAAATGGCTCAGTTACAAGGTGAACCATTACCAGGACTATATGCAGGAATTCGGGGAAGAACCGCCAAAAATTATTTATGTAGGAATTCAAACCAACGCCGACCGCAATCACGGTAAAGTTGAGGCGTGGTATTCAGATATTCGTTTAAATAAATAATGATTGTTCACTGCCGAGAACACGGAGAACGCAGAGAAAAACAATGAAGATTCCGCTGTTTATTGTAGATATTGAAATACAGTATCATCCCCGCAGCAGAAAAGAGTGGATGTATTTTGCCGCCACGGTGGTATCGCTGGTATTATGTTGTTTTATTGCTTACTATACAGTTGTCTATTTAAAAAGCGAAATTACAAGACAAAAAATTGAAGAAAAAAATGTGAAAATGCAACCTGAGAAGCAGGAGAAAAAAACCGTTACCGTAGAGGATGCCCTCGATAGTATCCGGGAACATCTCACCAAATAACCCCGGAAGCAGGCAAAGCAATAGGGGGCGAATCTTTCATGATATTTACATAGGCACTCAAACCAAAGCCAACCGCACGCACGGGGAGGTCAAGTCATGGTACACAGATATTTGTTTAAATAAAAAGTAATAGTTCACCACCGAGGACACGGAGAACGCAGAGAAAACGAGGTAAAACATAAAAGATTGCATAAGGGATGGTAAGGCGGAGCGTACTCAACAAAACGAGGTAAAGACGGTTCACTTCGCTGCGAACCCATCCTACACAACAAATTTTTGAAGTCATAAATGTACAGGTTTATCTGTATTTTATAAATTTTACAGAATTAATTCTGTATGCTTAATAATTAAGTGAAAAGAACGCTCATGTTGAAGGAAGAGCAGGCGGCTGAATTGTTAGCGCGATGCGAAGCAGCAGTTGGAAAGGAACTGTCTCAGGTGAGAGGCAATTTGCAAAATGCACAGACGCGAGCAGCTGCAGTGTGGGAATTGCTTGTTATAGATGTTGCATTTCAAATTGGTGTTATAGAATACGAACCTCATCCAGGAGGAAGTCCTGACATAAGATTGCACATTCCACAAGGGCGTCTTGTGTGGATAGAGGTTGCATTCCTATATCCGAGATTTTGGAGGGAAGAGCGAAAATCTGAAGAAGTTGTTAATTGGATATTTCAAGAAGCCGAACGCCGAGGTATCTCACCTTATAAGATTCAATATCGTCTTGACGGGAATTGGAAAAATAAGGCTGGACCAATACGTATATTACCGGAACTGCACAAAAGAAAATAGTTCTTAAAGGACTCTGGGATTTCTCAGTTCTTTGATGATGTTTGTTCCATTCCAAATGAAAAACATTCACTTACTTTGAGTCCATATTCTATAGAACTTTTTTATATGCCAAATGCAAGTGGACCATATGTGTCTGGTGGTGGTCTCGTACAGGAATCTCCTCAGACTGTTAAGGAGCACGCGGTTTATCGAGTCCTTAAAAATAAAGCAAGGCAGCACATTGTTAATGGACCTCGAATTGTTTGTATTGGCAGCGATCAAAGCCCTGCACTTTCATTATTAACTACACCAGGACACCCAAAAGTTCGTGATGCTGTTGCAGCGGCATTTTACGAGAGTCGTTCATTGACGGCAGTTATTATTGTGCGAATTGAGACTCTTTTCTCCGTTTTTGGCAAATTTGAACAAAGAGCGCATACTGATTTTTTTCTAAATCCAAATGCGAAAGATCCGTTGACAGAAAAAGAAGTTCAAGCATTTCGCAAATTAAACTTTAATCGGTGGAGATACACTGATGCTTTACAAAAGTGGGATCGAGAAAATTATGAACGGTTCAGGCGTATTAGAGGGTCACTAAACTATAGATTTAGGGGAGATGTCATGGAGATTGAGGTGCCAGCAAACATCTTGGTAAATGCACTGGCTGGAAAGACGAACCTTGTGAAAGAATATGGTTTATCTGAAGATAATTCTATAGCACGAGCCTTAAACGATGGGTGGGTGGTCAAATCTTGTAGTTTAAAAAGCGGAAACATAGAGGCTGGGGAGGCACCGAAGGTAGTTCTAGACATGGTTCCACCTCCCTTCCCTGTATATTGGCCCGAGAGGAAGTAGCATTAAACTAAAGATTCAATAATTATCAAGAGGGTCACCTTCAAATTTCAATTACCAAATATGGGAAATAAAATATTGAATTATGAAGAACCGACCCTTTCATTTTCGCTTGAGCGCCTTGTTAGGCAACGATTTCGTCCATTTGAAAATAAGATACTTCTGAAATGTTAGCCTTCTCTTTTGCATGCTCAATGGTCATGCTGACAAGATTACCCCTGCCGTCTAAATCAATATAAAGGTTTTCCGATATTTCCTTTGTTTCCACGATTGACTCGTTCGAAAATTCAATGAGCGCCGTATCTGTACCTGCAAAATAACGAATTTTCATGTCGGAAATGTACAATAAATTATGATGGATTAACCACAGAGGCCGCAGCGAAAATCTAATTAAACTTTGTCAAAACCGTTGAAAGCATTGGGAACCACAGAGATTGCTCAGATTAAAAAAATAATGTAAGGACGAATAGATATGCTGTTCGTACGCCGTTTGTGATTATTCAACTAAAGTTTTTGCTAATAATGCCGATATTAAGTATATGTTACTTTGAACCAGATAATCAACTATTTTGAGAGGAGGTTTGAAATGGTAATATACCTGACGGGAACGGCATTTTTGGGATGGCTGTTAAACCAACTGTTTTGTGTAGGGGGTTAACATGGTAATATGCTTATTGGCGACAGCATTTTTGGTATGGCTGTTAAATCAATTGTATTTTACGGCGAGGTCGAAATGGATAACATTGCAGGAATCGGTAACCGTTATATTCCGAACTTTGGTCAGTTGAACAAGATGACGCTTGCTTTGATAAAGGATAAAGACAGCGATGGGGACAAGGCTTTGAGCGCTGAAGAACTGAATGTTCCTGAAGATGTCTTTACAAAGATCGATATCAACGGTGATGGGAACACAGACAGCGTAGAACTTAATGCCTACTATCCAATAAGCAGGATAGATATTCCTACCCTGCAGCTTATTAAAGACAAGGACACGGATGGTGACAAGGTTTTAAGTGTTGAAGAACTAGGCGTTAACGAAGACGTCCTAAAAGAGATTGATACAAACGATGATGGAAATGCAGATAGAGAGGAACTAAACGCCGCTCATCCATTGGCCAAGTTTTATAATACATTCGCTTCTCTAGCCAAAGATATAGATGCATTTAAAGATAGTATCGACGTGATTGTATGAATGATAATTCAAGTCCTTAGAGAACGGCTAATACCCCATAACATCCCAAATCCTAACGAAGCGGCCCTGATAAAAAGATAAAAAGGGGAAAATACTCCGATAAGCGGGTCTTTCCTGGTGGCCAACATAATAAAAGGTAGCGATGTTACACAGAAAGATATGGCCATAATGATTAAAAGGTATACTCCCTTTGGAAAAGCGACTGCAAAAGGAATTGCCGCAATGAAAAGGAGCAGAAAAAGAATCTGTAACTTTAATGTTTGCGGTGTATATGTATCCTTCAGCATCTTGTCTGGAAATCTTTTGTAGACTACGGTTCTCCAATAACCCCGCCAGAATTTGAGTCTCGTATATCTCCTGATGGAGCTTGGGTGGTTCAGATGATAAACGATGGCGTCAGGATTAAAAACCATTTTGTATCCGAGTTTCGACATCCTGTACGAAAGCTCCGTATCTTCATTATTCGCTACGGGGAAATATGGGTCAAAGCCGCCCATCTGAAGAAATATATCCTTACGATAACCAGCAGAATAGGTGTCCACCATGTCAATTGATTCTGCCTTCTTCAACAGTTCAAACCTCTCCTCGAACTCAAGCTGAGCAAACCGGGCCATCATACTTTTTTGTTTGGTCTTATAAGCGCCCTTGACGGCCACTACTTCTTTATCTTCAAATGGTTTAACCATCTCTGCAATCCAGTTGTCGAAAGGCACACAGTCAGAATCAGTGAAGAGGATTATTTCTCCCAGTGCTTCTCTCACCCCGACATTCCTGGCAGTTGCAGGACCATGATTCCTTTGATACAGGTATTTTACCGGATAGGCTCTGACAATATCTGCCGTCCCATCAGCAGAACCGTCATCAATAACGATCACCTCGTAGCTTTCACGCTGATATTTCTGGGCCAAAAGGGCTTCGATACATTGACCGATGGTTTTCAGGGCATTGTAAGCTGGAACAATTACTGAAACATTCATAGTTCGTAAATATTTTGGCGTATAAGGAATATCAATATTACATAAATAGTAGCGCGAGATTTATCTCGCCTGAAGCGACTTTGTGCTGGTTCAATCGTTCTCGATTGAACCAAAATGTTTCTGTTCAGCCTATAAGCCTGAACCAGGGAAGGCCAAAAAAGGCGCACAAAATAAAGCCTTTATTCTTCACCGATCTCTTTCTCAGGGACATCGATCAATATGTATCTATCCATTTTCTCTACTTGTGCACCTGTTGAGTTAATGAGTTCTTTCAACTTTCGATAGCTTCTTCTCTTGACTGTAGCGGAACCAGATATAACCGTAAACTCAAAGCTATCGTTGTCAAAAAGATTTCCGCTGGAATCGGTGAGTTTTACACCAAAAGTAAAAGTTCCTAATTCTGATCGTGTTGGAATGCTCAAGTAGTGCGAATGCGTTCTTGACTTTCCACCATCAAGACCTGTTGATATTTTTCCGAAGTTCGCCGTGGTTTTATCAGGCCTGGTTATATAAGACTGCACATAAAAATTATGGTAGGAAGAGTCATTATTAGTTTCTTCAATAGTAAAAGGTCCTAAAGTACTACCCCTGGAAACAGTAGCTTTTGATGGAGGGGTCAGGGTATGCGAAACTATGGGTGTTTCTAACCAGTTAAGAATATGTCGAACGAGTTCCCAGTCAGACCCTTTATCATCCATTGTATCCTCTCTATCTATGGTGACGCCATCACGGTCAGAGTCTTCTTCAATCTCCGGGTGGGGTCCGGAAAGAACTACCTTGCCCGAACCACACTGAAAGGCGACAATAGCGGGTTTCCCGTTATAGTTGTAAGTGGCTAAAATCTCCACTTTTGACTCTGCATCTTTATCTATAGAGAAATATGGGCCACCGATGTATATGATATCTTCAGAATAAGGAATAGTTTTATAATTAGAGAGTACCGTATTTTCTTTTTGGAAATTGAAGGTAGTCATATTCCACCGTTCAGCATTCCAATTGGCGATCTCATTAATTGGGCCAGTACCAGTTCCAGGGAAAAGGTCTAAATCGTACCCGGATTCATCATCGTAAGGCACACCTTCCCATACAATTCTATCCGAAGCAAAAAAAGCTCCTGCACATATCCCAAAATAACCCCTGCCATTTTTAACAAAGTTACGAATACGTTCCTTTCCTGCTTTTTTGATAAAGGAGTTATAAAAGGAAGCGAATCCTCCTGGGAAGACCATAACCTTGTAAAGCTTTGAAAAATCTTGAGTTGAATTATTGAGGTCGCTATCGCTTATCTCCTCATAGCTTCTACCCAATGTATCCAGCATGTGTCTAAAAGCGGTTAGTCCATCCGGCCATACACCATAATCGTATAAGTATTTACCGGGTCTTGAATCATTATAAATGGCAACATCAGCGCCATTGAGGGCAAACGCAACATTTACAGAAGATGCGTGGGAAAAGCAGGTCGTTACTATGAAAAAGAATATTGCTAGCGTAAGTCCTGTCTTAGTTATAATATTTTTCCCTTTCACTTTACACCTCCTTGTCAAATTGAGTGAGATTGTCAAATTCCTACTCGGTAAAGCTTAATGGGCTGTGTCTTACCGCGCAGGGTAATCTCTTTTTCCGGCGTAATATTATCCAGAATTTTTAATCGGGAAAAGGTTTCTTCAGTGATCAGGATGTTTGCTTGTAGTTCCTTTGTGATATCCTCTACGCGGGATGCCGTATTAACCGTGTCTCCGATTATCGTGTATTCCATCTTGCGTTCCGAGCCGATGTTTCCCACTACGGCTACTCCCGAATGGATTCCTATGCCGATACGCAGGGGTATGTCGAGCATGAGTTCTTTATTGAGTACATCGAGCATAGAGATCATTTCTATTGCAGAATTTACCGCCAACTCTGCGTGTTCTTCTCGTGTTATGGGAGCGCCAAAAAAGGCGAGGATACCGTCACCGATATATTTGTCCAGTGTGCCTTTATTTTTTAATATGATGTTGGCCATCATGGCAAAATATGAGTTTAATATTGACACGACCTGTCGTGGGTCTCGTTTTTCTGAAAGTGCAGTAAATCCGCGAATATCGGCAAAAAGTACCGTTACTTCGACGCGATTGCCCCCTAAAGGTATTTCGCCCGGATATTTTAATAATTCCTCGACCACCTCTTCGCTAACGTAATGCTTAAATATCCTCTTGATCCTTCTTTTTTCTTTATCTTCAATGGTGTATCGGTAGGTAAATACTGCCGTGTAAGTGAGTGGTATAGCGTCTAATGGACAAATCATGTCCAGGCATACGCTATAGCTGCTAAAAAGAAAAATACAAAAATTAGCATAACCCACCGCGATAGCAAATGCAACGATTCCACCGGCGATGGGTGACAGCTTAAAAGAGGTAAAACTGGTCAAAACGCCCAGAAACAAAATTATCAAAATGGTCTGCCAGAATTTTAGAGAGATTATAAAACGTCTCTCCAGTATTGTGTTGATTACATTTGCGATAATTTCGACGCCAAGTGTCTGTCGTGTACTGGAGTAATATCGCGAACGGTAAAAGGGCGTGGGTTTGAAGTCCTGGCTGTAAATGTTCCCGGGGCCTATTAAGACAATTTTGTCCTTAAAATTTCTTTTGAAAAAGTCGGTCTTTCCCTGGCGTGATAATTGCCAAACCTTATAGAACGATATGATAGGGAATGTGCCGCTTGGGCCTGCAAAATTAATAAGCATTTCGTTATAAGAATTGACAGGGATTGCGCAGTCACCCACCCAAATAAGGTCTCCTTTTTTTTCAATGTGACTATTAAAATATTTTGCGACAACTTTTAATCCAATGTATGCATAGATATTGCTTTCCGTATCGTTCAGGAGCAATGTCTGCCTCCGAACGCAGCCGTCATTGTCAATGGTCAGGTTTGAAAAACCAATATTGTCCGGGTCTGCCGCATAGAGGTAGCGAGGGAGAGGATTTATAGCCTTGAGACCATTCACCGTGTTATCCCACCGTAGTAAATTAATCATGATTACATTCTGTGCCTCCATTAAGGCATCTGCCATAATACCATCGAGGTCTTCCCCTTCGACCTTCTTTTTCAGTGCTATGGTCTGGAGAAAGTCAAGCCCTATAGACTTTGCTTCACCCACAGCCACAGCTTTAACAATGTCAGCAAAATAAGGACTCCAAAATATAAATGGATCCTTTATCTTATCCAACGCCTCCTCATCTGTCCCGATGATTACTATCTTATCATTTGTGGGGATTGTGCCTCGACACAAAAACCTAAAATCCAGACTCTTAAGTTCGATTCCTTTGAGCAGACCTGTGCACAGAAGGATAATCATTATCCCACCGCATCCAAGACCGATAAGGACTATGGCTATACAACGCCTGAAAAACACCGTCTTGCCAGGGTGGAATGATATCATTTGTAAACGTTATTTTTTCTTACTTAACTTGATATTTAATTTTTTCTCTTTTTCCGCTTCGAGTTTGATATTCTTTTTGTAGCTCTTGTAACCGCTCTTTTTTGCCGTTAGCGTGTATTTTCCTGGTTCCAGATCGGTAATCAAGTAGTTGCCGTCGCTGTCGGTTGTCGTCGTATTTGCGGAGGTTTTCTTTTTGACAGTTATTGTCACGCCTTCCAATGGGTTACTCTTCTTATCTTTTACCGTACCGGAAATACTCGCTGTTTTTGGGGCAACTGTCAGTCCTATGTTTTGTGTTGCCGTATTGAGTGAATTTACACTCACAGTCTGGCTTCCTGTCTTATATCCGGATACATCTGCGGAAAGGGTGTAGGTCCCTGACGATAACTGCAGAAAATAGGCGCCGCTTTTTGTGGTTGTGTAAGAACCTTTTGCCCCTTGCACGGAGATTGTTGCGCCGCTGATTTTGTTATTCGTGGCTGTATCAAAAATATATCCTTTTACAAAGCCAGGATACCCGTTCGCTAACTTTGGGGTAAAACTGCTGTAGGTTTTTGTGATGTTTTTATTATTGCCGGTATCATGGTTTGTTGCTGTTTCAGAGAGTATTGTTTCTGTGGATGTGCCGGTGGATGTGTCCATATAAGTTATTCCTCCGGCATTTATTGCCATAACTGTCCAATAGTAGGTTGTCCCATCGGCAAGTCCTGCCAATTTGTCTACGGTAACGATGCTATCAGCCAGTCCTTTCTTTTCATATTTTATTGTTGCAAAGTCGCTGGACTCCGATATCTGGAATGTGTATGTTTCCGCGCCATCTGAATCTTCCCAGTCTAACATTAAGCCGACTGCGGTTTCCTGCCCTTTATATGGGGAAATGTAACTGAAAGCGCCCGGAGGGTCTACGTTTGCCTTATTTCTCAATACGTCGGATTCCATAAATGGGGTAATTCCCCCAAAATTATCCCGTGCAAAATAAAATATTTCATACTCTCCTGTTTTTCCAAAGTTGTTAAAATTCTCGTTACTGCTGAAATCATTCCATACATACTTTTCCTCTGTAGAATCATACTCATTGTAGCTAAATCTGGGGAGGTTGATGACCTGCTGTTCCGTAGCTTTCTTGTCGTTTTTCAGACTGAAATTGGGTGATACAATTTCTGTCCATGCCTCATTAACCATGGTGGTATCATTTACCTTTGCATAGAGGGTAGGTGTATCGTCATCTGCCTCCAGGGTAATTACATCTGTGACCTCTGTCAGTTCAAGTGCTGTTGTGGTTGTGCCAATACCCAGTACCATATCTGCTGAAATTTCGCCATCTTTACCGCTGAGTGAAGAAAGCACTCCGTACGTTCCAACGCCGTCTCCGTTATCATCAAGCAGCGGGTGTTGCGCCGAGTCGTCAAAATATTGCCCGTTGCCGGCGCTTGCGCCGTTGAGTCCATTTCCGTTTTCATTTTCTGTAAATACAGAAATCTTATCAGCAGCTTTTTCGTAACACTTCTTCAAACTTAATCCTCCGGCGGCATATTTAAACAATTCCCATACGAAATAGTCTGCATGACGTATGGTCTCATCGGGTGGTAAAGGACCTTTGTAAGCAACTTCTTCTGTGTCTGAACTGGCGATAATGACGCGCTTATGGCCTGATTTAGACAGGACATTGATAAAACTTCCCGAACGGTTGGTGCCTAAAACAACCACAATAGGTTTTTCTGATGCACTCGAATTCAATTGAGACTCTAAGCTGTTGAGTGCATCTGCCAGGTCGCTGGCCTTTAAGGTGTCAGGATAAATAAAGAAATTTTCTTTGTCACCGAATCCTACAAAGATTATATACAATGGGGCCGGAGATTCATTCATACTACTAGCCATTTCAGTAATCGTATTTAGTATTTCGTCTTTGGCAGGTGTTCCATATACACCGTCTTGAGAGTCATCAAAATTGAAATAATAGATATCCTCCTCCGTAAAGCCCCTTTTGAGGAGTTTTTCGTAGATATCATTTGTCGTTAAATTGTGAGAATCTAAAACTGATTTTCCTTTGACACGGCCTTCTACAAGGATGGCATATCCTGCTACCTCCTTTGCAGCTTCCTGGACTTCAATCTCGATAGTTGCGGAATTTGTGCCTGTAAAACTATTGTCTTCTTCGAAACCGACCAATAATTTCCAGTCGCCTATATCAGGCAATTTAACAGCCTCAAATTTGTATTGAATTTGATCTTCTGACAAAAAAGGTTGTGTTTCGATTACATCCTCATAGTCTCCATCAGGATCGATACTGATCAGTTTTAAGTTTTCTTCCAGGAATTCGTTTCGCGTTGTTTCGTTATCAGGTGTTAACGTCACAATCCCTGAAATATCCACTTTTTGGTCAATCTGGATTGTAGAGGAAGAAGTATCTATGGTGAGTGCGACTTCTGCCGGATTTACCGCAAATGTCAATGGACTGCTTTCTGCATTGCTGTGATCGCTATCTCCCTCCCACCTGGCTACGACGTTCCATGAGCCGCCGTCAGACGGAAAATAGTCAGTTAAGGTAAAAATACCGTTGGAATCTGAGGTGGCTGTCTCAGTTTCTGTTTCGCCTTCGTCATTTGTGAATGTCAGGGTTACCTGCGCTTGATGGGCAGGAGAAATTCGCCCAATTATTGTTATAGATTCACCAAAGGTTATCTCCGAATCTGATATGTTTAATTCTATCGTAGATGCTTCACGTGTGACCGAAATATAATCTTCTTTGGTTTCGGTATCAGACCCGCCTAATCCGGCTATCGTAAGGCTAACGGTAAAATTTCCACTACTGCTATAGGTATGTGTCGGATTCTGTGCAGAGATGGTGGAGCCGTCTCCGAAGTCCCACAGCCATGAAGAAATATCGCCCACAGACTGGTCTGTAAATTGAACAGTTAATGGTGTTTCCCCAGAGGTGGGAGTAGCGGAAAAATCAGCGGTTAATGTTGTTGTAGATTCCGCGCCGATGGCGTAAAGGTATCCATCAGAAGAGCCAATATAGAGTAGTCCATTACTACCGATGGCTGGCGAAGAATGGACTTCGTCCTGTGTTGTATATGTCCATTGCAGGGCGCCTTTTTTGCTGATGGAATAAATTTTTTTATCTGTAGAACCGAAATAAATATTTCCATTTTTATCTATTGCAGGAGAGGAGGTGATGGCACTGCCCGTTGTATATTTCCAATTCAGTGACCCTGTGGTTCTGTTTAATGAATAGAGGTTGCCGTCTTCAGAGCCTGCATAAACTGCATTCGCATCTGTTATCGTATCGATTGCCGGGGTAGTTGAAATTCCCCCACCTGTCGTGTATTTCCATTTAAGCGATCCGTCAGTTTTTTTCAAGGCACGAATTTCACCATTTCCAAACCCAATGATGATAAGTCCATTTTTTTCATCAATCGCAGGTGATCCAACAATAATGTCATCTATTTCATAAGTCCATTTTTCGTTTCCGTCAGCGGTGTTGATGGCATAGAGTGTGCCTCCTAACGTTCCAACGTAAAGGATATTATTTGCGTCCAGTGCCGGTGAAGACCAAACTTGTTCGTCCAGTCCAGCCTTCCATGTCAGCTTGCCTGTGGGGTCCAGTGCATATAATATTTTATCCTCAGAACCAAAATAGATGGAGCCGTCCTGTGGCTTTATTACAGGAGATGAACTAATGCTTCCCGAAGTTTTATATCGCCACTTGAGTGAACCGTTATTTTTAATGGCATAGAGGTACTTGTCATCTGAACCAACGTAAATGGTACCATTGGTATCAATGGCGGCAGTGGCAGATATTTCCCCGCCCGTTGAGTATGTCCATTTTGTCACACCCTCCGGACTTATGGCGTAGAATTTTCCACTAATGCCGCCAAGGTAAATCGTAGTGTCAGTACCCAGTACTGGAGATGCCACAATTTCACTTCCTGTTTGGTATTGCAAATAGAGTGTGTTTTTTTGTGGTCCGTTCAGCGAACTCTGTCCTGTGTGTTGAACATCATGCATGAACATAGGCCAGGGGGAATTAGCGAGCTGGGCGTATAGTGCAGGAGGTGAACTGCATAGGAAGGATTGAAAAAGAATGAATAAACCGATAAACCAGAAACTACGGCAGGAACAATAAAACCGGTTTTTTGAAGAATTGAAGACTTTAAAATAGACGTGAAATTGAATGAGTCTGTTCACGATGTCATTCGCTCCTTAGCCAGTATAGTTAAAGTTACAAATAATCTACCATGTATGCAAAAATAGTCAATTTGTTTTTGGTTATAACTCTCCGATATCTTCGTTCCATAGTTCCGGGTTCTTTTGGATGAATTCTTTCATGAGTTGCTTGCATTCGTCAAGGTTCAAATTAATAACCTCAACCCCATGCGATGCCATAAATTCCTTCGCGCCGGCGAATGTCTCGCTCTCTCCGACAAAGACTTTCCTGATCCCAAACTGGACAATCGCACCTGCGCATAGATAACAAGGCATCAATGTAGAATAAAGGACAGTATCACGGTATCTGCCGATTCTGCCGGCATTACGCAGGCAATTAATTTCCGCATGCATGATGGGGTCGTTTTCTTGTACGCGCTTATTATGTCCCCGTCCAATAATCTTCCCATCTTTTACAATAACAGAACCGATGGGAATTCCTCCCTCACGTAATCCCTGCTTTGCCTCGTCAATGGCTGCCTTCATAAAGATGTCCATAATTTTTTCTCATCGCGAAGATCGGTATATACTATAATAAGCGACAATAATTATGATTAACTCTGGAACTCATAAACTCACGAATGATAACAAAGCATCATATGCGCAGTATGACAGAGTCGGCTGTAAACCGATTCTTGAATTGTTCCTCATAGAGCCGCCGGTACAGCCCATACGATTTTTGCAGTAGTTCCTGATGGTTGCCGATCTCCACAATCGCTCCATTGTCAAAGACTACAATCTTGTCTGCCGATTGAATCGTGGAAAGCCGGTGGGCAATGATTATGGTCGTCCGGCCCTGCATCAATCTTTTCAATGCCTGCTGGATCAGATTTTCGGCTTTAGAATCCAGAGAAGAAGTTGCTTCATCCAGGATCAGGATAGGCGCATTTTTCAAAAAGGCCCGCGCCAGCGCAATGCGCTGCCTCTGCCCTCCTGAAAGTTTCATGCCGCCTTCCCCAATTTCCGCCTGGTACCCGTTTGGCAGTTTACAAATAAAGTCATGGGCGTTGGCAGAGATAGCCGCTGCCTGGACGTCTTTTTCAGTAGCTGAAGAATTACCGAACATGATGTTCTCATAAATCGTTCCTGAAAAGAGGATGGGTTCCTGCGGTACCGTGGCAATGTGTCTCCTCAAGCAATTGAGCTTAAAATCCCGAATATCAAGGCCGTCTATGGTGATGCTTCCTGCTGAGACGTCGTAAAATCTTGGGATAAGTTTTACAAACGTGGATTTGCCGGCGCCGCTTGGTCCAACCAGCGCTACCGTGCAGCCTGCTGGTATTGATAAATCGATGTCTTTCAGGACGCTCTTTGAAGGTTCGTAAGCGAAATGGACATCCTGGAATTTGATTTCGCCCTTGATTGTGTCGAATTCCTTTGCGTCGGGACGATCCACAACATCGGGCGATGTGTTGAATACCTCGAAAATCCTCTCTATCGCAGATTGGGAATTGGCTAAAAGGATATTGAGTTCGGTGAGTCTGTTGAGCGGGGTATAAAACATGCCCAGATAGGCATAAAATGCAGTCAACTCGCCAACCGTCAGGTGTCCATGAATGACCTGCATAGCGCCATACCATACCACGAGGACGGGGGCGATGGAGGTTAGAAATCCGACCATAGATTGGGCATATGCATTATGCTTTACGTTTTTCAGTTGATAGGATAAGTATTCACGGTTGTCCTGGAAGAAAACTTTCTCTTCCGCCTTCTCCCGTGTGTACGATTGAATGATGGAAATACCCCTAAGTTTTTCGTGAACGTTTCCGGAGATTTCTTCCATCTTTCGCTGGGCTAGCTGGCTGGTTTTCTTGATTCGGGATTTGAAATACTTGTTCAGAACAACATAGAAAGGAAGGATCGAGATGGAAACCAGCGCCAATCGCCAGTTCATGCGGAAAAGAAAGAAGGAAATTAAAAAGAGAGAACTCGCATCCATGATGGTATTGGTAAAGGCGGCACCCACGAAATTCTGGGCAGATGCAATATCTCCCAGCAGCCGTGATGCAACTGAGCCGACCTGTCGTTTTGCATAGAAACTCAGTGACATCCGCTGTAGATGAACATATAATTCATGCCGCAGGTCGAAAATGATTCTTTGGCCAGTCCTGTCGGCAAAATAGGCTCTCAGATAGGTAACCACCGCCCAGAACACATAGAGCGCAACCAGTGAAATCATGGTGTAGTTGAATTTCGTGATGTCATAGGAAGATGGCGACAGCAGATGATCAATCACGTTTTTCAGGACTAGCGGGAAGATTAATGGAATGTTGTATTTCAACAACCCGCAAATAGTAGCCACTACGATCAGCCAGCGATAGGGCTTAACGTGGGACAGAAATTTTTTCAGCGCAGGGTTTATGAAAAAGTTCGACATGATTTCAGTTGTTACCTGTAAAAACTCTTTGATATATTTTATGGAAACATTATAGTATAAACCTTAGTTCTGCTGCAACGAATAAGAAGTAGAAATTGTTAGGGCGTTCCTAACGTAGTATTAAAAATTATAAGTAAGATTGCAAATGGAGGGCTTTGGGGATGAAATATCAGGTTGGTAAGGTAGGAAGGGTGGTTGTAGCAAAATTTGAAGACAAAGAAGATGTCCTCGGTAACCTGAACAGTATAGTAAAGAAGGAGGGCATAAGCGCCGCCGTATTTTATCTGGTAGGCGGTATGCGTGAGGGTAAGATAGTGGTAGGGCCTGAAAGAGATGAAATACCGCCTACGCCGGTATGGAAAAATCTGGGAGAGAGCCATGAGGTGGTGGGTTTCGGGACCATATTTTACCAGGGCAATGAACCGAAGGCGCATTTCCACGGGGCGTTTGGTAAAAAGGATATGGTAAAGGTCGGATGTCTCAGGGAAAATTCTGTAACGTTTCTCGTCCTCGAGGCAGTAATTATCGAACTTTCTGGGATCAATGCAGTAAGGGATATTGACCCCGCATTGGGTCTGGCGGTGCTTAAACTATAATGGATTAACCACAGAGACCGCAGGGAAAATCTAAGAAAGCATTGAAAACCACAGATTGCTCAGATTGCACAGATAAAAAAAACGTAACAGTTTAGTTTTTTGAAAACATCAATAGTTGAAAATGCCTCTGTGGCAATATATAGCGGCAATTCATGAATTGCCGCTACATTGCATAATAACCACGTTATTACTGGCCTTTTTCAAAAAACTAAACTGTTACGAAAAAACAAATAATCGGTGGTTGTAAAGAGAAGGAGGTGGCTTATGGAGTTTTTGGAAGCGATCAGAGAGAGAAGGAGCATACGGAACTTTCAAAAAAAGGACATTCCAAAAGAAATCGTTGACAAGCTCATGGATGCCCTGATATGGGCGCCCAGCGCCGGAAACTTGCAGGCAAGGAAATTCTTCTTTGTGAAAGATGCAAAACTCAAAGAAAATATTGCTGACGCTGCTTTGGGTCAAAGTTTTATTGCAGAAGCGCCCCTTGTTATTGTTGGCTGCACGGATAGCAGGATTTCAAGCAAATACGGCGAAAGGGGAGAATTTCTCTACTCTATTCAGGACGTGGCGGCCAGTATTATGGGGATGATGCTGGTGGCGCACGAAAACGGACTCGGTACCGTATGGGTTGGCGCATTCAGGGAAGAGGAGGTATTTGATCTCCTGAAACTGCCCGGAAACCTTCGTCCAGTCGCAATCGTGCCGGTAGGTTATCCTGTGAAAATTCCGTCGCCCCCTCCGCGGGTATCAAGAAAAGTGGCTGTGGAATTTAGGTGAAGAAAAACAATACTGGCTCACCGCAGAGAACGCAGAGGTTGTTAAAGAATAGAAAGAGAAATTATGCGGATTTTCCCCCTCCCCCTTTATCCCCCTCCGTGAGGGGGACAGGGGGAGGCATCCGCATTTCTCTGCGTTCTCCGCGTCCTTTGCGGTGAGCTAATACTCTTTCATTCGTCTTTGCTAAATCTTTCTGCGCCCAACTGCAAGCATCCGTGTCCTCACGTATCGATACTGATGCCTTTCTGATTGACATATAAATATAAGTGATATAAGATTGTGTCTGATATTTTGGTTCGGGCTGCAAACCTGAACCAGCGCAGTACGTTTGAAATTACTAGACGTAAATGTAGGGGCAATTCATGAATTGCCCCTACATTATGATATATGCAAAAGCTTTTTAAACAACCCTAGCGCAATTTATCAAGAGACGAAATATAGCTGAAAATCGTATTTATGAAAAATGCGGAAATAATTCAGAAAAAACCTGTAACAGAAGGCCTTGTAGATTACGAAAACACCTACAAGGAATTTTCGTGGGAAGCCATTAAAAAAGATATCTGCATAAGAAATAACAAGGTAAACATCGCCTATGAGGCTATTGACAAACACGCCCAGTCATGGCGAAAGAATAAGGTGGCTTTGTACTGGGAGGGTGCAGATGGTACCTGTCAGAAGTACACATTCCTGGAGATGAAGAAACTCTCTGACAAGTGCGCTAATACGCTCCGAACGTTAGGTGTAAGAAAAGGAGACCGTGTATTTATATTCCTGCCCCGCTTACCGGAGCTTTATATCGGCATGATAGCCATCGCAAAGCTAGGCGCCATTGCCGGGCCTATGTTTTCTGCCTTTGGGCCTGATGCGGTACGCGACCGCTTGCAGAATAGCGATGCAAAAATATTGATCACAACATCCGAATTAAAGGAGCGTGTTGAAACGGTGTTGTGGGAGTTGCCAAAATTAGAACATATCGTATTAGTCAATGTCAAAGAAGATTACGAATTAGAAGAAAGTGACGTATGTTATAAAGCATTGATGAAAGATGCTCCAGAAAAGTTTGAAATGGAATGGATGGAATGGGAAGACCCCTTATACATCCTGTACACCTCCGGTACGACGGGCAAACCGAAGGGCATAACCCACGTCCACAATGACATGATTTCACATTCTATTACTACCAAATGGGTTCTGGACCTGAGAGATGACGATGTGTACTGGTGCACGGCTGATCCCGGCTGGGTGACGGGAACGGTGTACGGATTGTGGGGTCCGTGGCTGAACGGCATTTCTTCTTATATTTATGATGGCCGGTTTGACGCCGCAAAGTGGTATGATATTATCCAAACTTTTAAGGTTACCGTATGGTACACCGCCCCTACGGCCTTGCGGATGTTGATGAAAGACGGTGATGATCTTGTAAAAAAATATGATTTAAGTAGCTTAAGGTATATTTGCAGTGTCGGTGAGCCGCTTAACCCCGAGGTGATTCGGTGGGGTTCGAAGGTTTACGGATTACCCATCCATGATAATTGGTGGCAAACGGAAACGGGTTCCATTATGATTGCAAATTATCCCTGTTTGCCGATAAAGCCTGGTTCCATGGGCAAGCCTTTTCCTGGTATAAAAACGGCTATTATTGACGGCAAGGGCAATGAACTACCGGCCGGGCAGCATGGACTTTTGGCATTAAAACCCGGCTGGCCTTCCATGCTGAGGAAAGTATGGGGAGACGAGAAACGGTTTAAAGAATATTTCAGTATAAACGGTTGGTACGCAACGGGCGATACGGCCTATAAGGACGAGGATGGTTACTTCTGGTTTGTGGGAAGGGCAGATGATGTCATCAATACCTCAGGTCACAGGGTGGGTCCGTTTGAGGTAGAAAGCGCACTGCTCGAACACAGGGCTGTGGCAGAATCGGGTGTGATTGGAAAACCCGATGCTGAAAGGGGAGAAATTATCAAGGCATTTGTAGTACTTCATGAAGGTTTTGCACCGTCGAAGGAATTGGAAGAAGAACTGAAGAAATTTATAAGGCATCGACTGGCAGCACATGCATACCCGCGTGAAATAGAATTCTGTACAAATTTACCCAAAACTCGTAGTGGTAAAATTATGCGCCGACTGCTGAAAGCGAGAGACCTTGGGTTGCCCACAGGGGATATATCCACGCTTGAGGATTAGCTTAATTTAACCTTTAATCGAAAGGGGGTAGAGTATGGAAGGGAATAATGGAAGACCAAGTGGTTTTATAAACAATTTGGTGGATACCTTCGGCAGGGTAATCGCCTGGGGTGTTATGCTCATTGTCGTGATTACCATCGTCTCTGCCATTGGAATTGGGATGTTACGTTCCAAAGTCAAAAACGCAATTGATTATACAATGGCAAGCGCCGTCGATTATGCAATGTCTGTCGTGTTAGACGATCCGGAATTTACTCAAAAAATAAAAGAAAACATAAAAGAAGCAATTGAATATTCTTTACAGAAAGTAAAGAATGAGGCGCTGAATGACGTTGCGCTGAATCAAAAAATAAAGACAAATACCAAGGAAGCTGTAGAGTACCTGATGGACAAGGTCAAGCAAGAGGCAATGACTGATGGGAAATTCATTGAAAAGTTAAAAACAAATGTAAAAGAAGGTGTTGAATATACCGTCCATCAAATAGATGAACATTTTTAACAGGCATAATTTTTAAATCATTTACATGAGGAGAAAGGTAAATCAATGGAGCAGACAAAATTTAATAAATCATTTTTTGATAAAGTTGAAACAATCAAGATTAAAGATCCCCTTGCCATAGCGCTGGGTGCAATAGACAAAAGCGAGGCATTTGTTTTTACGTATACCGATGCGGTAAAACTTGCAGGCCATTCATGTCCGGCAGTTTCTGGTGCATACAAATTAACCCAATTGGCATTGAAAAGTTTATACAATAATGAAACACCAGTGCGTGGCCAAATCAGAGTAACGTTCAAAGGGGGAATAGACTATAAGGTAAATGGCCCGATATCTCAGGTTGTTACGTTGATTACCGGCGCTTCAGGCGAGAGTGGCTTTAAAGGGCTGGGTGGAGGCCGATACAACAGGCACAATTTGCTGTCTTTTGATGAAACACAGGAAGCCAGTGAAGATGCAGTGTGCACGGTAATATTTGAAAGGATGGATACAAAAAAGAAGATCGAAATCTCTTACTGCAATTACATGCTGCCTGCTAACCCTAAAATGGGTGAGTTAATGCCTTTGGCGGTAACAGGCAAGGGAACTGACGCAGAAATAAAAGAATTCGGGGAATTGTGGCATGAGAGGATTAAGGCAGTGCTTACGAACCCACCCGAAGGAATGTTTGTAATAAAGGAATTAAAATGAAAAACTATCCACTTCTGAAACAAATATATATTGACGAGGGAATTTTAAAATGTATAATAAACCAAAATTTGTTATAAGAAGTATACTAATATATGCGGTGAAAGGGGGTGGAATACAGAAGGGATATTAATTTACAATATGATTTTATGGTACTTATATAAATCTTGATATCAAATCTATAAAAGAAAGGAGAAGGGGGTTATGTTGAAGAAGATATTGGCGGGGTTTTTGGGTGTAGCACTGGTCGCAGGAATCGGTATGACAAAGGCTCAAGCATATCAGGTTAAACCTGCAAAATTATGGGTTACCGCAACCGCTATTGGTACACCTATTGAAGGTGCAGAAATCAAAGTTGGTGATAATACATGTACAACAGGCAAGAATGGCACCTGTGTGTTCGAATTGAAAGCAGGGACATATGAAATTTCAGTTCATGAACACGGTGGTATAAGCAAACACGCGGAAGTTACCTTAGAAGAAAAAGATATTCGGTTTATATCGTTGGATTTGGGCGCAGCTGCACTCCATCCAAGTGGACAGCACTAATCGTGGTGACACACCACAGATTTTTTAAAATTTCTTAATCTAAAGGCAGTTGTTAATTGTTCTATTAGCAACTGCCTTTTTTATTCCTGAAAGTATGATTAAATTAAAAAAAATACTTTGTCCGATTGACTTTTCTGCTTGTTCTACATACGCATTAAGTTATGCAATAGACCTATCGCTTAAGGACCATGCCTCTCTGTATCTAATACATGTTATAGAACCCTATATGAGTGATATAGGAGATATATTGAAACAAATCGACCTGCTTCTGGATGATAAACAGACTGAAAGTCTCAAGATGCGGCTTATCAATTTGATACCCGATAATATCCGAACAAATATTAACATCGGTACCCTCGTGGTTAAAGGTATTCCTTTTGTGGAAATAATAACGGCCGCTAAAGACAATCAGGTAGATTTAATTGTCATGGGTACGCATGGCAAGACGGGATTGGAACATATATTAATTGGAAGTGTTGCCGAAAGGGTGATACAAAGGTCTCCGTGCCCTGTATTAAGTATAAGACTTCCAAAATAATCATTTCAAATCCCACAGGTCTTTATTTCAATTATATCCCCCCCTAACATTGGCTGATTACCACCAAAAATACCTTTATTTGCTTCGTCATCTTCCCGTATAAAAGAAACTACGGTTAATAACAACTTTGCTTATATATTAGCAGTCTAAATACTTGTGCGAATAAATCATCAGACATAATCTAAACTGTATATTACGGTATGCCGATTGCTCACTTTCAAAATAGTCGTTTAATAACGGCGAAGAAGTAAGCTAAAATTGTTTTTATGAGAATAAAGTTTGTTTACCAAAAGATATAGCTCAAAATCAGAATCGACACATTTGAATATACCCTCACTCGCCCGCAAGGTCGTTAGTAAGGGACACACATATCGTACGAGTATGCATAAAACAAGAGAAACATTCAATTCCATATTTAATGCGATAACAGACCCTATCATTGTATTCGATGCAGAGTTTAACGTAATAAAGATAAATAAGGCGGCAAAAGAATTTTTTACAGGATGCCCGATTGGAAAGAAGTGTTTTTATACAAAACATAAATTTGCAATGGCCTGTAAGAATTGTCCAACGTGGCAAACACTGAAAACTGGCGCTACTACAACCAGCGAGATCTTAAACCCCAAAACCGGTACCACACTTCTTTTAAAAACATACCCTATTTATAACAGACTAAAAAATATAAAAGGGGTTGTTCTCGTTGGTAGAGAAAGCGATGATGTGCCCATGAAATGGAATAGATAAAAGGATATTGACGTTAACTCCGGTTTAGTATATTATTTAAATTAATCTTTGTGTAGGAAAGAAAACACCGTGACTCATTAATCAGGGCAATTTTTAGGTCGTTTGTTCATGCAATTAATTAAATCTGTATCATATAAACATTGGTTCATCTTACTTTTGTTTCTTACTTCAATTGGTTGCTTAAGCGGTACCAGACCAGATGTAAGACTTTCCCCAAAACTTGATAAGCGAATTTATCAAATAACTCCTTTACCTCTTACCGTTGGTATTTACATTGAACCAACCTTGCGTAATTATGTCCAGGAAGTACCGCTGAAACAAGACGCGGCTGGTACGCCTTATTATGTTTTTCCAAATTTTGTTTTTCCAATCGGCGAAACTCTTTCTCCGAAAATCGAGGAGATGTCGCGAATCTTATTTAAAAAGGCAATATTGATAGATAGTTTACAGAATAAGGAATTTTTAAATAAAGAAGCATTGGATGGGATTTTGGCCATCAGTTTAAAAAATTCGGAAATAGAACTTCACATGGAAATATCTGTATGGAGGGCTATTGGCCGCCATAATCTTTCAATCACGGCATCATTTCTAGATTCCAAACTCAACAAAGTGTGGAACTCAGAAGTGGCGGTGGAAGGGAAAGGGCTGGACTTTGTAACTAGTCAGGTTGAACAAGAATGGTGGATGACGACGGGCCCCAAGTTTGGGCCTGCCGTAGATGAAGCCATAGAAAAGCTCACTTACGAACTTGCCCAAAAACTTATCACATCGAAAGAGATATCGGAAATCAAGAACTAAAAATAATAAAGAAACTGGTAACAATATAGCTTTTTGTAAAATACCAATATAAACCGTATTTCTCACATACTACTGTCTTATAAAGGAACATGAAATATAACACCCTCCCTTAGTCCCTCCCATCGTTCGGCTGAGCTCACGACGAAGTCAAGGGAGGGAAAGTTTCCTCTCCCCTTGTGGGAGAGGTTAGGTGAGGGGTTTTTTTCAAAAAACTAAACTGATACAGAAAATGATATTACTGGTTAATCACAATTTGTGCCGCTTTATGAAGCTGAGAGAGTAATTTGATGGTCTCCTCATCCAGCACTGCTGCCCGGACTTTTTCCTTAACATCCCCAAATTTAATATTAGCGCCTTCTTTTTTCTCCGTTACTTTTATGAGGTGATATCCAAATTCAGTCTGAACCGGATCACTTACCTGACCTGTCCGTAAAGAAAATGCAGTATCTAAAAATGACTTTGCGAGATTGCCTTTTCTTTGAATGAATCCTAAATCACCCCCATTTTGAGCCGATGGGCAGTTGGAATATTTTTTTGCCATTTCATCAAAGGCAGCCCCGCTATCAATTTCTCTTTTGATACTTTTGATTTGTTCCAGCGTATGTGATAATTCTTCCTGCGTCTTCATATCTCTTGTATCGATGAGTATGTGGCAGACCTTAACAGACTCGCCATTAAAAAGGCTCTTATTTCCATCAAAATATTTCTCCAGAGTCCTCTCATCGATCTTATTATTGAAATATTTTCCAAGTGCAAGAGAATGCTTTATACTGCTTTTGAATTCACCCATATTAGAGCCTATCGCTGCAAGAACTTTTTCCAGTGATTGACCAGAATCCTTTTGATTACCTGTGATATTACTTCTTATCTGATTCACCTCCCGCTCAATCTCCTCAGGGGCAACAACTAAACCCTGTTTATCAATGAATTCTTCCAGCAATACATCAGTAATCAGTTGATCCAGGATTTCCTGTTTAATAGTATTGAGTGTCTCTGTATCTGCATTTCTGAAAGTTCCAAGTCGGTTAGCAATGTCCTCCTGTGTTATCTTTTTCCCATTGACCGTTGCTATAACTTCTTCATTTTGGTGTTTTTTCTCAGCAGAAAATGCTCCTCGCAGGAATGAGATTACAAGCAAACATGATAATAGCGGTATGAAATATCTTTTCATGCTCTTACCCTATCAAAAAAGTATTGATTTATATGTCTATGCACCTGACTGGAGCAACCTCAATAGGAGGTTACAGACGCACTGCTGTGCGTATCTACTTTCCAATAATTTCTAATAACTATACAAAACCTTACAGAAATTGTCAAATATTCGTGTTAATTCGTGGCGATGAAGTTATCTTGTTATTTCAAAATTTCATCCAGCATCTTTAGCATTTTTACTCTATGTGTACCTGACCAGTAAATACGACCGCATTGTGGACAAATATCGAATTCATCCTGTGTCGAATAAACGTACGGTGGTACTTTGTCTTTTATTTTTTCTTTCGCAACAGGCTCTAATAGCCTATTACAAACCAGACATCTCGTAAATATTTCTGTCTTGTAATCGATATTGTAATGTGTAATAACCTGTTTGAGTTGCTCTTTATAAGAAGGGCTTTTGATAAGCAGAGAATTCTTTGCCGATTCACGTTCGGTGAGCTTCCTATCCATGGTTAAGATAATTCGGCGTTCGTGAATTGCACGTGCAATAAGGTCGTTATCTGAAATAGAAGATTCGTATGACACATCACATCCGAGTATGCGCAGCCATCTCGCAAGCCTGCCAAGCATAGCATCTGCAATAAACTTCAAAGGTTCATCGGTCATATTTAACTAACAGCATTATTGATTTTTCTCCCTTGCATTTATCCCCTATACTTCACAATCTTGATTTATCATTTAATCAACTGGCTCCAAAGAATTTCATTATTGCTTGCCCAATTTGTCCCCAAATTGTTGCAAGATTTGCAGCAGTTGAAAGGAATCCTTCAGCAGCTTTTATAAGACCACGATTTCTTTTCCCAGGAGGCAATACAGATTGTTCAACGAGAAAATCAACATTTTCCATTTGTTCCAGCTTATCCTCCTCCTTAATGGTTGAATTCTTGACTGCTTCAATTAGACGTGTTAGAACATTAACCAATTCCGTCTGATTTGATTCTTTGAGCTTTTCTATTTTTACTTTTACAGAATCATAAATTACGCCGGTATTAATTACTCCAACATCACCGCTAACGTGTATCATTGTTTCAGTAGAAGATTGCAGAATTCCTAATCTAAGTTCCTCTTGCAACATCTTAATACGCCTGTTTATGGACTCAAACGTAGGATTTTCATATTGTTGTATCTTTGAAATAATAGCATCTTCACTACATACTAATTGTCCTCGTACATATTTAAATTTTTTTATGGCTTCAGAACATACTACCTTATATTCATCTTTTGCAAATTCTATTATTTCCTTATTTAAATCAGCAAAATAGCTTTCCGATGGTTTTGATTGTTCACGGGATAGTGCTATTTTTTCAATTCTAAACAGTTCATCAACAAGCTTATTTACATACTTTTCTCCAATCTCGTAAAATAATGAACTATGTGCACCACTACCACACGCACCATGTAATTCAGCATCTGAATCGAGGCTTATCCATTCTTTTTCACGTTCTTTGTAGTAACGAACTTTTAATTCTTCTAATTGTAATCGCGTGTAATTATGCATTCTTTTGTCTTTTTCTATTTAGCCGAAGTTCTCTATGTAATTGCCAGAAGTCTACCAAAGTAAATGGGAAAAGTCATCTTAAAATCCTTCCTGAAATATAAGATAAAACCTAATGAAAAAAATGCCGATTTCTACATTCCTTGACTTGCCGATGCAATGGCAATATAATTTAACGTTAAGGAATTTCAAACTATTGTTCCTCCCCCTTGATGGGGGAGGCTAGGTGGGGGTGAAGTAAAAAGTTAATCACCCTCCCCTTGCCCCTCCCATCAAAGGAGGGGAATCTTTAGTTGCCGAAGGCCTAATTTAATGTAAGTGCTATTCCGTACTACAATCCATCAACTTCTTGTTTTTTCTGCGTGTTTTTCATGCCGCCATTTCCGTAAGCGCTTTAATATCAAGGGCTGAAGCTGTCATCAGCGAACAAGAGAACTTTTGGCCTTTCTCCGTCA
>Ga0209514_10002564_pt1 | contig 27814 bp, 41 predicted proteins | sample Subgrocontami58m_FD_187452 | JGI IMG/M metagenome (GOLD analysis project Ga0209514, IMG submission 187452) | Subsurface groundwater microbial communities from S. Glens Falls, New York, USA - GMW37 contaminated, 5.8 m (SPAdes) (version 3) | ecosystem: Environmental > Aquatic > Deep subsurface >...
ATGTATGCCGGCAACAACATCTCCAAGGGCATTTTGAAATACGCCAATTCCGGCGGCGTGCGCCTGGGCGGTCTGGTCTGCAACGAGCGTCAGACCGACAAGGAGCTCGAGCTTGCGGAAGCTCTGGCGAAGAAGCTCGGCACGACGCTGATCTACTTCGTGCCGCGCGACAATATCGTGCAGCACGCGGAGCTGCGCCGCATGACGGTGCTGGAATATGCGCCGGAGTCCGAGCAGGCGAATCATTACCGCAATCTTGCGGTGAAGATCCACGCCAACCAGGGCAAGGGCATCATTCCGACGCCGATCACGATGGACGAGCTCGAAGACATGCTGATGGAGCACGGCATCATGAAGGCGGTGGATGAGAGCCAGATCGGCAAGACCGCGGCCGAACTCCAGGCGATCGCCTAACCCGTCAACGCATGAGCGTCGACCTCCCGCATGCGGGAGGTCGAGCTGAAATCCAGAAAGCATTAAAGGAGACATCAAATGAGTGTTTCGCCCACATTGAGCGTTGCGGAGATCAAGGACCGCAACAAAGCGCTCATCGAAGAAGTTCTGAAGGTTTATCCCGAGAAGACCGCCAAGCGCCGCGCCAAGCACCTCAACGTGCATCAGGAAGGCAAGCCGGATTGCGGCGTGAAGTCCAACATCAAGTCGATCCCCGGCGTGATGACCATTCGCGGCTGCGCTTACGCCGGCTCGAAGGGCGTCGTCTGGGGTCCGATCAAGGACATGATCCACATCAGCCATGGCCCGGTGGGCTGCGGCCAATATTCCTGGGCGGCGCGCCGTAACTATTACATCGGCACGACTGGCATCGACACTTTCGTCACGATGCAGTTCACGTCCGACTTCCAAGAGAAGGACATCGTCTTCGGCGGCGACAAGAAGCTCGCGAAGATCATGGACGAGATCCAGGAGCTGTTCCCGCTGAACAACGGCATCACCGTTCAGTCGGAATGCCCGATCGGCCTCATTGGCGACGACATCGAGGCCGTGTCGAAGGCCAAGTCGAAGGAATATGACGGCAAGACCATCGTGCCGGTGCGTTGCGAGGGCTTCCGCGGCGTTTCTCAGTCGCTCGGCCATCACATCGCCAATGACGCGATCCGCGATTGGGTGTTCGACAAGATTGCTCCCGACGCCGCGCCGCGTTTCGAGCCGACGCCCTATGACGTCGCCATCATCGGCGACTACAACATCGGCGGCGACGCCTGGTCGTCGCGCATTCTGCTTGAAGAGATGGGCCTGCGGGTGATCGCGCAATGGTCGGGCGACGGCAGCCTCGCCGAACTGGAAGCGACGCCGAAGGCGAAGCTGAACGTTCTGCACTGCTACCGTTCGATGAACTACATTTCGCGCCACATGGAAGAAAAATACGGCATTCCGTGGTGCGAATACAACTTCTTCGGCCCGAGCAAGATCGCCGAGTCGCTGCGCAAGATCGCCAGCTATTTCGACGACAAGATCAAGGAAGGCGCCGAGCAGGTCATCGCGAAATATCAGCCCTTGATGGACGCGGTCATCGCCAAATACCGTCCGCGTCTGGAAGGCAAGACGGTCATGTTGTTCGTCGGCGGCCTCCGCCCGCGTCACGTGATCGGCGCTTACGAAGACCTCGGCATGGAAGTCGTCGGCACCGGCTATGAATTCGGCCACAACGACGATTATCAGCGCACCGCCCAGCATTACGTCAAGGACGGAACGCTGATCTACGACGACGTGACCGGCTACGAATTCGAAAAGTTCGTCGAGAAGATCCAGCCCGATCTCGTCGGCTCCGGCATCAAGGAAAAATACGTCTTCCAAAAGATGGGCGTGCCTTTCCGCCAGATGCACAGCTGGGATTATTCGGGCCCCTACCATGGCTATGACGGTTTCGCGATCTTCGCGCGGGACATGGACATGGCGATCAACTCGCCGGTCTGGAAAATGACCAAGGCGCCTTGGAAGACCGAGGAACTGCCGCTGCTCCAGGCCGCGGAATAAATCAGCGCCGGCGCGTCGCGAAGGCGCGCGCCGGCTCCCCCAAATGCATGACGCGAGGGTTCGACCATGCCGCAGAGCGCAGAACACGTCCTAGACCATTTCGACCTCTTCAGAGGTCCCGAGTACCAGCAAATGCTGGCGAATAAGAAGAAGATGTTCGAAAACCCGCGCGATCCGGCCGAAGTGGAACGCGTTCGGGAATGGGCCAAGACCCCCGAATATCGCGAGAAGAACTTCGCTCGCGAGGCGTTGACGGTCAATCCGGCCAAAGCCTGCCAGCCGCTCGGCGCGGTCTTCGCCGCCGTCGGTTTCGAGCAAACGATTCCCTTCGTTCATGGCTCGCAGGGCTGCGTCGCCTATTATCGCAGCCATCTGTCGAGACACTTCAAGGAGCCGAGCTCCTGCGTGTCGTCGTCGATGACCGAGGACGCAGCGGTGTTCGGCGGTCTCAACAACATGATCGACGGCCTCGCCAACACCTACAATATGTACAAGCCGAAGATGATCGCCGTCTCGACCACCTGCATGGCGGAAGTCATCGGCGACGATCTGAACGCCTTCATCAAGACCTCGAAGGAAAAGGGTTCAGTTCCGGCTGAATACGACGTTCCCTTCGCCCACACTCCCGCCTTTGTCGGCAGCCACGTCACCGGCTACGACAATGCGTTGAAGGGCATCATCGAGCACTTCTGGGACGGCAAGGCCGGCACGACGGCCAAGCTCGAGCGCTCGGCGAATGATAAGATCAACTTCATCGGCGGCTTCGACGGCTATACGGTCGGCAACATGCGCGAAGTCAAGCGCATCTTCGGCTTGATGGGCATCGACTACACAATCCTCGCCGACAACAGCGAAGTCTTCGACACGCCGACCGACGGCGAGTTCCGCATGTATGACGGCGGCACGACTCTGGAGGAGGCCGCGAGCGCGATCAACGCCAAGGCGACGATCTCGATGCAGGAATATTGCACCGAGAAGACGCTGCCGCTGATCGCCGCCCATGGGCAGGAAGTCGCCGCCTTCAATCACCCGATTGGCGTTTCCGCGACCGACAAGTTCCTCATGACCTTGTCGCGCATCACCGGCAAGCCGATCCCCGAAGAGCTGGCGCGCGAGCGTGGTCGTCTCGTTGACGCGGTGGCCGATTCGAGCGCGCATATTCATGGCAAGAAATTCGCGATCTACGGCGATCCGGATCTGTGTCTCGGCCTCGCCGGGTTCCTGCTGGAGCTTGGCGCCGAACCGACGCACGTGCTTGCCACGAATGGCAGTAAGGCTTGGGCGGCAAAAGTTCAGGCGCTGTTCGACTCCTCGCCGTTCGGCCAGAATTGCCACGTCTATCCGGGTAAGGATCTCTGGCACATGCGCTCGCTGCTGTTCACCGAGCCGGTGGATTTCCTGATTGGCAACACCTACGGGAAATATCTCGAGCGCGACACCGGCACGCCGCTGATCCGCATCGGCTTCCCGATCTTCGATCGCCATCATCACCACCGCTATCCGGTGTGGGGCTATCAGGGTGGCTTGAACGTTCTGGTGTGGGTGCTCGATCGCATCTTCGAATCGATCGACGCCACGACGAACGTGCCGGCGAAGAGCGACTATAGCTTCGACATCATCCGTTAAGACGACGTGGCTCCCGCCCTAGGGCGGGAGCCACAACTTGCTCGCAGTAACGCTGTCGCAACGTGAAGGAGAAGAGGCATGAGTTCGCTTTCGGCCACGATCCAGGACGTTTTCAACGAGCCGGGCTGCGGCAAGAACGCGAACAAGTCAGAAGCCGAACGCAAGAAGGGGTGCACCAAGCAATTGCAGCCCGGCGGCGCGGCCGGCGGTTGCGCCTTCGACGGCGCCAAGATTGCCCTTCAACCACTCACCGACGTCGCGCATCTCGTGCACGGCCCCATCGCCTGCGAGGGCAATAGCTGGGACAATCGTGGCGCGAAGTCCTCCGGCTCCAATCTGTGGCGCACCGGCTTCACCACAGACATCAATGAGACCGACGTGGTCTTCGGCGGCGAGAAGCGGCTGTTCAAATCCATCCGCGAGATCATCGAGAAATACGATCCGCCGGCGATCTTCGTCTATCAGACCTGCGTGCCCGCGATGATCGGCGACGATATCGACGCCGTGTGCAAAGCGGCACGCGAGAAATTCAACAAGCCGGTCATTCCGATCAACTCGCCGGGCTTCGTCGGCCCGAAAAATCTTGGCAACAAGCTCGCTGGCGAGGCGCTGTTGCAACATGTGATCGGCACGGAAGAGCCGGAATATACGACGCCCTACGACCTCAATATCATCGGCGAATACAATCTGTCCGGAGAATTGTGGCAGGTGAAGCCGCTGCTCGACGAGCTCGGCATTCGCATCATGGCCTGCATTTCCGGCGATGGAAAATATAAGGAGGTCGCCTCCTCGCATCGCGCCAAGGCCGCGATGATGGTTTGCTCCAAAGCGATGATCAATGTGGCGCGCAAGATGGAGGAGCGCTACGGCATCCCCTTCTTCGAAGGCTCCTTTTACGGCATCGAGGATAGCAGCGACTCGCTGCGCGAAATCGCGCGCATGCTGATCGAACGCGGCGCGCCGGCTGAATTGATGGAGAGAACCGAGGCGCTGATCGCGCGGGAAGAGGCCAAGGCTTGGGCGGCGATCGCCAAATACAAGCCGCGCTTCGAAGGGAAGAAAGTGCTGCTGATCACCGGCGGCGTCAAATCCTGGTCGGTCGTCGCCGCGTTGCAAGAGGCGGGTCTCGAACTTGTTGGCACGTCGGTCAAGAAGTCGACCAAGGAAGACAAGGAACGCATCAAGGAGCTGATGGGCCAGGACGCCCATATGATCGAGGATATGACGCCGCGCGAGATGTATAAGATGCTCAAGGATGCGCGCGCTGACATCATGCTCTCGGGCGGCCGCTCGCAGTTCATCGCGCTGAAAGCCTCGATGCCCTGGCTCGACATCAACCAGGAGCGACATCACGCCTATATGGGCTATGTCGGCATGGTGAAGCTCGTCGAAGAGATCGACAAGGCGCTTTACAATCCCGTTTGGGCGCAGGTGCGCAAGCCGGCGCCTTGGGAAAAGTCCGGCGACAATTGGCAAAGCCGCGCGATGGCGCAGGCGGAAGCCGAGGCGGCGGCGCTCGCGGCCGATCCCGTGAAGGCGGAAGAGGTTCGCCGCGCGAAAAAGATCTGCAATTGCAAAAGCGTCGAGCTCGGGGTGATCGAAGATGCGATCCTCGCGAACCACCTCTCGACGGTCGAGGGCGTGCGCGACGCGACGAACGCCTCGGGCGGCTGCGGCGCCTGCGCCGTGCGCATTGAGGAAATTCTCGAGCAGATGGTCTCGGCCTCTCACGCGATCGCGGCGGAGTAACGCAATGGCGACCGTCACCGTCAGCAAGAAGGCCTGCTCGGTCAATCCGCTCAAGATGAGCCAGCCGATTGGCGGCGCTTTGGCCTTCATGGGCTTGCGGGGCGCGATGCCGCTCCTGCATGGCTCGCAGGGCTGCACGTCTTTTGGCCTGGTGCTGTTCACGCGGCACTTCAAAGAAGCCATCCCGATGCAGACGACCGCGATGAGCGAAGTCGCGACGGTCCTCGGCGGCTACGACAACGTCGAGCAAGCGGTGCTCAACATCTACAACCGCACGAAGCCAGAGATCATCGGCATTTGCTCGACCGGCGTCACCGAGACGAAGGGCGACGACGTCGACGGCTACATCAAAACTATTCGCGAGAAGAATGCGGCGGTCGCGCATCTGCCGATCGTCTATGTGTCGACGCCCGACTTTAAGGACGCTTTCCAGGACGGCTGGGAAAAGACGGTGACGCGCATCGTCGAGACGATGGTCGAGGCGCCAAAGAGCGCCGCGCGCCGCGATCCGACAAAAATCAACGTGCTGCCAGGCTGCCATCTGACGCCCGGCGATCTCGATGAATTGCGCACGATCATCGAGGACTTCGGCGTGGAGCCGACCTTTCTGCCTGATCTCGCCGGCTCGCTTGACGGCCACATACCGGACGATTTCACCCCGACGACGATCGGCGGCGTCGGCGTCGAAGAAATTTCGATGATGGGTCAGGCCGGCTGGACGATCGCGATCGGCGCGCAAATGCGGCGCGCCGCCGAAGCCATGGAAAAGAAGACCGGCGTTCCGTTCCGGATGTTCGAACGGCTATGCGGGCTCGAGGCCAATGATGCGCTGATGGCGTTCCTGACGGAAATCAGCGGTCGGCCGGCGCCGATGAAATATCGACGCCAGCGCGGCCAGCTCGTCGACGCGATGCTGGACGGTCATTTTCACATCGGCGGGCGCAAACTCGCCGTCGGCGCCGAGCCTGACCTGCTCAACGAGATCGGCGGGCTGCTGACCGAAATAGGCGCGCAACTCCGTGTCGCGGTGACGACCACGCAGTCGCCGGTGCTCGAACGACTGCCGACCGAAGAAGTGCTGATCGGCGATCTCGAAGACCTCGAGAATTTGGCGAAGGCCAAAGAGTGCAATTTGATGGTCACCCATTCGCACGGAAGGCAAGCGGCCTCTCGGTTGAAGATCCCCTTCTTTCGCATGGGCATTCCGATGTTCGACCGCCTCGGCGGCGGCCATCAATTGATGGTCGGCTATCGCGGCGGGCGTGATCTGATCTTTGACATCTGCAATCTGTTGATGGCCGATCACGACGAAAACCACGAACCGACACCCGACAGCTGGCGCGATGGCGTCGGCCCGTCGCACGCCGCAACCTCGCACTAGGGGCGAAAACGGAGGCGCTATGAAAGTCGCATTCGCAACCCAGGATTTGAAACGCGTTGACGCGCATTTTGGCTGGGCCAAGAACATCGCGATCTACGAGATCGGACCGGAAGGTCATGAATTCGTCGAGGCCATCCAATTTGACGGCGATCTCAAGGAAGATGGCAATGAGGACAAGCTCGCGCCGAAGATCGACGCGATCAAGGACTGCGCCATTCTTTACATCGCCGCGATCGGCGGCTCTGGCGCGGCGCGAGTCGTCGCCAACAACATTCATCCGATGAAGGTCAATCAGCCGGAAGCCATCTCAGACCTCCTCGACAAGCTCCAGGAAGTGTTGAGAGGCGTGCCGCCGCCATGGCTGCGCAAAGCATTGACCAAGGGAAAAGAGCGCGTGCTCGATTTCGAAGAGTGAGGAACGCCCATGTCTGAACCTACCGCCGTGCTCGAGAAAACATCGGTCGCCGAGCTTCCGTTCATGAAGGAGCTCATCAAGGTCTGGCGCGCCCAGGACACGCATGGGACCTGGGAGACGAAGGGCGACCTCGATCTCTTGGCTCCCTATGTCCTCGACAAAGAGGCGCGCCGCGCGCTGCCGATCATCGGCGATCCCGACCCCGAGACGATCTGGCGCATGGAGCTCTTCTTCAACGCCATCTCGCTCTCCATCGAACGCGCCACGGGCGTCATGATCTCGCCCATGCTGAAGATGAGCCACGAGGGTTTCGGCCGCATGGTGCTGATCGGGGGACGCTTGATCGTCGTGAACAAGCAGTTGCGCGACGTGCATCGCTTCGGATTCGACAGTTTCGAGAAGCTGGCGGCGGAGGGCGACAAATATGTTCAGTCCGGCGTCGAGATGATCGAAAAATTCCCAGACGTCGCCAAATACTGAGGTGAGCGATGAGTGAGATCGACGATCTGAAGGCCGAAATCAAAAAGCTTTCGGCAAAGGCCATGCAGGCCAAAATGGATCTGCATGATCTTTCGGAAGAACTGCCGATCAATTGGCCCACTATCCCAGAGGTTGCGCAAAAGGCGCATGAAGCTTTTGGCGAGCTGGAGAAGAAGCGCGCGAAGTTGAAGTCCCTGGAGACGGTCTAACTCGAGAAAGAAAGTATACGGCCATGTCACAAGCGACGCGCGATGGGCGCGATTGGTGTCCAGAATACCTTGTTGCGATCGATCCCGGTAAATGCATCGGGTGCGGACGCTGCTTCAAGGTGTGCGGTCGCGACGTGATGACGCTGAAAGGTTTGAACGAGGACGGCGAACTGGTTGCGCTCGACGACGATGAGGACGAAGAGGTCGAAAAGAAAATTATGGTGATGAATGATACCGGCGCCTGCATCGGCTGCGGGGCCTGTGCGCGCGTGTGCCCGACCAATTGTCAAACGCATGCGGCGGAAGACGTCGCGCTGGTTTGAGTAAAAAAGCGAGCCTCCGTGCAGGAGGCTCGCAACTCCAAGCCTTAATTACGCTATTCGATTCCCTGCTCGCGCGCCTTCCACATGGCGGCGATGCGAAAGCGCTCCGCGATCGCGATCGGATCGGCCAGCATCATCGCCTGAGCGTCGGCGAGCGCCTTCCTGACGATCGCCGTCTCTTCCGCGTTCAGCGCAACACGGCCGGCCACATGGGTGGCGTCCGGCATGATCGACCAGATTTTACGCTTCGCGGGGTGCATTTTCACCTCTGTGAGATCGACAGCTTCGAGAACGCCGTCAAGATAGAGCGCAAAGCCTTTCACTTCGAGTTTTCGTCCATCCTCAGTGATCTTCACGAGAGTCGTCATCGTCACTCTTCCTGTTGCGCGAGCCAGCCATAGCCGCCCTGATCCCATAGTTGGGCGAGCAGCTTATCTGCATTCCAATCGGGAAATTGGATCTTCATTTCGTCGTAGTCTTTGAGAAAGCGCGCGGCGTCGTCGTCGCGCAATTCGGCGATCATCCCGTCGGCTTTGTTGTGGAGCGTGAAGCGCGTCCGATCGGCCGCGGCGGAGAGAGCATATTCGTCTCCCGTTTCAAGCTCATGGTCGTCGCGAACGCTCACACGCTGCACTCCTTCTTAAGCCGCCGCCGCCGCCGCTTGTTCGGCGCGCTCCCACTCCGCCCAGGATCCGTCGTAGACTGCGACGTCGGCCCGTCCGAGGAGATAGAGCGCCAAGGCGTCCATGCAGGACGTCATGCCCGAAGCGCAGGTGGTCACGATCGGCTTGCCAAGATCGACCCCGGCAGTTTCGAATCGCGCGCGCAACGCCTGCGCATCGAGGAGCACGCCGGTCTGCGCATCGACCAGATCGGCCCAAGGCACGTTCACTGCGCCCGGCATATGGCCGAGTTTCTTGAAAGGAAACACGTCGGCTTGCGAGCCGTCGAATTTGCCCGGCCCGCGCGCATCGACGATCTGTTCTCCGCCATTCGCGACAATGCTCTTCATTTGATCGAAACTGCAGACGAGTTCAGGCCTGAACTTTGCCGTGAAGGTCTTGGGTTCCGGACGCACCGGCGACATTTCCGCTGGATGTTTGGCGGCGACCCATTGGTTGAATCCGCCGTCGAGCATCGCGACATTGTCATAGCCGAAAACGCGGAACATCCACCACACGCGCGCCGCCGCCGAACCGCCGAAGAGCCGGTCGTAGACGATCAAGCGATCGCCGTCTCCGATGCCGAGCAGTCCGACCTTTTTGGCGAAGTCCGCTTCATTCGGCAGCATGTGCGGCAGATCGGAGTTCGGATCGGCGATGTGGTCGATGTCGAAATGGACGGAGCCCGGCAAATGCCGGCCGCGATATTGATTGCGGCCGTCGAGATTGGTGCTCGGATGATGCCAGGTGCAGTCGAGAATGCGAATGTCGCCGTCGCTCAGATGCTCGGCTAGCCATGCCGCGCTGACGAGCGCGCCGGTCAGGGGTTCAGCCATCGGTCGGACCTCTTGTCTGCAAGTTCACAATAGTCGCGCGTCGCCTTGCGTCACGGGGCGACGGGAAGCGGATAGCCGGAGCGCGGACGCGTGCCATAATAGTCGGGCCGCTCTGGCCAGTCGCCCTGCTTGATGGTGAATTTGACCACCTTCACCGGGGCGCCGGGTGAGCAGGAGACCTCGGCGAATTTGATTTCACGATCGCCGCTGCCGGCGGAAAAATCCGCGACCACCGTGCCGTCGGCCTTGCGTGCGCGCGCAAATCCGGGCGTGCCAGTCGTGGACGCCGGAACGGAATCGGCGACGAACAAGGGCGTCTCAACGCCGTCGGTGGAGGGACCAAACGCCGGCGAGGCGAACGTAAAGGCCGCCAGCACGCCACTGCGGTCGACCGCTATGTTCGCTGTCGCGGGGCGCGCGACGGAGTAGACGGTCAACGTGCCGCCGCTCAGCAATTCCTTCAATTCGTCCGGCGAGCAGTTGGCGAATTCGGTGGCCAGATTCATCTTCAACTCCTTAGCTGTGCAACTCCAGCCAGGAGGTTCAAGTTTCGTGCCATGACGTCCGATAGCTCAGCCGTTCGCGCGTCGCCGAGAATCTTGCACAGTAATTGCTATCCCCTGCATCGAACAGGGAGCGGACGACGCATCATGTTGGACGTGGCGATCATCGGCGGCGGTCTATGCGGTTTGGCGCTGGCGCGAAAGCTCCACCTGCGCGGACGGGAGGTTGCGATCTTCGAGGCGCGCGATCGGCTTGGCGGGCGCATTCTCACGGCGCCGCGCGGCGACGGCGGCGGCTTGGACCTCGGCCCGACGTGGTTTTGGCCGAAGACGCAGCCGCTGATCGCGCAACTCGTCAAAGAACTCGCGCTGTCGGACTTCGCGCAGCATGACGAAGGCGCCGTGCTGCATTTGCGCGAGGCCGAAAAAAGCGCCGAACGCATCGAAGATAAGCGCCTCTATGACGACGCACGGCGTTTGCACGGCGGCATGGCGATGTTGGCGGAGGCTTTGGCCCGCGCATTGCCGGCATCCGCCGTGCGTCTCGGTCACGAACTGGCGAGCCTGCGCGATTGCGGCGACCATGTGACGCTCGCATTCAAGACCGGCGAAGAACCCATGGAGATTGCGGCGCGCCGCGTCGTTCTCGCTCTGCCGCCGCGCTTGCTGCGCGAGACCGTTCGCTTCACGCCGCCTTTCGACGAGGCGACGGACCAAGCCATGCTTGGCGCCGAGACCTGGATGGCGGCGCAGGCGAAGGTTGCAATGGAATATCGCGACGCCTTTTGGCGCGAGCAGAGTCTCTCCGGCTCCGCTTTCGTCACGCATGAGCAAGCCGTGATTGGCGAAATCTTCGACGCCTGCGACATGGCGGCGGGTCTTCATGCGCTCGGCGGCTTTGTCGCCCTGGACGCCGACTTGCGCGAGGCCTTCGGCGTGGGTCTGCCGGTGTTGCTCGAGAGTCAAATCTGCAATGTCTTCGCCCGCAATGTCGAACCATTGCACATTCACTATCAGGATTGGGCGAAGGAGCGACTAACGTGCAGCGCGGCCGACCGCACGCAGCAGGGCGGCGACGGTTCGCACGACGTCGCGAATCCTCTATTGCGCCAAGCGCTGTGGGACAAGAAGCTGTTTCTTGGCGGCTCGGAAACCGCGGCGCGCAACGCCGGCTATCTGGAAGGCGCCTTGGACGCCGCGAGACGCATCGAGCGCGCCTTGGCGGTGCTCGAGGTAAAAAAGGCGCCCTCCAGCGACGCCCTCTTCGACGATATGCCGGTGAACGAGGCGAGTCTGGCGCGTTTTTCCGCTTGGGTGGACGCTCGCACCGACGAGGTTTTCGAAAATTATCGCCGGCGGCTCAACCGCGCCCTGGCGTCGCAAGAGCGCGACAATCTCACGCAGGCAGCTGTGCTCGGGGCGATGGAAGAGGTGTTCCAACAGGCGCTGAGCGTGTTGGCGACGCTTCCCTTCGACATGGACGACGTCGTGATCGAACGTGGCCGCACCGAACTCACGCCGCGCATCCAAAAGCCTTTTGGCGACTTGCTGCAGTCGATCATGGACGACGTGGTCGCCTTCAACCAGACGTCCTGCGCCCTTTCCAACTTCCCGGGCGAACATAAATTGTCTCAGGACTACACTCGGGTCATCATGCAGGACATTGCCGCGGCCTGGCGGGAATTTTCGCTTGCGGCGAATGGACTGTTGCTGGCGAAGCGGCGCGAAGCGCAGGAGCAGGAGATGTCGCGATGAGCGAGCAGGGAACGACGATCGAGCAGGACGAGGCGGCGCAGGACGTCGTCGTCTACGCCTTTTGCGCGATGAGCGACATTCCGAGCCAGAAGGCGCGCGGCTTCAACCTCGTCCGGCTCGACGACAACGGCGAGGAGAAGCCGTTTCCGATCGTTGTCGTGCGCTGGGGCAAGCAAGTGTTCGGCTATCTGAACAAATGCCCGCACGACGGCGTCAATCTCGATTGGGAGCGAAATACGTTTCTCGAGCCCAATTACGGCCTCCGCTTGATGTGCGGCAAGCATGGCGCCCTGTTCGAGCTTGGTACCGGCATGTGCATCGAGGGCCCGTGCAAGGGACGCGGCCTCGTTCCGGTCGATCTCGTGGTCGTCGACAACGATATTTGCGTCGTCGGCGTCAAACTAGCTGAGGATATCGACGAAGACGCCGAGGAAGGGGAATGCGCAGGGGAATGAAGCGGGCGTGATCCGCCTCCGCCTCGAGCTTCCACTCAGCGGAAAGGTCGCGCCGCTGCGCGGAGCTTGGCGGGGCAAAGCCCCAATTCCCACGGCGTCCTCTCAACCGCATCGCGATTGAAAGGTCCTCTAGCGCGCGCCTCTCGTGCTCGGCTCGTCCTTGCGGCGCGCTCTAGCGCAGCGGACAGGAGCGGCAGGCCGCCGGGGCCGCCGGCTTAAGCCGCCGACCCCCCGGCTCCACGGCGTGAGCGTGTCAAACCGGACGGTTTTCGTTGCGGTTCTTGACGGGCTCCATGCGCTCGACGCCCTGCTGATACGCGATGACTTCGTAAGCGTCGTTGAACTTCAGCGCGGTGTCGAGAAGAACATCAAGCTTGCCGCCGGTGTCGAGCTTCTTGATGTCGTTCTTGTCGACCATGGCGAGATCCATCATCTCCTTCCACACCGTCGACTCGTCGCAGGGTAGGACGTTGTAGGTGATCTCGCCGAGCTTGACGCGGAACTTCGCCAGCAGGTCGACATTGTTGCAGAACATGAAGTAAGCGCCAGTCGGCGAGAGGAGATCGCCGATCACTTCGTGGGCCGTTTCGAGATAGGCGAAATTATGCAGATAGCCGGCGAGGATCGGGATCGTCGCTTCGCCTTCGTTCGCGAAGGTCAGCACCTGCTCGATGGAAAAATCCGGCGGACGCTTTTCGTCGGCGAGCTGCTCCTGAAATTTGAGCGCGATATCGCCCCGAAAACCGAAACGTCCCGGCTTGCCGGTCGGCCCCTTAAGCACTGCGTTGAGCAGGCGGCCCTCCCGATCCAGCCGAGCAAGGGCAGTCTTCTCAATTTGAGTCATCGACAGTTCTCCGCTTTGCAATCCGTACCCAGCATCCGCGCGGGGGATCCTTCATCACGCCGCGCCTCATGCAAAAACTTCGCCGGAGTTTCGACGCGTCGATAGGGCGATTGCCGCGACGGAAGCGACACGGCGCGGCTGGCAATGTGCGAAACATGACAAAACCGCCCGATATTCCGGGGCTCACGGGCTGTTTAACGCGCGATTGTCGCGGCACATGAATTGCTTTGAGGGAGGCAGCCGCATTTGGATACTGGAAGAGCGACATGATCAACCTGACCGACAGCGCCCTGAATGCAGTGCAGACGGCTATTTCCAGCGCCGCCGATCCCGTCGATGGGCTGAGAATCATGGTGGAGGCCGGCGGCTGCGCTGGCTATCAGTACAAAATGGGCCTCGTGCGCGAAGCCAGTCCCGACGACACGGTGATTGAGCGCAGCGGGGTCAAGGTGTTCATTGACAACACCAGCCACGAACTCCTGACGGGCACGACCATCGACTATGTCGTCGCGGTGCAAGGCTCGGGTTTCACCTTCGACAATCCGAACGCGCAATCGAGCTGCTCCTGCGGCAAGTCTTTCGGATAATTTCGGCCCGACTTCACAATTCATGAGAGCGCGTCCGCGGGACTGCGTTGCGGAGGACGAAGCTATGCTGCACGACGATCAGAAGAACGAAGAGGCGGGCCAGCTCGAAACGGCTCTGTCGCCGGAGCGCGAGCAAGTCATTCGCGCCGTCATCGACGAGATTCGTCCTAATCTGCGCCGCGACGGCGGCGATTGTGAACTCATCGAGATCTGCGGCAACAAAATCATGGTGCGACTCACTGGCGCCTGCGTGCTCTGCAAGTTGAGCAGCGCGACGCTCGAAGGCATCCAGGCCAAGCTGATCGAAGAGCTTGGCGAATTCGTGCGGCTCGTGCCTGTGCCGGGTGCTGCGGCGCGTCTTTGAGCGAGAGTGTCGATGCGGCGCGTCTATCTCGACAATAACGCGACGACGCGCACCGACCCTGAGGTCGTCGCGAAGATGCTGCCGTTTTTCAGCGAGGAATTCGGCAACGCTTCATCATCGCACGGCTTCGGCGTCGAGGTCTCGGGCGCGGTCCGGGAGGCGCGGCGCAGCGTACAGGCGCTGCTCGGCGCGGCGCATGATCACGAGATCGTGTTCACCTCGGGCGGTACGGAATCCGACAATGCGGCGATCTTGGCCGGGCTCGAGGCGCGCGAGGGTCGCGACGAGATCGTAACCACCGCCGTCGAGCACCCTGCGATCCTGTCGCTCGTCGAACATCTGCAAAACACTCGCGGCGTCGCCGTCCACCTCATTGGCGTCGATGCGCGCGGGCGCATCGATCTCGACGCCTTTCGCGCCGCGCTGGGGCCGAAGACCGCGATCGTCTCGGCGATGTGGGCGAACAACGAAACCGGCACGCTATTTCCCGTGGAGGAATTGGCGCGTCTGGCGCATGAGGCTGGCGCTCTGTTTCACACTGACGCCGTACAAGCGGTTGGGAAGATTCCGATCGATCTGAAATCGACACAGATCGATTTCCTTTCGCTGTCCGGGCACAAGCTGCATGGCCCGAAGGGAATCGGCGCGCTTTATGTGCGTAAGGGAACGAAATTCGCTCCGTTCCTTCGCGGCGGCCATCAGGAACGGGCGCGCCGCGGCGGGACGGAGAATACGCCGGGGATCGTCGGACTGGGCGCCGCCGCCGAATTGGCGCGATTGCGCCTGCAAGAAGACGCCGTCCATATTGCGGCCTTGCGTGACAGGCTTGAATGTGGCGTGACGCAGCGGATTGGCCAATGTCAGGTTTTCGGCGACGTCGACAATCGGCTCGTCAACACATCCAACATCGCCTTTTCCGAAATCGAAGGCGAAGCTGTGCTGACCCATTTGGATCGCGCCGGGATCGCCGCGTCGACCGGCTCGGCCTGCACAGCGGGATCGACCGAGCCTTCGCATGTGCTGCGCGCGATGAACGTGCCGGAAGAGGCGTTGCATGGCGCGATACGCTTCTCTCTGTCGCGAGAAAACACGATTGAAGAGATCGACGATGTGTTGGAGACGCTGCCCGGCATCGTCGCCAAGTTAAGGGAAATCGCGCGGGCCTCGCGCCATACGGAAGCGCAGCTGCTCACGAACTAGCGCGGGCGCGATGACCGCGCCAAAGGAGTCGATGTAATGAAGATCATGATCCGCCGTTCGCCAGAGACCGGCTTGTCGATCTACGTCCCTAAAAAAGACCTGGAAGAGCCCATCGTTGAAACCGAGCACGAGAGTTTGTGGGGCGGCTGGATCAAGATCGCCAACGGCTGGGTTCTCGATCTTCCCGAAATGGCGGCCGGCACTTCGCTTCCGATAACGGTCAATGCGCGCAAGCGCGGCGAAGGGGAGTGAAGCGATGAACGCGCCATTTGACAGCTATGTCCTCCTAGAAGGCGAGAAAGCCGAGGAGGCGCTCGGCAAAATTGCCGCTGAGCTGAAGACGGGGACCGTCATTCCCTATATTGGTCCTGGGTTGACGCAGCTCTCGCCAACCGAGGCGCCGATGACGCCCGAGACGCTCGCCGCGTTTTTCGGGACAAAGGTTGCGCTGCCAAAACGCGCCAAGGGCAACTGCTGGGCAAGCGCGCAGCACATCGAGAACATGAAGCATCGTTCGACTGTCTCGACGTTGATGTCGCAGGCCTTCAACGACAGCATCGCGCCGACGCCGCTGCACTTCTACCTTGCGTCGCTGCAGCTGCCGATGATCGTTGACAGCTGGTACGACGCGACGATGCGTTCGGCGCTCGAAGGCCGCGGCGGCTGGGGCGAGATCCAGGGCATCACCCGCGCCGGCATCGGCGAGGACCGCTGGTACCGGTTCTACGAAGCCGACGGAACGGAAACCACCAAGGAAAAAGCCGAGACCTGGAAGACCGTCCTCTACAAGCCGCATGGCAGCGTTGCGCCCGCCAAGAATTTTCTGATCTCCGACGCGGATTACGTCGAGGTGCTGACAGAGATCGACATTCAGACGCCCTTGCCCGAAGCGGTGAAGGATCGCCGGTCCGAGCGCAGCTTCCTGTTTGTCGGCTGTCGCTTCCACGATCAATTGTTGCGCACATACGCCCGGCAGATCATGAAGCGCTCGACGACGACGCATCACGCCATCGTCGATCCGGCCGCGCTGACGAAAAACGAGCTGAAGTTCCTCACGATCCAGGGAATCATACCGATCGCGCTGCCGATCGATCGCGCTTGCGAGATCCTGATCCGCTAAGCGATTCCTATCTTATTCTCATGCCTGGGCGCGGCGGCGGGCGATCCTGCCAAAGCGCTCGGCGATTCGTACGCGTTGGCGGAAGGTGCATGGCCGAAACTGCCGTCGCGTTTTCAGCGAAGAAGCCTAGCCAAACAAATTTCGACGAATGTTGCATTTTTTACATCGATTCCTGACTGCCTTGTCTCGCTTGTCAGCAAAGGTACAGGCCCCCAGGGCTCCTGCGGTTGACCGCTTCACACTGCATCGTGGCACGCATGTTGCCTCTTGTCCGGCAAAGCGACAAACGCCGCTTTGCGGTTCCGTCACGCAGTTCGACAGCGCCGGCACAGGTCGATAACGAGACCGATTCCCGGCGGCGTGAGCAGCGTGAAATTGCAAGCCGGCGCCACGGAAGAAGACAGCGATGAGCAATATCGTTCGCGACAGCGAAGTTTGTGAGTTGACTGCGCCGCCGGTCTTTTCCTTCGGCGAGAAAGTGAAGGCGAAGCGCACGATCCGCAATGACGGGACATACGCCGGCAAGGAGATCGGCGAAGTTCTCGCGAAGAAAGGCGAGGAAGGCTACGTCGTGAGCATTGGCACGTTTCTCCAACAATTCTACATCTACGGGATTGAGTTCACCGAAAGCGGCAATCGGGTCGGCATGAAGCGCAAGGAGCTCGAGTCGGCTAATCCGCGCGACGATGTCGACCTCCCGCTGCCATGAGGAGTGTGAACGTGTTCGAACCACGAATGCCGAAATATCAGTGGGGTCAGAGAGTGAAGACGCTCGTCGATCTCGTCAATGATGGGAGCTATCCCGACGCGCAGCCGGAGGCGCTGCTCGTCGCCAACGGCGGCTTGGGCGAAATCGTGCAGGTCGGATCTCACACCGACACGAATACGCCGATCTACCTCGTGGAATTTCCCGACGGCCGTGTCGTCGGTTGTCTCGAGGAAGAGATCGCGCCCTTGTAAAAGGAGCGACGGCGAGCATGCGATCGACGGTCACGAAAGACGGTGGCGCCGCATCGGCTCAGCCGAATGAATTCGACTACAAGCGCATCGTGCGCGCGTTGGAGCAACGGCGGCGCTACCGCTACGTCACGCCGCTCGTGCTGAAAACTGCGAACGGCTATCGCATTCAGAGCCCTTGTTGTTCGCGGAATGTCGATCCGGACGGGGGCGTCATCGACATCGCCTTGTTGCTCTTCGACGAACGCAAGGGCAATTGGCGCCTTCTTCGCAAGGACCATGCGGTCGGCGTATGGGAGCTGGACAGCGAGTTTCCACGTCTTGCGGAGTTGCTCGACCATCTCAAAGAAGACGCCGAGCGGCGCTTCTGGCAGTGAGTTCGATCTCGACAGAGGATAGATCATGGCGATCAGCGACGTGGAATTGACGGAGATCGAAAAACTGCTCGGGGCCGAGGCGACGCCGGCGCTTTCGGAGCTGCGCGCCAAATTCTCCCATCTCTCCTGGACGCGCTGCGACGTGTCGGACGTGATCGAAACGCCCTTCCGCAGCTTCACCACCTGCGACGTGCATTTGCTCGACGGCGCCGATCATTGCGTGACGGTTACCGACGATCCGGCGCGCGCCACCGGCGTTATCGTCGCTTTTCGGGGGAATTTGCGATGAATGCGCGGGCCGAAGTGGACGATAAATTCGAAGCGAAGCCGCCTGCGCCAGCCGAGGCCTTGGGCGGCGATCTCATTCCGCTTTCTGACCCCGACATCACGCTCGACGACATTGCCGCGGTCGAGGCGGTGCTGCGTTCCAGCCGCTTGTCCAGCGGCCCGGTGATGGAGGCTTTCGAAGCCGCCTTCGCCGCCTATCTCGGGCGCAAATACGCCGTGGCGGCGACAAGCGGCACGATGGGGCTGCTGCTCGCGCTCGCCGCCTACGAGATCGGTCCGGGCGATGAAGTGATCGCCTCGCCGCATTCCTTCCGCGAAACCGTGCATGCGATCGCGCTTGCCGGCGCCAAGCCGGTGTTCGCCGATATCGACTATTGGTCCGGCGTCATCGCGACCGGAAAAATCGAGGCGCTGATCACCGACAAAACGCGCGCGATCGTGGGGAGCAACACCAACGGCCATCCGGCGCAATGGGCGCAGCTGCGCGAAATCGCCAACAAGCATCGCCTCGTGCTGCTCGAAGACTCCACCGAAGCAATCGGCTCCAAATACAAGGGCGCGCTTGTCGGCACGTTCGGAGACGCATCGGTGTTCGATTTCTCGCAGCCCGGGCCGCTGGTCTGCGGCGAAGGCGGGATGGTGGTCACCGACGACATCGACGTCGCGGTGGCGATGCGGCGCTTCCGCGCGCATAGACCGAGCGAGAGAGCGTCGGTCGTGGTGGGCTCCAGCGCGCCCTATCAGGCGGCGATGAGCGACATGAGCGCGGCGCTGGGCTTGGCGCAGCTGGGAAGGCTCGAAGAAATCCTCGAGAAGCGTAAGCTCATCGAGCACTACTACTTCAAGCACGTCAAATCCTTCGAAGGAATCAAGGATCCCTTCATCGGGCCAGAGGTCGACGAGGTGCACTGGTTCCTTTACGTCGTTCATCTCGGCACGCGCTTCAGTAAATCCAGCCGCGACGCGATCGTTGAGGATTTGCTTGTCGAAAAGGTGGAAGCCGCCGCGTACAGCAATCCCTTGCATACGCAGCGGCGCTATTTCGACTACGGCTATCGTCGCGGCAGTTTTCTCGTCGCCGAGAAGGTTTCGGACCGCGCCGTCGCGATGCCTTTCCACGTCCATCTGCAAGAGCGCCAAATCGCATTCATCGTGCAGACGATGAAGGAAGCGTCGATCAATGTCGGCGCCGGCGCCGCCATTTACTAATCGTCTAGATCCCAACCAGGAGTATAGAAATGCCGACCGTAACCATCATGCCCTCCGGAAAGACGGTGGACGCCGCCGAGGGCGCCACCTTGTTGCAGATCATCATGTCGAGCGGCGAGGAGATCAATCACAAGTGCGAAGGTAAGGCGCAATGCGGCTCTTGTCACATCTATGTGCATGAAGGCCGCAAGGGCATTTCCAAGATCGCGCGCGAGGAGAACGAAAGGCTCGACACCATCGTTGGCATTGGGTCGAAGTCCCGCCTGGCCTGCCAGGCGAAGATCCTCGGCACGGAAAACGTCAAGGTCGAACTTCTCGGTTTCGCGTCGGGCTTATAAGGGAGGAGGGAGAAATGTCTTCCGACATCGTCATGCTTCATGTCCGCTTTGCGCCCGACGGCGGCGTCGCGGAAATCAGCGAACGGCCGGCGCCGAACTCCGCGCAGGCCTGGTTTGACTGGGTCAGTCTCAGTGCGCCCGACGCCTATCAGGGGCTTTCGGGCGGTCGTGGCGTGTTCCGCATTACACGCGACAAGCTTGAGGAGTTGCGCGCCGGGATCGCCGCCAACAATGCGGCAGCCTGATTCGGCCCATCGCGTCGCGTAAAAGGCTCCCTTCCGCGAGACGTATTGCGGAAGGGAAGCTTGGTTTTAGCTCAGGAAGGTTTCGGCGAAGCGAGCGCGCTTTTCGGCCGTATCGAGTCCCTTCGCGATGGGCCATTTGTTGTCGTAAAAAAGCGAATTGACGGCGCGGCTGACTTCCTTGCCGCGCAAATACCAACGCACCACGCCATCGGGAAAAATCACCGCCGGGCCGTCTTCTCGATGCACGATGCCGTCTTCGACGCTGATCTGCGTCCCGGCGTAGAGGTAACAGCCGGCAAGGCGCGAAAGATCGTCTTGATTGCGTTCGTCAACCTGGAGCATGACCACTTTACGCCTCCGCTGTAAGCCATGGATTCATACCACGAAGCAATAATCGCGCTTGGCGGAGGGTTCGGCAAGAATAATGCTTGTTTGCGCCTTGAACGCTGCGCGAGGAACATTGTTGCCTTTTAGACACTATCGCGCGCCGAAATTTCCGCTCTCGATCGCCATGTGCCTACGAGGGAGCGGATAGACGACGACGGGGATTTTGGCATGCAGGGCGATGTGAGTCTCTACGTCATTTGCGCGCTTGACAGTCTGGAGCGCGGCCAGGCGGCGCCCTTCAGCCTGTCTCGCGTCACGGATGAAGGAGAAACGCGCCCCTTTTCAATTTTCATCGTTCGGACCGAAAGTGATCAATGCGTCGGCTATGTGAACATCTGCCCGCACCAAGGCTCCTGGCTCAACATCGGCGACGGCAGATTCTTTAGCGAAGACGGTCAAAGATTGCGTTGCGGCAGGCACAAGGCCGAATTCGACTTGGAAACGGGCGTGTGCGTCAAGGGGCCATGCGTGGATAAAATGATCGAGCCCGTCGCGCTCGTCGTCATGGATGGCGATGTGTGCCTGTGTGGCGTCAAACTCGCCGAAGAAGAGATCTCCGACGACGACGATCTGGACGAAACGATGGAGATCATGATCCATCCAGGCTGAGTGGCGCAGCGGATGGCAAGTATGAAAGGCGCCCGATGACCGTGGCTGAACTGATCGTGAAATTGGCGGCATTGCCGCAGGAGGCCGTGGTGTTGATAGACAGCGACGGCGGACTATCTCGTGTCAGCGGATTGGATTTCGTCGAGGGCCAGGGGCCGGGCGCGCCGGCGGAAGTCATCCTCGCGCCGAGTCTCGACGAATGAAGATTCGCCTCCGCGCTGTTGCCTGAGCTTTCAATCGGGGTTCGCTGAAGTTTCTTCGTGCAGCGGTATTCCGAAGAAAGCCTCGTCGTCGCCGCCCCATGCCTTATGCAGCGCGAAAGCTTCGCGCCATCGGATTTGCTCGGCTTCCGTCGCAGCGCGATGAGTCACTTTCCCGGCCGGCTTTTCGGCGAGAAGAAACGCCTTGCCGTTGCGCAAGAATCGATTGAGGTCCTTCGTGTCGATAGGGCGCACAACGCAGCGCGGGTCTTCATCGATCAGAATGGTCGTCGGCAGCATGAGCGCAGCTCCCGTTGCGATGGATCAAAAACCTTCCGCCTTGCTTCCCCAGGGATGCGAACCGGGGACGAGCGACGCCTTGATGCCCGCCTTTTCAATGTCGGCGAGGGTTTTGTAATAGGTGCCTTCATGCATGAGCGCGCCGCTCTTGGTCATGATCGCCACATAGCGCGCCACCGTATCGGCTTCGCATAGATAGCCGCCGCCTGGATCGCTCGTGCTGCGCGCATTGCCGTCCCAGTCGATGAAAAAGCCTTCGACAGCCATGTTCCCTCTCGCGTTGATGTTTGATCCTCGCGCCGGAGGCAGCAAGTTTCTTGCCAATGCCTTCGGCGTTGCAGCAGGGAACGAGACTTGCTTGCAGAAGGCGTGTTCGAGCGCAAATCATCGAAGCGTGCAATCGAAGGAGAAGCAGGTGGCTGACCTCGCACATAGAAATGCGTCGCTTGACGACATGAAAGACCTTTGGGCCTTGATGCGGCAAACGGCTGGCGATATTCCGTGCTCGATCGAAAGTGAAACCGATCAAGAGCGGGCGCTGACGGAAATCATGAAGTGCTGCACGGCGGAATTGTCGCCGGTTGTTCTCGATGCGAAGCGCAATGTCGTCGGGGCCTTATTGGCGCGTCGCGATGAACTCGATTGGGGTCTGCGCAACACTGAAACGATCAACGTCTCGCTGGCGGCGGTCTCCGCCGGCCATCGCGAGAACGGCGCATTCAAAGTGCTGATCGAAGCGATATTGAAGCGCAATGCGCCGGTCTATGTCGAAGTGAAAGCGGGCGAGGGGCAGGGGTTAGCCGCGGAACTCAAAGGCTGCGGCTTCTCCGTGACAAAGACGGAAGACGGCGCGGAGCTCTACAAATGGGAGCCGGCGGCGGAAGCCAAAGCCGCCTGAATATCACTTTCAATGCGCGGAGCGGGCGCGTCTCGCGCCGCGCTCTAAGCGCCTTCGTCTTGCGCCCCATAATCGGCGTAGGCTTTTTCCAGCAAGGCGACACAGGCCTTCAGACGCTGATACTCCGCCTTGTCGACCAGGACATTCTCGACATCCGGCGCAGGGCCGGGCGTTGGCGGTTTAGCGGCCTGGATCGCCTCGAACATGGCGGCTTGCAGGCGGAAGATGCGCTCGCTGGCGCGTTCGAGATAGGGCAGCGGATTGGCGCGAATATTCGCCTCATGCAGCGCGTCGAGTTCCAGTAATTTGCCGAAACGCCGCTCCGTAAGACGATTGGTCAAGCCGAAATCATGTTCGATGACGCTCATGATCGTCGCTCCTGTTTTCTTGGCCTGATCTTTAGCCCGTCGTTGGAACGGGCCTCGATCCGCGCTTTACGGCGCGCAACGCTTGGCTCGTCAATTGCTCGGCGGGACGCTTAGGCGCATGGTTTTGCAAGGCGCGCGCCAATCAGGAGACGGTGAATGAACGAACTCTACGCGATTTGCCAGACGGGCGAGATCGAGGATGGCGACGCCACCGGCTTCGTTCTGATGCGGATCGAGGAGACCGGCGAGCCAAAACCCTGGCCGATCCTGATCACGCGCAAAGGCAATAATTTCTATGGTTTCGAGAACGCCTGTCCGCATAAGGGCGAGCGGTTGGACGCGGAGCCAGGGCATTTTCTCGACGAAGAGGGAAATTTCCTCACCTGCGGCCATCACCAGGCGCAGTTCGACCTCGACACGGGACACTGCTTCATCGGTCCCTGCCAAGGCAAGAAGTTGCAATCCATTCAAATCGTCATTGACGACGGCGACGTTTGCCTTACCGGTGTGGAGCTCGCAGAGGAGGACGGACTGGGTCTCGAAGAGCCGGACGAGGCTCCCGAAGTCATGATCACGTCTGACTGAGGCGAGACCGCCAGCGTCGAGTATGTTTCTGGGCGGAGCGTTGGAGAAGCGCGACGCCTTCCTGCCTCACATCGACGACAATGCGCCGGCGTTGCGCGAGATTTCAAACCAACCGCGCAACGACGAACCCTTCGTTGCAACATCGGAATCAAAGGGACGTCGGCCGTAGACATGCAGCTCGGCGATTGCGCGCGAGGCTTAACTGCGCTCGCGCGGCGGTGGGATTGTTGGAGCGCGCTCACAATGGCCAGGAGTTTCGAAATCCCTCTCGTCTTCTCCCCGGCGACCGCCTGCAATTTCCATCGGCGCGTTCGTTGGACGACGGCGCCGCATGCGCCAAGGCGCTTGCGGCGAAGCGCGTCCTCACGCGTCGGGCGGACCCATGTCGTCGCCGCTCTTCTTCTTCTTCTTGTCGACCTTGGCCTGCGCATAGGAGCCGGAGTTCTTCAGCGCGATCGGCTTCTGACCCTCGACATATTGCGAGATCCAAAACAAGGTGCGCTCGCGCGCTGATTGCGCGGCGGCTTCATTGAAACTTTCCGCGGCGTCGAAATTGAAGCCGTTGCGGGCCTCGGGATAGGAGAAGGCGCTTACGTCGGGTCGCTGGGCGCGAAATTGGACGATTTCTTCCATCGGCAACGACGGATCATTCTCGGGGAGGTGCAGCAGCGTCGGAATTTTGCGCTTCACCCAACGTTCCTCTGAAATTCCGGCCGGATAATAGCTGATCGCACAGGCGACGTCGCTGAGACTATTGGCCGAAACATAGGCGAGATAGCCGCCCCAATCATAGCCGACGATCGCCACTTTGCCGACGCTCTTCACGGCGTCGATGGTGGCCTGAATGTCTTGCAAGGCTGTCGTGACGGAAGGGCCGTCGCTCTCACCCTCCTGAGTCGCGAGCGCTGGCGCGATCGCGACATAGCCCTCAGCCGCGAAGCCCTCGACTTCCTTTTGCAGATGTGGCGTGACGCCGTAGACGTCCGGCAGCACCACGACGGCGCCCTTGGGAGCCTCAGTGGGTTCGGCTCGATAGGCGGAAAAACTGCGCCCATCTCCGGAAGTGAGTTCGATCATGACGGCCTCAATGTGCAGCAAAGTGACGGAAGCTCTCGAACGAGAGACGGCGGAATCATGTCACGCCTGCACATCCCATTGCGAATATCATGCCTGCATGACGAGACGCAGCGTTCGACGTTTGGCCAAGCGACTCTCCGCTCAGGAGTCGAAAAATCCCAATTCCAGCTTCGCTTCGTCGCTCATCATGCTCTGATGCCACGGCGGATCGAACACGAGATTGATTTTTACGCTCGCGACTCCATCGACCGCATCGACAGCCTTCTTTGTCATCCCGACCATTTCGCCGGCGACGGGGCAGCCCGGCGCCGTCAACGTCATGTCGATGTCGATGTCGCGTCGATCGATAACGTCGATGCGATAGATCAGTCCCAGATCGTATATGTTCACCGGAATTTCCGGGTCGAACACGGTCCGCAGCGCAAGGACGACGTCTTCATAAAGCGCCTGCGCCTCGGGCGAAGAATCGCTGCGGCCGACGCGACTGTTTGGCTCGGAAAGCTGTGTCATGTCGCTTCGTGGTTCCATCTGAGTATCCTGCATGGCGCGAGCCGAATTCTCGACTGCTCGAGGTCAACCAGCAAGTAAGGCGCCATTGAGCTTTGCTGAGGCTGGACTGAAATTTGCAATCGTTCCACGTCCACGGTCCGCGGCGACATGGTTGAGCGCCTTCGTTTACGAAGCGCATTTCTCACAGAGCGCCGTGTTACAATCCTCACAAAGGCTCGGTGCAGTATGTCGGATACGCCTGAAGAAGAATTTGAGCTGCCTCAACTATACAAGCGACATGTCTTTGCGTGTTTCACGCAGCGGCCGCCGAACCATCCGCGCGGCAGCTGCGGCTCGCTCGGCGCGCAGCCGCTTTGGGAGCGGCTCGGCAAGCGCGTCGAAGCCGACGGCGGCGGCGAGATCGGCTTCACCTCCGCGGGGTGCATGGGCTTTTGCTCGGCGGGGCCCCTGATGGTGGTGTATCCCGAGGGCGTCTGGTATCGGCCGACGACGGCCGAAGACATTGACGAGATTTACGACTCGCATCTCAAGGGCGGCAAGCGCGTCGACCGCTTGGTGATGATTTTGTCGCGCTGAGCGCTTCCGAGTGTTCAAGACACCGCGCTGGAGGCCGCGAGCAACTCGCGCGCCTCCGCGTGGATGCGCCCCACCATCGACTTGAAGCCGTTGGAGCGTTGCGGCGTCAGATGTTCGCGTAGGCCAAGACGCTCGAACAAGGCGACAGGATCCGCCTTCAGGATTTCCGCGCCGGTCTTGCCGGAGCAGAGCGCCAGCAAGATTGCAACGAGGCCGCGTACGATATGCGCGTCGCTGTCGCCGCGGATCATCAACGCCGGTTCGCCGCCGGTTGCGTCGGAAATCGTCGTCGCCAACCAGACTTGGCTGGCGCAGCCGGAGACTTTATTCTGATCGTTCTTCAAGGCATCGGGAAGCGGCTCGAGCATTTTGCCTAGTTCGATGACATAGCGGTAGCGGTCTTCCCAATCGTCGAGCAGCGAGAAGTTTTCGATGATGTCGTCGATAGTCGTCATGTTTCGACCATTCCTTCAGCTTTGAGCCGATCGCGGCGCTGGCGAGACGCGACGCGCAATAGTTGCAGGCATTCGATGTTCGCCGCGAGATCAAGCGCCGAAAATCCGTCGACGTTCTCGTCCAGGGGATCTGCGCCAAGCGCCAGCAAGAGCGTCACGACCGCGGTCTTGCCTGCGGAAGCCGCATAGATCAGCGCCGTCGAGCCGTCGGGATTGCGATGGTGAACATTGGTTCCGGCGCCGGAGAGCAACTCGATGGCCGCGACGCTGTCCTGCTTGCACGCCAACCAAACCGCGTTGTTTCCGTCGCGCGTCATGGCGTCGAGATCCCCGCTCTCTGCGATGATTTCGCGCAATATCAGGACGTTCGCCTCGCCCGCAGCTCGAAGAAGCGGTGTGAGGCCGTCGGCGCCGACGGCGTTCACGCCGTCCGTCGGAAAGCCTTGCATCGTCAACCATTGCGTCAACTGGGGGGTAATGCCGTCACTCCATCGCAGCGCCGACGAGACGTCGGCGTATTGACTAAAGCAGCCCTAATTGCACGAGCGGCTTGGCGCCGCCGCGCCCGAGAACCGTGTCAACCTTCTGCCGCACATTCTCGATCTTCAGCGGCTTCACCAATGTGCCATGCGCGCCATGTCTCATGGCGTCCACCGCAACCGCCTCGTCGGCCTTGTCGCAGACGATCAATATGCGCACGCCGGCGAAACGCTCCGTGAGTTCTGCAAGGACCGACACGCCATTGCTCTTTAGAAAGGAAGCGCCGAGCAGAACGACATCCGGCTTCAGCCAGCCGACGCCCTTATCATAGGCTTCCTGGATGCTGGCGATTTCGTGGGTTTCGATCTCGTCATGCAGCATGAACTGAAGCGCGGCGCGCACGATCTCGTCTTCGTCGAGGACGAACACCCGCCGTTGATCGACCGCCTTCGCGGTTTCGACGCCAATCTGCATTCCTGCTCCTTTCGAAGATACGCCGCCAAATGTCGTGCAGAAGATAAGAAGCAAGCTCTGTTCCAAATGTCGCGGAGCAACGAGCGGCGTGCGATGTTCTGTTCACAACAAATGTCCCGACTGTCGGCTTCCTTCACATAAACAGCCGATGTGGGATGCGCTCATCGTTTGATCAAATCACAATAAAACAAGGAACTAGCCACTAATGCCGCACTGGCACGGCCGTTGCTACCTGTCGAATGCGAGTGAGGGCTGAACGCACGCCTACGTTACGCCGAGCGATGTGTTCCTTCCCTTAACCCGCGACCAGTTTCTGATGCATAGGAACTGCCCAGTATCTCTGGGTAGCTGTCGAAGGGCTCAAGAGGAGACAGACATGTCGTCACTACGGCAAATCGCATTTTATGGCAAAGGGGGCATCGGCAAGTCGACGACGTCCCAGAACACGCTGGCCGCTCTGGCGGAGATGGGTCATCGCATTCTGATCGTGGGCTGCGATCCGAAGGCTGACTCGACGCGCCTCATTCTGCACGCCAAGGCGCAGGACACCATCCTGAGCCTCGCCGCCAATGCGGGCAGCGTCGAGGATCTCGAGATCGAAGAAGTGATGAAGGTTGGCTATCTCAACATCCGCTGCGTCGAGTCGGGCGGACCGGAGCCTGGGGTTGGCTGCGCGGGCCGCGGCGTCATCACCTCGATCAACTTCCTCGAGGAGAACGGCGCTTACGAGGACATCGACTATGTGTCCTACGATGTGCTCGGCGACGTGGTCTGCGGCGGTTTCGCCATGCCGATCCGCGAGAACAAGGCGCAGGAAATCTACATCGTCATGTCCGGCGAGATGATGGCGATGTATGCCGGCAACAACATCTCCAAGGGCATTTTGAAATACGCCAATTCCGGCGGCGTGCGCCTGGGCGGTCTGGTCTGCAACGAGCGTCAGACCGACAAGGAGCTCGAGCTTGCGGAAGCTCTGG
>Ga0209514_10002569_pt1 | contig 27790 bp, 20 predicted proteins | sample Subgrocontami58m_FD_187452 | JGI IMG/M metagenome (GOLD analysis project Ga0209514, IMG submission 187452) | Subsurface groundwater microbial communities from S. Glens Falls, New York, USA - GMW37 contaminated, 5.8 m (SPAdes) (version 3) | ecosystem: Environmental > Aquatic > Deep subsurface >...
TTCCGTGAGTTGTCTTGGTGAGGCGAAGTTACGAGTTACATCGGGTACAGATCGTCCTCGCCATCCTGACGGTCGTCGCCGGTGTCGATCTCAGGACCACCGTCGTCGTCGTCGCCACCGTCGTCACCACCACCAATGGGGTCCGGAACCGGACCCGGGCCCGGATCGATGTCCGGGGGGGGCGGGGCCCCAGGAGGGGGTCACCCGAACACGCTGACGGGAGCGCCCACGAGCGCTACCACCAGCGCCAGCACTGCGGCCAGCGTATAGAGGTGTCTCATCTTTCACTCTCCACAAAAACAACCAACCCAAACTGGGATCGACTCGCTTGCCAGGACCAGTCACTTCCGTTGGATTCGATGAGGAGGGCTTTAGCAATCGGTGCGCCATCGATCAGAATTCAGCTATTGGCGCAAGTTAATAACAGGTAAAACATTGCGGTCTGCTAGTTTTCTCGTCACCGGATCGCCACCGCCGATTTGTGGCGATCCGGTAACCATTATTACCGATCGCGGCCCCTTTTCACTACAGTTCCATCTTCCAGGTCAGGAACTTGACGCCCGTGGTGTACGTGATGGTCACGTCGTCCACGATCGGCGCGTCGTTGTGAGGGATTTGCGAGTTCTCCGCCAGTTCGAGTTTGGTCAACAGGGTGACTTGGTCGGTCGGGCCGAACTTGATCCACTGGGGAACGCCGCCGACGTTGGTCCGGCAAGGGGTCCCGGCGCAGTTGTCGTAATCGAACACGTAGTTGGTGGACTGGGTTTTCAGCCCGAGGGTCACGTGACCCAGGCCGACCAGCCCGCGCGCCGGCGGCATCCCGCTGTGGTCGCCGCTGCTGTGCTCGTGCGGCGGATGCCAGTGCGTGCACGAGAGCGTGAGCACGGTAACCCCGCCCCGCGCCGCCGCCTGCTCGATCGGCCTCAAACGGCGCTGGTAGAGCCCGAAGTGCCCATTGACGTCCGTGTCCCCCGCACCGGGGGTGGTCGTGTAGCCCGAGAACATGACATCATGGTACCGCGAGCGCGGCGGGAACGAGGCGTCGTGCAACCGCTTCGGGTGCGAGCAGATGTTGTCGTAGGTCCCCACGACCTTCGAGTCAAAGCTCGGCTCGGAGTCATGGTCGCTCCGCGTGTAGGCGCCGAAGTACCAACGCGGAGCCGTGCTGCCGGACCCGAAGAACGTCCCTTGGTCCTCGTTGGGCTCGAAGGCGACCGGCAGGGCCTTCTGATCCATCTGCTCACCGTCGATGAAGAGCTTCGCGTCGAGGTCCTTCCAGGTCACCTCGATGTGGTGCCAGGTGTGCGGGTTCCAGGTGCGCGGGTCAATGGTATCCTGGTGCAGGGTCAGGTCCGCGGTCAAGGTGACATAGCCGGCGCCGCCGCGACCGCCGCCGCCTCCGGGACCGGGTTTGGGACCGGGCTTGGGAGCGGGTACCGGCGCCGCAGGCTTGCCGACCGGAGGAGGCGGACCGAAGGAGGCGAAGGGCATGAAGTCGAAGAGTCCCTTGTCACCAAAGTCGAAGATCGGGTCGATGCCGCCGCCGCCGCCGTAATCCGGAGCGAGGTAGAAGGCCACCTGGAGGCGGCGGTTCTGCACCCGGACGCGCACGGCGTCGTAATTGCTCGAGCCCGCGAAGTCCATCAGCCACACGATCTGGCTCTCCCAGCCGCTGGTGCCGACCAGGTCGACTTCCGGTTTGTACCAGAATTCGACGGTCCCCACGGTCTTCGACAAGTGGGTCGGGTCGTACTGGAGGAAGTCCGGCTGGTCGCGCCGCTGGGTATCGATGTGCGCGCCGAACGGGTAGAGCATCGACCCACCGAGCTTGCCGGCCATCGGGTAGGTCGCATTGGGGAAGAGGCCGCCCGCCGGGTTCACCCCGGTGCCGAGCTGGGCCACGTTTGCCCCCGGCGGATTGAAGCCGTCCAGGCGCCGCATCGGCGGGTCTCCGGCCGCGACCGCGTTGACGAATCCCGCGAGGAAACTCTTCGGGGTGCCGCGGTGATTGACGATGCCGTTGAGGGTGAGCTGGCCGTCATACTTCGCGGCCCAGGCCGCCGACGTGCCGTCGACGCGCCGGTGCGGGTATTCCGGGAGAGTGGCCACGGCCGGGATCCGCGCGCCGCCCATCTCCGCCGAGAGCTCCATGGTGTCGTCGAACACCCGGTCGGTCTCGAAGTCGGCCTGGGTGGTGAGCCGCAGGATGTCGTAGGTCTTGGCGACCGCGGTGATCGCCGTCTCCCCCATGCGATTGCCCGCGGCGTCGAGCACGCGGCCGACCGAGGTGATCTCGTAGTACCCCATCGAGCCGTAGCACGTCTCGGTGGAGCCGTAGGTCAGGTCGGTCTTGTCGAGGTAGCTGAAGTCGGTCCGGCCGCTCCGGTCGGGGTCGACGAAGAGCAGATCCGGATTGAACTTCTTGCAGTCCGTGTTCGGGCCGAAGTTGGCCTTGAGCAGGTCCCTCTGTTCCGGAGTGAGGGCGGGCGCGGCTCCCGTGCCGTTCATCGTGTCGAAGCAGTCCTGGCCCACGTGCATCCAGTCGACATGCGGGTAGGCGGTCGGGTAGCGCGGATCGCCGAAGTACCAGTATCGCGTGGTGATGATCCAGTCCGCGACCTGGCGCGCCAGGACGACGTTCGCCGCCGGGATCTCCACGGTCTTCCTGACCAGGCCGCCCGCGGTGCGGTCCCACCAGGTCGCGGCAAGTCCGCGGATCAAGGAGACGAGCACTTCGCGGGGGGCGGTGTTGATGTTGACCGGGGAGCGGCCGTCCGGGGCGCCGTCGCCGTTCTCATCCGCCTCGAGGAATGCGGCCGAGTTGGCAGGCGCGCCGTGCGGGAACGGGTAGCGCACCACGCTCGCGTCCTGCCACATGTGGGTGGTGACGAAGTCGCGCGCGCGCTCCCACTCGTCGGCCGAGGCGCTGAAGACCCGCGCCCGGAGGTCGGCCTTGTCCAGGTAGCGGCCGTCGGCGGCGCGCTCGGTCAGGATGCGGGTGCCCAGCGTCGGAATCGGCGGGGTGAGCTCCTCGCCCAGGTAGTCGAGGATCGTCTGCAGCCGACTGCCGGTGTTGGTGTCGTTGACGTTGATCATGCTCGCGGAGTCCATCACCCGGAGCATGAAGAAGTCGCCCGGGTTCTGGGCGTTCCCGACGTAGGTGCCGGCGAAGCCGCTGTTTCCCGGCGCGATGCCGGAGTATCCGTAGGTCCCGCCCGGCGTCGTGACGGTCCCGGCATGGAACGAGACCAGGTCGGCCTCGCCCGGCTCGCGGGTGCTGCGCCCGTAGACGCGGGTGGTCGGGCTGACCACGGCGCCGGGGGCCTTGTAGCGCTCGCCGTAGAACCAACGGTCGAAGCCTCCGTCCTGGAGGCCCGCCGGGAAGGCGACACCGGCGCCTTGGTCGTTGTAGACGGCGCCGGTAACGCCGTCAACGTGAGCGTATTGACCGGACCAAGGGGCCACGCGGTCGATCGCCGTGAGGCCGCTGATCGCGACGTCAATGCCCGCCTGGGCGATCATGCGCGAGCGCACCTGATCGACATAGCAGGTGGACGTGGCCTGCTCGGCCCGCGTCAACCCGACGAAGGCGCTTCCCAGCGCCGCCAGGAGACCGAGCAGACCCATGCTGACCAGGAGGGCGTACCCTCCGCGCGGAAACTTTTTCACCCATCCCCTCATTTTTCGCATCTCCAACATCCAACCATCCCCACTTATTGTCCAACGTGATCGGGGCGTGTTTCGCAAAGGCCGTACCCGTTGGCGAGAAGCGAGGTGAATCGGTTCAAGTCTAAAGGATTCATCGGGCTCAGTGACGGCGAAGGCCGCGAGAATCCACCCGCCGTCTCCCGCCGGGACGCGCGTTCCGTTACCCCCGAGTAAACCCTGTTGACGTTTGGTAACAACCCTTCACACCTAAAGCAACTGACGCCGGCGCGGGCCGCGGGAAAACAAATGGCGCAAAGGGAAAACGGAAAACACGGAATGGAAGAAAGGGGATAGCGGGACGGTCTCTCTCTTCCCGCCCCCGGAGCCCTGCAAGCAAGGCGGGAAGCGGTTTGCGAGGCAGCGCCGCACTCCGTGAGCGGCCCGGCATCCCCTTCCCGGACGGGAGGGATATGGCTAGGACGGGGAGAGCTTCCGGTATTTCAGCCGCTTCGGCCGATCCGCTTCTTCGCCCAGGTCCTGCCGCCGATTCTCGTGGTAGGCGTAATAGTTCCCCTCGAACCAGCGGACCTTGCCATCGTCTTCGAACGAGAGGATGTGGGTCGCGATCCGGTCCAGGAACCAGCGATCGTGGCTGATGATCACGGCGCAGCCGCCGAAGCCGAGCAGCGCCTCCTCCAGCACACGCAGCGTGTCCACGTCCAGGTCGTTGGTCGGCTCGTCCAGCAGGATCACGTTGCCGCCGCGCCGGAGCAGCTTCGCCAGTTGGATCCGGTTGCGCTCGCCGCCCGAGAGCTCCCCCACCTTCTTCTGCTGGTCCGCGCCGCGGAAGTTGAAGCGGGCCAGATACGCCCGGGAGTTGATCTCCCGCTTGCCGAACTTGATCAGCTCCTTGCCGTCCGCCACCTCGTCGAACACCGACTTGTTCGCATCCAGAGTCTCGCGGTTCTGGTCGACGTACGCGAAGACCACGCTCGGGCCGATCAGCAACTCCCCGGAGTCCGGCTGCTCCTGGCCCAGGATCATCCGGAAGAGCGTCGTTTTCCCCGCCCCGTTCGGGCCGATCACCCCGACGATACCCCCCGGGGGGAGCGCGAAGTCCAGCCCGTCGATCAACTGCCGCTCGCCGTACCCCTTGCACAGCTTCCTCGCATCCACCACCTGGTTGCCCAGGTGCGGGCCGGGCGGAAGCGTCAGCACCACCGATTCCTCGCGCGCGTCGAATTCCTGGGCCGCCAGCTGCTCGTAAGCCTTCAGGCGCGCCTTGCTCTTGGCCTGGCGGGCGCGCGGGGACATCCGCACCCACTCGAGCTCGCGCGCGAGCGTGCGCTGACGCGCGCTCTCCGACTTCTCCTCGAGCTCCAGCCGCTGCTTCTTCTGCTCGAGCCAGCTCGAGTAGTTCCCTTTCCACGGGATCCCCTGCCCGCGGTCGAGCTCGAGGATCCACTGCGCCACGTTGTCCAGGAAGTAGCGATCGTGCGTCACCGCGATCACCGCTCCGGGATACTCGGCCAGGTGGTGCTCCAGCCACGCCACCGTATCCGCGTCCAGATGGTTCGTCGGCTCGTCGAGCAGGAGCAGGTCGGGTCGCCGCAGCAGCGTCTGGCAGAGCGCCACCCGGCGGCGCTCGCCGCCCGAGATGGTCTTCACCGAGGCGTCCCACGGCGGCAACCGCAGCGCGTCGGCAGCGATCTCGAGATGCCGCTCCAGCTCCCAGCCGTCGCAGGCGTCGATCTCGGCCTGCGCCTTCTCCAAGTCCGCGAGCGCCTTCTCCATCTCGTCCGGCTCGAGCGGTTGGCCCAGCTTCTCGCTGATCTCCTCGTAGCGCTCGAGCAGCATCCGGATCGGCATCACCGCCTCATCGACCACCGCGCGGACGTCCTTGTCGGCGTCCAGGAGCGGCTCCTGCGGGACGAACCCGATCGTCGTCCCCGGGGCGTGCCACAACTCTCCTTCGAAGTCCTTCTCCACCCCGGCCATCACCCGCAGCAACGTCGACTTCCCCGCCCCGTTGCCGCCCAGGATCCCGATCTTCGCGCCGGGATAGAAGGAGAGCGAGATGTCCTTGAGCACTTCCCGGCGCTCGTAGAACTTGCGCAGCCGGGAGATCGTCATGACAAACTGGTGGGCCATCGTCAGCTCCGCTGCTCCACGCGCTTCCGCACCGCCTCGATCACCAGGGGAAGCGTACCCTGCGTCGCCTTCTCCAGCAGGAACTTCGGGATATAGAATCCCGGGTCCGTCGCCAGCGTATAGGTCGCCAGGGTGTGCGCCTTTTCGTGCTTCTGGAGGGCCCAGGAGCCCTCGTTGTGCTTGATGCTTCCGTCCTTCAGGGTCCAGTCGACTCGGTGGCTCTTCTTATCCAGCGTCAGCAGGATGTCGTACCAGATCCGCTTGATCGGGAACTCGAGCTCGGTGTGGAAGAGCACCTCGTTCTTCTTGCGCGAGAGCACCTTGCTCTCCCTGGTGTGCGGCATGAAGTTCTTGTAATCGTCGTAGTCGGTGATCGCCTCCCACACGTCGTCCACCGACGCCCGGATCACCGCCTGCGCCTGCGCCCGCTTGTGCCCGCCAACCTCGGTGAACGACGTCAAGACGTCCCCGCGTTCGAGCTTCGCGCGCGCCGCTGCATCCAGCTCCATACCGCCCCCCCCACATCCTGCGATTTTTTTCGCGTGCCGGAGTCTAACCCGGACCGCGCTCCATGTCAAAGCCCACGCGCGGCCTCTCGCGGCTCGCTGCGGTCGGCGACGGCGCGCAAGTCGAATCCGTGCCGGTATCCGGGTTCGCTTCCGGCATCATCGCATCGCCCGGGTCTCGAGGGAGCGCGCGGCGGCGCCGGGCTCCAGAATGAAGCGCCGGTAGATCTCGTCGCAATGCGAAGGCATGATCTCGATCTCGGGGCAGCGCCGAGCGATGCCGTGGATGATTCGTACGGGCGGATCGAGCTCCTGGAGGACGGACGTCACGACCTGCCAGAGACGGACGGGAGCGCCGTTGGTGACGTTGTACTTCCGACCGAGAGCGTGGGACGGGGCTTCCCGGCAGAGGAGCAGCGCGTCCACGGCGTTGTCGATGAACGTCAGATCGACCAGGGGCTCCCGGTCGCCGATGACGAACAGACGCCCGGCCTGGTGGGCCCGGATCAACCGCGGGAGAATCGCCGTGTCTCCCGGTCCAAAGAGCGCCCGGGGGCGCAGCGTGACGACGGGCAGGCCTTGGTCGAAGGCCTCGTCGACCGCCTGCTCGGCGAAGAGCTTGGTCTTCACATAGGCGTTCACGGGCCTGTCGGGGAGCGGATCGGATTCCCGGATCGCCAGGCGGTCCCGGAAGTCGAAGTAGATGCCCGGCGTCGAGACGTGGACGAAACGCTCGGGCCGCCGGCAGCGGATCGTCCACTCGGAAGATGGGTGCTCGGGGGAGGCACCTCCCATGCCTCGCCGCGCTCCATCGCGGGGTTGGGATTTGGGATTTGCGCGGACAGCCGCCCCGCGCCCGGTTTGCGGTGGAACCGCGCTGTGGTGCCCACGCCATAGTCGCCCGGTTGGGCAATAACCTGGCGGACCGCGCCGACGCGGGCCAGACGCTCTTCCTGCATACCTGGGAACATCGACCGGCCGGGGGTCGGGGGCTATTCCTCCTCCTCATCCATCCACTCCTGGGTCGGCCGCGGCTCGGCCTCATCCTCCGACCTCTCGGGCTTCGTCTCGCCTGGCATGGCGATTCCCAGTGCCGCGCGGAATCTCCGCAGGCCATCCACGAAAAACGCCGTGTCCGCCTCCGGATTGCGCCTGGCGATCTCCTCCATCAGCGGCAGATCGGCAAGCGCGGGCTTGTCGATCGCCAACTGGACTAGGAACATCTCGACCTCCAGGCCCGCGCGCCACGCCGCGGCGCCGCGGTCGAACCACTCGCGATCCTCCGACACCCAAGAACCCGCGGGAATGATCTCCAACGCGAGCCGCCAATCCGGCGCGACCTGTCGGTGTCGTACGAAAGGATGGGCGACCTGCTCCGGGCCGGCAGGCAGGGCGAGGCGGCCAAGCAATACTTCGAGAAGGCCCTGGCGATCAGCGAGCGTCTGGCCGCGGCGGAGCCGGCCCGGGCAGACTACCAGCGCGACCTCGTCCCATCCCTCCTGCGTCGAGCCCGCACTGATCCCGAGCATGAGCGCTCTTACGTGCAACGCGCTGCCGGCATCCTGCGGACGCTCCAGCGGGAAGGAAAGTCCATCCCATCCGATCTGGAGTGGCTCCGCGGTATCGAGAAACTCCTCCAATCGCATCCCGAACCGCCCGCACCACCGCCCTGACGGCCCTACCGCGAGCAACGCGCCCGCCTTCGCTCCGCCGCAAAATTCTTTGCATTCGTCCTCGCGGCCTTCTACCCCCACTCCTGCATCCGCACGAAACACGCGGTGGGTATCCAAGTTCCTATCGCTTCGTTTTGCGCATGGCTCGCGCTCCTGCCCATGGCGATCGGCGGGCCGGGCGCCGAGGCGAACGCCCCGCTCGCCCGCACGATCATCGGCGGCGTGATTTCCGCCACCGTCCATACGTTCACGGTCTCTGGGGAACGGCGCCCGGGCTGCTCGCCCAGGAGTCGCAGGGCGCGCCCATCCCGGTGGAAGTGATGCGGCCGGCGGGTTGGCGGTCCAGCCGTAGGGCAGGCGGATCTCGATTCCCAGGAAAGGCTCGCGGCAACCCTCGCCCAGCTCCGACGTGCCGAGCGCGACGGCGCCTCGGAAGTCCTTGCAATTCCCGAGCAACTGCGGGACACTTCGCGCTCGCATGGATCGACAGGTCGCAGAGAATCGAAAGGAGCGAGAATGCCGAAGGGAAAAGTGTCCGAGATCGTCAGCAGCGACACGATCGCCAAGATCCTGGCGGCGGTCAAGACGATCAACGATCTCCTGCCATTCCTCGTGGCGCTCTCCAATGATGAGCGCAAGAGCATGCTGAAGCTCGGCCCGAAGAGCCTGAAGTTCGTGCGCGACGTGCGCGATATGGCCGTGGCAAACCCCGGTATCGTCCTCGGAGCGCACGACCTGCCGGAATTCGTCAAGGACGTCGATGTCCTCGAAGCCTTCGGGAAGTTCGCACCCCAGGTCATGAAGCTTGCCGAAGGCATCGGCGACACTCAGATGGTGGCCGGCAGCGAAGCGATGACCACCTCGCTTCTTAACTACGGGTCGTTCAAGTCCGCGCGCAAGATCGTCTCCGGTCTGGACGGCTCCCTCGGCGAGCTGGGTGCTCGGTTCAAGCGCGGACCGCGTGCCAAGAAGGCGTAGTGCGCGGCGTGCCGCGATCCCGTGTGCGGGTTCCGAGATGCGGAGGCCGAGGGTCAACTTCGCAAGTTGGCTTGTGGGCATCCGAAGCCCTAACTTCGTGACCGGAGGCCGGGGTTCGGAGCACGGAGCGCGGTCTTTCGCGTTCGGAGCACGGAGCGGTCGACTTCGGATGACCACGCTTCGGCATATGAGCATGGAACATGGTGCTGGGAGCATGGATTTCCGTGCTCGGAGCACGGATTGCGGCTTTGTGATCTCGGATGGTCGGCGCTGGAGCACGTCGCCTCGCCCATAGCTCGACCGACCTGTGCGCCCCTCGGGTCGGAGAGAATGCGTGGGAGCCGCCTGCGACCTGATCGAGCGCCCCGGGATCGACGCGGTCGCGCTCGTCCTGTATCGGCGCGGCGCGGGCGGTCGCGTCGAGGTGCTCCTCCGCGAGTGCACGCGCCCGGCGGTCCCGCACGCACTCGGAGATGAAGCGTCCCCGGTCGCGACTGAGTCGCGTCGATTTCCGCCTGCGGGCGGCGTCGGGAGCGGGACCGGCGGCCGGAGCGATGCGGTTGATTCTTCAGCCCGGCCGCACTCAAGCCGGCCGAGGGTCGACCCGCTCCGCGATCAGCCAAAGGGCTTCGATGGCGGCGGTGCGAAGCCTCTCGGGCTCTCGCGCGCTCGCCTGCTGCGTCAGGATGTTCAACGCCCGGTCCGTGCCCAGCTCACCCAGCGCGGAAATGGCCTCTACCTTCCCGGACTCCAACCCCGTGCCCGCCAAGGTCTCCTCCAACGGAGCGACGGCGGACGAATCGCCCACGCGAGCCAAAGAACAGGCAGTGGCGTGCCGGACTCGTGCATCGGGATCCTGGAGCAGACCCTGAAGCTGCGGGACCGCTGACTTCGCCCGCAGGAGACCCAGGGCGCGAATCGCGCTAGTCCGAACGCCGCTGTGGGGCGCCGAGAGCAGGCGCCCGAAGATCGGCAGGGCGCGGGGATCCTCGAGGCGTCCAAGCGTCTCGACGGCCATGGCAACGCCCCATCCCGAGGTTGCGGAATGGATTGCCCACGCGAGGTCTGGCAGAACGACATCGGCCGGGAACATGGCAAGGGCGTCGCGGGCTGCCTCCCTCACGTCAAGATGACGGTCATTGAGGGTTGCCATCAATGGCACAATGGCTCTCGTGTCACCGATGTGTCCGAGTGATCGTGCAGCCGATCTCCTGACGTCCGCGGAGTCATCGAGCGCGGCAATGAGAGGTCCTACGGTCGCCACCCTCAGCATCGCGCCGAGACCGGGAGGGGAATCGTCTCCACCTTCCCGAGGGAGTTTCACGCCGAGAACCTCGGCAATTCGTGCTCGCACGTCCTGGCTGGGATCAGTCCCGAGAAGGGATGCCAGTTGGGTCAGGAAGTGTAGTGGATCGGCGCCCATCGCCGCCTTGACGGCGTACTTGCGCACCTCCGATTCCGGGTCCTGGAGCGCAAAGCGAATCAGAACTCTCGCGGAACACCCCAGGCCGGAGATCACGAGGAGGATTTGGAGGAGACTACGGACATCCCGCTGCTCCGCCCGATAGGGGCTCGGCTCATGAGACGAAAGGTAGAACCGCACGGAATACTCCAGCGTATGGCGTGCGATCGGGACTGCCAGATCGACGGGCAGCTTCATCGAGTGCAGGGCGTGCGCCGCAAAAAACGACACACGAACAATGTCGTTCTGCACTCCCAGCTTTGCGCGGAGCACATCCGCCGCCTGGCGATATCCGATCGCGCCGAGCGCACTGGCCGCGAGAGCTGCGAACGGCCCGTTCGATCGCGCCAGATACCGCGTCAGCTCGGGTCCCGCGGCCGGGGCGCCGAGGTCTCTCAACATGAATAGGACGTCTTGCGTGTCCTTTGACCCCAATCCCTCGATCAGAACCAGAGCGACTTCGTCGCGAAATTCGGTCCGTGCGATCTCGTCGATGAACGGCTGGGCGACGGAAACCGGCATGCTCCGCATCCAGCCGACAACCGTCTTCGCGATCTGTTGCCGCTGCTTCCTGGGTAACGCGTCGCCGGCCTCGGCGGCCAGCAGCGCGGCGAGAGGCACATGCTTGCGGAGTATGTCGCGGATCCATGGCCAGGCGCCGTGCTCGACGTTCCCGTCCATGACGTCCGCGATCAGTTCGCTGCTCCGCTTCGCCCGCGTCTGGATGAGTGCCTGGTAGCCGACGCCGAGGCGAAGAATCTCGCGCCACCGTGGCGCGTGGGCCCTCCGCCGCAGCTCTTCTTCGAAGCGCTCCTCCACGTGGAGGCCGGCGGCGGCGAAGAACTCCTGGAACGACAGATGCAGGAAACTCCACTCGCCTGCCGTGCGCTCGTAGAGGACTTGCAGCTCCTTGCCCACCGTCTCGAGGAACTTCTCGGCAGCCTTCGCCGCCTCCGTCTTCGCCAGGCCCTCTCGCTCACTCAGGACCTCGGCCAGCGTCTCCACGATGAACGATTTGGGCGCCCCGCCTCGAGGCCATTCTTCGTGCATCTTCAGTGCCAGGCGACCCAGCACCGGAAGTGCCTCGGACTCGTAGTCCACTCGGGGGCCGCTTTCCCCATGGACGATGCGCCGCGCCCGGCTCCATTGTTCGCACAGTGCGCGGGCGAACATCTGATACACCAGGACCCGGTGGCGTGGCACTTCCCCCTCGGCCCAGTGGATCAAGGCCAGGGCGGACAGCAGGAACGGGTTGCGCGCCAGCCCGCGCAGCCGCGGAAGCCCGTCGAGGCGCTCGATCAGCGCGCGCGTGCGTCGGTCGGCGTCCATGTCGTTCGCCTTGCTCGTCATGCGCAGGACGAAGGCCCGATGGAATTCCGTCAGGTACGCCTTGACTTGATCGTCGTCGAGCGGGAGCAGCGCGACCTCCGCGCTCTGGCCGGCTGCGAACGGGACGTACCCCGCGGGGCGGGAAGAAGCGACAAAGCGGTTGCCGCTTTCCGCTGCGGCGAAGGCGCTCAACCACTGGACGACGCTCGAGCGGCGCTCCGCAACGACCTCGTCGAGCCCGTCGAGCAGCACGAAGCAGTCGCGGCCTTCGAGGCGCCGCCGCAGAAAATCGTGCATCGCGGCCTCATCCGCGCCGATGGACCGATCCACGAAGTAACGCGCGATGGCTTGCGGGACGGAAAGCGCGCGATTCTCTCTCTCCGCCATGGCGCGAATTTCGGCGAGGCGACCTACGCTGACGAGGATGGGAAGCAAATCCTCCCAGACTTCCAGCTCGCGGAAAAGGGCGTAGGGACCCTGCGCGCTGATCACCGCCAGCCACCGGAGCAGCGTCGTCTTCCCCGCGCCGGGTTCCCCGAGGACGACGAGCTTGCCTTGGCGACCGAACACGTGCACGAACGGTTCGATCGCGCGCGCAGCCCCCCTCTCGCCCGGATGCGACCAAGGCTCCTCATCGTCTTGCAGGTCGGGCTGGGGCTCCCGCGGTTCTTCCGCCGGATCCTCGATGGGCGCCTGAGGAGTTTGCGGCAGGCGCTCGGCGCGCCCATGAACACGGACCTTCAGCGGTACGAATACGCTCAACAGATCGAGGGTCGGCTGAAATTCCTTTTGAAGTCGGAATCCGACATAGCTCAAGCGACGGACTTCGGGGTCGTGCAGCGCGTAGCGCCGAATCCGCTCCCACAGCTCGAGGTCAGGCGCCGACGTGAACCCGGCTGCGCTCGTCCCGAGAGGATGTACGTACATGGGACGATCAGAATGGATGGGCCGACCCAGGAGGGCAAACGTCGATGGCTGCCTTTCGGCGTCGATCGCATATGCGGCGTCCCGCGTGGCCACGATGGCGCCGGCGGGGCAGTCCTTGGCGAGCGCACCAAGGATCTGCCATGGTTCGTCCGACAGCGTGAGCAGCCGCGGCCGCCACGGCACGCACACGAGGTGCAAAGCCAGGCGAACTTCGAGCCGATCCACCAGCGCACGCTCGCGGACTTCCGACGCAACGCGAAAGGCGACTTGCGGCGCCCTTTGATCTACCGTGTCCCGAAACACCAGGAGTGCCGCCTGGTCCCGCCAATCGGGCGGAGCAGCACCCGCGGGCCGCCCCAGCGCCTCGATCGCGGCCTGGAGACGCCCGATGCGGCGCCGCAGGTCCTGCGCCTCCGCGTCGTCACCGCCCGAATACGATTGGGGGAGCTCGGCGAGCAGCGCCGCAAGCACGACGGGGGCGCCCGGCGCGGTCGATTCCCACCAGGGAGGGGCTCCCAGCCCGTCTTCGTTCATGGCGCCGGTTGCCTCGTTCGCAAGGTGACGCGGAAGTGGCCCCCCTGATCGTCGAAATCGGGCTCGGGGAGTCCGGCTGCGGTCATTCTTCGCACCATCTCCGGGACGCCCATCCCCAGCGCTTCCACGCGGCGCATGCGACTCAGCAGGGAAACCACCACCGGATTGCGGTGCTGCTTGATGCCGCCGCGTCGGATGTTGTCGAGGGTGAGTCGATTCAGCAGCGCTCCCGGGTTCACGATTTCGAGGCGGTCGTCGAATCGGAACACGCGGACCTGGGAGGCCGTTCGATAGTCCCGGTGGGACACCGCATTCAGAAGTGCTTCGCGGACGGCTTCCCAGGGGATGACGGGTGCGCGCGGCGACTCGACACGCTCCCAACCCTCGATCCGGGCGGGCGTCGAAAGCCACCGATTCAGCACCTGCTCGGCTTCCTCGATCTGCGCGGGCAGTCGGCCGGTGAGCTCCCGGCGGTCCGAGAATTCGGAACGCAACTGCGTGCCCTCGATCCGCACCATCGAGATGCGCGCATCCGGAAGCCAGCGGGAGACGTCCACGCCGAAGAACAGGATCCCCGCGACCGTGGGAACTTCGTGCGCGTCCATGCACTTGAGCGAGACGAGATATTGGCGCTCGTACCCTTCGCTCTCCTGGCGGGCCGCCTCGGTGACCGGCACGCCGTAGACGGTCTCGAGGAAGGAGCGAATCGCCGCGTGATCCAGGTCCGCCACGCGGGTGGCATCGCTCACCAGATCCTCGTCGTAGTGCGTCCTGGCGGCCGAGAGGAAGAGACGCTCGAGCTCATCGCGACGGGCCTCACGGGAGACGCTGGCGTCGCGGACGTAGTACACGTGACCGGAGCGGTAGGGACGGTCGGCGTGGAACGCCCCGACCTCCACGGCGACGATCAATTGCCCCCGGACACGGAGTTTCGTGATGCGGCAAACGATCGGCGGATGCGCGTTGTTTTGGCATGCCTGGGAGGCCAGACGCATGACTTCGTCGGCCTGCTGAACCGTGCCGAGCCCCGTCACGGTCCCGTCATCTTCGATGCCGACGAAGACCGTCCCACCACCCGAGTTGGCAAACGACACGACGGCCTTGGCGACTTCGTTGGCATCGAGCCGGTAGCCCAGAGGAGGAGTTCCCTTGAACTCGGTCGAGGCGTCTTCGCCCAACGTCAGGCGACGCTCGACGTCGGCTTCATCGATCGGCATGAGTCTGGTTCCGAGGTTGCGCGAGGCGAGTGCGCGATCGCCTGCGGCCCTGACAGAGGGCGGCGAGCTTGGCATGCCGAGGGTAGCAGCCCTGCCTGCGCCCGTCAAACCCAATCGCCGAGCGAATGGCGAAGAGGAACCTGGAGGCTGCCGCTGGGGCTACTACTCAGCCGCTTCTGAATCTCGACCACCTGCGACCACGGTGCTGCAGGGCGAGGGGAAGCTGCGGGTGGGCGGCGATATCGGCTCCGCCACAGCGTCCATCCCCATGGCACGGCAGTCTGCCGGGCGCTGTCGGGCCTGCTCCGCGCCTTCTCCGATACCAAGCTCGTCTGCCTGCTCGAAGCCGAGATCAGCCGCGAACGCAAGTGGGCCGCCCGGGAGTCGCTCGAGCCGTTCGTTCGATGCTTCGGGGGGACGGTGCGACGTGCTGATGATCTCGCCCGAGCGGTTGGGGAACGCTGAATTCCTGCGCCGGCTTATGCCGCTCATCCAGGGGCGGATCGGCCTGCTTCGTCGTCGATGAGGCGCACTGCATTTCAGCGCCGCCATGAAGTCGATGTCCTTCGCGAACTCCGGCACGTCGCCCGCCTCCACGGCACGGTGGTAGCGAAGACTACCCTTCCGCCGGCTCGATGATCGCCGACATCGAGCCCCGGCAGCGGGGGATGCGCGGATCGGCACCGTAGCCGTGGATCAGGTCGCGCTTGTGCTCGGCCTGCTCCAGCGGGCCGGTCCACACGTTGACCCGCCCTGCGGTGTCGACTTCGCGCGCCATGAGGAACGCCCGTTCCATGGAGTGGCCGAAGATCTTCCCCAGCATCTCGATCACGTACTCGTAGGTGTGGTCCTGGTCGTCGAGCAGAACGACGTGATACGGGGGCTGGAGCTTGACTTCCCTCGAGACACCGACGTCGGGCAGAGTTTCGACCGGCACGGCGAATCCCTCGTGTGTGCGACCGATTCATCATAGGAGCGATCCGCGTGAGAGGTCAAGACTGGCCCTCGCGCACCGCTGCGACTCGACATCTCATTGCCCCGCCATCTCGCCGCCTCGCCCGTCGCGCCGAAGCACCCCGCCTCGCCGCAGCGCCGGGGCCACCGCCGCATCCGCGGTCTCCGCGCCGGGCCCGGCGTCCGGGGAAACCGGCACTCCGTTCGGACGCTACCGCCTGGTCGAGCGGCTCGGTGCCGGCGCCATGGGCGTGGTCTGGCGCGCCTGGGACACCCGGCTTCAGCGTCCGGTCGCCCTCAAGCAGTCGCGGCCGGAGTGGCGATCCACGCCGGGCGGTACCCCGAAGCGCGCGCGCCATACGAGGAGGCGATCGGGCTGCTGGATCCGCCGGAGTCCGAGCGCGACCGCACCGGGCCGCAGGCGCCCGCCGCCGCGGAGGCTCCCGCGGACGCCGCCGGGCTCCGCGACCTCGCCTTTTCCCACCTCGTCCGCGCGATCGAGCTCGGCGCCTGCGACGCTGCGCAACTCGAGGAGGACGCGGATCTCGCGCCGCTGCACGCCGACGCGCGCTGGGCCGCGGCGCTCGAGGCGGGGCGGAAATGAGCCGACGATCCACCCCGATCCGTTCCGCGGAACCGGCGGTCAGCTCCCGCAGCATTTCTTGTATTTCTTGCCGCTGCCGCAGGGGCAGGGGTCGTTGCGGCCCACCGACTCGGCCGCACGCCGGTGCGTCACGCCGCGCACGCTGCCGTCCTCCCGCACGCGGTGCTGGACACCCGCACCCAACACCCGCATCTGCGCGGCCCAGTCGTCTCCTTCGGCAACGCGTCCCGCCGTGCGCAGGTATTCGAAAAACGTCGCCACGATCTCCGCGGTGCGATTGCGCGCGGCCGCGGGCACGTCGAGCGCCAGCGCGCGATCCAGGGCCTGCTTGAAGCTCCCCGGGGAGACCTCGCGGGGGAAACCCGGGTCGCGCGCCGTCACGCCCTCGAGAAAGGTGCGCAGGAGCGAAGCCCGCCACTCGTCGAGGTCCGACGGCAGCGTGCTCGCGGCGAACGACACGTCGAAGTCGCCGATCCAGTTCTCCAGCGTCTCGTCCAGCGGCACGAGCCAGCCTCCCGTCGCCCCGCGGGCTCCGATCGCCTCTTCCCGGGTCGCCCTCCCCGGTCATGGTCCTTCCCCGGCTCCCGCCAAGACCCCAGAGTACGCGTTCCCTCCGCCTCGTGCAACCCGCCCGAGAAGTGTCCCGTCCGGATCGAGGCGGTGGGCTCCGCCGAGGCGAGCCTGGCCCAGGTGGCGACTGCGACGGCGAGGGCGAAGACCCGTCGGTCTTTCCCGGCTCGTCCCCTTCCCCGGAGGACCATTCCACGGGTCGGGGCCATGGCGCCCGGGCGCGCCGGGCGCGGACAGGCCATTGACAGCCCCGAGCGAGCCGATTAGCATCCTCGGTACCGGCCCCCATCCCAGGAGGTCCCGTGTCGGTCGTGGCCCCCCCGTCGGCGGTCCTCCCGCCGCAACTCCTCGAGCGGATCGGGGTCGTGGTCAACCCGCACTCGAAGAAGAACCTGACCCGACCCGACCGCTGGCAGCGACTCCACGACCTCGTCCGCGGCACCGGCCAGGTGCGGGTCACGCACACCCTCGACGACCTCTACCAGGCGGTGGCCGACTTCGTGGGACGAGACTACCGCTACCTGGTCTCCGACGGAGGCGACGGGTCCCTCCACTGGCTGGTCAACCAGACCCGCGAGGTCCTCGAGCACCGCCGCGGCCGGCCGAGCGCCGAGAGCGACCACCCCGACTACCCGGTAATCATCCCGGGCAACGGCGGCACGATCGACTCCGTCGCCCGCCGCGCCGGCATCCGCGGCCACGCCGACGGCATCGTCAAGGTCCTCAACCACCACCTGCGCGAGGGGCGCGAGATCCCTCTCACGATGGTGGAAAGCCTCTTCGTGCAGGGCGTGCGCACGGTCGATGGCGTCGATCGGCCCTTCCGCCTGATCTCGTTCGCCGCCGCCGTCGCGGGCGTCGCGGCCCGCTTCTTCCACGAGTACTACAAGGTCCCGGTCCGCGGACCGGGACGCATCGCCAGGCTCATCGGCAAGATCGCCGCCTCCATCAGCCTCCGCTCCCCCGCGATCTCCTGGTTCCGCGTCTTTCCCCTCGAGGCCTATATCTACGCCGACGAGTTCGTGCGCCCGCGACGCGCCCGGGTGTGGCTCGACGGCCGCGCTCTGCCCCAAACGCGCTTCAACGTCATCAACGCCGGCGCCTTCCCGATCAACCTCGGCGGCGTCCTGCGTGCCTTCCCCACGGCCCGCGACGGGCGCATCCACGTCACCGCCGGAACGATGTCGCGGCTCGAGTTCGTCGTCTACCTGCCCCAGATCCTGCTCGGCCGACAGATCGACGCCCCGCGGCTCTACGATGGACCGGCGCGCAGCCTCCGGGTGGTCGCGCCCGACGGCGAGCTGCTCGATCCCGTGTTCGACGGCGAGATCCATCGCGGCGTGCGCGAACTCACGATCACGCCCGGGCCGCTGATCCCGATGGCGCGCATCCGCTGCACCGAACCGGTCCGGTCGCCCGCATGACCACCTTCATCATTCCCGACAACGTCGCGTTCGAATGCCAGCAGTGCGGGATGTGCTGCCGCAACAAGTGGACGATTCCCGCCGAGCCCGCGGCCCTCGAGCGCTTCCGCTCCGCGCAGATGCTCGCCGTCTACCCCGATGTGGCGCAGCGCACGGCGCCGTTCGACAGCCCGCCCTTCACCCACAAGCTCGAGAAGACCCCCGACGGGGCGTGCGTCTTTCTCACTTCGCAGAACACCTGCGGGATCCACGCGCGCGTCGGCCGCGAGTTCAAGCCCGCGAACTGCATCCTCTTCCCGTACCAGTTCACCCGCACCCCGCGCGGCGTCACCGTGGGGATGGTGTTCGACTGCACCGGGGTGAACTTCGAGTCCAACGCGAAGCGCGCCGGGCTCGACCCGGCCACGCTCGAGGACGTGTACCGCCACGCCCTGACGGTGCACGAGCTCCCCGCCGCGTTCCGCCTGCACGAAAACGGGCCGGAGGTCGACTACGCGGCGTACGAGAAGATGCAGCAGATCCTCATGCGCTTCCTCGAGCCGGGGGTCTTCCCGCTGGAGGACGGACTGATCGCCGGCTCGGTGCTGCTGCGGCTCGGAGACGAGTTCCTGCGCGAGGCGGTCGGCAAGGGCTACACCGCGCCCAAAGCGATGGCCGCGTTCTTCCGCAACGTCGAGGCTGAGGACCACGCGCTGGTGCGCCGGCTGATGAAGGACTTCGGGCTCGATCCCGACGAGCAGCGCGCCTTCTTCGACTTCCTGATCCAGTCCCACGAGACGACCTCGGACACCAAGGGCCGGATGGAGATGGCGGCGAAGCTGATGAAGCAGGCGTGGAAGCGCCGCCGCGGCAAGGACGACTACCGTTCGAAGTTCCTCGGTCGCGATCTCTCCCTGGGCGCGGCCGCGGGGATCCCCTTCGACCCGGAAGCGGAGCCGGCGAACGGGCACCTGCGGCGCTACCTGGCGCACCTGGTCTTCCGCCACCTCCTGGTGGAGCATTTCCCCTCGCTTCAGCTCGGGCAGCTCTACCTGATGGTGGTGTACGGGGTGGTGCGCTGGTACGCGCGGGCGCTGGCGCACGGGGAAGGAGCGCCCGCGGTCGAGGGCCGCCACGTCCGCGAGGCGATCCGCGTGGTGGAGACGAACTTCGTGTTCTCGAACAAGCTGCACCAGAGGCTCGCGACCGAGGGCCACCTGAAGCGCGAGTTCGACCGGATCCTGGAGGACAAGCTGACGCCGTATCGCCTGGTGCGGAGTTCCTGATGCCGACCCCGTGCGAAGTGCCGGTCGCTCGCAGGCTGCGGGAACGGCCGTCTCCGGCCGCGTCATGCACACGGGCCCGGCGGGCCGATTCCCCGACGCCGGTGGTGCGCGCACGCGGCGCGGGGCTCGAGCTGGCGCTCACGGTCCTGGTCGCCTGGGGCGCCGCGCCGGCGCGGCCCGAGGAGAAGCCGGGCGAGGCGTTGCGGGCCGAGGTGGAACGGGCGCTCGCGCGAATCGACGCGCAGGCGACGGAGTGGAAACCGGAGCTGGCCGGCGACGCGCGGATGACGGAGGCCCTGCGGGCGGCGCTTGCGTGGCCGGAGGAAGCAGGCGACGCCCGGGTCCGGGGGCGCGGGGCGATGATCGCGCTCGCGCTGTTCGTCGACGACAGTGGCATGTACGCCGCGAACCCGTTGGGCGGGGCGCCCTACGCAGCGGTTTGGCCCGCGGAGGCGCGGGGCCGGGGCAAGACCCTCGGCCGGTCGCTCTCGATCCTGGAGCGGCACGACTGGGCCCAGCACTGGGCGGTGACGGGCGCGCTCGCGACGCAGCTCGGCTCGGCCATCGCGCTCCAGGCCGGCTACGCCAAGGAGATCTCCGACGCCAAGGAGCGCGAGACCGGCCCGGCTTCGGGCTTCAGCTTTGCCGACCTGGAGGCGGACTATGCCGGGGTGGAGTTCGCCCGGCGCCTGCTGGGCGGAGGCGGTGGCGCCGGGGGAGCCGACGTGCGCCGGCGCGCGCTCGCAGGCGCGCCGATCGTGGACTTCACGCCGGACCTCCGCGAGATGCCGGAGGAGCTCACCTACACCGAGTTCGTGCGCGACCACGGCGGGCTCAGGGACGCGCGCTATCGCACGATGGTGGAGAAGATCCGCCGGCGGATCGCGGCCTGCACGGGCTTCGCCGAGGCGGGAGCGGAGACGGAGAAGCGCTGAGCAGCTCAGGCTCGGACCCCCCGCCGCTACTTCACCAGCCTGGCCAGCACCCAGTCGACGAAGGAGGGCGAGATCTGCTGGGCGCGGATGAGCAGCCGCGAGCGCCAGCGGGTGTAGCGCTCGAGCTGGCCGCGGCGGCAGGCCGAGAAGATGTGGCGGGCGACCTTGTCCGCCTTGTCCCGCGGCGAACGCAGGATCAAGTCCTTGATCCCCCCGGCGGAGACGGTCACGGGCGCGCGCTGGTAGAGTTCCGATTCGGTCTGGTCGGGCAGCACCAGCACGACCTTGATCCGGTAGGGGCGGAGCTCGACGCGCAGCGCCTCGGACCAGCCGTTGAGGGCGAACTTGGAGGCGCTGTAAGCGCTGACCCCGGGGATGCCGCGCTTCCCCGCCGGGGAGGAGATGTTGACGATCCGGCCCGCGCGCCGCGCGATCATGTGGGGGAGCACGGCCCGGGTGCAGCGCACCGCGCCCAGGAAATTGGTCTCCATCACGCGGTCGAACGTCGCCGGCTCGATCTCCCAGAACGGCCCGTAGGCCGTGATCCCGGCGTTGTTCACGAGGACGTCGATCTGCCCGTGCGCTTCGATCGTGCGCTCGACCAACTGCCGGATCGTGTCGGGCAGAGTCACGTCGGCCGGACAAGCCAGCGCCGCGTGCCCTTCCTTGACGAGCTGCGCGGCCAGCTCGTGCAGCGGCGCCACGGTGCGGGCGACGAGCACCACCCGAGCCCCGGAACGGGCGAACTCGATCGCGGTCGCGCGCCCGATGCCGGTCGTCGCTCCCGTCACGATCACTACGGGATTCGTCTGCAAGGTACCCTCCTGCAAGACCCTGTTTGAGAACCTCTCCCCCGCCGAGTGGGCGACGCGGGCGCTCCGCCGGGCTCGGTCCGAGGTTCTCAGATCCCCCAGGCCTCACCGGATGGCCGCGGGCCGGTCCCCCGGACCTCCCGCCCCCGCCCCGCGCTCCCCGTCCGTCAGCACCGTGCCGCCTGGCCCGGGACCCGTTCCACACCTCCGGCGAATCCGGCGCTCCGCGGCCCGAACCGGTCCCTCACCTCCGGCGACCCCCGCGCCGCCCGGACTCCCCGTCGGGGTCGGCGGGCGAGGAGGCGGCGCCCGCATCCGCGGGCTTTTCCTGCTTCAGGACCTCGAGGACCGCGTCGATCACCGGACGATAGGGCGGCGGCGGCTCGCCGAATTCCTCGATCGGAAGGTCCCCGCGCGAGGTCCGCTCCACCAGCGACCACCGGGAGCCGCGCACGACCGCGAAGCGTCGGTCGGGCGGCGACCCACTGCCGTCCGCGGCCACCGCGACGATTTCGAACGCGACCGGTTCGCCTTCGCGGGGAGCGAGCAGAGCCTCGGCCCGAACGCGCCGCGTGCCGGGCCGAAAGTCGTCGATCAGGAGGCGATCCCCCTCCGACGCCTTCCCCGATGCGGTCGCGAGCGTGCCGGCGCAACGCCGCATCCCCTCGCCGAGATCGTCTTCCTTCAGCCCGTAGTACACCCGCACGAGCAGCTTCGCCGTCTCGAAGTCCTCCGGATCGGCCTGATGCACGTACTCGAGCGCGGTCCGTGCCTTGGCGAAATCGCCCCGGTACGTCAGGTAGAGCCCGCCGAGCAGGAAATGGACCTCGAGGTCGAGGGGGTTCATCCTTCCCGCCTGGTCGTAGAAGAGGATGGCCTTGTCGAGGTTTCCCCGCCTCTGGTACAGGCGCCCGAGGGCGCGGTACGCCTCCGCGTAGACGGGCAGGAGCATGATCGCCTGGACGTACTCCTGCAGCGCCTCGTCCTCGCGCGCCATTCCGTCGAGCAGCGACCCGAGCTGATAGCGCAGGCGGGCATCGTTGGGATGGACCCGCGCGGCCTCGCGCAGGGCATTCACCGCCGATTCCCGGTCGCCCACGGCTGAATGGGCGAGCGCCAGATCGCGTTGGACTTCGATCTCGAACGGGTCGAGCGCGATCGCCCGGCAGAATTCCTCGATCGCCTCCGGGTAGCGCTTCTGGTGGAGCCGCAGCCGGCCGAGCACGTGGTGGTACGCCGGCCGCAGGTCGTCCTTGTGGATGGCCACCTGGAGCTCGACGTCGGCCTCCTCGTAGCGCTCCTCGAGCAGGTAGCGTTCGGCGCGCACGTAGTGCTCGGCCGCCGTGAGGATCGGCGGAACCAGCTCGGGTTCCTGGGCGAAGAGGCGCCTGGTCTGGCCGAGCCCGACCGCGAGCCCGAGCGCCAGGACGGACGCCGTCCACGCGCGGGATCTCAACCCTCGAGCAGGTCGAGGACGTCGCACAGTTCGCTCCGGGAGTGCCGGTCGCCCTTTCGCTCGGCCACCTCGATCCCTTCCTGGTAAGTCCGGCGCGCATCGGCGACGCGGCCGAGCTTCTGATAGGCCTGGCCGAGGTGATAGTAGGTGGCCACGTATCCGGGGTCACGCGCGCGCAGCTCCTCGAAGGCGGCCAGGGCGCGCGCGAGGTCCCCCGCCTTGACGAATTCCTGGGCGATCCCGTAACGGACGAATGCGTCGTCGGGGTTACCGGCGAGCATTTCCTGGAGGGTCTCGAGGCGGGACCGGGTCATGGCCGCTACCCGAGCATCATGAGGAATTCGGGATTGCTGCGCGTCTTGCGAAGGCGCGGCAGGAGGAGTTCCATGGCCTCAACGGGCTTATAGGAGGCGATGGAGCGCCGCAGCCGGAAGACCCGATCGAGCTCGTCTTTCATCCTGAGTTTTTCTTCCTTGCGAGTGCCGGAGGAGTTGATGTCGATGGCCGGGTAGATGCGGCGGTCGGCGACGGAGCGGTCGAGGATGAGCTCCATGTTGCCCGTGCCCTTGAACTCCTCGAAGATCACCTGGTCCATGCGACTGCCGGTGTCGACGAGGGCGGTGGCGATGATGGTGAGGCTGCCGCCGCCTTCGACGTTGCGGGCGGCGCCGAAGAATTCGCGAGGCTTTTCCATGGTGCGGGCGTCGAGGCCCCCGGTGAGGGTGCGGCCGCTTCCCGGGTTCTCGCGATTGTACGCGCGGGCGAGGCGGGTGAGGGAGTCGAGGAGGATGACCACGTCGCGGCCGATCTCGACGAGCCGGCGGGCGCGTTCGAGGACGATCTCGGCGACGCGCACGTGGCCGCTGGTGATGCGGTCGAGGGAGGAGGCGATGACCTCGCCTTTGACTTTGCGCCGCATGTCGGTGACTTCCTCGGGGCGCTCATCGATCAGCACCATCAGGAGGTGGACGTCGGGATGATGGAGGGCGATGGCGTTGGCGAGCCCCTGGAGGAGGACGGTCTTGCCGCTGCGGGGCGGGGCGACGATGAGGGCGCGCTGGCCGCGGCCGATCGGCGCGAACAGGTCGACCACGCGGGTGGAGAGGTCCTCGCCGGGTTGCTCGATGTTGAAGCGCTCGATCGGGTCGATCACCACGAGGTCGCGGAACCAGGGGGATTCGGCGTGGTCGGCCGGGGGTTTGTTGTTGATCCGGTCGACCAGGCAGAGCGCCGGGCCGCGATTCGAGTTGGGCAACGGGAGCGCCGGCCCGACCAGGTCGGAGCCCTCGCGGATGTGCCAGCGATCGATCAGCGGGCGGGGAACGTAGATGTCGCTGTTTCCGGGCAGGTAGTTGTTCTCGGCAATGCGCAGGAACCCCGAGCCCTCGCGGAGGACTTCGAGGATCCCACGGACGCGCGGCGCCGCGCGCAGGTCGTCGGCCGGGATGCTGTCCAGGTAGTCCGCGAGCGCGGCCTCGCGCTCGCCGCCGCCGACCCCGCCGCCGTTGCGGTTGCCGCGCCAGCGGTCGCGCCGAGCGTGCCGCCCGACCCCGCCGCCGCCACTCCCGCCACTCCCGCCCCGGTCGCTGCGGTCCCGGTCCGAGCGGTCGCGCGTCTCGCGGTTTCCCCGGTCGTCCCGGGTGGGCCGGTCGTCGCGCTTGAATCGGTCGTCCCGGTTCCCCCGGTCGTCCCGGGCGACGGGATTGGTCCGATTGCCGGGATTGGCCCGATTCCCCCGGTCGTCCGGGTTCCCCCGGTTGTCCCGGGCTTCACCGTCGTCGCGGGGCGCCTCGCGGCGGACTTCGGGCGCGCCATCCGGGGCTCGGTCGCGCGGGCGGGAATCGGACCGGGGGCCTTCGGGCGGGCTATAGTGACCGCCCCCGCGGTTGCGACGCCCATTCGCGGGCCGGTCGCGGCGATCCCTGCGCTCGTTCATGAGGAATCCTCTGCTGAGAAACGGAGAAAGGGGTCGGTGCGCAGGCGCATTACGGAGTGCGCGCGGAGCATCCCCGACGCACGAAGTCTCCAGGGCGCTCGGTCGCGGGCCGGCAGGAGCAAGAACAGGGCTCGGCCGAGGCGCGATCCGGGAGCGCATACGGGCGCAGTCACGGGAGCGGCGAGGCCAAGCCGAGCGCCCACGCGGCTTGACGGATCAACGGGCGAAACTCGGGGTCCAATCGACCCTCAGCGCCGGCGCCAAAGCAGCGAAATGCGGGGGACGCGCGCCGGCGGTGCATCAACAGCGAGAGTTCTTCCGGACAGGTATTCTCACATTGTAGCCATGCGGCCCCTGATGTCAAGCATGAATTTACGTGACGGCCGCAGGCACCCCGATCATCCGCGCCCGGCCAAGGGCGCCATTTCCGCCCAATTCCGCCCGTATTTCAGATCCACCTCGATCGGCACCGTGCACGGGAGGGCCCCTTCCATTCCCTCCTTGGCCGCGGCCGCAGCCCGCTCCACTTCCGCTTCCGGGACTTCCAGGACCAGCTCGTCATGCACGGTCAGGATCATCCGCGCGGCGAGACCCGCGGCCGCCAATGCCCCCCGCACACGAATCATCGCCACTTTCATCATGTCCGCCGCAGAGCCCTGGATCGGCGTGTTCTTCGCCGTCCGCTCCGCGAAGCCCCGGAGGTTCGGGTTCCGGCTGTGGATGTCCGGGATCGGCCGGATCCGCCCGAGCATCGTCGTCACCTGGCCGGTCTTGCGAGCCTCCTCGACCAGCCCGTCGAGGAAGGCCTTGATCGACGGGTAACGATCATAGTAACCCGCGATGATCGCCTCCGCGTCCCGGGTCTTGATTTCCAGCTGCGCGGCCAGCCCGAAGGCGCCCATCCCGTAGATGATCCCGAAGTTGATCGCCTTGGCCTGGCGCCGCATCTCCTGGGTCACCTGCTCGGGCGCCACCTCGAACACCCGCGCCGCCGTCTCCGCGTGGATGTCCCGCCGCGCGCGGAACGCGTCGAGCAGTACCGGATCCTGCGCCAGATGCGCGAGGATCCGCAGCTCGATCTGCGAATAGTCAGCGGAGACCAGTACGCTGCCTTCCGGCGCGACGAACGCCGCCCGGATCTTCCGGCCTTCTTCAGTGCGGATCGGGATGTTTTGCAGGTTGGGTTCGCTCGAAGCCAGCCGCCCGGTCGAGGCCGCGGTCTGGGAGTAGGTGGTGTGGATCCGGCCGCTGCGCGGGTCGACCAGCCCGGGCAAGGCGTCCACGTACCCGCTTTTCAGCTTCGACAGGCTGCGGTACTCGAGCAGCCGCCGCGCCAGCTCGTGTCCCTGACTCGCGAGCTCATCGAGCACTTCCATGTCGGTCGACCAACCGGTCTTGGTGCGCCGCCCGTGCGGCAGCTTCATCTCCTCAAAAAGCAGAGCCGCGAGCTGCTTCGGCGAGTCGATGTTGAACTCGCGCCCGGCGAGCGCGTGAATCGTCCCGGTCAACCGGTCGAGCTCCTTCTCCATCTCGTCGGAGAGCCCCTCCAGACGGCGCCGGTCCACCCGCACCCCGGTGCGCTCCATCTCGGCCAGCACCTCGACGAGCGGCAGCTCGACTTCCTCGTACAGCTTGCGGAGCCCGAGCGGATCCAGCTGCGGGACCATCCACTCGTGGAGGCGCAGGGTCATGTCCGCGTCGGCCGCGGCGTACGCGGTGGCGTCGGCCAACGGGACCCGGGCGAAGGTCGCGTCGGCCTGGTTGCTGCGCGGGGCGAGGTCGGCGAACAGGGTGAGCTCGCTCTCCGCCACCGCCTTCCGCATCACCTCCGCGAACGTCTCCATGCGCACGCCGAGCTTCTCTGCCGCGAGGTTTTTCAAGCCGTGCATCTTCCCTTCGGGCTCGAGCAAGTGGACCGCGATCATCGGATCGCTCGCCAACCCGCGCACCGGCACGCCCCAACCGCTCAGCACGTGCAGGTCGAACTTGGCGTGAAAGGCGACCTTGGCGATCCCGGGCTCGGCGAAAAGCGGAGCCAACACCCGACGCGCGGACTCCGCGGAGATCTGCGCGGGCGCTCCCGGGTAGCCATGGGCGATCGGCACGTACCAAGCGGTTCCGGGACGGACGGAGAGCGAAAGGCCGACCAGGCTCGCGCGCAGCGCGTCGAGCGAGTCGGTCTCGGTGTCGAAGCTGAACCGGCCCGCACGGCGGCACTCGGCCACGGCCGACTCGAGCGCGGCGAGGTCGCTCACGGTCTCGTACCGGGCGGGTCCGACCGGCGGGGGCTTGCGCATCGCCGCGAACCGGGCGTGGAGGGTGCGGAACTCGAGCTCATGAAAGAGCCGTACGGCCTCCTCGACGTCAGGCTCGCGCCGCGCGAGCGCGGCCAGGTCGACCGCGATGGGCGCGTCGACGGCGATCGTGACCAACCGGCGGGCCAGGCGGGCCTGGTCGGCGTACTTGACCAGGTTTTCGCGCAGAGCGGCGCCTTTGACCTTGTGCGCGGAGGCGAGGACGTTTTCGAACGAGCCGAATTCGCCGATCAGCTTGACCGCGGTCTTCTCTCCCACACCGGGGATCGAGAGAACGTTGTCGACCTTGTCGCCGCACAGCCCCATCACATCCACGACCCGGTCGGGGGTGGTCCCGTAGCGCGCCTTGACCTCGGCGATGCCACTGATCTGGTCCTTGTTGGTGTCGAGCAGCGTCGTATGCTCCGTGACCAACTGGAGCATGTCCTTGTCGCCGCTGACAATGACCACATCCATCCCGGCCTGCTCCGCGCGGCGCGCCAGCGTGCCGATGAGGTCGTCTGCTTCATAGCCTTCGAGCTCTACGCCCGCCACGCGCAGGACTTCAGTGGCTTTTCGGATGTAAGGGAGCTGCTGGACCAGGTCGGGGGGCATTTCCGTGCGATTGGCCTTGTAGATGGGGGAGATTGCGTCACGGAAGGTGGGGCCGTGCGCATCCCAGGCGACGGCGATATACTCCGGTTTTTGCTCATCGAGCAGCTTCAGGAGCATCGAAGTGAAGCCGTACGTGGCGTTGGTCGGCAGGCCTTGCGAATTCGAGAGCTGCCGAATCGCGTGGTATGCGCGAAAAAAGTAGTTGGCGCCGTCGATCACGAAGAGGCGTGGGCGGGTCATCAGTAATATGCAGGCACCGGTCCCGCATCCCCCTTTTCAAATCGTCTGGCTCACCCCGCACACAGCCTACCGCGGGGTCCATCAGCCCGCGACCCTCCCGGTCCCGGCAAGGAATCCATGCCGGGAACATACGGAGAGGTCATGGACGAGGTCAAGCTTGGCGCGACCGCAAGCGGGCGCACCGGCCACGAATGAGCACCTACGAATGGCGCAACGCGTTTTGCCTCATGAGGTTGTACCAAATTCTTGACAAATGACGA
>Ga0209514_10002573_pt1 | contig 27764 bp, 25 predicted proteins | sample Subgrocontami58m_FD_187452 | JGI IMG/M metagenome (GOLD analysis project Ga0209514, IMG submission 187452) | Subsurface groundwater microbial communities from S. Glens Falls, New York, USA - GMW37 contaminated, 5.8 m (SPAdes) (version 3) | ecosystem: Environmental > Aquatic > Deep subsurface >...
CCGGGTGAGAAGCTCTTCTTTCGATGGCAACATCAGAAAGATAGATATCGCCTGAGGCATAATTTTCCTAATCGTCGCCGCCCCTTGAATGTCAATCTTGACTATTGTGTCCTTGCCCTTATCCAGGGCTTGTTGGACAGCCTCTCTGGGCACGCCATACCAGTTGCCGTAAACATGGGCCCACTCTAATAACTCATTGTTTTGCAGCATCTCCTGAAATTTATTCAGCGAGACGAAATTGTAATCTACCTTGTTTTTCTCGTTGGGCCGGCGGGGTCGTGTGGTGAGAGTAGTAATATATTGCAGGGGATAGGCTGATTCCTTCATCCTGCTTAAAACAGCATCCTTACCCACCCCCGATGGACCGGAGAGGATAATGAGCAATGGCCTGGTTGGCGGGGAGATGGGACTCAGACTTTTATCAGTCACCTGGCTCATCACTTGGCCCAGCAGAACTTTCCCCTCGACTTGTCTGTAAGCGGCCGGCAATTGTTTCGGGAGTAAGGGCCGCCAGAATAATATGCCCGCTATCGGTGGTGATAACCGCCTTGGTTCTACGACCGTTGGTCATATCGATGAGGAGTCCTTTGCTTCTCCCATCATGGATAGCCCGTTTGGTCGGGGCTGAGTTCGGCGAAGCTATGGCAATAACCCGATTCATCGCTATTATGTTACTGAAGCCGATGTGCACCAACTCTATCGCCATTGTTATCACCTCTATCTATATTACTCAGACAACCCTTATATCTTATACCACCGATGCTCATTAGGCAATACTTACTAAACTATCTTAATGAAATCTTAATGACTTGTATTATACATTATTTGATGGTAAATTATTACTGGCTTGGCAGTCTAATGCTATTCGGGAGGTGGGAATTTGTCTGAACGATTATCCGAGATTCTGACTCCCTACCGGGGGCAGCGGGGAGCGTTAATCCCCGTTTTACAGAAAGTACAGGAGGAATTAGGCTATCTTCCTGAGGAAGCAATCACCGAGATAGCCATTTTTCTGGGTCTGGGCAAGAGTGAGGTTTACGGTGTAGCCAGCTTTTATGCCCAATTCCGTTTTGAACGGCAGGGTGAGCACGTCGTCAAGGTGTGTCAGGGCACTGCCTGCTATGTTCAAGGTGCGCAACGCATCCTGGAGACAGTGGAGGAAGAGCTTCATCTGGCGCCAGGCCAGACCACTACTGATGATTACAAATTTAGTGTTGAGAAAGTTGCCTGTTTTGGCTGTTGCGCGTTAGCGCCGGTTATGGTAGTGGATAATGCGGTTAATGCCAAAATGACGATAGAAAATACAAAGAAAATACTGGCCAAGTATCGGTAGGGGAGCTAGGAGTATGAAGTTTGATGAAATCCGAAACCAGGCTATAGCCGAACGGGAAGCCTGGCAGCATAGTGAAAAGCCCCGTATTCTGGTGGGTACCGCCACCTGTGGTCGAGCTGCCGGGGCTACGGTTGTTTTAGAAGCTATTGATCGGGAATTATCCAGATTAGGTATTGAGGCAATAGTGACACAGGTTGGTTGTATCGGGCTTTGTTATGCCGAACCTATCGTAGATATTATTAAGCCAAATCGTCCTCGCGTCAGCTACGGTAACGTTACCCCGGAAATCATTTCCCAGCTAATAGAAGACTATCTTGTCAATGACAACCCTCGTCCTGACCTGGCTCTGGGCACGATAGGCGAAGAGGGCGTTAATGGCATTCCCAAACTTTTTGAGTTACCCATGCTTAAACCACAGGTGCGTATCTCATCACATAATTGCGGGCACATCGACCCTACTGATATTAAGCAGTACATTGCAAATGATGGTTACAGCGGCTTCATTAAGGCTCTTGCGATGACTCCTGCAAAGGTTATCGAAGAGGTAAAGAAGTCTGGATTAAGAGGTCGGGGAGGGGCTGGTTTCCCCACCGGCCAGAAGTGGGAATTCTGCCAACGCTCACCGGGTGAAGATAAGTATCTGATTTGCAATGCTGATGAAGGTGACCCGGGCGCTTTTATGAACAGGTCGCAATTAGAAAGTGACCCCCACGCCGTATTAGAAGGGATGCTTATTGGTGCTTACGCCATTGGAACAACCAGAGGCTACATTTACTGTCGCGCCGAATACCCACTGGCGATAGAGCGCTTAAAGCTTGCCCTGGAACAGATGAGAGAGTATGGCTTACTGGGGGATAACATACTCGATTCCGGTTTTAGTTTTGACATAGAGATAAAGGAGGGTGCCGGGGCCTTCGTCTGTGGTGAAGAAACAGCCTTGATGGCTTCTATCGAAGGTAAGCGGGGGATGCCCCGGTCCCGCCCCCCTTTCCCGGCTACATCAGGATTGTGGGGCAAGCCAACCAACATTAATAACGTAGGGACTCTGGCTGATGTCGCCGCCATATTGCAAAAAGGAGGCGAATGGTATTCCAGTTTCGGTTCGGAGACAAGCAAAGGTACTAAAATATTTTCACTAGCTGGCAAGGTAGTGCGTACCGGGTTAATCGAAGTAGCCATGGGCATTCCCTTAGGGAATATTATCAATGATATCGGTGGGGGAATTATTGGGGGGAAGCGCTTTAAAGCAGTGCTAACGGGCGGGCCTTCAGGTGGTTGCCTACCCGCAGATATGATAAATCTCCCGGTAGATTATGAAAATTTAGCCAATGCAGGTTCCATAATGGGTTCGGGAGGGATGCTCATTGCCGACGAAGATACCTGTATGGTCGATATGGCCCGGTTCTTTCTTAGTTTTGTTCAGAACGAATCCTGTGGCAAGTGTGTCCCCTGCCGTATCGGCACCAGACAGATGCTCAATATAATGGAGCGGATTACCCAGGGCGAGGGACAACACGGTGATATTGAGCGTCTTGAGCAATTAGCCCCGCTTATCAAATCTACCTCCTTGTGTGCTTTAGGGCAGACTGCTCCTAATCCGGTACTGACGACAATTCGTTACTTTCGTGATGAGTACGTGGCTCATATTGATGAGAAGCGATGCCCGGCGTTAGTCTGCAAGAAGCTAATCGCTTATTACATCCTCCCGGATAAGTGTGAAGGGTGCATGATATGCAAGAGAAACTGTCCGAGCCAGGCGATAGCCGGTGACCGGAGGATGGTTCATGTTATTGACCAGGAGAAGTGCACCCAGTGCGGGACCTGCTTTGAAATGTGCCCGGAGAGGTTCGGGGCGGTGGTGAAGGTTTCCGGACAGAAGATAGCAGTTCCCAGTGAACCGATCCCGGTGACCAAGTCGCAGGGGAGGTAAGCCGCGAGGTTTCAGACATACCGTAGAGATAAATATTTCTTGAGGTTTAGAGAGAGGAATGGCCAACATTAAGCTAACCATTGATAACCAGCCGGTTGAAGTCCAGCCAGGGGGGACAGTATTGGACGCCATCAAAGAGGCAGGCATATACGTCCCGACACTATGTTATCATCCGTCTCTGGCTCCTTTCGGGGCTTGCCGTTTATGCGTTGTCGAGATTGAGAAAATGCGCGGCTTTCCTACTTCGTGCACGACGCCAGCCGGCGATGGTATGGTGGTAAAGACAAAAACGCCCCAGCTTCAGGAGTTCCGGCGGGGACTGATGGAGTTTATTATTTCCGAGCATCCCTTTGCCTGCCTTACTTGCCAGGCCAACGGGCGCTGCGAATTACAGGAGGTAGCCAGCTACCTGGGGATGAGGGAGATTACCTTACCCTATACTTATAAGAAGCTGGAGCCACATAGTGATGACCCATTCTTTGACAGGGATTACAATTTGTGTATTTTATGCGGGCGGTGTGTCCGAGCTTGTCAGGAGATATGTGGAGTCGGGGCGATAGCCTTCACCTACCGTGGCAGTCAGACGCTGGTCGGGACGGCATTTAACCGCTCTTTGACGCAATCGGGGTGCGAATTTTGTGGGACGTGTGTCGATGTATGTCCTACCGGGGCACTAACGGAACGGAGCCGAAAATGGCTGGGTCTGGCGGAGCGTGAGGTAGTTACCACCTGTCCTTACTGCGGGGTCGGCTGCCAGCTTAAATTGCAACTCCAGGCAGGCAAGATAATCGAGGTTATCCCCCAGTTAGAAAACCCTGTGAACCGGGGGCAAGCCTGTGTCAAGGGTCGCTTCGGCATCCAAGAGTTTGTCCACCACCCCGAGCGGCTGACCACCCCCCTGGTAAAGCGGGATGGGAAGTTCGTTGAGGCAACCTGGGATGAGGCACTGGATATTATTGCCCGAAAGCTCGCCAGCTACAAGAAGGAGGAGGTCGCCGTAATCTCCTCAGCAAAAAATACTAATGAAGAAAACTATGTTGCCCAGAAATTCGCCCGCGCCGTGCTGGGCACTAACACCATCGACCACTGCGCCCGTCTCTGCCATGCCGCCACTGTCGCCGGTCTGGCCGCCGCCTTCGGTAGCGGCGCCATGACCAACTCTATCCATGACATCGGCGATGCTGCCTGTATTCTGGCTATCGGCACCAATACCACGGCTACTCACCCGGTGATTGGACTGGAGATAAAGAGAGCCGTATTCAAGGGAGGCAAGCTCATCGTCGCCAACCCCCGTGAGATTGGACTGGTGCGCTTTGCCGACCTGTGGTTGAGGCAGCGCCCGGGCACGGATGTCGCCCTGCTCATGGGGATGATGCGGGTAATTGTGGATGAGGGACTGGTTGACGCGGCCTTCATCGCAGAGCGCTGCGAAAACTTTGATGCTTTCAGGGAGTCGTTGAAAAACTTCGACCTTGATTCTGTCGAGCGGATTACCGGCGTGCCAGGCGAACAGATAGCTGCCGCCGCCCGTATGTATGCCACCAATAAACCAGCCGCCCTTCTCTTCGCTATGGGCATTACCCAGCACTCCCACGGCACGGATAATGTATTGGCCACAGCTAACCTGGCGATGCTTACCGGCAATATAGGTAAGCCAGGCAACGGGGTTAATCCCCTGCGGGGTCAGAACAATGTGCAGGGTGCCTGCGATATGGGGGCACTGCCCAATGTCTACCCCGGCTACCAGTCGGTCGCCGACCCGGCCGTCAGGCAGAAATTCGAGACGGCCTGGGGAGCCAGCTTAAGTCCCTCGCCGGGGCTGACTCTCCTCGAGATTTTTGGGGCGGCCTATAAGAAGCAAATAAAAGCAATCTATCTTATCGGGGAAAACCCGGTGCTGAGCGACCCCGATGCGAACCATGTCCGCGAGTCACTGGAAAAGCTGGAATTCCTGGTGGTGCAGGATATTTTCCTCACGGAAACAGCCCAACTGGCAGATGTTGTCCTGCCCGCCGCCAGCTTCGCCGAGAAGAATGGCACCTTCACTAATACCGAACGGAGGGTACAGCCGGTAAGAAAGGCGATTGAGCCGATAGGTGACTCCAGGCCTGACTGGCTCATCACCTGCCAGATTGCCCGCAAGATGGGAGCTAAGGGTTTTGACTTTGAGAATTCATCGCAAATTATGGACGAGATTGCCTGCCTCACCCCCAACTACGGAGGCATTGATTATAGCCGCCTGGAAGCCGGTGGCTTGCAGTGGCCCTGCCCGACCAAAGAGCACCCCGGAACACCCATTCTGCACACCAAAACATTCACCCGGGGAAAGGGGCGGTTTACCCCCCTGGAATACAAGCCGTCGGCAGAGCTGCCCGATGATGACTATCCCCTAATCCTGACCACCGAGCGCAGCCTGTATCACTACCATACCGGCACGATGACCCGCAAGGTAAAGGGACTCAATCTCATTCGCGGTGAGGAACTGGTGGAGATAAACCCGGTCGATGCCTCGACTCTGGGCGTGGCTAATGGTGATATGGTCAAAGTTACCTCGCGGCGGGGAGAAGTGGTGGCTAAAGCCAAAGTAACCGGGGCTTCGCCGGTAGGGGTAATCTCGATGGACTTCCACTTTGCCGAAAGCCCGACCAATGTGCTGACCAGTCCCGCCCTGGACCCGGTATCAAAAATGCCGGAACTCAAGGTCTGCGCCGTCAGGGTGGAGAAGAGCGGGAAGAAGTGAATAGACAAGTATTTGAGGGGATGATGATCTTCGGCGCTAGCGACCGCAGCAATGCTTATGTTTCTTACCACTTCCACAAGGGCATGGGTCATTTCTCCCCACCTTAGCCTTTCTTGGAGTAAGTGTAGGCATGGAGGGTCTGTCTATAACCTTCCCTGTAGCGCCTGTGGATACTGTAAGACCTCTCAGGTCTGGTTTCTTCGTGTATCCTGTCTTAAGAGACTTTATGATTTCATGGGCTATTTGTCTTATTGCTGAGCGTGTAGGGTCATCCATTGGCTGAGCAGTTCCTTGTGACGAACTGAACCAAGCCAAAGAGTTGGAGCGGGATAAGTCAGCATAAGGCTGGTCAAGAGTGGGGTCTACATGTGCACCTCCGTCTTGGTCGGCAGCCGTTAGGACCAGCTCTGCTCGGGTAAGCTGTCTCTTTTGTCGGTCGACAAAAACAACCTTATTCCACCAAGTGTCAAAGTCGACTTGAGGTATCGTTTTCATAGGTAGCTCATCGAGTAAGGCGATGTACTTATGTTTTTGAGAGCCCGATGTAGCCGGTATTGCTATCGCAACCAGACCACCATGAGTCAGAAGGTTAGCTGGGTCATAGTCGAATGAAGAATCATAGAATTTGATGTTCTTACGGTTTAACTGACCTAGCAATGAGTGTGAGGTGCGAGTGTCGTGTAGCAAAACACGTACAGAAAGAGCGAGGCGCTTAGCTTCAGCTTCAAAGCCCAAGTCGAAAGATGTAGCAGATGATTCCATTAATTGTATCTGGTCTCGGAGCTGACGCTCTAAGTCTTGTTGTGTTTGGGGAAGGTTATCAGTCATAGTCTCGCCTTTGTTTCAACGTTTTTCGGTTATTATATCATGAATTGGGAAGAACAGCCTCTATGAAAATATCTTAAACTGAATAAAGGGTATCTAAGAGGGGCTTTGCCCCTCTTACTTTTCTTCCCCCCTTTTCAAATCCCTCTCATTCTCCCTTTACCAAAGGGAGAGGCGTGTTTCCCCCTTTAGCAAAGAGCCTGTCCCATGCTTGACACGGGAGGGACAAAGGGGGGTGAGGTCAATAAAATCAAAACCGAAGCATTGGTCTACATTCAGGAGTATCTTCGGGGCTTGCTCTAACTTGCGAAAAAGGGTAAACTATCATCAATATCATTAAAAGAAAGGAGTAAACCAAATCGATGACACGCCAAAGTCTACCGCGCCTGGTTGGTATTATCTTACTTCTGGTAGCACTTGTGTTAACCTCATGTGCCAAGGCTGAAGAGAAGACGCCAGCCGTCAACGAGGCAGCACCGGCGGTCAAAGAGGCGGCACCACCGATGACAACTAATAGCAGAAAGCAATACACGGCACCACCACCGATGACAATCGATAGCAAAAAACAATACACGGCGACCATTAAAACCAAAAAGGGCGACCTGGTGCTGGATTTATTCGCCAGCGATGTCCCGCTCACCGTCAACAATTTTGTCTTCCTCGCCCGTGAGGGATTCTATAACGGGACGACATTCCACCGCGTTATCCCCGACTTTATGGCTCAGGGGGGAGACCCGACCGGAACTGGAATGGGTGGCCCAGGTTACTCCTTTGCCGACGAATTCAGCCAGCATACCCATGTTACCGGTGCCCTATCGATGGCGAATGCCGGTGCCAATACCAATGGCAGCCAGTTTTTCATTACCTATGCCCCCCAGCGCCACCTCGATGGCAAGCACTCCGTATTCGGGCAGCTAACTGAGGGGATGGATGTTCTCAAGAAGATTGTGTCGGGTGATAGCATAATCAGCATCACCATAGAGGAACAATAGCTAACCGATTGAGCCGTCCCGGCTAATTGTCCCCCGCCTCCTGTATCAGCTTCTCGCCATATTCAAGGAGGAGCTTAGCCTGGGCGAGGGATACCTTTTTGGATTCCAGGTAGGTCTTCAGCGCCTCGAAGGGGGTTATTTCTTCGGCGGTTAGCTTGCCCAAACGGAGGCGAGTCTCCCGTTTAATATCTTTAGCCACGGTAAAGTAGTCAGCCCCCTTTAAGGCTTCCCTGATGTCATTGTCCTTGAGCTGCCCCTCCAGCTCCGCAGGCAGGCTAACCTGAAGCCGGACGATGCCATCTTTCAGGCTGTCCGCCTGCTCCCTGATAGCCTTGAGCACACTTGAGGTAGGCTCGGTATCCTCCGCCTCGATACTGACATTAATAGTGCGAAAACGGCGTCCCACAACGGGGTGAAATGCAAAGGAAACCCCCCGCTCATCCTGAGTGAGCGACTTTGTCGCCATCCCGTATGAAATCGGGACTTGCCTGTCCTGAGCTTTGTCGAAAGGTCGAATGGTCTGCCCATTTTGTCCGCTTGTCTCGATATCAACAACATAAAATCCCTTCTCATCCCCTTCTTCACTGAAATCGACCCGCTCCAGACTGCCGGCATAGACCACCGGGGGATGTTCCGACAGGACCTGGTGCTTATGGATATGGCCCAGAGCCACATAATCAAAAGCGGGATGAGCCACATTACTGAGCAGCAAGACATGCTCCTGCCCGATGGTCATCAGACTTTCCGAACCTACTCTGGCGCCGGCAACCCAGACATGAGCCGCCAGTATCGAAGGCAGGGTGGGGTCGAGTTTGGCAGCCTGGGCAGCAATTATATTGGTCAAGACCTGCTGTAATTTCTGGTTAATCTGGTCGAAATCAAGATTCCGTGTCTCTTCTTTACTCAGCAGGGCGCTGCGCCTGAGCCAGGGTAAAGAGGCTATTTGAATGATGCCGCTGTTAGTTGGAATTTTATAGATATCGGGACGACTGGAGACATAGACATTCTTGATTGCCAGGGTATCGAAGATTTCGGTAGTAGTTGCCCTGCCGATGGCGTTGGGCAGGTCGTGGTTGCCGACGAGGAGGAAAATAGGGATGCCGCTGGTGGAGAGACGATTGATGCGTTTAGCGAACTCCCTCTGCTGGGTCTGGCTCGGCTCACGGGTCTTGTAAGCATCCCCGCAGAAGATTACCAGGTCTACCCGGTTCTCCACGGCATAGTCCACCAGCTTATCAAGGGCAGACAGGAAATCGAGAAGGCGTGTCGACAGTCCTGTCTCAGGGTCGATGCGCCCGTAGGTCTCGACACCCAAATGGAGGTCAGAAAAGTGGAGGATTTTCATTTTTATATAACTCTATCCCTCTGCTTAAACTGCCCGAAGACTGTCATTCTGAAGGAGCAAAGCGACTGAAGAATCTGGGGGAAAGAAGGGGAAACCTCTCCCCACCCTGAGATCCTTCGCTGCGCTCAGGATGACAACCAACTTATCATTCCCGCTTTTTTCGTCATTCCAGCTTGCGCTGGAATCCAGTTTCTTAGCCACTCCCCACCTGGATTCCGTGTCAAGCACGGAATGACAGGTCAGCAAAATGGAGGATTTTCATTTATACACCATACAATTCAAGCAGGTCTAAGACTTCCCTTAGTGACGAGATTACTTGTCCCTGCCATCGGCCCGGAGCATCGGGGTTGTCTCTAAGTGCGTCGGCGCTTTCCTCAAATGGATTGCGAACGAGAACCGGATGCATACCCACTTGGGCGGCCCCTGTCAATTCGTGACTGTCCCCATCTCCGATGTAAAGACACTCGTCCAGTTTCACTCCGAGCTGTTGGGCTGCTAGACGATAGATACGCTCGTCAGGCTTTCTCAAACCCACTGAACACGAGAATATTGGCGCATCGATTAGCGCCGCGAAATAGGTTTCACTCCAGATAGTCGGAACATCAACAGCACAGTTGCTAATCAGCCCAGTTTTGATGCCGTCAGACTTCACGCGAGAAAGAACTTCTATCACAAATGGTACTGGCTCCAACTGATGACGACTGAAGTCTGAACGGAGTTTACAAGCAAACGCAATTTGAGTTTCTTGAAGATGTATGCCAAGTATATGACCAATATACTCTACATTTGCCTTTATGGTCGGGAACTCACCCTTGCCCCGCTCCTCGGAAGTCTCCTGCCAGAGCCGCTCGAAATCATTGGCAGGTATGCTCAAAACCCGGGCCATTTGCAACGAACACTCTTGCCACTCTCGCCGAGAGTAGATCCTAGCCAAAGTCCCGAAAAGGTCAAAGATTACTGCCTCGTATTTCATTTTCCCCTCCTATCCTCCCTTTTTCTCTACCACAGTTCCACCCGGGGGCAGGACTAAAAAGTCTTCGCCGGCGAGCTTGGCGGTCAGGGTTTTCTGAAGTTCGGCGATAGGAATTCGTATCTGGTTCATAGAGTCGCGGTCGCGGATGGTAACCTGGTTATCTTCCAGCGACTGGAAGTCAACGGTAACGCAGAAGGGAGTGCCGATTTCATCCTGGCGGCGGTAGCGGCGCCCGACGCTCTGGGCATCGTCATAGCTCACCATCCACTGCCGGCGCAGGTCGGCATATACCTCCCTGGCGGCTTTCACCAGATTCTCGCGTCGGCTCAAAGGTAAAATAGCCACCTTAAAGGGGGCAAGGGCTGGGTGGAAGCGGAGCACCACCCTCGTTTCATCCTTATCCGGCTTGCCACCGACTCCCGCCGCAGGTGGCTTGCCACCGACCCCCGCCGCAGGTGGTTCTTCAGCATAGGCTTCGCAGAGGAAAGCCAGCACGGAGCGGTCGACGCCAGCCGAAGGCTCGATAATATAGGGGATAAAATGCTCCTTAGTCTCCTCATCGAAGTAGCTCAGTTCCTTGCCGCTGAACTTAGCGTGCTGAGTGAGGTCGAAATCGCCCCGGTTAGCAATGCCCTGCAGCTCATCCCAGCCCATCGGGAACAGGTAGTGGATGTCAACCGTGCGGCGGGAATAGTGAGATAGCTCATCCTTACCGTGTTCCCGCAGGCGGAGGTGCTCCTTGTTAATGCCCAGCTTGACATACCAGTCGAGGCATTGCTCAAGCCAGTAATCAAACGATTTCTCATCCGTGCCCGGCTTGACGAAAAACTCAAGCTCCATCTGCTCGAATTCACGGCTGCGGAAGATAAAATTGCCGGTGGTAATCTCGTTGCGGAAGGCTTTACCAATCTGAGCAATACCGAAAGGCAGCTTCTTCCTGGTGGTATTAACCACATTTTGAAAGTTGACGAAGATGCCCTGAGCCGTCTCCGGACGCAGGTAGACTATGCCCGCTTCATTCTCGACCGGACCCATAAAGGTCTTGAACATCAGATTGAACTGGCGAGACTCGGTCAGCTCGCCGCCGCAGGAGGGACATTTATCGGATTCCAGGTGGTCGGTCCGCCAGCGGAGCCGGCAGACCTTACAATCGACCATCGGGTCGGTAAAGTTGCTCAGGTGACCGCTGGCTTCCCAGACCCTGGGGTGCATCAGGATACTGGTGTCCAAACCGACGACGTCATCCCTTTCCCGGACAATTGCCCGCCACCAGGCATCTTTCACATTCCGCTTCAACTCCACGCCCAGCGGACCGTAGTCCCAGCAGCTATTCAGTCCGCCATAGATTTCACTACTGGGGAAAATAAAACCCCGCCGACGGCAGAGGGAGACAATCTTTTCCATATCAACTTTTGGGTTTTCTTCAGTCACTTGTTACTTACTCCTTTTACCCTATCCCCTTAATCCCCTTCCCCTTAAAAGGGGAAGGGGAGGGTTTTTTCTTAAGAGGGACTTCGTCCCTCTTCAACTCCCTGTCATTCCGTGCTTGACCCGCCTGCGTGCCGAAACGCACTTCGGGTGCAGGCATGGAATCCAGAAAACCGTCCTACCCGGGCTTAGCAGGACTTCTGGATCCCGATTTTCATCGGGATGGCGGATTTTGTTAGGTCACTAGTTATATCACTTTCTATTTGCCTTTCCAGGCCTGCTTCATCGTCTGGATAAAGAATGTGCCCAGAATAATACCGCCAGCAACCATAACAATGAGAGCAAAGACCAGGACGGACGGTCGCAAATGAGTCTGGTAAGAATTGTAGCTGAAAATATCGAGCATTGCAAAGTCTAGAATGAGCTGGGGTATAGCCACCATATTACCCATAATCAGCATAATTCTTTGTGGCTTTACCGCGGCGCTTTCCGGGTCCAGAAACCGGGTAGCCAGCCCGCTAATTACCCAGGTAACAATGGCTGCCCCCAGGGTAAGCAGAAACTGGGGCAAGAGCGCCCAGATAACAACCAGGGGTTGGATAAGCCATCTATCAGGTGAGCCATCGGACTGGAAATGGTAAGCTACCTGAAAAGGCAGACGAGCATAGAAAACAGCAACGAGAATTATCGATAGCAGCAGGAAAATCAGGGGCAGCATAATATATCTCCAGCGGAAGGCTAAAGTCGCCCTTGTGTTCGTTTGTTTCATGATATAGAAGCTACCAGCTTTTGCCCCTGATGTCAAAGGAGTGGCTCTAGGAGACTAACGGTTTACTACCCTAGAATATACAGAAAGGAAGACATATGTTATATTGTTATTACGATGTCAATCCTGATAAATACCAACCTGCCGCTGCCACTATTTTTTCGCGGCAAGGTGCGGGACGGCTACGACCTGGGTAGCCGATTGCTCATTATCGCCACCGACCGTATCTCCGCCTTCGATGTCGTCCTGCCCGATGGCATTCCGGATAAGGGGGCGGTGTTAAACCAGCTCTCCGCCTTCTGGTTTAACCAGACTAAAAATCTGGTACCCAACCACTTGATAGAAGTGGTTAATGATGTTGGTTGTCTTGACGACTACCTTGCCCGGCAAAGTCGTTTTGCCTACCCCTCTTATCTGGCAGGGCGGTCTATGATTGTCAAAAAGCTGGAGCGCATCCCTGTTGAGTGTGTGGTGCGCGGTTACCTCGCCGGTTCAGCCTGGGCAGAATACCAAAAGTCGGGTACTGTTTCCGGACTGCCACTGCCCAAAGGTTTGCAGGAGAGTCAGGAATTACCCCAGCCACTATTTACTCCGACCACCAAGGCAGACACCGGGCACGACATGCCTCTGACTATGGACGAAATGGAAAGGCAGGTAGGTAAAACTCTAGCTGAAGAGATAAAGGAGAAAAGCCTGGCAATCTACAGCTATGCCCGCGAGTATGCCCGCAACCGGGACATCATCATCGCCGACACCAAGATGGAGTTCGGTCTGGATGACGGCAAGCTCATCCTGATTGATGAAGTGCTGACCCCGGATTCATCCCGCTTCTGGGATGCCTCACAATATAAAGTGGGGCAATCGCAGCCCAGCTACGACAAGCAGCCGGTGCGCGACTGGCTGGTTCAGGCCGGCTGGAACAAAGAACCCCCCGCCCCCGCCCTGCCTTCGGAAGTCATCGACGCAACCACCAGCAGATACAGAGAGGCTTACCAGAAATTGACGGGGAAGAAGTTAGAGTAAATCCTTCGTGCTGGGTAACTGGCGAGCAATGCGCTCGTCAATCCTGGTTGCCGCATCTAAAGCCCTGCCTAAGGCTTTAAAAAGCGCCTCGGCTTTGTGGTGGTCATTGGTACCATAGAGAATGCGGGCATGCAGATTAAGCTTAGCTTCAGCCGCCAGAGACTCCAGAAAGTGACGGATAAGGTCGGTAGCAAAACCCGGCATATCATTATCACTAAAAGATAGCTCCAGCACGGCATAGCCACGCCCGCTGATATCCACCACCACCATTGCCAGGGCATCATCCATGGGCACAGAAGCATCCGCCATACGGACAATACCCTGCTTCTCTCCCAGAGCTTGCATCAAAGCCCTGCCCAGACAAAGGGCGACATCTTCGGCAATATGATGCTGGTCATCACCGCTGGCTACAATCTTCAGGTCAAAGCGGCCATGCAGCGCCACCTGTGCCAGGAAGTGGTCCAGCATCTTAATACTGGTATTGATTTCCCATTGACCTGTGCCATCAAGATTCAATTCAAGAAAGATGTCTGTTTCCTTAGTCTTGCGCCTTACCTCGGCAATTCTGTTCCTCTTTTCATCAAGCTGGGGGAAAAGCTGAGCAAATTTTGCGCTGACAGCCGGACTCATCGCCACACTGCCGTTAAGTATTTGATTTATGTATTGCCTGGAATAACCTGTCTCCCGGCCCAATTTACTGTCGGTATAGCCATACTTCTGTTTGAGTTCTCTTATTTGTTCAACTTGTACCATTTTTAGTCTCCTTGCAAGAAGTTAATTCATTTAACCATATTGTGACATATAATTGATATGTTGTCAATATATTTTTACATATATCTGGCTAACTAACAATTAATTTGACATATAGTTGACGACATTAAACAAAATTACCCATTTATTGACAATAGCGTGATATCATTGGACGCTTAGTCGACATTTGGAACTCTTTTACGGTTTGCATAAACCCCAGAGTACACTAGGCCCGCAAAGCCCTACTAATACCAGAAGGAGGAGCAGACTTATAACCAACCCGCCAGTACCCAATACGATACTCGGGATCTTTATCAGCTTTACTAGAGACATCCTTCCCAATAGTAGAGCAGCCAGCCCCAATACCACCCCTAGAACGAGCGCGAGCACAGTCTGACGGTAGTAGGCTACGCGCACAGGGTCATCAAACGGCACGCCCAAAGGCTCCTCTACAGCGACGAATGCTATCAAAGGAAGTGCCAGGCTTGCAAGCCCAAGAACGACAGCCACGAGGCCGATCAAACTCGGAGCTCTCAAATTATTGCCTCCTGCGTGATTACTTAATTGTACTGCTCAGGATGTCTAAGAGGGGCTTCGCCCCTCTTACTTTTCTTCCCCCTTTCCTTGAAAGGAGAGGGGATTAAGGAGGTAAGGTCGCTAAATAATCTCTTTGAGGGCTTTGATCAGGGCATCGGTATGCTCGGGCTTGCCCACACTGATGCGGATAAAATTCCGCAGAAGCGGCTGGTCAAAGTAGCCGCGAATCAGAATACCCTTATTCTGCAATTTTTGTCGAAGCTCTCTTGCCTCACCCTTGAGCACCTCACAGAGAATAAAGTTAGCCTGCGAGGGGATTGGTTTTAGCCACTCAATTTTAGACAGTTCGGCAAAAAACCGCTCTCTTTCCGTGAGTATCGCCTGCACATTAGCCATCAAATAGTCGATGTCCTTGAGCGATTCCTCGACGGCGACCAGTCCGGCGACATTGACATTATAGGGCATCTTGATTCTGAGTAAATAATCAGTAATTTGGGGCGGGAAAAGACCGTAACCGACCCTCAAACCAGCCAACCCGGCCCACTTGCTGAAGGTGCGCAGCACCATCAGGTTCTGATACCGGCTCACCAGCGGCGCCGCCGTTTCCCGGCTAAACTCATAGTATGCCTCGTCAAGTAACACGGGGAAACCGGTGTCCAGTATCTCCAATATGTCTCGTGGCGAGGTCATTGTCCCAGAGGGATTATTCGGATTAGCCAGAAAGATTATCTTCGTTTTCTTAGTGATGGCGGCTTTTAGAGCCCTGACATTAACGGCAAAGTCTGCCTCCCGGGGCACTTCGACCAGAGCAGCCCCGCAGAGTTCGGCACTGAAACGGTAGATGCCAAAGGTAGGCACACAATTTATTACCTCGTCACCCCGATTGATAAACAGGCGTAAAACAAGGTCAATGAGCTGATTGCTGCCCCCGCCGGCTACGATATGCTTGGCTGCGACACCAGTATACCCCTCCAGCAGTTTCCTGATTCTGGTTTGTCCGTCGTCGGGATAGATATTGAAATTCGGATAAGCCGCCAGCGCCCGGCTCACCCGGGACGAACAACCATAAGGGTTTTCATTAGCATCCAGCTTGATAATATTCTCTACGGGAACTGCAACCTTCCCTTCCAGTGTCTCCGGAGAAGTAGCCGCCGAATAACCACCAAAGCTAGCCAAATCAGGCCGTATGAACTTTTCTATGCCCGTTTTTTCAGTCATTTCTTCCCAATCATTCCTCACCGTTCATTGTCCTACCTAGACCCACCACCTGGATTCCCGCTCCCGTATCAAGTACGGGACAAGCTTCGCGGGAATGACAAGACATTATTTTAGCACTGATTTATATCAAAGGACAAACAGGCTTGCCTGAGCATAGAAAAAAGTGTATATAAGAAGGTGGCTGAGGAGGAACATTTGGAAGGGAAAGCTCCACCGACTATCTTATGGGACTTCGACGGCACGTTGGTTGCAGGTCCCGGCTGGGCAAAGACCATGGTAAGAGTGCTAGACGCAAATTATCCTGGCCACAGCATCACTGCTGAACAAATCAGGGCATTCCTGCAGGAAGGTTTCCCCTGGCATAATCCTGAGAGATACCATCCCGAGCTTGGCAACCCAACCGCCTGGTGGTCATTTGTTGAGGCTATCCTTACCCGTGCCTATCAGGGCGTTGGGTACGGCAGAAGTGAATCGAAGAAACTTGCACAATCGGCACATCAACTGATGCTCGACCCTGACGGATATAGCACATTTGAAGATACACTACCCGTACTTCAGCGTCTAAGCGATATGGGTTGGAGGCATATTGTTCTGTCCAATCACTTCCACGAACTAACCGATTTATTAGACAAACTACCGATGAAACACTTCATCCATAAGTGCATTTCTTCAGCGATTACCGGCTATGAGAAGCCAAACCCGAAAGCATTTACTCTGGCTCTCGAACTAGCCGGCCATCCCGAACAGGTCTGGATGATAGGCGATAATCCTTCAGCAGATGTGAGAGGCGCGGAAGCCGCGGGCATTCCGGCTATCCTAGCACGCCACTCTCCCAATGAGACTGTAAAGTACTACGCCCGTGACCTTCTTGAGGCAGCTTCGATTATAGAGAATTCTCTTTAAGCCGTTTCTCCACCGCTCGGGCGTGGGCTTCAAGCCCCTCGGCGCTGGCGATAGCTTGTGCCGCTCGACCCAGTTCTTTCAAATCAGCTTCGTCTATATTAACCACATTGGTCAGTTTAAGAAAATCATTGACATTGAGCGGGGAGCTAAAGCGGGCCGTGCCTCCGGTGGGTAACACATGGCTGGGCCCCGCCACATAATCACCCAGCACCACGGTTGACTTTTCACCAACGAAGATACATCCGGCATTAGAGATTCGGTCAACATAGGAAGCCGCCTTTTCTACCATCAGCGAGAGGTGCTCCGGGGCGTAAAGGTTAGCCAGCTCTATCGCCTCATCGATACTGGCCACTACGGCTATTATCCCCCGACTCTCCAGGGATTCGGCGGCAATAGTCCGGCGCGATAGACCTTCCAGTTGCCGCTCAATCTCCTGATTAACTGCGTCAGCCAACCGCTGTGAAGTAGTCACCAGAATAGCCGAAGCTAAAGGGTCGTGCTCTGACTGGGCTAAAAGGTCGGCGGCACAGTATTCCGGGTTAGCCGTGGCATCAGCAATGATTAACACCTCGCTCGGTCCCTGAAGTCCATCGATACCAACAGAGCCATAAACCAGTTTCTTGGCCAAAACGACAAAAATATTACCCGGACCGCAAATCTTGTCCACCCTGGGAATAGACTCGGTGCCAAAGGCTAAAGCGGCAATCGCCTGGGCGCCACCGACCGCAAAAATGCGGTCAACCTGAGCTATATCAGCCGCAACCAGTGTCAACGGGGGCACTGTCCCATTTGCCCCGGGTGGCGTCACCAGAATAATTTCTTTAACGCCGGCGAACCGAGCCGGGATAGCCGTCATCAGCACCGTCGACGGATAGCTGGCGGTACCACCAGGCGCATAGACACCGACACGCTGTAGCGGGCGTATCCGACCCAAGCCCTTTCCCGAAAATCCAGACCAGATGGCATTTTTCTGCGCCGTGTGAAAAGAGCCGATGCGCTCAGCAGCCAGCTTGAGGGCGGAGACCACCTCGGCATCTGCTTCCCGGTAAGCAGTAGTTATTTGTTTTTTGGTTACCTCCAGTGAGGTTAGTCTGACACCATCGAACTTGAAAGTATAGTCGAGGAGAGCAGCGTCTCCCCGCTGACGCACCTCGTCTATAATCTGCCTGACGGTTTGCTCACGGTCATCACCGCCAAACACCTCTTTCGAGGCTTGACGAGACAAGGCCGCTTTAGCTGGCTCAAAGCCCGTAATGATTTTCAATTCAACCCTATCCCCTTCGTTCAGTCTCCTCTCCCCTTGTGGGAGAGAGCCTGTCCTGAACTTGATTCAGGAATTAAGGTGAGGGGTAAGTATCACCCTCATCCTTTCCTTCTCCCGTCAAGGGAGAAGGAATGCTGGATCCCGATTTTCATCGGGATGACAATTATTCCACAGCGGCACTTAAAATATCAACAATAGACTTTATTCTCTCACCTTTAGCTGAGCTGGAGATGCTATCCTTGTTGCCAATGAGACATGCCGTCGATTGAAAAAGGGTATCGATTATTTTGAGATTATGGCGGGCAATGGTGCGCCCCGTCTCGGTATTTTCAATGAGCAGGTCGGCATCTTCGGGCAAAAAGGCTTCACTGGCTCCCCAGGTAGGAATCACCCGGTACACGCCGAGACGATTGTCCCGGGCATACTTATCGGCGATATTGGTATACTCCGAGGCTACCCTGACGGGCGCCAGGGGTTCAGCACAAAGCTGCTGCAAGCTGGATGCATCGGTTACGGGTGCCTCGTTACTGACTACTGCCACTATTTTTACCTTGCCAAATTTGAGGTCGAGAAGCTCGGTTACCGGGCTGGACGGGAATTGATACAGGTGGTCGGTAAGCCAATCCTTACCGGTAATGGCTAAATCGAAATTACCGTTAGCCACCTGCAATGGCATATCCTGAGGTCTAATCACCTTAACCATCACCCCGGCCAGGCTGATGGTCGGCCGGCGATTGCCTGTCGTCGATGGGTAATCATCGATGCGGATACCCGCTTTGGTCAGTAGCTCAAGAGTAGGTTTCTGCTGATGTCCATCGGCTAAAGCCAGTCGCACCACGTCCTGGCTCGTCTTCTCAGTAAAGTGCTGCCCGGCGACCTCACGGGTTCTCACGGTAGCTAGCGGTGAGGGGCGCGGCTCCATAGTGGCTAGTTTACTATCGATAGAAGCCAGTATCTGGCTCAGGTCGTGCCTCTCCCAACTCGTTTTATTAGCGATAAGACAGGCGCTAAAACCGAGGATATTGCTTACCGGCACCAGGTCATGGTTAAAGTTTTCCTGCCCGGCTCTGCCCGAAATTAGAGCCAAATCGGCACTCTCCGGCGGATAAGCCTCGGCGGCGCCCCATAAAGGAAAAACACTGAACCGCCTCAGCCGCTGGTGCAGGGCAAAAGATTCCGCCAGATTAGGATACTCACTGGCCAGACGGATAATACCCATCTTCGCCGCTATTGCCTCCATTGTAGGCAGTCCCCCGGAGCGGCTGGCAACCAGATACAGGGCACCCTCGCCGTAGCCCAGGTTTCTCAGCTTGAGCAAAGCCGAACTGGGATATTTAGCCAGCAACTCTTCCACCCAGTCCAGCCCACAGATACCCAAATCATAATTGCCAACGGCTACCTGAATCGGGATATCCTTCTCGTGGAAGACCTTGGCTAGAAGGTTAGGAAAGCGCGGGGATTTAAGCCGGTAAGAAGGCAGCCCCTCATGATATCCGTCCAGCCCCCAGTCGGCTCGCTGGAGCAAGGTAGCCGTCTCGGCTAAAAGCCGACCTTTCGGCAAGGCTATTTTTAGTTGTTTGTCCATGATAGAACCCTATCCCCTTAATCCCCTTCCCGGGCTCATAAGTAACTTCGCAGTCAAACTTGAAAATAATCTCACCCATTTCTCATCACACTCCAGCAACGAAAGCACTAAGTTCTCATAGTTCTTCCAAAGAAACCAAAAAATATGGTATTATATTCGCTGGATGAAGTCAAGCTAGTTTGACACCGACAGAAAGATAAATTACAATAATATACGGAGCTAAGAATTCAAGCACTTCCCCCAAAGTAAAAAAGTAAGTAAGAGCTAAGTTGCCCCAGTAGCGGCGGGCACAAGGGAAAGGATTGTAATATTGCAAATATTACCGGAGCTATTGGTCACGCTGGCGGTTGCCTTTACTGTCAACCTGCCGCTCGGTTTCTGGCGCGCCGGCCTGCGGAAATTTTCATGGCAGTGGTTCCTAGCGACGCACTTATCTATACCTTTTGTCATCGCCGTTCGCATGGCCTTGCACCTGCCGCTAGGGTATGTGCCATTAGTCGTGGCCGCAGCTATCGGCGGGCAAGTTTTGGGAAGTATGGCCCAGCGGCGATGTCGCTGCCCAGTAATGAGGCATAAAAACTATGGAAACGCAAAATCAATATATCCCCGGGGTCTGCAATATCGGACCCGCGGAAATTAAAAAGAGAAAGCAGGCCGGATGGACAGGGCTTATCGCAACCCTCTTTTTATGGGCGGCGTTTATCTGGCTTGATGTTACAGCGGCCTGGCGGCTAACCCTGTTCTTGCCCGCAATGATATCGGCGACGGGCTTTCTGCAGGCATATACGCACTTCTGCGTGTATTTCGGTTTTGCCGCACTGTTCAATTTCGGCGACGTCGGTAAAACCGACTCCATTCAGCAGGCAGAATTCCGCGCCAAAGATCGAAAGAAGGCTTGGCAGATCATTATTTATTCTTTCTTCATCGGCTTGGCGGTCGCGCTTGTTGGATATATCTTTTAATCTAAGGAGGATAAAATGACACTAGCTGTTTGGACGTTAATCATGTTGGTTGCTACTGGAGTATGCGCTTTGACAATAAAGACAGCAATTAATCCGTGTAAAGGTTTTATTACACCCCGGCTTTTCTTTGTTCACCCGTTACTCGGCTTGATTACTGTTGCGTTAGCAGTTCTTACTGTCATAAACGCCTGAATGTAGTGGTCAAGTAAAAACGGACAGTCGACTAAGAGTCATCGCCAGTTTTTCATAGTCATTCGGGCTGAAATAGCCGTGTTTTCAGTGCTTTAATAACTTCAAGACCTCGTCCGTAGTCTGCGCCGCAAACTTTTTACGCTTCACCCGGTCAGTCAAAGCAAATATAGGGGCTTTATCCTGAACTTCCAAAATCCATCTCAGGTTGGCTGGCTCTTGCCCACCCAGGTCTACTTCAGCCGCATATCCAGCATCATGGAGGCAGCTAATCAAGAGGAAGGCTTCACTGGCTGCATCTGCCTTAATCAGGATTTTTTGAGCCGGGGGTTCCGCCAGAGCTTCTGGCTTCAGCAGAGTCATCAGGCGGTCGAGGTAAAGGGCAACGCCCGAGGCTGGAACATCCTGCCCACCCATTAAGGGAATCAGGGCATCATACCGCCCCCCACCCCCGATGTGCTCCTCACCGGCAAAGAGCTGGAAAATGACACCGGTATAGTATTCAAAGCCCCTGCCTGAGGTTATATCAATCCGGTAGTTACAACCCAGAGCCTGGAGCAGGTCGACAACCTCGATGAAGTTCTTTAAAGCCGGCTCAAGCTCAGGTAAATCCTGATTATATAGAGCCTGCATATTCTTCAGAAAACCGGATGACTTGCCCTTAAGCTCAAGCCAGGGGGCTAAAGCCTTGCCCAGCCCGGGTCTCTCCGCCTGCAGCTGAGCCAGCACGGCGCCATCCCCATCCAGAATCTGGTCGAATACCTTGGTCTGTTCTGCAGGATTTAGCCCGAACTTAGCCAGTAACGCCCGGATTAAGCCGGCATGCGATAGCCTTAACTCGACACAATCAAGAAGACCTAATTTTTGCAAAACCTCCAGTGCCAGCCTCACCAATTCCACATCGGCGATAGTGGAACCGGGGCCGATGAGTTCGGCACCACACTGCCATCTTTCCCTGGTCTCTTTGCCTGTCTCCTCAAAGATAAAGACATTGGTCACATAAAAGAGCTTGGCCAGCTCTTTCTGGGCCATAGTGTCAATGTAAAGCCGGGCAATGGGGATAGTGCCATCGGGTCGCAATACTACCCTCTCGCCACTCCAGCCATCCCAGTCAAGGAAAGAATATACCTTACCCAGGCGGCTCGGAGTAAGCGTGCCGGTGGAGGTGAACAGGTGCAGATACTCAAGTGTGGGTGTTCTAACTTCTTCATACCCCCACTTAAGACAGCAATCTCTAAAGACGCCCTCAATCAGGCGGAAATTTCTCATCTCCGCTGGAGATAAGTCACGGGTTCCCTTACACCTTGGTACTTGCATCGACATCCCTTCCAATTGATTAATAATAGCTCATCAATTCTACACTACCTTGCCTGGCTGTTCAACATTTACACTTGGAGATTGTTCAGCAACCCATCCCCCTGTCCCCTTCCCTTAGTAAGGGAAGGGGAGTGTATGCAAGAGAGGGGCTATGCCCCTCTCTTGGTATCTTTCCCCCTCTCCTATACAAGGAGAGGGGGATTAAGGGGGTGAGGCTTGCCCTAGCTGGCTCTAGTCCCGAAGGGTTAATAAACAACATTTACACTTGCAATAAGGGCACAATCACTATACAATTGGCTGGCTGGAGGTGTCGTAAGGCTGGTTATGCTAAAAATTATACGCATTCTATTGCTGTTGAGCTTACTAATTGCTGCCCCTATCGCCATTAAGGCTCAGGCGGCCACCCCGGTTATTGAAGTCTTGCGTGTCGAGGGCACCATAGTGCCGATAGTTGCCGATTACATCGACCGCGGCATCAGCCAGGCTGAAGATGAGAACGCCACTGTCGTCATTATCGAGTTAAACACCCCTGGCGGGCTGCTGGGTGCCACCGAGAAGATAGTCCAGAGGATTATGAATGCCAATGTCCCCATCGTTGTTTATGTCTCTCCCAAGAGCGCCTGGGCGGCTTCAGCCGGCACCTTCATCACCTTGTCGGCTCATATTGCCGCGATGACGCCCGGCACTACCATCGGCGCGGCTCATCCGGTAAGTGGTAGCGGTGAGGCAATGCCGGAAGACCAAAATAAGAAGATAACCGAGTTTTCAGCCAAATGGATGAAGACCATTGCCGAGGAGCGCGGTCGTAATATGGATGAAGCCCAACTGGCCGTAACCGAAAGTAAATCCTTCACCGATGTCGACGCACTCAAGGTTAATCTTATTGACCTCCGGGCTGATAATTTACAAGACCTTATTTCTCAAATCGATGGACGGAAGGTTAAATTAGCCAGCGGTGCCGAGGTTACTATTAACACCACGGGCTACGAGACGACCAGCAACGAAATGAGCCTTATGGAACGCTTTTTACATGCCATTAGCGACCCCAACATTGCCTATATTTTACTTAGCCTGGGCAGCATCGGCATCATTGCTGAGATTTACAACCCGGGAACACTCTTTCCCGGCATCACGGGTGCTATCAGTCTGCTTCTCGCCTTCTACTCTCTGGGTGTTCTCGACGCCCAATTAGGCGGCATATTGCTTATCGTGCTCGGCTTTGCTCTCTTTATCGCTGAGATGTTCACGGCGAGCTTTGGTGCATTAACCGCTGGAGGTGTGATTTCACTGGTTCTTGGGTCTGTAATTTTATTTCCGGGGGAGGGTAAATTGTTTCAAGTAAATCCCTGGCTGATTGCTACTATCACAATTATGATTGCCGCTTTCTTTCTCCTGGTCGTTTATCAAGTAATCCGGGCGCACCGCCGTCAGGCAAATACCGGCTGGGAAGAGCTAATCGGCAAGACCGCCCTGGTTAAGGCAGCTCTAGACCCCGAGGGAACAGTGCTTTTTAAAGGCGAACTCTGGACGGCAGCATCGGCAACAGGCCGGGTGGAACCCGGAGAAACGGTAGTCATCACCAAGATTGAAGGCTTAAAACTATATGTCAAAAAGTAATAATCGCAGTAAACCAGTGAGTTTGATTATCAGTGGTATAATTGCTTTAGCTGGGTTGACACCTATTGCGAAATCTTATTTCGTAGGAGGTCCGCTTTGTTTCAAATAGACCTAAGCTGGTGGCAAATAGATGGATGGCTGGTTGCCCTGGGGATAATCGGTGTCATTGCTTTCACGGTCGTCACTATCATTTGGGGCGTTCGAGCACACCGGGTCAAGATATCGGCCGGCCGGGAAGAGCTAATCGGTAAGACCGCCGAAGTCACGGAAGCCCTGGCACCCAAAGGAACCGTCTTCATCGAGGACGAACACTGGACAGCAATATCAGAAACGGGCCGGGTGGAACCCGGGGAGGAGGTGCTTATAAGTAGGGTCGATGGCTTGAAGCTATATGTAACGAAAAAACAATAAAAGGAGGTATATTAGTGAACCCAATTGTCATAGGTGTAATAGTATTAATCCTGTTAATGATTCTTCCGATGACGGTCAAGATTGTCCCGGAATACGAGCGGGGTGTTCTTTTCCGCCTGGGACGGAATGTGGGGCAGAGGGGCCCTGGTTTCTTTCTCATCATCCCCTTCGTTGACCGCATGGTCAGGGTCGACCTGCGCGTGGTCACTATGGATGTCCCGTCACAGGAGGTAATCACCAAGGACAATGTTACCGTGAAGGTGAATGCGGTAGTCTACTTCAGGGTGGTTAACCCTGAGGACTCGGTGATTAAGGTCCTGGATCATATCAGGGCTACCTCACAGATATCACAGACGACACTGCGCAACGTGCTGGGGCAATCCGAGCTTGATGAATTACTGACCCAAAGGGAAAAGCTCAACCAGATGCTTCAGCGGATAATCGACGAACATACCGACCCCTGGGGGGTTAAAGTCAGCGTGGTCGAGATTAAGGAAGTCGAGCTGGCTGAAACGATGAAGCGGTCAATGGCAGCTCAGGCTGAAGCCGAAAGGGAAAGACGAGCCAAAATCATCCACGCCGATGGTGAGTTCCAGGCCTCAGAAAGACTGGCTCAAGCCGGGGCGATTATTGGTAAGGAGCCAACCACGCTACAGCTTCGTTACCTGCAAACACTGGTGGAAATTGCCGCTGAGAAAAACAGCACCATCATCTTCCCAATACCGCTGGACTTGCTTAAAGCATTTTCCCGAATGGCCGGTGAAACGACTCCAGAAAAAAAGTAACTAAATAGCCATAAGGTGAAACAGTTTATCGATGAATGGGTGCTTGGAGAGATTTTAGCCTCTTCAGGCACCCACTGAGCCACGCAGGGTAACATCCCCGGCGACAATTCTGGTCAGGCTGCCATCCGAACCTCGCAGTAGGAGACTGCCATCACGGGCGACTGATTCAGCGACGCCTTCGTATACAGTATCGCCGGTGGTTGCCCGCACTTGCTTGCCCAGTGTCACCAGTCTATCCCGCCACTCCTCATAAATAGACCCCCCGGCCGACAGGGTCAGGTACAGCTTTTCCATCTCAACGAGCAGGCTCCGTATTACCACGAGGCGCGACACCTCCCGGCCCAGCTCAGCGGACAGACTGGTAGCGATGTCTTGAATCTCAGGAAAGTCAGCCAGCCTGAGGTTAACATTTATGCCGATACCGATACTGACGAAGTTCACAGTGCTTCCCTGCACATCACTTTCAAGTAGAATCCCACATACCTTCCTGCCCTTAATCAGAATATCATTAGGCCACTTAATCTGTGGCTTCAAGCCGGTGGCTGTCTCGATGCCATGAGCTACCGCCAGCGAAGCCAGCATAATCATAGAAGGCAGGTAAGAAAGGCTGGGGTAGAGGATGACCGATAAGGCAATATTACCGCCAGGTGACTGCCAGGCACGCTTCAGCCGTCCCCGAGCCGCCGTCTGCTCCTCAGCCAGGACAACCGTGCCCTCGGCCGCCCCCGCTTGAGCTTCCTGCCGCGCCACCACCATAGTTGAAGCCAGGCTGGGGTAATAAAGAACTCTTTGCCCGACAAAGCGAGTTTTCAAGCCCCCGGTAATTGCCACCGCCGATAAACTTTCTTCTGCCATTTCGTGCCTCAACTAGGCTAAATATAGCACACATCTCAAAAGGATGGTTATAAACCTCACCCCCTTTGTCCCCATCTCCTTAAAATGTCTTGCCTCAAATGTCATTGCGAGGAGCACATTCGCTTCGCTCAGCGCGACGAAGCAATCTCGACGATAGAGCTTTATCTGTTCCAGGAGATTGCTTCGCCTCCCGACTTTGTCGGGATGGTCTCGCAATGACACCTTTGAAGTGACTTTTTAGGATTCGGACTCACGGATTAAGAATAAAGATTGTGATATTGTAAAAATATGCGGAATAGCCTAAAATCAATAAGGCTTCTGGAGGGGTCGCATAGTGGTCTAGTGCGGGCGCCTGCTAAGTGCTTACCCTGGGTAACCGGGGTCGAGGGTTCGAATCCCTCCCCCTCCGCCATAAAAAAGCTTTTTGCGTTCTGCATAAGAGCACACAGTCATTTTCCCCTTCAAGTATGATTACATTTAACAGGTAGATATGCTAGACCAAATCTTCTCTTACAGGGAAATGTGCGATGAGGAAAACGTGCAAACCCTTCAAAGGGGCATGAATTTCCGACTCAATCCTCGATATTCTCTTATTTTGATGTCGCAAAGGTCGAACGCTCCATATCAAGACAGGATTTTAGATGATGGCGTCACAATAGAATATGAAGGACACGACGAACCAAGAACTTCAATAGAGATAAGCCCTAAAGAGCTTGACCAACCGAAGTTCACAAGAAATGGCACACTCACGCAGAATGGCTATTTCGCCAATGCCGTTGCGGAATACAAGCTCAGAAAATCTGAACCCGAATTAGTAAAAGCCTATGAAAAAATCTTACCTGGAGTTTGGTCTCTAAAAGGATATTTTGAGCTGGCAGATTATGAAATCCGACATAATGGGAAAAGGAAAGTTTTTATTTTCATCTTAAGGTTAACGAAAAATCAGAATGTTGAAGACACCACAGAAGGATTTAGGCTCATATCTATAAAACAAAGTCGTTTAATTCCAACCCAAGTGAAAAAGGAGGTTTGGCAAAGAGACAAGGGGAAGTGCGTCCTCTGCGGATCGAGTAATAATCTGCATTTTGATCATGATTTGCCTTTTTCAAAGGGAGGGACTAGTCTGACAGCTAAGAATATTCGAATTTTATGTGCCAGGTGTAATTTAGCCAAATCTGATAAGATTGAGTGACAGGGTTTTCCGATATAAGAGGTCAAATACTTATGCCCCAATACTATCTCTGGACAATCGGCTGCCAGATGAATAAGGCGGAATCGGAGCGGCTGGGCAGCTTCTTTGAGCAGCGAGGCTACCAAGCGACAGCCAGCGCCGAGCAAGCCGACCTTATCGTGCTTAATGGCTGCGTGGTGCGCCAGAGCGCCCAGAACCGCATCATTAACAAGCTCAATAACCTTAAAGCACTAAAGAGGTCACGCCCCGGTCTAACCCTGGCGGTAACTGGCTGCCTGGTGAACTCTAATATCGAGCAACTGAAAAAGGACTTCCCCCAGGTCGACCACTTTTTCAAGCCCGGAGACTACCCATCGTGGCTGGAAAAAACCGAAGAGACTCCAGCCTTACCCCAGCACCCTCCACCCAGCGTCTATGTGCCTATCATCCAGGGCTGTGATAACTTTTGCACCTACTGTATCGTGCCCTACCGCCGCGGACGGGAAAGGAGCCGCCCCTTAACCGCAATCAGCGGCGAGGTTAAAGAGCTGGTGCGACGCGGCGTCAAAGAAGTTACCTTGCTGGGACAGAATGTGGATTCATACGGGCATGATTTACCCGGCAACCCTTCGACACTGAGCGGAGCGAGCGTGCTCAGGACAAGACCGGACCTGGCTGACCTGCTCACGGAGCTAAATACCATAGATGGCTTAGCCCGCCTGCGCTTCCTGACCAATCACCCCAAGGATATGAGCATCAAGCTTATTGAAACGGTAGCCCGTCTGGACAAGGTCTGTGAACAGATAAATCTGCCGGTGCAGGCAGGCAGCAATGATATCCTGCAA
>Ga0209514_10002577_pt1 | contig 27739 bp, 27 predicted proteins | sample Subgrocontami58m_FD_187452 | JGI IMG/M metagenome (GOLD analysis project Ga0209514, IMG submission 187452) | Subsurface groundwater microbial communities from S. Glens Falls, New York, USA - GMW37 contaminated, 5.8 m (SPAdes) (version 3) | ecosystem: Environmental > Aquatic > Deep subsurface >...
GAAGCACGTGAGGGTTTGGAGAAGTATTTTACATTTTATAACACGAGGAGGTATCACCAATCACTGGAATATAAAACACCGTATGAAGTTCATTTTGGAGTTTCTTCAGTGAGCAAATGAGGAAAAGAAGTCGGTGGGCGAAGGAAAATTGCGGAGTGTGCAGAAGGGTAACTCCAGTCGCCCTACGGGCTCCTTCCGTTACCCTTCTGCACACTGTAGATTGATGAATTAATGCATCTAAATATTAATAGTAATTGGTCTTGACAAACCAGTCCACCTTAGGGAGAAACGATTTCCACAACGATATCTGGCGGGCCAAAGACCCCCCTTTTCCTGATAATATCTTTATTTTCCTTTGAGATGAAAATGATATCGGGCTGCACGACGTTTTCTTCGTCGAGCACCACATCCGTCGGCGCTGACACAACATAACCAATTCCTTGTTTTTCAGCACAAGAATAAAGTTTTGTTGCTAATGCAATGGAAATTCTTTGGTGGTTAAATTCAGAGGCAGGAGTCATCATAAATAATTTTCCTCCTAAAATCTCATGTCTTTTTTCATCTTCCAGACACAGATAATCCTTGTACGTCCATCTTTTTTCTTCAACTATGTGTGCCATAAAATTCCCCCTTCCCCGGTACCCTGTGTATAACCGCCCCCGCTGTTTCAGAGAAAACTGTGTTATTTATAATACCCCTGCAAATCTTTCATCTTTATTCCTAACAGGTCTTTGAACATTTGAATGGAATGTTTTACCGGGCTCACCTTGCTTAACGTAGAGTTTTCCCAGCGGATGGGCAGTTCCTTAATTTTATAATCAAACTTCCTTGATAAATAAAGGGCTTCCACGTCAAAGGAAAATCCATCAATTCTGCACCTGCTAAAGACCTTTTTGGCGACGTCTCTTTTAAAACCCTTAAACCCGCACTGCGTATCAACAATGCCCCTCAGCAGCACCACGTTTACCATAAAGTTGAATATCTTGCCCATTTTCTCCCGGTACCAGGGTTGATGAACAATAATATCTGCGCCAGGCATACTTCTTGACCCGATAACGACGTCATAGCCATTTACAAGATACGGCAAACATTTCTCTATCTCCTCAATGGGGGTCGAAAGGTCGGCATCGGTAAAAAACACATATTCTCCCCGCGCGGACAACATGCCTCTCCTGACAGAATAACCCTTACCGCTATTCCGTTCATTCGACAGGATATTAATATGGTTGTTATTGTTTGCAATACTTTTCGTGATTTGCAAGGTGTTATCTGTAGAGCCGTCGTCCACCACAACGATCTCGTAGGGAAAATCCTTTGTGGAAAGATACGCACATACTCTTTCAAGCGTAGGCAACAGCCTTTTTTCCTCGTTGTAAGCTGGAATTATTAATGACAGGAAGCAATCTTTCATCTGTACTAAAATTGTAAATCGTTCACACTGAGAATTGCCGTAAGCATAGAAATTACAATTGCACCGATAACAGCGCCCATTAGCATGATAAGCACGGGTTCTACCATGGTTACCAACCGCTTCATTCGCTGTTCCACGTCAGTATCAAAATTGTCTGCAACTTTAAGGAGCATCTTATCCAAATTCCCCGTTTCTTCGCCAACCTTTAGTAAATGCACTGCAATTTCAGGGAGAAATCCTTTTTGGGCGAGCGAAACCGTAAGGCTGGCCCCTTCTTTTACTTCGGTTTTTACCGTACCAAGAATGTCGGCAAGATACTGGTTTGTCAGCACATCCTTAACGATATCCATTGACTTAAGCAACGGCACTCCGTTTTCCAATAAGGTGCCAAGCGTCCTTGCAAACCTGGATACCTGCATTTTCCAGAAAAGATTGCCCAAGAGAGGTAGTTTTAGTTTCTTGCGGTCTATCTTTACGGATGTGTTTTTATCCTTCATTGCTTTTTTATACATGAAGAATACAATTACGGCTACAATTATCAGAATCCAGCCGTATCTTATGGAATACCGGCTCATACCCATGAGCATCATTGTAGAAAAAGGCAGAGAAATCCCCATACCTTCGAATATCTGCGAGAATTTTGGAATGACATACACTATCAGCGCACCTACGCACACAACACCAGTGCTGCTCAGCAAGAGCGGATAAATCATCGCCGAGATAATTTCTCCCCTTACTTTCTGCAAGCGCTCCTGAAACGAACCCAATCTCTTCAGCACCTGCTGCAAGACCCCGCCCTCTTCCCCCGCGCGCACCATGTTTATGTAAACACTCGTAAACAGCTTGGAATGGTTTGCGAGCGCTTCGGCAAAAGATTTTCCCGATTTGATACGGTTCAGCAGGTCTTCGACAACATTTTTCAGTGCGTTGTTGTCCTGCCCGGATAATAAAATAGACAGACTTTTATCAATTGGTATCCCCCCTTCAAGTAGCGTTGCCAACTCTTGAGTGAAAGGCAAGACGGCCTTCTTGTTTGCGCGATTTACAAAAAGGCCAAATCTCTTGTTTTTATCTATTTGAGAGATATTTAAGATAACATGGCCTGATTTGCGGAGTTCATTAACCAAGTCGAGCCTGCTCAGCGCCTCTTTTTCCCCCTCAACAATACCACTAGAGGAACTTAATAATTTATACCGGAAGGTGCTCATAGGAATTATTTTTTAATGTTTGACCTCATTACAACGACATGCTCTTCACCGTACCAGTCGAGTTTTATCTGGTCGTGCTCGATATTTATTACCTTATACTCTGCAATCTCCTCGCCTTCTTCAATAAAGACAAAGGCTTTTTTGTTTTTTGTCTGATCAGGATTTTCTATTAACGCCCTTTTCGTATCCCCTAGAATCATAATTCCTTTTAAATTTATTTTTTTTGGGGTTCCTTTTGGTTTTTGCTGATTCTCAGCAGCCTGCGCTGCGGCGGCAGCAGCCTCATCCTGTTTCTGGTCTGTCTTTGTTTCCGGCGGCATCCACGCCGTACGGTTCGGCGAAAAAGGGTTATTCGACAGTACAAGCTCATAATAATCCGCTGCTTTGGCGTCAGCAACCAGAGGCGGAAACTGATTCTTTTTTACAAGAAGTTCTTCCAGGGGGTTTTCTAACCTCGTTATTTTTTCAGGGGTTTGGTACACCAGCAATACGCAGGTAATTGCCAGTCCGGCTACCCCTGTTAACAAAGCAAGATTTATTAAAGGCAAGTAGTGTTTCCACTGTCTTACCTTTTTCCAGATAATTTCTACAAGCGGCTGCAACGATTTTATATTAATACTAACCGGTTTCATACGTATTACGATTTCTTTCCTATGGAAGCGATAGCCGTCAGGGTAGAAGAAATTGTTGCCCCTTTTACCACATTGAGCCCCAGGGTTTTGATTCGCAGGCTATTAACAAAAAGCAGTTTGTCATTGTTATATTCTATGTCATAGAGAAAGTTCTGTAGTTTCTGTGAACTATCCAAATCGCTTATTTCAAAATTAATTGACATAGCGATCAGGTATGGATTTTTGTTGATCACCTCTTTTTTTAAGGCCGTACTCCTTGATACTACCAGTCCGTTCTTGGTGGCGAGGTTATTTATCATCTCCTGCAGTTTCGCGGATGCAAGCTCCTCGGTTTCTTCAAATAAAATTTTTTCCTGGAGTTTTGTGTAATACTGTTCCAGTTCACCCAGTCTGGTCTCGTATTGCTTTTTATTTGCTGCAAAGGAATAATACTTCATAAGTAATTTCTTTTGCGTTTCCAGCCGGTCTTTTGTCTCATTAATTGACTTAAAAAACGGCGTAATAACGACCCTGTCGAGACCCAAATAAAAGATAACAATGATGGCTACAACCAGCAATATTCTTTCTCTGATTTTGAATCTGTTAAAAATCGCCAGAAGTCTATCCATATTTCCTACTTTTCAATGTTTCCTTTTATTCTAAACTTCTCCCTGCCGCTCTGCGTCTTGGTAACCGGAGAAGTTAAACCGACGCCTGAAAAGAGAGGAGAATTTTCCAAAACAGGTATCAAATTCGTTGAAGACACTGCGTCGCCCTCTATTTCAAAACTATTATCCACAATGGTAACGCCCTTCGCCCAGGCGTCATTTGGCAACGTCTTTGCCAGCTCAAGGATTACATCTATCCTGGGAATATACCTCGCTCTCAAGGCGTTGACCTTGTTGACAACCTCGTCCAGCACCACAATACGTTCCTGCAATTTTTCAATAACGACGACATCCTTCTTTATCGCTTTAACCTGCGTGTTCACCGTTCTTAAGAGCGCCAGATTGTTTATCTTCTGAACATACGGAATAAGGAATGAAAAAAATACCAGAAATCCCACAAGGAAACATATCAGGACAATCTGGGGATTCGCGCGTTTTCTATGTGACTTAACAAGGCTCAAACCACACGGGTATTCTGCCAAACCGTAAAGCGCAGCGCCGTAAGACTCAGCATCTTCATCCAGTGATTGATACCTGGCTTTATCGTCATCCGGTAAAAACCCGTTGTCCGTATTTGCCAGGAGTACTTCGTTTGGATGTCTTTCTTTCATCTGATTGGTTAATTCAATCTCTGTTTTTGCAATTGAAGACGAAACAAAGTGATTGTTTTCGAATATATTATAACTGTAATTTCTGATATTTTTACTTACTATCGCAACTGATCCCTTTCGTTCCTCAATGACCGGAAGAAAGGCAAACGGTGAAATAATGACCCGGGAAGGCACAATATCAAGGGCTTTTAATTTCGAAAGGATGTTGTCCAATTCTACCTTCCTTATGGCAACAATCAAAACTTTTGTGTCGTGTCTGTTCTGTGATAATGAATGAATGTCAAAGTATACGTTTTCATTGCTAAAAGGAATAAAACTATCCAACTGATAGGTGAGCGCTTCTTTAAATTCTTTAAGATTTGAATATGGACAGGTTGTTTCCCTGATAATGGCAAATTCCCGCGGCAGGGAAAGAATAATTTCTCCCGCAAGGTTTCTTTTTTGCGGCAACGCATGTTTTAACTGCTGTGCATCCTTCAGCATAAAAGCCTCAACTTTGACCGTCTCGTGTGAATATTTAACCAGTTTTTTGCTAACAACCGTTATAACAAGGTCGTTTCCATTGATAGACAGGCCTGTCGAGCTCTGGGAAAACAAATTAATGAATGGTATTTTATTCATAATTAGAAAATGTACTTTTATTCAGGGTACGCGGCAATAACTCTACAGTGATCTAATCCTTTAAGAACAACCATTTTATAAGAATTTTTCACCTTTTCAGATTCAGACGAAGAAATTGAATTGATCGTCATATAATTTGAATCATAAATAGTTAAGTATTCCATGATTTTCTGGTAATCAGACCCGATGATGCCGAAGTATCTGAAGATTTCTTTTAAATCTCCTATTTTTTCAACCTTCCCTCTCCTCGTCTTGTATTTAATCAGCGCCCGGGCGATCTCCTCGGTGATTGCAGGCACTGACAGGAGGACTTCCTTAGACGCAAAGTTGATATTAATTTTGCCCGACCCGTAAATCGTCAGATGATTTCGGAGTAATTCGAATATTTGCGGCGTGACCCCTTTGACCAGGGTCAATTCCTCAAGGGTTTCAAACGGCCCGTTCTTTGGCTCGTATGGCTCCGGGAATGTGGCATAATAGTCTTTCTCTGCGCCATTGACGTGATGCAAATCATCCTCATCAAGCCAATCCAGTATAGAATCCGCTATGGTCTCAGCAACAAGCTCTTCCAGTTTACTGGCCGTCAGAAATTTAATAAAGCCTTCTCTCGTTTCATCTGTTATTTTGTTAACATTAATCTTTCCACCCTCATCACTGATAAACACCTCGCAATCCCGGTCTCCTATCTGGACTGAATACGGATCGCTGCTCGGCGACCACGGATCGCCGCTTTTATCTCTTTTTCTCTTGCCGGAGACCTTGTTCTTCTTTAATTTTTTAACCTTACCGCCCTTCGTCTCTTTTCCCTGTTTTTTTGGCAACATCAACATCTGCGTCGCGTAAATACATGCGCCTCGCGCGGCGTAAACATTTTTCACTCGTTCCGTTGAGGCGATTTCTGTTTTTATGGCGATTCCGGTATTCCGGGTAAAACTTAGCGCAATAAATCCAAATATTACTATTGCCCAGAGACTAAAAATGAGTACGTAGCCATGATTGGCGATATCATCTCCTGCTCCCGTCCGTTTTTTGTGACCGATAATCTTATTGCCTGCGGGATTTTCCCGGCTATTTTTTCTTTCCATTTCAAATCAGTACCTTCAATAACATCGGCATCTTGGGTGGCTACCTGAACTTCGCCTTCATTTTCGCTGTCAGTTTCATCCTCTATGGCATCCAGATACGCAAAAGAAATCATATCACAATCCTTGAGGAATACTGTTGCATCTTTGTCAATACCGCTGCTAAATTTACTTTCCGGTTCCTCGGATAATTTAATCAGTATCGTGGGGGTAACCCTGGTTTCTTTGTATACAAGATCCCACAGACTATTATCGTTTAATTTTACTGTATAATCAGCTATTATCAAACCTTGTCCATAATGTTTTTTGGACGAAAGGGGAGATACGAATGTAAGAAATCCCTTTTCACCAGAAAAGTAAATTGTTTTCTTTTTTGTGGTCGTCTTATTTTCTTCAGTTAGCAGGTTGTCTTTACGCGGAATCTTTTGGACACGCAGTGCGGAAACCTGTTGCCAGAAAAAATCATAGGCGGCCTTTTCTTTTGTGGAATCGTTAAACCACGCCTCTTCTCTTTCCAACGAGAACAAGCCGATTCTAATTGCATAGGCGCCGGACATAATCAGAATAGTGCCTATAAAAACGGCTATGAGCAGCTCAAATAAAGTAAAGCCCGCCCTGCGCTTAATCGCTGCCTTCTTCCCCTGATTTTCCACCATCGTCTTCTTCCATCTGGGACTCTTCAGTTTCACTTTCATCCGTTTCCGATTCTTCAGAGAAAATTATCGTGTTGATATCTATTCCTTCCACGTGTATGGACAGCGCCATTGTCCCTTTCGGCGGGAGTTCTATACCGACCTCCTCCATTTGCGATATGTCCATGGTCGCAATTCTTTTTTTAATTTCTTTATATTTATCTACCTGTGATACCTTCCAATGAATGCCATCTTTCGTTGCGCCTTCAAAGGTCTTCTCTTCCTTAAATGCTTCCGTTATTTTTTTATGCTCTTTGCCCAGTACGCCAAGAAAAGCCTCCTCCGTCTTCGTTCTTGCAAGAAGCAAAAATCTTGTGTGCTCGTCAATCTTCCCCCGCAATCTCAATGAATTCCCAATCAAACCAAAAAAAATGCCTATGGAAATTCCGACAATCGCCAGTGCGACCATCACCTCCAGTATGGTAAAGCCACTTTTATGTCCGGCTTTAATACTTCCCACTTTCATCTACTCTTTGGGTAATTAACGGTTCAATTTCCTTGAGCTTCTTTTGGAATGCGGTTGTCAGGGAATCTGCCTCTTCCGCATCATTTGCAACATAGGGGGTTATCAGCATGATTAACTCTGTTCTTCTATTGGCAATGGACGTTGACTTGAACAAATTTCCCAGATAAGGTATGTCGCCCAGCAGTGGTATTTTGCTGACGCTCTTTTCGTTCCTCTGTTCGATAATTCCACCCAGGCTTATGGTGTGTCCGCTCTTTATCACGAGAGAGGTTCCCGCTTTGCGGGTGCTAAAGGTAGGCGAATCGCTAACGCCTGTAGTTGTCGTTTCAGCGTTGCTCACCTCTTGTTTTATTTCTAATGTCACATAATCATTCTCTCCGATATGGGGAGTTACCGTTAAGATAATACCCGTATCGCGATACTGCACCTGTTGAAAGGTTACCGTTGTGCCCGTTTGCTGTCCGGAGCTTGAAAGAATCGGGACTTCGCTTCCCACCTGTATGTTTGCCGGTTGTTCGTCTCTTACAAGGATGTGCGGCGCCGATAATATCTTCGTCTTGGAATTCGTAGCGAGGATATCCATCAGGATTTCAAAATTTCCTTTGGTAAATTTGAGAAAAGGCGTACCTGCGGTAGTAGAAACTTTGCCGCTTTTGGAGTCGGTCAAACCCTTTAATTTTATACTTCCCATGTTCAATGACCACTGCGCCCCGTAATCCCAGTTAGTATCGAGATCAACCTCTAAAATCAGCACCTCGATAAAGACTTGCTGCGGGGTGGCGTCAATGGCCTCTATAATCGCTTTTATACCTCTGTAATCGGACGGTAACGCCTTGACGACAATGGTATTCGTTTTTGCGTCAGCAACGATCTTCATGGCCTCAAGCTGTTTCTTTCCCAGTGGTTTTGGCTGAGCGGCCATTTTTTCAGTATATATCTGCGTGAGAACAGGCACAATCGTCTCGGCTTTTTGGTGCTGCACTTTATATACATAGACCTTTGTCTCCTCTTCTAACTCAGACGGCGGGACGTCAACATTTTTTATCCAGAGGTCTATTTTCGGTAAGAGTTCCGGTACCCTGGTGACAAGCAACATCTTGTTCGTGTCTGAAAACGGCACAAAATTAAATTCGCCATCGTTGCCGGCCTTTCCACCCATTGATTGCGCAATGGCGGCAAGGTCCTTTGCCATATTTCGTGCATCAACGTATTTGAAATCATAAAATTTTACGGCCTTACCTGCAAAAAACGGGACATCGAAGGTTTTCACTAAGGTAAGCAGTTTTTCCATATTTGAGGCGGTTTCTATCAGGATGATATACGGCGAGTCCCCGTGTGTAACTATGTTTCCAATGCCCGTCATGAATGGTTTTATCGTGGCGTTCAGATTCTTTGGGTTTTCGTACTGGAGAGGAACTATTTGAATCATGATATCTTTACTCCACGGGGGAATTTTATCACCGGAAATAACGATGTTTGATTCCTGCCTGGATTCTGCTTTAGGAAGTATTCTGTAGAGATCGCCGTCTTTTAATATTGCGAAATCATACACAAAGAGGAGGGTGTTGAGCATGGAAAGGAGTTCTTCTTTGTAAACCTGCCCGGTGGCATGGAGATTGATGGTGCCGCCAACTCTTTTATCTAAAATATAGTTTACATTAAGAATCTCGCCTAGTACAACCTGCAAGACTTCCTTTATTTCTGCATTATCGAAATTTAAGGCGACATCAATTTTCTCGCCTGTATATTCTGTCTTGTGAAGGGACGGCTCCGGCTTTTTGTGTTCTTCCGGATATACAAACTCATCCGGTATCCCCTCCTTTTTCTCATCTACTACCTCTTTTTCAGGTGAGATTTCATATTCCCATGGTTTTTTCTCTACCGCCTCGGTTGTTGTGGAGAGGGTCACCGGTTTTTTAAATGGAGCAAAATCGGACTGCCTTATCTGCGTTTCCCTACAACCAACCGCAGACAAGACAAGCGCAGATGCACATAAGAATACGCATTTGTTCATCAATAAATCTCCCATAGCCGGGTAAACATTTTGTTCATTTATAGAAATATCTTTTTTTATTTATGTCATGCGTTAGAAGGAATTGCAACCTATTAGGTTGATTATATTTTACTTATGCTTCAGGTAGGCGAGGCAGAGTGGTGCGGAAGGGGGGATTTGAACCCCCACCCCGGTATCAGCGGGACTAGCCCCTCAAACTAGCGCGTCTGCCGATTCCGCCACTTCCGCATTATATTGAATTGCTCTCAATTGATTAAATCAAAACTGCTTGCTAATTCTAACATTACAACACAAAAAGTCAAATATTTTTAATAATAAGCCATCGCCCGTTTACGACTATTGAAGAACTTTGTCTTTTAGCAGCGAGATTACACTTATGTACGACATAAATACTTTTTTGGCGCTATTTGAAGCCGTTTTTTTCTTCCTGCAGAAATCACTGCAAGACATAAAACATCATAAGTATCAATTTCAGTCAGGAGTTAGAGTTTATCTTCAAAACGCAAGATTGTTGGCATCCTACATGCCACATTCTAAAATATATTTTAATTTACAGGTTTTAATCAGCATACACGTGGAATATGTGCGCCACTATTAAGGTTCGGGGATTCACCATTATTGAATTACTGATAATTATCGTCATTATTGCAGTCATGGTATCTTTCGCAATTCCTGCGATCTTCGCCGCCAAACAGAAGGCACAGCAAATTATTTGTGTTAGTAACCTACGACAGTTGTTTTTCGCAATTGAGCAGTATGTAAATGATCACAATGGACTGCTTCCCCGCTCCAATAATAGCAGCACAAGCAAGGACGGGTCAAATGTATGCGACGCCGAGGTGTGGTTTAAGGCTGTAGACAGATATCTAACGGCACTAGAACTTCCTACCGAAAGGGGCGATATCTCTGATGAAGAAAGGCTGTTGCACATAAAGCAAGACCCTGTCTTTAAAACCATTGCCCTTACAGATCAAGACGCGACACGCACCATAAAAATGAATCAGAATCTTACACCGGCTTCTGAATGTCAAAGATCTATTGAGACGATAGAAAATATAACCAGGACTGTCTTATTGTTTGACGGACGTATCAACAGTAGTGGCGTGGCAAACAATTACGAGGGCTCATATGGAAGTGTCGCGCAAAGACATTTAAAGGCTGCAAATATCCTCTTTGCTGACGGTCACGTAGAACGGATACAAAATGGTAATACGGACGGGACGACAAATGAAGGTTGGCCAAACAGACAGGCCGGAAGGGAATTGATCTGGGATCCGGAAAATCCGGACCTACCATAGAAGGTTTCTATCGTTCCTCTACAGGACTATCAATCTTTGCCCATCGTTTACCCGAGGGTTTTTTCCAGCGCACATCAACATACTCCATTTGCCTGAGATTTGTGCCTTCTGACTTCGCAATACTCAAAAGATTTTGCAGCTTATCCTCGTTGGTGAGTTCATTTGGTTCCTTACAGAACGGAGAGCATCCCCATCGTATCTGTGTATTGTTCTCCGTCCACAACACAATATCGCTTTTCCCTGTAAACCGCCTCTTACACACATTCGATACATCAACCGCTACAATCTTAAAAAGATTGTGAATATTATTTGCCCTGAGAAATTTTACCAAATCAATCCCAGCCTTAACTCCTTTGTCATTCCAGACATTTCCGCACGAAGGCAGTCTTGCAAGCTTACTACTCTGAATACAGGGCGTATCATACTCTGCATTAGGCAAGGCGTAGTATTCCTTTGGCAATAAAACGCCTTCATCGTCCACCAGATACGTATGATTTCCGTTTCTTACGACGGCCGCCGGTTTGCGCAGTACAAGCTTGATATTGAGCTTGTTGGGAAACGTCCTTTTGATCGAATCTACTTTTTTTATTAAAACAACGCCGCCGTAAACATCTGCAATTCTTTGCGCAAGGTCATTTTCATACATACCGTATTGTTCACTGAGGGCTGCCACGTGTTTTATATCTTCGGAGAAACGACCGGTTACCCAGGGAGGGGTGGAAAACGAAAACGTAGAAGGACTGACTTTAAAAACATTTAAATCGGTTGTGATGTGCCACGCCTTATTAATGCCCCATATACCAAAAATTATTACCGATGCAAAAACACCAAATTGAAGCAAAAAGGGGTACGCCGCTTTTTTTATTGAACCTATTCTGGAGGAAAGGATGTCTAAAAAAAGTTTATAGTTGATTGTATTATTAATAATATCCTTAATTTTGTATTGGTTCATCTACACTAACAAGAATATCCCGGTGTGCAAGATCTACAATTTTTTCGCACAAAGAAGGAAATGTAATACCCGCAGCCTTTGCAGCTTTCGGCAGTAAGCTTTTTTCTGTAAAGCCGGGGATCGTATTTATCTCTAATAAGTACATGTTTTCTCTGTCATCCATCAACATATCTACCCTTGAAAATCCTCTACAGCCGAGTACTTTATGCGCGTTGATCGCAAGCTCCTGCGCCTTGTTATACGTGGCAGGGGTAAGAAGGCCAATGGTATTTGAAAAATCACCGCCTGCAATTCTGCCGGCACTCGAAGTTTTTTCCACAATAAGGTATTTTGTCCTGTCATCCTTATACTTTGCTTCGTAATTAAAAAATTCCACCGCGGGTTTGATTTCGATGATGGGCAGCGCCTCGTCATCCAAAATACCAACAGTTAATTCCCGCCCTTTTATGTACTTTTCAATAAGCAGGTCATACCCGAATTCAAAAGCCTTCTCCAGCCCGACCTGAAGGTCATTAATATTTTTGATGATTGATATGCCGATACTTGAGCCATTCCTCGTAGGCTTCAAAACTACCGGCAGTCCCAGTTTATTTACCTCCCGCTGAATCTCCGCTAATTCCTGAAATTGAGTCACCGTGGTGCAATCCGGCGTCTTAAGACCCGCCTCAATAAAACACCGCTTTGTTGCCAATTTATCCATTGCAAGCCTGCTGGCGCTTACCCCAGAACCCGTATACGGAATCCCCTTCAATTCGAGAAGCTGTTGTACACCGCCATCTTCGCCAAAATATCCGTGTAGTGCGATAAATGCAACGTCTATATCCATCCGGTCGAGTACGTCAATCTTTTCGTCTTTCACATCAACACAGGTAACGTTAAATCCGGCATCTTTTAGCGCCATCGCTACAGCATGACCGGAACGTAAGGAAATTTCACGCTCAGGAGATATCCCACCCATTAGCACAACAACATTTTTTGGCTTCATTCTCTGCTCTCCCCGTTTAAAAGAATCATTATTTATGATTAATCTTAACCCATTATTCTAATTTTGCAACTAAATCATAAGCGACCTTCCACACATCACCAGCGCCCATCGTTATCACAATATCGCCTGCTTTTACCTTTTGTGAAAGCATATCTACGATACCACTTAATTGAGGGATGTACTGAACGTCTACCCCTGCGTTACGAGTTTCTTCACACAATCGCACCGAGTTCATAGCATTTTTTTCACAGTCACTGTCACGCGCCGCATAAATATCGGCAAAAACAACGGTATTCGCATCATGGAATGAATTTGAAAAACCCCTCAATAAATGCCGCGTCCTGCTATACTGATGAGGTTGAAACACGCACCATATCTTTTTTTCCGGATTAAGCTCCCGCGCAGCCTTTAACGTGACGCGGATTTCCGTTGGGTGATGCGCATAATCATCAATTACCGTGACATTGTTCTTTACCCCGATAATCTGGAAACGCCTGTTCGCCCCACTAAACGTTGCTAACGCAGCCTTGATGAAATTTTTGTCAACACCAATAAATGTACACACCGCAGTTGCTGCCAGCGCGTTTAATACATTATGACACCCTGGTATTTTTAAGGTGAAATTATCAAAAAACGTATTCTTCCTGAAGACGCTGAATCTGTTTGTGCCGTTACCGGCGAAAAGCACTTTGCCACACCAATCGGAGGTGTCATCCAGAGAGTAGGTCTCCACCTTGCAATTCGCCCTTTGCATTGCATGTGCTATATTTTTATCCTGATTATTTACAACGAGCAAACCCTCTTTTGAGATTAACGACGTAAAATCTCCAAACGCATTTACTATTTTTTCAATATTTTCATAATAATCCAGGTGGTCTTCTTCGATATTGGTAATAACCCCAACTTGTGGAACCAGGTTTAAAAAAGACCGGTCATATTCGCACGCCTCTGCAACAAATAAATCTCCCATTCCTAAATGAGCGTTGCCTCCGATATCGGGCACCTCTCCTCCGATAACAAACGTAGGATCCAGTCCTGCGGTCTTTAATATGCTGGAAATCATGGCGCTCGTAGTTGTCTTTCCATGCGTCCCGCTGATCGCAATACCGCGTTTTTCCTTCATCAAAGAACCCAGTATTTGAGAGTATTTTACTATTTTTATACCCATTTTACGGGCAGTCTCAAGGTCAGGATTATCCTCTGAAATAGCCGCCGAGATTACCACCATGTCTGTCTCAGAAGGCATGTGACTTCCATCCTGCTTCATGTTAATCCTGGCGCCCATCTTCTCCAGGGTTGACGTCAGTGACGACGGATGCGTATCTGACCCGGCGACAACACAGCCTTCTTTTATGAGAATACGCGCAACCGCACTCATCCCGATGCCGCCAATTCCGATAAAATACACACAATGTCCGCGCAGGGGCCTGTAGTTACAGTCACTTCCCAGCGACATCACATGCGTGTTCATCCTGTCCATACCTTCTGATAAATTCATGGAAATTTCCCTCTTTTGTATTGAAAAGGTCTCTTAGTGAAAGGGCTAGATTTTAGCTATATTAACATATTGTGTAATAACGCCACATTGTGTTGCATTTTTAATCATTCTTTACAAAGAGACTATCCAACCAACATCGCAAATTGTGTACCTTTGAAACCAATCACCCGACAGATGTTATCCACAACCCTGGAAGCTGCGTTCGGCACGCCCATTCCTTTGTTGTACATCTTCATTCTGTCGTATTTTTCTTTGTTAGTGAAAAGGTACATAATAAGTTCCATGAGTTTTTCAGACGTCAGGTCAATCTGTTGTAATAAATATCCGCCTCCGTTGCTTGCCAATTCCATCGCGTTCCAGTACTGATGATTATCCGCGGCGTGCGGATATGGTATCAGTATGGCCGGTATACCAACTGCGGTAATTTCTGCAATGGTCGTTGCGCCCGCCCGGCAAACAATTAAGTCCGCCATGCTAAATGCAGCGCCCATATCATCTAAAAAGCTACAAACAAATGCGCCGAGTTTCGATTTTGCGTACGCTTCTTTTATCGCTTCGTAGCCGTATTCACCCGTACTGTGAATAATTTGTAATTCGTCCGACAACGCCTCCAGTTTTGGCAAACACCGCAAGACAACTTCATTGATCGCCTGAGCACCCTGGCTTCCCCCTGTTATCAGTATCGTTTTTTTAGAAGGACTCAACCCAAATTTTTCAGCAGAACGGCTTCTCTGACTACATAAAATGTCCCTGCGGATTGGCGTTCCGGTTATTCGAACGACGTTCGCTTTACTGAACCATTTCAAAGAACCCCTCCAATGACAGTACACTTCATCAACCCATTTTGACAAGAATCGGTTTGCTTTTCCCGGTATGACGTTTTGTTCCAGAAGTATCGTGGGTATGCTAAGCAACTTTGCGGCGATAATAGGGGCGGCAGAGGCATATCCACCCAAACCGACCACAACATCGGGATTAAATCTACGAATCGCAACAAGAGATGCGATAATGTTCAGGAAGGTAGTGATGAAAAACATGAACATGCGCTTGTAAGATTTTTCCCATTTCCGCGCGCGGGTTTGTTGGAAACGGAACCCCCGCTGTTCCACGCAGCGTTGTTCAAATTTTTTGTCCGTGCCAAAAAAAACAATTTCTGCGTCGCTGAACCTCGCGCGCACCTCTTCGGCAGTGCTCAGACCCACCATCAGATGCCCGGCGGTGCCGCCTCCTGCAAAAGCAATTTTCATTTTCACCCCCCTTCCCTCTAATTAAGAATGCTTTGTACAGAAAATAAACAAAAGTATTAAAAAAGCCACAACATGATGCAAACTTATTTCAAGACCGGTATTTCACAGACAGCCACATCCTTCCATCACCAGGAAAAACCGGCTATCTTTGATGTTACCCTGCGCCAGATTCTCACGGGTAATAATTTATCAGCATTATCTTCTTCTGGCTCCGGATACATCTGTGGGTTCAATCCATCATGCGCAAAAGACTGTTTCCCTATATTAATCAGTATTCCTATCCCAATCATTGAAAATAACAGGGACGATCCTCCGGAACTCACAAATGGCAAGGGAATGCCTTTTGTCGGAACCATGCCGGAAACAACCGCCATGTTTATAACTGCCTGCAATCCGAACATTATGGTTATTCCAAACCCCAGGAAAAAGCCAAACACGTCCCTGCTGGCTTGCACGATCCTCAACCCCTGCCATACGAGCAGCAAGAACAGGCTGATAATAACCAATGCCCCGATAAATCCAAATTCCTCTCCGATGATGGTAAAGATAAAATCGCTGCTGCTTTCCGGCACAAAGAATAATTTCTGTTTACTGCTTCCGGCGCCTAATCCCGTTAGACCTCCGGAACCAATCGCAATTAACGACTGAATAACCTGATAACCCGCCCCGGCTGGGTCTTGCCATGGATCCATAAACGCCAGCAATCTGTTCCTTCTGAATGAAACTTCAAATAAAACTTTGTATATAAAAGGCACGGAAGCCATCAGCACAAACAAGACGTAAACGATCCTTGTGCCGCCAACTATGAGCATGATTACGGAAAGGGTAATAATGAACGCCGCACTCCCAAAATCCGGTTCCTTAAGGATAAGCGCGCCTGTTACCGCAATAACGGCCATAGGGATAAAAAAACCGCATTTGAGTTCATACATGCGACTTTGGTTCCTGGCAATATAACCGGAAACAAAGATTAAAACCGCCAGCTTTGCGAATTCCGACGGCTGTATACCAAAGATATGCCCGAACCGAATCCATCTGCGCGCGCCGTTGGTAACTGTGCCAATACCTGGTATGAGCACAAACACAAGCAGCGCAAAGGACACGACGAGCAGCGGAATACTCAGCTTCTGTAAATAGTGATAATCTACTTTTGACATGAGCACCAGTAGTACGGCGCTTATGAATATCCACAGAAGATGCTTCGTTAACTGATAATTTTTTCCACCCGCTCCAAAATTAGCCAGATCCGTGCTATATACAGTAATAATGCTGAACCCCAGCAGGGCAACCACAAGATATATAATAAAATGCACGTGTTTCAATGGTATCCTCTTTATAAAGATATAAGACTAAGCACGGCCAGCATAGCGGCGACAATACAAAACCGGATAGTTATTTTCGTTTCCGGCAATCCCTGAAACTGGAAGTGGTGATGTAGTGGCGCGCAGCGAAAGACCCTTTTCCTTGTCGTCTTGTAAGAGGCCTTTTGGACGAGCACAGAAACCGCTTCGGCCACAAAAATGCCCCCTACGATAACCATCAACAACTCCTGTTTCACGATAATTGCGGCCAACCCCAGGATACCACCCAACGCCAGAGAACCTGTATCACCCATAAAAACCTGAGCGGGAAAACAATTGTACCACAAAAATCCCAAGCTTCCGCCTACAAGCGCAGCGCAAAAAACGCTCACCTCCCCGCTGCCGGAAACATGAGGAATTTGCAAATAATTACTAAAATCAACCCTGCCTGAAACATAGGCAACAATGGCAAATGCAATACCGGCAATGATACCGCACCCGATTGCCAACCCATCCAGGCCATCGGTAAGGTTCACTGCATTGGACATCCCAACGATGAAGAACCCGACGGTCAAGATAAAAAATGGTCCTAAATCCGGCCTAAAATCTTTTACAAAGGGGATAACAAGCTGGGTACCCCACGAAAATTTGTTAAAGTGGAAATACAAGACTAGCCCCAATATGAGCCCCAATGCCGACTGAAACAACAACTTTGACACGTCACTCAAGCCGGCGGCATCTTTCTGTGTAAGCTTAATATAGTCATCAATAAACCCAAGCACACTGAGCCAAATCAAGGTAAACAGCAACAGGAGAACATACCCATTGTAAATATCACACCAAAACAAGGCTGACACAAAGATAGAAATACTTATAACAATGCCGCCCATCGTCGGTGTGTTTTTTTTATCAGAGTGCATCCGTCTGAGTTCAGCCGAGTCCGTCTTTGTTGTGTCCTCTCCAACCTTTAATGCCTGTAGTTTCTTAATAAACCACTGGCCAAAAAAGATGCTGATGAAGAAGGCGGTAAAAGCGGCAATGCAGGAGCGAAAAGATATATATCCCAATATTTCCAATGAATGGATTGAAGAAAGCCAATTATAGAGCAAAGCCTTTTAACCTTTCTTTATACTGTTGTGTTTTTCACGGTATCAATAGCCTTTTTTATAACAGACGAAATCTCATCTATCTTAAAAGGCTTGGTAAGCACATAATCTATGCCATATTCCTTCAACTGAGACGAACTGAGCTGATTACCCCATCCCGTAATAAAAATAATCGGCACCTGGGGAGACGTCTCTTTGATCTTTTTAGAAACTGCCCATCCGGAAATGTCGCAGAGACCAACATCCGTTATAACAACATCATACACCCTGCCCTTAAACGCCTTGATACCCTCCATGCCACTTTCAGCCTTTTGGACATAGTATCCCAGATTTACCAAATTTTCAGCGAGTATATCGAGGGTAATTTTATGATCTTCAATGAGCAGTATCTCCGTTCTTTCTTCGCGTTTAAGGTCGCGCTGACTTCCGATTTCACTAATGAATTTTTCTGACACGGGCAACTGGACGGTAACGGTAGTGCCGACGCCATGTTCGCTCTCTATACTGATTTGACCATTGTGCCGATTTATTATCCCGTAAGCGACGCTCATCCCCAATCCAGTGCCTCCGGAACCTTTTGTTGTAAAAAAAGGATCAAACACCCTTTTCCGGGTTTCTTCTGTCATGCCATCGCCGGTGTCAATAAAACGAATGAAAACGTTTTTCCCGTTCGTCTCCGTTTTAATGGTGAGTTCCCCGCCATGAGACATTGCATCAACCGCATTAAATATGATATTGATAAACACCTCTCTCAGTTCCGAAGCATTTCCCTCCACAATAGGGACGTCCACAGGGTCGGTATCCGTGCGTAATGTTATCTTCGCGGCATTAGGCCCGCCAGACCACTTCGACTCCGTCATTCTGACAACATCGTTTATAATATCCTTTACCTTCAGTGATGAAAAATCTTTTACCGTACGAAGCCTTGTAAACTCCTGAATTCGTCTGACAACCTCGCCCCCGTCCAGGACAAGTTTTTCAATAATTTGCAACCTTTCCCGAATTGAGCTGTCAATGTTCCTGGAAAGCAGCAATTGCGTGTGACCCAGGATGCCGCTCAGGAGATTATTGAAATTATGAGCAACCCCGGTAGCCAGTTCTCCCAGCGCCCTTAATCTTTCAGACTGAACCAACTGCAACCGCGTAGACTCCAGGCTTTCATAGAGAAAGGCGTTCTCCAGGGCATTCGCGGCTACACGGGCAACCACCTTCAAAAATTTAATCTCTCTTTCGTTGAAAAACTTATCCTCCCGGATGCTTCTCAAAAAAAGAGTTCCAATGACTTTGTTTTTCAATATGATGGGAATAACCACAATCGCATTGTTCTGCAACATTTTTATATTTTCCTGCACGTCCTTCATCAACGGATCGCGCAGAATGTATTGGACGATCACCATTTCACCCGTCTCCAGCGCCCTCTTTACCTCCGGGTAATTGTCCATGGTTATTGACATGTGTATATCCGGGTTATCGTGTGAAGCAATTACCTGGGCGCATTTCTCCTCCTGAACAACACGGAAAATAGAACACCTCGTCGCATCAAAAAGGGACGCAACTTTTTTGACAATAATATGGAGGATTTCCTTGCTGCTCAGCGTGGAGGATACGGCCTCTGATATCTCAAGAAGCGCTTCCGAATCCGCCCTGTCTTTGTTCAGCAAACCTATCATGTGCCTGCGATCGAATACCTGATTAACGCGATACTGCAATTCGGTCGAATTGAGTGGTTTCACAATCAAATCATCCACTGAAGCCTGGGTGCCATCGTCAAATTCGTCGTTTATATTCTTTATTATCGCTACAATACCGGGCATATTGTTTGTTAAGTCACTAATGAGTGAAATGAAATCGGGGGGATTTATTCCCAGAGAATCACAATCGAAAAGAATGAGGTCTGTTGTATTATTTTGAATTTTTGTAAGCGCATATTTAGCGTTATCTGCAAAGTCTAAATCATATTTTTCTTTTTTCAGGATACTGCGTACAAACTGCCAGATAGCATTGTCTTTTTCTATCAACAGCACTTTTTTTTGGGTCTCCATATCGGGTATTTATCCGTATTAGTTATGAGCCGGCGCTTGCTTCGTGCAATAACGCCTGAGCTTTTCAATGATATTTTCCATGTGCATACCTCTTGAACCCTTGATTAATACAATGTCATCCTCTCTTAATTCATTCACGTCCGACGCAGTAATTTCAGAAACTTCCTTAAAGCTAACGACCCGGCTTTCAGGCATACCTGAAGATTTTGCAGCCTTTGAAATCTCAGATGCATGGTTTCCAACGGTCCATAACAAATCAAGACGCAGCTTGGCTACCGATTCCCCAATTTCTCTGTGAAGTTGTTCAGACTCGCTTCCCAACTCCAGCATGTCTCCGCAGATAAACACCTTCCTGCCGGTCGTATCAATCCCGCTGAGGTAGCGCAATGCCGCCCGCACAGACTCAGGATTTGCATTGTAAGCGTCGTTAATAACGGTAATGTTCCCCACCCGCTGCTGTTCTATTCTCATGTCAGGCAGTTTAAATGTTGCAAAAGCATCCGGTACACTGCCAATATCATGACCAAACGCCTTGCAAACCGCAAAAGAGGCCAAACAGTTCATAATGTTGTGGTCGCCCGGAACAGGCAGCGGAATTTTCAAATCTCCATTGATTTCAAAAATATACCCACCGTCTTTTTCCTTCACGCCCGTGCACTTAATATGCGAACGGGAACTAAAACCGAAACTCACGGTTTCTCCCCTAAAATCACCGGCAATCTTAACGCACCATGGGTTATCGGCATTGTACACGAACACCCCATCCTTGCTGAGATTTTCCAGGATTTCTGCCTTCGCCCGCGCAACGCCTTCAATATCTTTGAGACCTTCCAGATGCGTTTTGGAAATGTTAACAATGACTGCCACGTCTGGCGCTCCAATCTCGGACAGACGCCGGATTTCCCCCGGCGCATTTGTTCCCATTTCAAGCACGCCGTATTGATGTCTTTTTTCTATTCCAAATATTGTCACAGGCACGCCAATGAAGTTATTAAAACTTTTTATAGACCGTGAAGCAGAGCCAAAGCGGGACAGCACATGATACGTCATTTCTTTCGTTGTCGTTTTACCGTTGCTTCCCGTAATGCCTACAACTTTTGTATCCAATTTTTTACGATAATATTTTGCCAAATCTCCCAACGCCGTTGTGGTGTCTTTTACCCGAATTACCAAGGTATTATCATGCCCAGGTTCCAATTTAAATTCGTTCGATATGACAACACCCGACGCCCCTGAAGTCAATGCCTTCGTAATAAAATCGTGACCATCAAAACGGTCTCCTTTGACCGCGAAAAACAAATCACCCTGCATAATAGTACGGCTATCTGTTGAGACCCCCTTTACCTTTGCAGTTTTATCTCTGGACTCTGTCTGGCCACACGTTGCCTTCAGGATTTCATCAAGATATAAGGTTTCCATCTTAGCGCCTTTATTAGCTGTTCAGTACCAGATTGTGTTGTAAAAACTGCCGTACAACCTCACGATCGTCAAATGGTACAACGGTGCTTTTTAATATCTGGCTTTGTTCGTGCCCCTTTCCTGCGACAACCACGACGTCGCCCTTTTTTGCTTCCACAAGGGCTTCTTCTATAGCGAGTTTTCTATCAGGTTGCACCAGGAACGAACTATTTTTCTTTATGCCTTTTTGAATCTCTCGTATAATTTCGAGAGGATCCTCCGAACGGGGATTATCGCTTGTTATCCAGAAAAGGTCAGCATATTTTTCCGCAATGTGTCCCATTTTGGGCCTTTTTTTCCTATCCCTGTCCCCACCGCATCCGAACACGAGTATGATACGTCCCTTTGTTGTTTCCCGAAGCGTGCCCAATATAATTTGCAGCGCCTGATGTGTATGGGCAAAATCAATATATACGTGAAAATCCTGCCCACACTCTATTTTTTCCAATCGTCCAGGCACACCGATTAATGATTCAATACCGGTTTTTATCGTATCTATATCAAGACCAAGCGCCAGACCGTTTGTCGCTGCGGCTAAGGCGTTGTAGACATTATGCATGCCTGCAAGCCTCAAATTTATAGTCTTTTTACCCCAGGGAGAATTGAGAAGGAAACTCGTTGCGTCTGCGCCCATGGTTATTGATTCTGCGGTCACATCGGCCTTTTTTCTCTTTATACCATACCACACCACCTGTGATTTCGTACAATCGGCAAAATGCTTACTCGCATTATGATCGGCATTCAGTATGGCAAACGCCTCTCTGCCCAAACCTCTTACCAGTTTAAGTTTTTCCGCTCTGTAGTTTGCGATGCTCTCGTGGTAATCCAGGTGCTCGACTGATAAATTGGTAAAGATTGCAGAACTGAACCGAATCCCGTCTAGCCTGTGCTGAGAGAGGGCGTGGGAGGACGCCTCAATTACCGCGTGTTTTACGTCTGCCTTAAGCATTTCGGCAAGATAACTCTGAATTTCAACGGATTCAGGGGTAGTTTCCTGCGCCGGTATCACTCTGCTTCCCGTCAGATATTGAATGGTGCCAATCAGCCCCGTCTTCTTACCGGAGGCCTCAAATATTGACTTTGTAAAATAGGAGGTCGTCGTTTTTCCATTTGTCCCTGTAATACCAATTACCGTCATCTGAGAAGAAGGTTCGCCGTAAAAGGAATTGCTCAGAAGCGCCAGCGCCTTACGGGTATTGGACACAACAATTTGTGGTATCCGCATGGTTGTTTCTATCCTCTTCCCCACAACCAAGGCGGCAGCGTCTTTTTCCGCTGCGTTACCTACAAAATTGTGACCGTCCAGCTTGTGGCCTTTGATGGCAACGAACACATAGCCGCTCCTTGCCTTTTGCGAGTTATGGGTTATCCCACAAACTTCCTTCTCCGCAAAATCATACGGCTGGTATTCTTTTAGACAAGAACAAAGGGCGCTCAATTTCATATCTATCAGTTAACCTTCTCCAAAACGGCGGTGTTCCGCTCATACGAAGAATAGTTTATTTCCAACGACACATCGTACCCCTGCGTTTGCCTGCCAGTCGGACAAACAACTCGTTCATAAAAACGCCTTGATTTATCAATTTTATCAATTTCTTCGGCGTATTCTCTCAAAAGCCTGTTTAACGCCTCCCGGTTATTGGCGCGCGCCATTTCCAGTTCTTTTTCAGTCGCATACAAACTGTACCATAAAACAAAATTCTGCCTTTCAATTTCCTTATCCGACATACTCATACCCTCCCTTTTTACTATAAGCCATAAAGATACACTTTATCACAAGATTTCACATTATTTCAAGCCATCAGGCCGCACGTCACACCTTTTCCAGATGTACGCAAGTCCACCCTAGTGCATTGCGATTTCAAATTTTGACGGCTCCACACCAAGGTAAAGAAGCGTTCGTTTAATAATTTCCCCGACAACCGGAGCGGCAACGGTGCCTCCATAGTAAGCCCCGTTCTGTGGTTCGTTAATCATAACCAGCACGCAGACGCGGGGACGCTCCGCAGGCGCGTAGGCGATAAAAGAGCCGACATATTTTTCATGAGAGTACCGGCCACCTTCGCCATGTGATTTTTGAGACGTGCCTGTTTTCCCTGCAACGTCATATTCCAGCAGGTTCGCATTTTTCCCGGTACCCTCTGTGACAGCCTTCATCAAGATGGGGTTCATTATATTGCGCGCGACATTTGAACTTACCACCCGCCTTACCGTCTGTGTACACGGGAATTCCTCTTTTGTCGTATTGTCGTAATATATCGTTGATTTTACTATTGTCGGTTTGAGCAGCGACCCGCCGTTGGGGATGCTGGAAAAGGCCGTAATAAACTGAAGCGGAGTAACGGCAATCTCGTGTCCTATTGAAACTGAGATAAGGGAGTATCTCCGCGACCATTGTTTTAAAGGACGAAATATCCCGGTGATTTCACCTGGCAATTCAATCCCGGTTCTTTCCCCAAAATTATACTTACTAAGATACTGGTACATCCGTTCATTTCCCATAAGCACACCCAGTTTGGCCATGCCAATATTGCTGGATAACGCCACAATCTCGGAAACGGTAAGATTGCCATGGCCCCCGTGTGTATCGTGCAGTATCCTTCCTTCGATTTCACAAACCCCATTATTGCAGAAGAGAACATCATCCGGTTTCGCCAGACCGTGTTCGAATACACCGGAAATCACAATGGGCTTCATGATAGACCCGGGTTCGTAACAATCCGTAATTGCCAGATTTCTCCTGCTGCCTGCGGGGTATTTTTTCACGTGGTTGGGGTCATACGCGGGATAATTACACATGGCCAGCACTTCACCCGTCATTGGATCAAGCACAACCGCCGTTGCGGAAAGAGGCGCCCATTTTTCATAAGCGACCTTCAGTTCCTCCTCTGCAAAACGCTGAATGTTCGCATCAAGCGTCAGCATAACGTGATTCCCGTGCCTTGGCATGCGCTCCTCCGCATCGGGGGTAATAATCTGCCGCTGGAGCGCATCCCGGTTAATCAGTTTATAGCCGGGCTCGCCGGAGAGCACGCTGTCAAATGATAATTCAATGCCCTCCAGCCCCTTCTCGTCAACATCAGTAAACCCAAGAATGTGGCTGCACAACTGTTGATTGGGATAAAACCGGTGGTACTCGTATCTGGTATAAACACCTTTTAACGATAATTTTGTAACTGCGGCAAGCTCTTCGTCGCTAACCTTTCGTTTAATCCAGACAAATCGCTTGCCTTTGCTAAACTGCTTTACTAATTTTGATGAATTGAGTTTTAGGATTTTACCCAGTTGATACGCGGCGGTGGAGACGTCTTCAATTTCCGCGGGGTCTGCGTAAACGGAACCCACCTGTAAAGATTCGGCGAGCTTAATTCCGTTCCGGTCAAGGATTGAGCCTCTTCTGGCGGGTAATTCTATCTTCTTCCATTGCTGCGCTTTTGCAAGTTTGCTGTATTTCCCATGATCCTTAATCTGGATGCGCCCCAGATGAACAGCGAGCGCAATGAAAGCCATCATGAGAAAAACGCCGATGATGTTTGCCAAAAATTTATGTTTTTTTAAAGGTAGCACGTTGGCAATTCCCTAAAATCTACCGAACAAAAGCAGTCGTTTACAGACGAATAATACGAACGCTTTCGAGATAACCAAAACGACGTCACCCCGAAAGCGTTCGGGAGGAGGGCACAACAGGAACTACTCTTACATCTACTGCTTAACTGACCGACATTCTAATTGTGCAATGAACAGCAATTTATATTCAGGTCTTTTTGGGTATAAAGATCTTTGCTTAAACTTGCCTTCAGCGACCTTGCCACATTTTCCTGGAACTTTGCCTGCCCCAGCATGATAATCCCCGACGTCGCGTCCTGCGGAATCAGGGGCATTTTTAACGATTGTATTTTATACACAATAACCTGCGGTAATTTAAGCCGATCCACGTGATAGTTTAATTTTCTGTTTCGTTCGGATAATTCAGCGCAATTTTTCTGGAGTCGGGCAACCTGGTATCCCAGTTCTATGGTCTTATTTCTCTCCCACACCAGAAACATCGCCATACTGATTGCAATGGCAAACACTAACAATATTCTTGTCACACCCATATTAAATCCTTTCTGCCGCCCTTAATTTTGCGCTCCGGCTTCTTACGTTTTCCCTTATCTCCGCGTCACCGGCGCAAATAGGTTTTTTCGTAAGTATCCTGAATACGTTTTCCCTTGCCCGTTCAAGAAATTTATTCTTTACAATCCTGTCTTCGAGGGAATGAAAACTGATGATCACAATACGCGCGCCGACTGCCATATAGTGATGAATTTTGTCCAGGAAGATTTCCAGATTTTCAAGCTCTTTGTTTACCGCAATCCTTAACGCCTGAAACACCCGTGTCGCAGGGTGGATTTTGCTTTTACCCCTCGGCGTCACGCGGGCAACCAGAGCGGCCAACTGCGTTGTCGTGGCAATACCTACCGTTTTTTCTTCCTTCTGCATGGCGCGCGCAATCCTTCTCGAATATCGCTCTTCTCCGTATTTCCACAATAAATCAGCCAATGCCTCCTCTGATAATCTGTGAATTAAATCCCGCGCGGTGATGCCGTCCGAGCGATCCATCCTCATATCCAGGGGCGCTTCTTTTGTGAAGCTGAAGCCGCGATCCGCCTGATCAAGCTGCAGAGAAGACACTCCCAAATCCAGCAAGACGCCGTTAACTTTATCAACACGCGCCTGGCGCAACACTTCGTCAACGTCGGAGTAATCCGCGTGATACAGCTTAAACGTGCCTGCTGTTTCTGATAAAGATTGCCTGGCGGTTTGCAATATTTCCATATCCTTGTCTACCCCTATGAGAAATCCATCCGGCTTTATACAGTCCAGTATTCTGATTGCATGTCCGCCGCTTCCTACAGTACAATCTAGGACAACGTGTCCTGGGTGCGGCTGCAGATAATTTAGCGCTTCTTCGACTAATACGGGTACGTGAACAGGGTTGGCAGTTTTGTCATCCATTAAAGATATTCAATAAAACGGGTAAGGAAACAGTTATCGCCGTGGAAAATTTACAACATCAGAACAAACCTTCAGCAATCGTCTCAAATGACTTTCCCTGTTCCTGGATAAAGGTTTCCCATCTCTTTTCGTCCCATATTTCAATACGGTTATTTACCCCTACGATGGTAACGTTTTTTTTAATCTGTGCAAAATCCTTTAATTTCTGCGAGACAAGTATGCGCCCCTGTGGATCGCACTCAGGAATTTCTTGCATTGTAGAAAAGAAAAGGCGCTGGAAATTGCGCGCATTCTCATTAGCAAGGGGAAGATGTTTGATCTTTGCTTCGATTTCTTGCCATGGAGTTTTTGTAAACATGAACAGGCATCCGCCGAGACCCTGGGTCAGGATGAATCCCTTTCCCTCGCTTGTGACGTCAATACTGTCACGGAGAGCGGCAGGAATTGCCAGTCTGTTTTTGTCGTCTATCGTGTGATGGTATTGCCCGGTGAACATCTTTTTTTCGTTCCCCACTTTATACCACTATGTACCATTTTGCCCCACTTATGGCTATGACAATATACTTTTTTATTTATTTGTCAAGGGACATTTTTGTGCAGGGAAAACCATCTGTTAACCGGCTCTGTTTAGTGCTATAAAGTTTGTATTGTCTATTCCAACAGATACAATATATTGTGTATTTTCTGTCGTTATAATTTTTGGAAAAATTTAAAAAATATTTTTTTCAAAAAGCGAAAGAGTTGCAAAAATTCTTTTTGTGTGATTTTAGCGCAAATTACGACACAGGAATTTGCAAAAACACCTATTATCATAGCAATTTGTCTCCTTGGAAAATGTAACGCCGATCCCTTGTAGTCGGCATTTTGCGGGGGATAAACCACCCGCGCTACATCTTCCGTTTTCTATGAATTGCCACTATACATACAGATTTTTCAAAGGGCTAAAAATATTAACTACCAGCACGCAAGGAGAGATTCTCACCCATTCTTTCCTCTGAAAACTCAAAAAAGCTTGCATTACTCTTTGTTTTTGTATTATCATCCTTTTTAAAGGAAAAGTGTCTTGTGCAAAGGAGGTCACGTATCCGACCCCAGGAGATAGGTTGTAGACCTGTAAAGAAAGGAAGAAAAGGATGAAAGTATATTACGATGACGAAGTAGATGCTTTGTATTTAAAGCTGGGAGAGGAAACTCCTGAGGGGGTCATAGAAATGGCAGAAGGGGTTAATTTAGATACAACTTCAGAAGACAAGATTGTGTGTATAGAAATTTTGAATGCTTCTAAGAAGATGGACTTAAAAACAATATTATCCTACACACTTGAATTTGAAAAAGACTTAATAAGGCACTGTAAATAAATAAAGGTAGCAATTGGCGCAGGGTAATGCTATACTTTCAGTCCATGAATACTCCGCTTGGATTGAAACAGAAGTTGCATGCGGTGTGGGCGTTATTGGATGAACGTACACG
>Ga0209514_10002582_pt1 | contig 27712 bp, 45 predicted proteins | sample Subgrocontami58m_FD_187452 | JGI IMG/M metagenome (GOLD analysis project Ga0209514, IMG submission 187452) | Subsurface groundwater microbial communities from S. Glens Falls, New York, USA - GMW37 contaminated, 5.8 m (SPAdes) (version 3) | ecosystem: Environmental > Aquatic > Deep subsurface >...
ATAAGTTCCGAGATAAATCTTTTTTCCCCCACTGACAATCTGCGCGGCAAACGATCCATAACTTTTATAAACCCCCAAAAACCCGCAACTGTTATTTTTCGTAGGTTTGCGCATATTTTGCGAGTTTATGGAACGATTAGCCTCCCTTAAGTTGTCCCATCGGTTATCGTTTTTAATTCCGTTTTTATGATCCGTCATATCAACCGGAAACTTTCCGGTAATATATAAAAACGCCAAACGGTGTGCGCTGTACTTTTTCTTATCTATAAATATAGATATGTAGCCACGGCCGTAGTCGCAACCAGCCTTATCGCCAGCTTTTACACGAATACTTGGGCTTATAAGCCAAGTAAACAAGCCGGTCTCCGGATCGTAATATAACAATTCCTTAAGCCTGTCTTGGGTCAGTTTCATTTTTCGTTATCCTGCCGAACTCTGACCACGCCGTCACGCGAACGGTAATACAGCTCCTGCTCGGCATACTCGCGCCGCTCACCGGCATCGCAATCATTGCACAGCAGATGGACGCCTTGCACGAATGGGCCTTGTTGAGTAGCGCATTGCCAGCATTCGATAGGGGCCGCAGCGGGCGCACTCGCTTGCGAGTTGGCCGGCGTTCCCTCGCTATCGTGCGTCGCTGCGGCTTTCGGTGTGTTCATTTTCCGTTCACGATCTGGAACACGCGGCCCTTTGTAATTCGGAACTCCGCAGCGACAGCCGTTAGATTCTTCAGGACGGCATATCGCTCGCGGATTTTGCGCCTGCGCTCGGCCCACGCTTTTAGCTGTGTGCCATAGTAGTTTTCTTTAGCCATGAGCGGTAAAATATACCCCTAAACAAGAAAAGTCAAATAGTGCTTGACAGGCGTATAGACCTAAACTATCCTAGTCGTAAATCAACCACGCACCCGCAGCCTCCACTGGCGGCAGAAAGGATACGATGCACTATCACCTTGAGTTGGTCTTGCCGCCGGTTGATGACGTTGCCGCCGCTGTCGAGCAAATCATGCATCAATATTACGAGGGAAATGACGAGGAAGATGCGAGTGGTAAGCCGTTTTTTGATTGGTATGAAATAGGCGGTCGTTTCTCGGGCTCCAAGATCAAGGCTATGGTTAGCCAACAGAAGATGGATGCATTTTTTGCTGAATTGAAAAACCGCAAGATAACGGTATCAGGTATTCAGTTCGGCAAACAAGAACTCTATCCCGAGTCGCAGATACCGGATGTCGATGCGCTCTGGCGCGAAATGTGCCCCGAGTCCGGTGTCGATGTCTGCCCGTTATTCAAACACGCGAAAGATTTGCCGAAGGATATTTGCAAACTCTCGGAACTGCCGGGTGGTCTGACGTGTTATAGAACTATCATCGCCGCTCCGACATATGATGGTAAGGAATTGGAAGCGGTCACGATGTTTTCGAAAGAAATCTGGAACGGCTGCAACCATGAGAAAACAACGTGGGACGGCAAGCTCAGCACCGCGCTTTCTATGCACATTGAACGATCACAAATCTATGCCGATGGCTACAAGGAGCGGACTACTCCGAAGCCAGATTGGATGGCCGTGACGATTGACTATCACTCATGACCCGCCACGACCTCCTAGCCATCATCGCCACGCTGCTGGCCATCTATCTGTCAGTCAGCACGGCGCATCATCGCTATGCCGTCGAGCATGAGAACGGAATGTGCAAGGCGCGGGTGGCTGAACTGGAAAAGAAATTGGCCGATCCGCCGAAGCTGGCGAGGGAATATTATCGAAATCTGAGGAAGGGAAAGAAATGAGGGCCAGATTTTTAATCGAGAATCCAGACGATATTACCTGCACAATGAAGTTGACGATGACGGTCAAGGAGTGGACGGAGTTGCGTGACCAACTTACTGAACAATGGCCGTCATGGGACTTAAGCCGCGCCATAACATCAGTTATTTCCCAAGCCCGCAAAATTTACTACGAAGAACAGGACGGATGATGAAGCGCCTCTTTGAAATGTGGTGCCGTGTACGAGGGCATCGTTGGTCGCGCAGCAAGAAAACGCCGGGAGTCAAGACCTGCGCGAGATGCGGATTGCAGCGCAGTATCAACAAGCGGGTGAAGGCATGAGCGAGCCGATTGACTTCGGCTGGCTCAACAACGGCTTGAAGGAAGACGATGCGGCAATCGTGGCCAAGTGCGAAGCAGCACATCCGCCGCATAAGCGCACCGATATTGACATTGGCCCGCGCCACCGTGGGATGAACCATGTCGTAACGTGCGAGACGTGCGGGTATGTTTACCACTATGACAGCAGCGATTAAGAAGAAGATGATGGACGAACCGCGATACTGCGTGACGTGTAAATGGTACTTTCCGGGTACGCCGAGCGATTGCCGTGCGCCCGAAAACGTCGGTGTTAACCTAGTGACCGGCGAGGCTATACCGGGCCGCTATTCCGCTGCTACCAATCGAGAGTTTGAGGTGCGCGGCTGTACGAAATAGGGCAAATGGTGGACTGCCAAGGAGGCGCAATAATGGAATGGAACGACCGCATTAAGACGATTGCGGCCATGCGGGAGTATGGTGGCAGCTTCGTCAAGCGATTGGCTGAGGCATGGCAATGCGCTGATGAGGATAATAGCGCGAAGATCGAGGCCGCTTGGCCTGAATACATCGCAAAATACCGACAGATGGCAGTCCCACGGGAGGATGCATGACGAACGCGAGGCAGGAAGTTGCAGTGGTCGAGCAGGGCGGCGCGGTTGCCGTGCCGGAGTCAATCAGCCTGCTCCAAGTAATAGAGCGTGCCTCACGCGATCCGAACGTCGATATAGACAAGATGGAGCGCCTGATGCAGATGCATGAGCGCATCGTCAAGAGCAAAGCGGAATCCGACTTCAACGACGCCATGACGGCCTGCCAACGCGAGATACGCACTATCGGCGCAGACGCTACCAATCCGCAGACGCGCAGCAAGTATGCGAGCTACGCCCATCTGGACGGCATTTTGCGCCCGATCTATACCAAACATGGTATCAGCATCAGCTACGGCACTGAGGACACGCCAAAGGCCGAAACCGTGCGCGTCATCGCTCATGTGGCACGCGGCGGCTACACGCGGAAATATCAGGTTGACATGCCAGCGGACGGCAAGGGGGCCAAGGGCGGCGACGTGATGACCAAGACGCACGCGACGGGGGCTGCAATTGCCTACGGATCGCGCTACCTGCTGAAAAGCATTTTCAACGTCGCGGTAGGCGAGGACGACCAAGACGGCAACGCGCACAGTGATAAGGTGCTATCCGAAGGCGCCAAGGCTGACTTCCTCGCAGCCATTGAAGCGTTGACAGACATGCCAGCCGCCGAGGCGCTTTGGAAGTCCATCAGCGCGGCCTGCACCAAGGCGGGGGATGTGCCTAGCCATGACGAACTGAGAACGGCGATGGCCGCCAAGCGCAGGAGCCTGCCGAAATGACCGACGACATCGAGCGCGGGCTTGCGGAGATGGACGCGGCGATTGCCAAGGAATCTACTGCGGCGACAGCAGAACAAGGGACGGCGCAATGGTTGCAGGAGCGAGTAGGCCACTGTACCGCCAGCCGGTTCAAGGACGTGATGGACTTCACCAAGGCGGGCAAGGAGGGGGCCAAGCGGGCAGGATACCGCATGGAGCTTGTGGTCGAGCGCCTGACCGGCAGCGCGACCGAGCATTACGTCAACGACTTCATGGCTTGGGGCAGCGAGCAGGAGCCGCGCGCCGTGATGGCCTACGAAGCGCATACCGGAGTCATGGTCGAGCGCAAGGGCTTTATCCATCACCCTACCGTCAAGATGTGCGGCGGCAGCTTGGACGGCTACGTGTGCGCTGACGGCATCATCGAAGTGAAATGCCCTAGCACCAGCACGCATATCAACACGCTGCTTGGTGCCGAGTGCGAGCATCTGCCGCAGATCATGGGATATCTATGGATCACGGGCAGGCAATGGGCGGACTTCGTTTCATATGACCCGCGCCTGCCAGATGGCCTGCAACTCTACGTGCAGCGGATTGAGCGCAATGACGATTACATCGCGGAACTGGCCGGCAACGTGCTGACGTTTCTCGCGGAGGTTGCTGACATGGAAACCAAGCTGCGGGCGATTGCAAAGCAGGCAGCATAACCGAACCCGCAGCGCAGATGCCGTAACCCGCGAGGGCCGGGCGGAACCTTAGAACCGCACAGACATCTGCGAGGCGGGCCATACAGGAGCGAATATGGACGTTGTGAGATTAATCGGCACCGAGGACGTAATTCGCGCCGGCCACGCGATGAAAGGTGCAGCCGATACGATGCTCGCCGCAGCGCGCAACATGGACTCGGCGCTGGCCGCGCATCAGCGATTCATGGACGATTGGCTGCAACGATTTGAGGCCACGATGGAGAGGGCGAAATGAGCCAATTTGTAAATAACGAATGGTTCGAGGTTGAGCAGTGCTGCAATTGCGGAATGTCGTTCGCAATGACGGCAGATTTTAAGAGGCGTCGGCTTAAAGACCGCGCGCTTTTCTACTGCCCGGCGGGGCACCCTCAACACTATGTCGGAAAGACGGAAGAACAGAAACTAAAAGAAGAATTGGAGCGCAGGCAACAAATGCTAGACGCCGCGCAAGCTAGGGCTATAACCTCCGAACGCGACAAAGAACAAGTTTTGAAAGCTCACAAGAGAATGAGGGTGCGCGTAATGAATGGCGTATGCCCGTGCTGCAATCGAACATTTCAAAATCTGATGAGGCACATGAAATCAGAGCATCCTGACTTCAAAGAAACTATGAAGCTATCAACGCTTCGGGCAGCGTTCGGCATGAACCAAGCCGCTGTAGCCAAAGAGGCTGGCGTTAATGCGGTGTATGTTTCTCTATACGAGAGAGATAGGCCAATGGCCGCGTACGCAAAGGAGAGGCTCGATAATTGGGTTAAGCGTCATAACGCAAGGACATTGCCATGACCAAGACTGAGGCGGCGGTCGTGCGTTGCCCAACATGCAGGCAGGATATGCGATGCGCGCCGCGAACTGGCTCCAGCAAAAAGGATTGCCCACAATGCGGCCAAGGATTGAGCAAGGCAACTGCGGCAAGGATATTCAAGGCCAAAGCCACGAAGCCGAAAGGACGGAAATGACCGCCGACCGCATTGCCGAACTGGAATCAATGCTTGAGTCGCAGTGTGCTGCGTATATCGTCTGCGACAGGCTGAGAGAGAACGAAAAGGCGCGTAGCAGAACACTTGTGAACGCCGCTGTTATTGCTACTGAACGCGCCGAGAAAGCCGAAGGTGCGCTCGCAGCCGCCCCAACCGAGCGCCTCTGCACTTGCGGCTATCATCAAGATGTGGCGATGACTGCTCATACAGAAACGTGCGGTCTATACAAAGCCCCAACCGAGCGCCGGGTGGTGCAACAACGAAAATCATTCGACCCCGACACAAAGTATGCGCGTCGCCGTGCGATATATGACCGCCGCACAGCCGCACCGAACACTGACCCGGCAACGCTAAAAGCAATTGATTACTGCAAGACGCACACCCCACCTGCTGCACCCGAACCGTTCGTTGATCCGTTTCAGGATGCGATTGACAACTTTGCGCAACGCGAAGCCCAAGCCCGGCAAGCTCGCGGAGAGGGTGAGCCGGGAGATGCAATCTTGGCACACCCGGAGAGTAATGCTGCGCCTGACCCGTCGCCATATAGCATCACCGGAGCGCAGCATTTCAATATGGAGAACACGCAGGTGGTGACGAAGCCGAGCAAGCTGACTAAATATACAGAGCCGTGGACTGCCGAGACTATATATGACGTATCAGAAAAGGTGTGGACTGCCGGAATAAACTGGTCAACGTGGGGGCATAAAGTGCAGATTCACGGTAACACACAGGAAGAAGTTGAGTCGATGCGAGATGAGATATTGAAACTGTATCTGCCCGTTGCTTCGAGCAAGAGCACGCTGCCGCTGAGTACGAAAGCCATAGAATTTCGTCTCGCATGGATTAATGAGCGCATCAAAAAGGATACTGAGGCTAATATTCGAGATGGCGTCATGCATGGATATAGAGACGCACTTAATCAGGCACTGCGCGCGATTGAGCTTGAGCGTGTGCAGAATCATCTGATCGCAAAGGGCCGTAAGCTTGAGCGCGAAAACGCGGAACTGAAAGCGAGAATGAAATGAGTGCTTACATTATCCGTTGGTGCGGAATTCATGGCGACTGGGACGATGATGTAGACCACCCCGCCGAGTGGTGCCCAACATGTATAGAGCAAGGGCGATACAAGACACGCGATCAACTCGAACGCGAACTCGCCGCCTACCAAGCGGAGATGCCGGAAGCGCCGGTTGAATACACTCTGCACACGCGAACAGTCGACCCAGTGCAAGTGGTGCCAAAGACTGACTACGACGCCCTCGCCAAGCACTGCGCGAGGCTGACGGTGTTTCTCGCAGATGCAAGGAAACAGATCGCCACCGAATATGTGCGCGGTCGTGAGCATGAGCAAAACGCTAGGGTAGAAGTAGAAAACGCGCACATCAAATCTTTGCAGGAACAACTTACCCACTGCGCGAGGCAGGCGGTTGAGCTTGAGGCGGCGAGGAACGAAAGTCATGACGCGCACTTATCCTGTGTAGCAGCAGAGGAAGAACGCGAACTGCTACGCAAAAACAGTGAGGCGGCGAGGAAGGATGCGGAGAGACACATTTTTGCTATGCGGCACGTATCCTACTACTCGATGCAGAAAAGATTTCTTATAGACTGTGAGCACGAATGCATGCCTGGATCTGATGCGAGTATGGATTACGAAAATAGCATCGACGCCGCAATTGCGAAGGGGGAATGATGAAAACTTGTCCTAAATGTGGATGCACAAAAATATATGGCCCATTCTATAAGCATGATTACCGTGGGCGAGAAAGGCTGCTTTATAAATGCGCGCGTTGCTGGTATTCAGACACTACGCCAACAAAAGATGCGATGCGAGACTCAGAGATCACAGCGGAAGGGGGATGGAAATAATGGGCAAACTCCACGGCTGCTACAAAGACACCAGCGACAGCACGCAAGCCGCCGCAATCTGCTTCGGCGGGATCGTGGTGTGCCTGCTCGCGACGGGAGTGTGGGCAGTGGCTAGGGCGATTTGGGGATGGCTGTGAGCAAATTTCCTGTAAACGATCGCGCAGCGCATGACGAGCTAATGCTGACCGATAAAGACTACGCGAAAGCCTTTTATAGCTGTTCAATTCCGTTAGGAAGAAAGTTCACCGTCTCGCTTGAGTGTATGGATCAGCTTGGCAGCACTGACTTGATGGCATCTTTGTTTTCCAAAGAACAAGTATTGGTCGCCGGATGCAAAGTTACCAGAATATCGTTTTCCGACGAGTCTGAGAAACTGATTGAAATTAAAGCCAAGCTGCAAGAGATACTATCGACACCCTGAAATTGCAGCCTCCAACGTGCCGATATACTGCCGCCGTTCCAACCGATCCTTCGCCAAAGTGACCACGAAATCGAACTCCGGCAGCGCCTTCAATTCTGCATCCGACACGAAGGCAGGCGCGGGGATTGATTCGGTAATGCATGGAATTTGGACTGGAACCTTAACCACGGTCGGCAATTTGGGCGCACCGTTGCACCCCGCCAGCAGAGCTACAGCGCACAGTATCAGCCTCATGGCGCTAACCCTTCCCGAGCCGCACGGACTCCATCAGAGCAGGTTCGCACAGCGCCCGGTGGCTGTTTCAATAGCCCTGTCAGCCGACTGACCTCTCCCTGAAGCGACAGCGCCTGTTTGCGGGCCTTGCTGACTGCCGCTGCACCCTTAACCTTGGCAGCCTTCCCTGCCGCGTCCAGCGCCTCCACAGCCGCGTTCTGGTCGGAAATCTTCTGGCCCAAGGAGTCGATCAGGAGCTTGTCGGATTCCGCCTTGGCGTGGCAGGTTTCTAATCTTGAGGATTGAACATATAGCCCCCCTGACAGGACTGCCATCAAGAGTGCCGCGCCTGCGGCGATCCAGAGTTGCGGAGAAAGAGGGAACATGGTTATTAGATGGTGCCAAATGGATGTAGTTTCCGTTTTGCCTCAATGTAGGCTTCGTGTGCAAGTTCAGGGGTTTTGTAGTTCCCTAAATGCCGCGCTATCCCGTCAGTCTTTATCTGCGCTTGGAAGTTAGACTTGTCTTTTGACACGCCAAGAAAACCAACTTTGTTATTTTTATTGGGGCCACGACGGTTTTGCATGTTTGTAGTGCGCGTTGCCTCGCGTAGATTCAACCATCTGTTGTCGGCCTTTATTCCGTTAATATGGTCAATCTCGGAAGGCCAACGCCCGTTCATGTATAAGAAAGCGAGACGGTGCGATAGGTATTGAACCCCGAGGACCCCGATGACTATGTACCCTCTGGAAGCGCACCCAGCCGCATCTCCTATGCGGGTCATTGATCTAGGAGAAATCATCCATGTGAACAAGCCTGTCAACGGGTCATAGTTCAGAACTTCTTTCAATTTAGATTGAGTAAGCATGAAGCCTCCGACGAGTATTGAAGGGGCGTTGGTAATCTGCCGCGTCGGCGGTAGAAAGGCTGGCCAGCCCTGTCCCAACATTTGCATCATAGCACTATCCTATCCCCTGCGTGTAGGTAGTCTTGCCGCCGACAAAATGCGCGGTCAGAACTTGCATCCGTTGCTTCGGATCAAAGCTGATATGCGTCCAAGTGCCTTCGTAAATCAGTTGGTCGAACGTGATGCCGCTCGCCTGAATCTTGCGGCAAACGTCCTGCGGCGTGCCGAACTGCGGAGCCGTGAAGTCGATTGCCCATCCCTGCACGTGCGCGCTGGTAGCGGAGCCGCCGATGGAACTGTTCAACTTCAGGCACCGGAACCATGACGATACCAGGATCGGCGCATCGAGCAGATCGCGCACTTCCTCCATGCGATTCGCAGCCTCGACCATGTTGGCCTCTACTTCAGGACTCGGCGTATTGTCGATGCCCTTGCGCGTTGCGGTCTGCGATAGAGTTGCTTCCTCAAGCGTGAAGTGTGCAGATAGGTTCATGCCGCCGCCCCTCTCGTAGTGGTGCTAGTGCTGCTTGTCGCAGTATTCGTCGTTGTGCCAGATGGCCCATCTGTCGAGTCAGAGTAGAATTTGAATATCGCCGCCTGCATCGCGCTCCACGGCGTCAGGACTGCCCCGAGTATCGCCGCGAGCTTCAGCCCGTCCATCTCAGGATGATCGCCCGCAAAATCCATAGCCCAGTAAATTACCTCAGAAGTCATCCATAGCACCCATACGAAAGCGACGCGGCGAACAACGGCCCTGTTGTCCACGAAGTTCCACACGGTAGCCGACACCAGCACCATTGCGCGCTGGATTATCCACCACCATCCTACCCGCCCATCGGTCTTGCGGCGGCGAGGTGTGGTGCGTTTGTCGGGCTTCACAGCCAGCCCATAGTCTTAGCCAGCACCGTAGTCGCGCCGAGCAGCGCCACGACAGATGTGAGTATCTTCCACAGCCTGCTTACACCGTCCAGCCAGTTGTCCAGTCGTTGACTAACACAGACCAAGTGTTTCACGTCACCCTGCATCCCTTTGTCATCTGGATCGCCGTTGCCGAATACCGCAACCGTGAGGCGGTCAACCTTTGCGACAGTATCCGCGTCCCGATCCATGTGCTGCCGGTATGAGTTAGATAACCACTCGTAAAATTCAGCGCGGCTCAACATTTCGCCACCAATCTGGCGCTCGCTCTCGCTCATACAGACCCCTCATGGTTGCTTGTTCTTTCGTTATTATTTCAGAAGCAGTATCCCATTTCTCGCTGCTATTGGACACGTAATCGCACTCGACGCCATGTTGACCGTAGGATTATCCAGCCACCACACGATGCCCACGTAGGCCGCGCTGACCAGTATGAATGGTGCAAATCCTCCGGCCCCGTGCATCAGCGCATCCATGATAAAGTTTGCCTCATGGAATGTCCCGGTATTCAGCGCAGCAATCGTAGTGATAACATCCGCACTTTTGCAGATCACCAGCGTGTTGCGATCTTCGGCAACTGACTTCACGCTTTCAAGAGTCGCACAGCCCGCTAGCAGGACGATCAGGCTAATCAGCAGCAGGCGCTTCATTGTCCACGACCTTCAGATCAGGTTTCGTCTGCGCGGCTTTCTCAAGCTCTGCGATGCGCTCCTGCGCCTGCGTGAGTTCGAGTGCCGCCTGTGCAATCCGCGCGCTCAACTGCGCTATCGTCGCCATATACTGATTTGCTACGATGTCAAGTGCGTCCATGTGGCTCCTTGTTTACTGTGATCTGCGTTCGAGGGCTTCCAATCTTGCCGCCAGTTCCTGCACCGCTCCGACTACCGGGGCCATCAGAAACTCGTAGCGTGCCTGCCAAGGCAATCCAGTGTCGCCCTGCGTGTGAACGGCCCACGGTGCGACCTTTTGCACTGCACGCGCTCCGAATCCGACGTAGTGCCCGATGTGCCCAAATGGCCGCATCTCGTCTTGGTCAAACTCAATCGGCTGAAGCTGCTTGACAAGATCGAGGCCGCGCTTGAATGGCTGAATGTTGAATTTCAAATTTTCATCGGACGTGACGTTGATCGAGGCATTGCCGATGTAGAGCGTTGCCGTGCCCGCGCCAGTGCTGGCGTCGTCAAGCAGATTGTTGGTTGAGTCCGCTCCAATCCGAAGGCCATCCACTGCGCGGCTTGAAGCAGAATTCAGCGTAATCGCACCAGTCACCGCGACTGCACCAGCCGATGAGATTGTTATCCGATCCGTGCCGTTTGTTCTAATATCAATTCCTGCAGAAGCGCCAACAGACGCAATAAGCGTATTATCCGAACCGTCACCTGTAATAATTGCCTTGCGGCCAAAATACGAATGATCGGAGCCAGCTTTCTGCACGGCAAATAATCCGCCATTCGTTGCATCAGACCCGCCATTAGCATAAACAATCGCGTTAGTAGCAGCCCCACCACTGCCAAAAGTGGCGGTTCCTGTCACTCCGAGAGTCGTGCTGAAAGACCCGCTAGTCCCACTAATCGCCCCGCCTGAATAGCTGGCTCCTGTAATCGCCCCCGTGACTGCGAGGGTGCCGGACATCAACGTCCCACCAGCATTCGCGTCTATCAATACTTTATTTGCGCTGGTAAACCCGATCATGTGCAAATCGGTGGTATTCGCTGCGTTACGAGCATTGATGTCTGACGCATTCGGAATACGGATGTTGCCTGTTGATGCAGGAGTCGTTCCAACTGCTAAACTCCCCGCCACCAGCGCAGCAATCGTGCCAAGGGAAGTGATGTTCGGTTGGGCGGCTGTGCTCAGTGTCCCGCCAACATTCGTAAACGTGCCAGTCGTCGCAGCAACACTCAGGAACCCGCTGATCGTCGAGTTCGCTACCGTGCCGGTCAGGGCTTGGCTGGCGGCGATTACTGCGCCGGCGGAGAAGGTTTGGGCTGCCGTGAATGACTGCGCTGTTTCAAGTGTTGCGAATGTCAGAACTGTCGCATCGGGCAACTTGATTTTTAGCACTGTCGCGGCATCACTTGCCCCAAACGGATAAAGTGTGCTGAACCCTGCCGCCGGAGCAGTCGGTGCAGACGTTTCACGACTTGGAGAATAGAGTCCCATCAGATCACCATTAACCTTCCACTGTTAGCGATAGTCCCTGAGTTTGCTAAAGGCCCGGCCATCACTGAGCTAAATCCGCTATCAATGGTCATTGTATCCGTAGATGCGACCGTTAACTTAATTTGTGGCCATGACTGCCATTGTGCGACTGCTGCACCAGTGCTTATCTCAAGAACCTGACGGGCACTCCCAAGTCCCGGCAGGGGCGTTATCGTCGCTGTTCCAACGGAAGTCACCAATCCTTTTCCGTTGACATTTACTATCGGAATAGCAGAAGTCCCGCCGAACGAGCCTGTATTCGTCGTGACTGTTGCTAGGGTCGCCGCGAACGATCCAGAGCCAGTCCCAGTTACGTCGCCGGTCAAGATGATCGTTTGATCGCCGGTATTGGTTCCCGTCGATGTACCCGAGCCCGAGGGGGCGCCTATAGCGGCCGGCGTAATGGTCGAGGTCGATACGGATGTCAGTTGTCCTTGTGCGTTGAAGGTCACAACAGGGACGGTTGATGCGCTACCTATTGGCCCGCCAGCAGTAATCTGCGTTGAGATTGAAATCGTGCCGCTTACCGTGATTACCCCGCCGTCAAGCCCGGTGCCAGCGGTTATAGCGGTGACGGTTCCAGACCCTGCAATTGCGCCGCCCTGTTCTGGAATAGTTGTAACTGCCCCAAGATCAAGATTGGGATCGCCCTGAATCCGGTTGATGATCTCGTTGACCTTCTTTACTGTACCAAAGAAGTTTGCACTGGAGCCAAGCGTCTTGATCTTCGGCTGCGAGCGACCTGTCACGGAATCAAATGCAGACTTTACGGCCCTCAGAATCTTGGTCGTCGCCTCATCCTTGACGCCTTGCACATCAGGGATTTCTGGGCGGATACTCATAGCTGGCCTATCTCGGTCGCAGTTTCAGCTATTTTCCAGTACCGAACTGCGATATTTCCACTCAAACGAAAGAGCCAGGTGTCAGACTTGCTACCAAGCGGCAATCTCTTAACGCTTCTAGTCGTCAACGATTCAGAGTGAACCAACGCGGCGCCAGTACCAGTCGTCACCGAGTAAACCTGTAACAGCAGATTTCGGTCGTCGTAATCAGCGTAAATACCTCCTACTAACAGGCTGCCGGAAAGCGGGAAGCCCCACTGGTTTCCAGCACTGCCATCGTAGGGAGGGTCGCCAGTTGAATGCTGGATATGCCATCCGTTGACATACCCGCCAAGCTCGCCCTTGGTTCTGCCTTCAAGCTCCCATATCCGTTTCCATTTGAGGGTTGGACCGTCTGTAGCTGTACCACCAAGAACGCTCGGCCAAGTCGGTTCTGCTGTAGTAGCTGTACCGGCCACAATGCAGACGGCCATCTTCACGTTGTCCAGACTTTTAACTACATCTCCGGTCGAGTAAACGCTGCTGGTTCCCCAAGCGGTCAGAAGTGCAGTATCCTGATTCGCGGTGCCTATGATCGTCGCATTCAGTGCGGTGTCTATTACGACTTGCGCGGCAGAATCAGCGCCATCGTCCAAGGCATCGTAATCTGCGTCAACTTGGAAAGCGGCAAAATTGACGGGTTTGGGAAGAACGAATGTCTTGCTCTCCCAATCGAACGGCTGTTGATTAAGAGTGTCCGAATCCCACTCGTTTATCTGATTGTTCTGCATCAGATAAAGCTTTGAAGTCTCTGGGTCAGCCCAAACTCCTTGAGATCCAAAGTTGCCGAACGTCAACGGGCCTTGCTGGTTGCTCTTGTCGAAAACAAAGTTGAGGTCTTGAGTCCCGTTATTGAAAAACCCGAAATACACGTCCTGATACTGATAGGCCATGATCGTGTCAGGAAAACATTGATCTCTCCATTCATCTCGTTTCATGAACGGTTCGATCACGTTTACGACCCCACCTACCCCTGCTAGTACTACCCCGTCAGGGGTTGCCCAAGCTATACCGAACGGAAAACTTACAGTGCTTCGTTTTGACGAACACGGATGATTGCTTTCAATCATCGACATCGCCATCGAGTCCGGCCTAGCTCCTGTCACCAGATAGGGGAAGCCTTTCGTGGTAACGACGATGCTTTGCCCGAAAGCTCCCAAGCTGATAATCTGGAAATTGGTGGCCAGTCTGTACCGGATCGGCCAAGCATGGGGGTAGAACGGTTCAGAAAAGCAAACAAGGTTTCCAGAGAACCCGGCCATGATGCCGTTAGGCAGTGCAATCAATCCCCTCAAATCAGACGGTGGCGCCACCCATTCCGAGTTTACAACCCCGTTGGTGAAGCTCGGGCAAATCACGCCTAATGCAGCGTCAGCCACGCTGTCGGACGCGCTTGACGTTGAAATTGCGAGGTTATCCAAGGCCAATTGAAAGTTTGTGTTGCCGGCGTTGTCCGTCAACGTGCGGTAGAGCCGCTTGATTCCGCCCGAAAACGCATACCTGCCGGTCGTTCCCGTGGACATTGCGGAAATGCACCATGTTGCGTCCTCTTTCCCGGTGCCGGTTCCAAGAGGACTTGGGGGGCCTTCCTCGGCCCATGTAGCTGTTTGCGTGACGTAGGTGTAGCAGTAGACTCTACTGATGCTGGTCGTGGACGTACCGCCGGTCCCAATGACAGTTGGCGCTGCGCCGGGTGCTGGTACACCCATTTCCAGCCAGTCATGCGGGTAATCTGTACCACCGCTGGTCGCGAGGGATAGTGTTGTCTTTCGCGGGCCGGCAGAAGCATTCGTTGCCGTCGTCGTGTCGCCGGTATAGTAAATCTTGAATGACGTGTCGCCAGCAATCGGGCCCCGCCTCACATCAACATCGTCCCTCCACGAAAGCCAGTAGTCGGTTGACGTGTCGTACATCCGGTACATCGACTTGAGGGTTACGCCGGTGCCGGTTCCCTTCGTTGGAGTGTTGACAGTTGATGCGCGGTTCCAACCCCTAAGTTCGCCGGAGAAAAGTTTAGTATTTGCGGCTATCTGCCCGCCATTGTTCGGCAACAGGCGCGGCCCCAGTCTTGGGATGACCCCTCCAAATGAGTCTATCTTGATGCCGGACATTTACGCCTGATCTCCGAAGCACGTAACGCTGAAATTTACCGGGTCGATGTTCGAGCCGTTGTCGCCGTACGCGACCCGAACGGAAGTCGTTGTTTGGGCACTTGCGACCCGTGCCAATCCAAGTTTATAACTCGCCTGCCCTTGCGCTGATTCGTCGGCCTGCCCGAACCCGAAAGTTGCATAGTTGGCGGTAGCAAAGGCTGTCGTGAAATTGACGGTGAAATCGCCGGTCCCGTTATCCGTTATGCTGGCTACGTTGTGGTTTGCCGCCAAGGTTGGAGATCCACCTGAGACTGTCACATAGCACCATGCCTTAGCCACGCCAGGATGGTATTGTGTTCGACCTGGACTGACGTAGGTCGTGGTCGAGGAAGCCGCTTCCATCTGCGCTTGTGAAGCAGCGGACGGGACGGTAACGGTAGGGTTAAGCAGGATGAAGTTCGTCCCATCGTAAGCGTACAGGCCGTTTACAGGCATCTGGGAGGCTGCCAGCGCTCCGCCGCCGTCCAGGACTACCGTCACAGCGCCAAGGCTGTCCAGATTGATCGTAGGGGCGGCGCCACTGTTTGTCGTTCCAGCCGTCAGATGGTAAATCAGACCTGTTACATAGCCGTAGTGAACGAAGTCCATCGAACCGGTGTAGGTAGCTCCTGAGTCGGCGGTACTCAAGACCGTCTTACGCATGGCCTCGTCCTGAAGTCTTCTCAAGACTTCGCTGGTCAGCCGAGCTTCTACCCGGTCACCAGCCGACCATGTTTTAGCCGCTGTACCATTTGAAGCCCGGACCATCGTGGCCGTGTCAGTCCCGGACGCATGAGCAGTAACCTTGACGACCTCCAAGACGTTCGTGGAGTTGAGCAGGGTAAGGTATAAGACTTGGCCAGCAGCTACAACGGGAAAGCGGGCGCCGTGGCCCGTGGTGAAGGTTAGAGTGGTATCGCTTACGGTCAGTCCAGAGGCGATGGTTCCGAAAGCGTTATCTGCCAGAAGGATGCTGTTTGCGATGGTCATAGTGGTCCTCTATTTTCCTGTTTATACCCCGCTTGACATGGTGTGGCAATCGGGGTATATAATCGCTCCGTGCTATATAATCACTAATGCAATTTTTCGCTAATGCACGCAATCACTAATACACGAAACGATCTTGAGGGCACTGGGAAACCCCTCACCGACCTGCAATCTCAGGTGCTGTCATTCATCGGGCGGTTCCATATCGCAAAAGGTTACCCGCCGACACGCGGGGAAATCTCGGCAGAGTTCGGCTGGACTCATCCTAGTGCTGCACAGAAGCACATCAACCTGATCGCCAAGAAGGGATACATCAAGGTCATGCCTAAGATTTCGAGGGGAATAGTGGTGGTCAGGTATGAATAAGTTAAGGAGATAAAATGACTACGATGCAAAGTATTGCTGATGAGATTGACAAGCTAGTTGAAGCGAACACGCTGTCCGGCGCCGGTGTCAAGGCGATGGAGGCACTGCGGGTAAAGGTCGTCGCATTGGAAGCCCACTTAGCGCAAACGACAACGCTGCTGAACGATGAAAAGCGTCAGCACGGAGCAGTCAGTAATTCGCTACAGACGGCGCAAGCCTTGAACGCTTCATGGTCTGCCAGAGAAGCTGCCCTCGTTAAGCGCGAGGCCGAGATCACGAAACTGGAAAAGGATGCCGCCGTTGCCGCAGGTAAGAGCCAGACGTATCAGGAGTGCTTCGCGCTGGGGTTCCGCAACGCGGAAATCCGAGAGATATTTAAGGCGATCACCCCGATGACCGTTCCGACTCCCGGCGGTAGCCACTACGTCCAAAACAACGAAACTCGAACCGAAGTCACGCGGCAGCAGACTTAGCGACACATCATGAATGATCTGGAAATGACGCGGCTGTGCGCGAAGGCGATGGGCTACTCTGTTGTCAAGGGCGATGCTCGCTACAAAAACGGTATGGCGATTGCCACGGTTGATGGCGAGCCAGTCACCAATTACGACCCGCTTAAGCACGACGCGCAGGCGATGGCACTGGTGAAACGATTTGACATCGTGATCGAACGAGAAAAAGACGATTCTTTTGCTACAACTTTATTTGTTAAGCGCGTTGGGATTAAGGGATTTTCAACTTACGTTGTTCGAAATCAAGTAGACCTCAACCGCGCCATCGTCGAATGCGTTGCAAAGATGCAGAAAGGAGGGGTGACATGAACAAAGTTGTTTTATGCCACGGCTGCTTTTGATTTGGTCCATCCGGGCCATGTTGTCCACTTCCGCAAAGCCCGCGAATACGGCGACCGTCTTATCGTATCAGTAACCTCGGACCGATGGGTATTGAAAGGGCCGGGACGCCCAATTTTCAATGAAGATCAAAGAATGGAAATGATAGGATCATTGAAATTCGTTGACAACGTAATCCTGTCCGACCATGAGAACGGCGTGCATGTAATAAATCTTGTTCGCCCCTCAGTGTATGCAAAGGGGCCCGACTATTTAGACGGCGACAAGACCGGCAATCTGGACAAGGAACGTCAGGCTGTAGAAGCTATCGGGGGAAGACTTGTAATCATCACCAACGATATCGTTTACTCGTCTACCGAGATTATTACCGGAGAATTGTTGAGGCGCAGGATCGCGCAAGCGAGGCCGCGCGGAGTCGGGGAAGGGGATTATGGCGTCGAGTAGCGTGCCATTCGGAAGAATCCTCGTGTGTGGGGATTCCATGATTGACCGATACCAATTCGGGACGGTCGAGCGCATATCTCCAGAAGCACCTGTGCCTGTAGTTAAGATGGGTCGCGTCGAGGATCGCCCCGGAGCCGCCGCCAATGTCACGGCGAACTGTATGGCGATGGGCGCCGCCTGTGATTGGCTCTACAGCCCAAGCACTAACAAGGTCACGAAGATACGTGTAATCGCCAAGCAGCAGCAGGTTGTCAGGGTTGATTTCGATGAGCCGCAGGAGCCGGTTGACCTCATGCAGTTTGAGAAAAAAGCCGCCGCAGCAGACGTAATCGTGTTCTCAGACTACGGCAAGGGTGCGCTTATTAAGATCAGAAATCTCATTGCCATCGCCAAGCATTTGCAAAAAATAGTACTGGTAGATCCGAAAGGACACGACTACCAACGCTATGCTATTGCCGATGTCATCAAACCAAATCTCAATGAGATTCGTGACATGGTTGGTGGATGGAGTAACGAAGATCAACTATCAGCCAAGGCGGAACGATTACGTTTCGATTCCGGTGTCGGTGCTATCCTGCTTACACGGGCAGCGCAAGGCATGACGCTATTCGAGGAAGGCTCGGTTACGCATATCCCATGTGTCGCCAAGGACGTATTCGACGTGTCAGGCGCGGGAGATACGGCTATTGCAGCCCTCGCGGTCGCACTTACTCGCGGTTACTCTCTCGTAGAGTCTTCCCGGTATGCCAACAAAGCCGCAGGAATAGCTGTCGGCAGATTCGGCACATCGGTTGTTACTGAGCAAGAGGTGTTCGGATGAAGCTCGTTGAAGCTGTAAAAAAAGCGCGCAGGGTCTACCTTTGTGGGAACGGTGGCTCCGCTGCAAACGCCATTCACATTGCCAACGATCTAATCTCTGTCGGCATTAAGGCCCATGCCCTGACTGCTGACGTTGCCACACTTACGGCCATTGCCAATGACTTCGGCTACGAGGAAATATTCTCGAATCAATTGCTGGTCTTTGGCGAGCCGGGCGACCTGCTGATAGCTCTATCCGGCAGCGGCAATTCGCTCAACATCCTGAAGGCTATTCTCACGGCCAAGCGAATTGGCATGGACACGTTTGCCATCACTGGCACGTTCGCCAATCCTCATGCGATTAGCTATGCGGATAACGGAGCCAGTGAAGGTCACGACATGCAGGCGGCAGAGACTTACCAGCTTATCATTGGCCATGAAGTCATGCTGCAACTGAAGAAGGAACGGCAATGACCGGCAAAGAGGCATTTGAAATGGCCACGAAGATAGCTACGGAACGCTGCGCATTGCTTATCAAGCACGCAGATATCAGCGGCATTAAAGGAACGGAACAGGCCATTGGCCATCTGGCGATATTGGCGTCGGCCTACAAACAACTGGCAGAGAAGGAAGGGCAATGATCCGCGCTGTTATTCTTGTAGAGGAATCCTTCCAAGACGAAGAGGGGTTGTACGCCTACCATCGCATGATCGAAGAAGGTTGGCACGTCGATGTGGCGACACCGTCTGTCAGGAAGAAATACGGCGAGGTAGTCGAGGGCTTACCCAAGGTTGTATGCGGCAAGTTCGGCGTGCCGCTGAAAGTTACCGTAGCTACCGAAGCACTTGACATGACTGACTACGATCTGGTCGTCATACCCGGTGGCTTCGTAAGTCCAGACATGCTCAGGATGCGCCCGGAAGTATTGAAATTCGTCGCGGCAATGCACGATGCCGATAAGCTCGTTGCCGCGATCTGTCATGGGCCGTGGGTGCTTATTTCCGCCGGTATTTTCGGCCATGCCCAAGGAATACACGCTGGCATGGATTCTGGAATCAGGGCCACATGCTACCAGAGTTTGAAGGATGATCTAATCAACGCTGGCGCAATCTATGTCGATAACATTCCTGTCGTTACTCACATGAACTTGATTACCAGTGACCACTACAAGCACAACGGGCCTTTCATGAAAGCCATAGTCGAGTACATGAGAAATGCTTGACAAGATAGTGATCAAGCCGTGGGGGTACGAATACGTCGCAGAACAATGCGATGAATTCTCTGTCAGGATGCTTCATATTCGATCCGGGTACAGCACGTCATATCACTATCACGATAACAAAAATACCGCACTTCTTTTACTGTCAGGACGAGTCTCTATCGTCACCGGTGAGAACGTAATCACATTGAAGCCTGGGCTTTCGACTTACATTAAAAAGCGTGAACGACACGCTACCCGTGCGCTTGACGATTCATGGGTTGTTGAAATCGAATCCCCGCCAGATCATGAGGACTTGATCAGGGTCAGTGATCAGTATGGACGAACCGGGAAGCCATACGAAAACGGCGACAAGATTATCAATTTCGAGGTGCGCTTCGGGTTCCCGGCGCCATTTGCAGTTTGGGATGGACGATGAGAGTTTCCGACTATATCGCAGACTTCGTTGCCGACCTCGGCATCACGCACTCGTTTGGCGTGGTAGGTGGAGGCTGTATGTACTTGAACGACTCGTTCGGCCATCACGAAAGGATGAAATATGTGGCGTGTCACCACGAACAAGCTGCTGCTATGGCTGCTGACGCTTATTCTCGTGCCGCTGGTTTGGGTTGCTGTCTCGTTACAACTGGCCCTGGTGGCACTAATGCTATTACCGGCGTTGCTTGCGCTTGGGTTGACTCGACTCCTGTCACTTTTATCTCGGGCCAAGTAACCCGCGACCAACTGCTAACAGGTGTTAGACCAGAAAAAGAACGCGGTCCCGGATACTCAATTCAATTCCCGGCAGAGCATACCGGTCTGCGTCAATTCGGCGTCCAAGAATCCGACATCGTGGCGCTGGTCAAGTCGATCACCAAGTATGCCGTGACGATCACAGACGAGAAGGATATCCGCTACGAATTGGAGAAGGCGGTTTACATTGCGAAGTCAGGAAGGCCGGGGCCTGTGTGGATCGACGTGCCATTGGACGTACAGAGCAAGCAGATTGAGCCGGTGGCATTGCGACACTTTTCGTCTAGTATTTTTGATGCCGACACCAATCACTACAGGCTTGTTGGAAACGTGGACAATTGCCTATCCCTGCTCCGTGACGCCAAGCGCCCCGTCCTGATCGTCGGCAACGGCGCGAGGGGCGCTCACACTAGAGTCAACGCGCTATCATTGATTCTTGCCGCGCCTGTAATCTCGTCGTGGTCTGCCGCCGACATGATAGACAGCCCTTTTCACATCGGGCATATGGGCCTATTCGGTGACCGCGCTTCCAACTTTACGGTTCAGAACGCAGACCTGCTGCTGGTAATCGGCTGTCGTTTGTCCGTCCCGATGATCGGCTACAAGTTCGATCTGTTCGCGCCGAATGCCAAAATCATCATGGTTGACATTGACAGCGCGGAGATAAATAAGCCGTCGCTGCATGTTGATCTAAAGATTGAGGCTGATGCGAAGGAGTTTCTGGGTGCGCTCATGCTGTCCATTTCAACACAATGGGCAGACCGCATGGATGACGTTCTCGCGTGGACAAATCAATGCTTGGCGCGGAAGGCGAAATATCCTGTCGTTCTCCCTGAATACTCCGAACAAAAAGACGGAATAAATTCGTATCACTTTATCGACCTGCTATCCGAAAAACTTCCAGCCGATGCGGTCGTCGTAACGGACATGGGCACAGCATTTACCGGCACATTCCAAGCCGCGAAGATGAAACTAGGCCAGCGCTGGCTAACGGCTTCGGGCCATGCCCCAATGGGCTACGGGCTACCCGGTGCCATCGGAGCGCATTACGCTACTGGAAAGAAGGTTATCTGCATCGTCGGAGACGGGTCGTTCCAGTTCAACATCCAAGAATTAGCAACGATTGCACACCACAATCTGCCCATCATCATCTTCGTGTTGAACAATCAAGGCTACCTGACAATCTCCGCCATGCAGGACAACCACTTTCACAGAAGGGTTGGCAGCGATACTGATAGTGGGGTATCGTTCCCTGATACGCAAGAGATTGCGAGAGCTTACAGATTCCGCCACATGCGATTCTCTGACGGTACTGATTTTTGTTGGCTTGGCACAATACTGGAAGGCTTTAATGAGCCGTATATTGTCGAAATCATGATGCCACCAAACCAGCCGCTAATCCCTCGCGTCCAGTCTCGCAAGAACGCTGATGGATCGGTAAGCTCTGGCGACATATCCGACATGTATCCTTTTCTCGACAGGGACGAATACGAACGGAACATGCTGTGAAAATACTCATCACCAATAGCCCTCTGCACTACACGCACGGCCACACGTTCACCCAAGCCGACTGGCAGACGCTTGTCCTGCCTACTCTAGCGGGTATTGTCGGGCCTGAACATGACATCCGCATCGTGGATAACATGGACGGTGTTCTACGTTCAAACAGGATCATGGAGAACGTCCGGGATTTCGATCCTGATATCGTCATGTTCAGCATCATCGCTGGCCGGGATATTCATAATACGATCGAGATCATCAAAGCAGTTCACTCGGCCTATCCTGACAAGCTATTAATCGCTGGTGGGCAAGGCGCTTCGTTCTACGATGCCGAGTTGCTACACGCTGGTATCGACGTGGTAGTACGGGGCGAGGGTGAGACTACCATTCCTGAACTGTTGCAGAAAGGAATATTGTCTGCCGCGCAGATTGACGGGGTTAGTTACCTTGAAGGACAAGTCATCAAGCGAACAGGGGATCGCAAGCGCATCAAGAGTCTTGACGATTCGCCATTGCCGCGATGGGACCTGATGCCGCCGAGAAAGTCACTATGGTTCAAGAAACGATTCACAGGATCTGTTGAGACTTCGCGCGGATGCCCATTTTCTTGCAATTTCTGCGCCGTCACATCATTTTGGGAAGCATCCTTCCGTCGCAAGTCACCTGAACGCATCGTTGAAGAAATGGAGATACTGGCACGCTCAGGCCGCACCCATTTCTACATGGCTGATGACAATTTTGGTGCTGGCACAAAGCATCACGTCGCCCTGTTCGAGTTGATGATCAAACGAAAACTCGACGTGAAATTCTTCGCGCAAATGCGAACTGACACTGTAGGAAAGCATCCTGAACTGATGGCGCTATCCGCTCGTGCCGGCCAGTATGGAGCCTTGATAGGATTCGATACCTACGACCCCGCTACTTTCCATCATATCGAGAAGATAGGTAGTATCGAGTTGAACGTGAAAGCATCTGAAGTCTTACGCAAGAACAAGATCATGATCTACGGCTCGCACATCTACGGTCTACCGAATCAGAAACATCCGATGGAGTTCTGGCCGACATTTTCTCAGGGCAGGAAGAATTCAGACCTGTTCAGGATGCCGCACTTTTCGCTGTTACCCGGTACAAAGCTATACGACGACACGATCACCGAAGAAGCTATCAAAGGCGCTGAAGACAAGAGCGACTTCAGGATGATGATCAGGGATGCCAAGGCGCGCAAGATGTTTCAACGTTGGTACGTGTTCCTCAATCTACTCCATGTCCTTCTACCTGACGAATGGCTCAAGATGTTACTGCACGGCAATCGAAACGTGCGGATTATCAAGTGGCGCGGGTATGTCGGGATCATGCGGCATTGGTTCTACAAGCGGGCAAGAGCTTTTGGAGTGACGGATATATGAGCGAGAACCCTGTAGTAAAGACCGTGATTGCCGAAGATTTCTGTCCAATCGACTATCTATCCGAGAAAGAACGTGATGTGGTATGGGCGATCATCAACATCATTGAAGCTACGATCATCGACCAGGAGTTGAAGGACAATATGATAGGTTCCATATTCTTCGAGTGCGAGGAATTCGGTGAGCGCGGAAAGGATGGGGGAACGCATTGATGGAGCCAATCAAAGTAATCGTCCATTTCGGCGACGGCGTTGCTGATGACGATCAAGCCAAGGCGCTATTCGACTTCGAGGTCAATCTGCGGAAGATATCGGGGCTGGATTGCCGCGTGTATAAAGAGAGAATGAAAGATGACAGCCAGCTTCGAGTCATCATGGACGCGCGGAGAAAAAAATGAAACTCGGCGTAGCGAATCCAGAAGGCACGGGAAACTTTGCGCTGCTTGACTTACCGCTACCGTTGGAACCAGTGATCGTGGATCTGGACAGGCCGTTGGAAGATCAGTTACCGCAAGGCCGATACTTGGAAGCGGCGAGACAAATGATCAAAGAGGAACGCCTATGAGCAGCGAAGTCGCGAACGAACTTACATCCAAGCTGATAATTGACGGAACAAAGATCGGCTGGCACAAGGATCGTGTTGAAGCGTGGATGCGCGGTGAGCGGGTGGCGCCGATAACTATGGACATAGCTTGGTCGAGACGCTGCAACGCCGCCTGCTCGTTCTGCGCCGCCAAGACCCAAGCATCGGCATCTCCGTCACTTGATATTCCGCGTGAGAAAGCATTGGAATTTCTTGACGATGCAGCAGAGATAGGGGTGAAGGGTATCAGCCTTATCAGCGACGGAGAATCAACGCTGGTTGACTACTACGCCGAGTCAATCGAGTATGCCGGAAAACTCGGTATCAAGGTCGGGCTTGGATCAAATGGAATCGCGTTTGATCGGGAGATGCTAGAGCGCATCCTGCCTGCTGTATCCTACCTGCGGTTTAACTTTTCGGCCGGGACGAAGAAACGATACTCGGAGATCATGGGTGTGAAACCCGCGATCTATGATAAGGTTGCTCAGAACATTCGTGACGCGATGGATATCGTCAACTCTCGCGGTCTTGAGTGTAACGTGAACATGAATCTGGTCTGCGAGCCGAAGGACTCGGACCAACTTCTACCGTTCGCTCACATGGCTAAAGAACTTGGAGTTCACTACGCGGTAATCAAGCATTGTGCTACAGATGACGACGGCGTGCTAAATGTTAACTACGACGACTACGACGCTCTTGAAGATACCTTCAAGGAGTGCGAGCGGTTGACCGATAACGACACGCGGGTTGTCGCAAAATGGAATCGTATTGGGAAGGCCGCTGTGCGCCAATACACGAAATGTTACGGGCCTCAGTTTATATTGCAGATGTCAGGCAATGGTTTGATTGCGTCCTGCGGTCCATTTTTCTCAGAAAAATATAAAGCCTTCCACATCGGAAATATCATGAGGACTCGTTTCAGAGATATTTTCAAGAGCGAGAGATATTGGGAGGTCATGAGATATCTTGGTTCTGACGAATTCAATCCGCAGACACGTTGCCCGAAGAATTGTTTGCAATCATTAGCCAATAAATGGCTTTTCGATTTCAAGAATGGTGATGCAAAATTTCCAGATGCCCCAACACCGCCTCACTTGGAGTTCATCTGATGAAAGTCTGCTTCTGTGTGAACGCCAGGAATAAGCAAAATTTCGTCGCCAAAGCCGTGCGCGGCGCCCTATCTCAGACCTATCCGTGCGAAGTAATTCTGAGCGATCAGCAATCCACCGACGGCACTCTGCAAGTCATCCGTGATACGGTGCGCGACTTTGGTCCTACGCATCACACAGTCAGGATACTCGAATGCCCGGTTGCTGGCTCGTATGGAATGAAGGCGATGAACGATCACATGGCGTGGATCATCGAGCAGACCGACGCGGACTGGATTTTTCAATCGAGTGCCGACGACTATAGCCTGCCTGACCGCGTGAAGGTCTGCATGGAAGATGTGCAACAACATCCGTGTTCCGCCGTTGCGACTACGATGTATTTTCTGGAACCTGGTCAGGAGTTACAAGGGCAAGTTCCGGTATCAGGATTTCCGCGTACCACTGGCTACGTCGAGGCTGGAGAAGGTCTATTGAAACTCGCGTACGGTTCTACCATCGGCGGATACAAGCGCGAGTTTCTAAAGAAGGTGGGTAGTGCTGGCACCAATACCCCCGATGTTTATTGGGGATTCTTAGCAGCCCTTGACGAAGGGTTTTACGTGGTAGCCGAACCGCATCATGTTCATCAAACACATGCCGATACTGCCAACACCGGTTTTCAGGGCAAGATGAAAGGAGCGTCTGGCGATGAGTTGCTGAGATTGGCGTGCCTTAATCACTTCCAGTTAGCTGAACTGTACATGACGTGCTTCGAGCGAGCGCAGCAATTACACCCCGCCGGTATCACTCAGGATGCAATCAATGCCGTGGTCAACATGATCATTGGACAGAGCAAAGGCTGGCTCTCAGCCCGCAAGGTTCTGCATGAACGCAAAATAACTCCGGGGATTTTATGAGCATCTATACTCTGATTTTCGATCTTGATGGAGTGCTAGCTGATACCGGCCATCGCAATCACCATCTTCTTTCACAGCCAATTGATTGGGACGCTTTCTGTGGCGACTGCGACAAAGACGACCTTATCCCTGCCGGAGCTACTCTCTACAACCTGCTCGTGACCCAGTGTAGACAACTCGGCCACCTGATCCAGAATAACGAGCTTGAAGCTGATACACCTTTCGTTGACGTGATGACGGGCAGACCAGAACGGTTCAGGGAACAGACGATGAAATGGTTCGAGGCGTCCGGGTTGTTACTGCCTAGAGCCGTCCACATGCGACCTGACGACGATCACAGGCCGGACTCAGTGCTTAAGATCGAGATGTACGAGAGGATTTACAAGGATCAGGAAACTGTCTTGGCCGTGTTCGAGGACAGGGAGCGATGCGTCAAGGCGTGGCGCGAACACGGAATTACGTGCTACCAGGTGGCGGAGGGGAAGTTTTGACTACAAAATACACGCAAGCATGACTATGGCAACGATGGTTATCACCACCCACCCGTTACTGTCTATTGACGGAATGATTCCCTCACTTCGGGCTTCATAGCCTTGGGAACTGATTTCAGGAATCGTTGCTCGCTGGTCATCTTGTTCGCAAGAATTCTTGCCCTGATCGAACGCGCCATCTGATCGGCGCCAATTCGCAGTTCAGGATTTTCCGTGTTCCACTCCCGCAACCTGTCCATCGCAGCCTTGACCCTTGCCGGGTCTTTGTCGATCATGGCGTCCGCAATGTCGGAAGCCATGTCGTCCATCCTGACTGTTCTCAGGTTCTTGTCCACCATCGCCTCGCGCTTGATCTCGCCTTCTATAGCCGCTCGTTGCGGGTTGAACCCGATGAGTTTTCCGAACGCCTCTCCGGGTGTCACCTCTCGCATGGCTGGCCTGCCCTTGGTGTCTATGGACTCGCCAGTGATAGCCATGTGCGCGCCGTTGTAGAAGTCCCTTGCTGCCTTTGGCGCTGCCATAACAGCGGCCTTGTCCCATTTTCCACGAGCCATCAACTGCAATCCGTCGCTCATGTTCTTCATCAAACCGCCGAACGGGCCGAACGCTTCCGCCACGTCGCGCGTCTTGTCTATTTCGCTCGGTGCAAAGAATGCTGTTCCTGGTATCAGATTTTGCATGCCAAGCCGCGAATGCAAGTCTATCGGGAGCATTCCTCCAATACCCTTGAGTAGTGGCCTTTCAAACTCTTTGCCAAGCGTATCTCTGACTGTCTTCCCTGCCCATTTCCCGGTGTTGGTAGTGAACCCAAGCCACTGGCCAAGGGTGTTTACCAAATCCTCTATGTCCTCGGCAAACGGCAATCCTTCCGCCCCGGCCATCAAGAGCAATATGCCTAGCATCATCAGTTGTTGTTTCGGCGGCAGGCGGCGCAACAATTCCAGATACATAATCGAAAATTGCTTGAAGGTCATTACGGTTGCGCCGATTGCACCGCGCCCCAAGTTTGGACGGTTTCCCTTGTTGTAAATCCCCTGCGTCTGATCTACGGTATCTTTGGCGAAATCATAGGCATTATTGAATCCGGTTTCATTTCGAGCTGCTGAGTCCATTGATTCGTAGATATTATGCGCGGCAATAAATGCAACCCTGCGGTTAAAGACTTCAGCCGCCCCGAACATTCCGCTCCATACCGCCATCGCGGTCCTGAACCTGCGGTCGCTGGAAAACGGGTTGTTGCTTGCCATTGCAGCCAAGTGGTAAATCTGCTGTGGTGCAGTCACCCCGTCCAGTTCTGCTCGTTGCAGGTCTTTCCCCAACTCACCATCCATTGAAGCCGGGTCTCCAATCGCCATTTTGGATGCTCTTACCAGCACCGCCGTCGTCTTTCCAGTACCGGCGTATTTAGACAGGAACGGCAAAGTTTCCACCACGGTCTGAGTCAGGTTTACCGCCGCCGCCGCGATACTTCCACCAAGGAAATTGAAAAACAGGAACGAGCGAAGCTTTGCGGCTTCCTCGCCAGGCTTCTCGACGTATTCAATCAAGTCCGTAGCCTCGTCCCTGACCGTGCCGTATTCCTGCGGAATATCATTGACAAGACGCTTTGCTTCCGACAGATGGTAAAGCCCGGAAGCG
>Ga0209514_10002584_pt1 | contig 27703 bp, 24 predicted proteins | sample Subgrocontami58m_FD_187452 | JGI IMG/M metagenome (GOLD analysis project Ga0209514, IMG submission 187452) | Subsurface groundwater microbial communities from S. Glens Falls, New York, USA - GMW37 contaminated, 5.8 m (SPAdes) (version 3) | ecosystem: Environmental > Aquatic > Deep subsurface >...
TGGACGAGCCTATGTCGCCCGCCGCGAGGCAGGGCGAAGAAGAACTCGAAGGATTCCTCTACCGCGACGGGGCGGGACGGATGGGGCTCTGGACCGACGACGACGAGACGAAGAGCTGGCGTCCCTCCCGACGTCTGCTGCTCCCCGCCTCGGCGGCCCCATTCGAGGGGCTCGTGCTCGGAGGCCGCGAGGTCGGCGGCGTCCGCTGGGGGACCGCGGGCCCGGAGGCCGCCCCGCGCGTGCACGTCCGCCTGCGCGCCGTCGTGCGGGAGGAGGCGCCCGCCGAAGGAACCGTCTTCGCGATCGAGTGGCTCGACGTGCAGGAGGTCCTCGGCGTGGAGTGCCTCTCCGACGGCTGGGTGGAGGCCTGGGGCCGGTGCGGGCAGGCGCTCCTCGACTTCGGGCGCGGAACGGACGAGGTCCCGAGCGAGGCGAAGCGGACGCGGCTGCGGGAGGACGCCTCGGTGGCTGCGCGCGAGATCGAGACGCTGGCTCGGCACCGCTCGACCGACGACCGCCCCGCGGCGCTGCGGGCGTACCCACTCGAGGACCGCTGGCGCAGGGGGGAGATCTGGCTCCTCCGCGAGATCCTCGACGGAAAGACCTCGTGGCTCGTCGGTCGCGTATCGCAGGCGCAGGAGACGCCCGACGTGGACGACCTGAAGGCGATGTTCCTCTCGGCGACGGACCAGGCGAGCTTCCGCAGGGGCATCGTCGAGCGATACTCGGAGGAGGCCCTCGCGGAGGGGGCCAGGATCTGGTGCTACGCCACCATGGACGAGAAATACGACCTCGGCGGGGCGTGGCTTCACGACATGGCGGAGGTCTGGACGCCCGTCGAGTTCCGCGACCACCAGACGGTCGCGCGGGCCGCGGCCGCGAAGGAAGCGAAGGCGCCGACTCCCGAGAAGGAGCCTTCCAAGGGGCTGACGGGCGGTTTCGAGGAGGCGGGGATCGAGTGCGAGCGGCCTTCGGAGGAGGAGGTGCGCGCGGTCATGAATGGCGGCGCGCTCCGGGTGAAGGGGGTCGTGGCGGGCGGGAAGGCGGACCGCGCGGGGATGCGGACGGGGGACCTGCTCTGGGGGGTGGAGCCGCTGGAGGCACCCGCGGATGGCGTCGGACGGGAGCTGGCGTCGCCGTACGTCTTGGGCGATCTGCTCGAGCGGCAGCGGAAGACGGGTGGGGACGAGGTGACGGTCGTGGTCCTGCGCGACGGGGAGCTCGTACGGATCCGGATCCCGGCGAGGTAGACGAAATGATCGAGGTGCGTCGATCGGGGGATCGCGGCCGCGCGGCATATCCGCGAGTGGAGAGCCTGCACACCTTCTCGTTCGGCGAGTACTACGACGCCAATCACATCGCCTTCGGCGCGCTGCGGGTGATTAACGAGGACGTCGTCGGGCCGGGAGGCGCCTTCCCGATGCATCCGCACCGCGACGTCGAGGTCGTCACCTGGGTGATCGAGGGGGCGATCGAGCACCGCGACTCGCTCGGCACGCGCGACGTCGTGCGAGCGGGGGAGGCGCAGAGGATCACGGCGGGGACGGGGATCGAGCACAGCGAGGCGAACCCCTCGGCGACGGAGCGGCTGCACCTGCTGCAGATCTGGATCCTCCCGAGCCGCCGCGGCCTCGCGCCGTCGTACGAGAAGAAGGCCTTCCCGCTCGAGGGGAGGCGAGGGAGGCTGGCGGTGGTCGCCTCTCCCGACGGCGCGGAGGGGTCGATGCGGATCGCGCAGGACGCGCGAATCCTCGCGGCGACCGTCGACGCGGGGGGCGTGATCGCGCACGAGGTTGCTGCCGGGCGTCGCGCGTGGGTGCAAATGATCCGCGGCGAGGTGGCGGCGAACGGCGTCTCGCTGAGGGCGGGCGATGGCGCGGCGGTCACGGTCGAGTCACGCATTCGGTTGTGCGCGGCCGACGCGGCGGAGCTGCTCCTCTTCGACCTGCCGTAGGCTTCGCCTACTTCCCCTCGAGGCAATACGCGAGCCAGGGGTTCTCCCGGCGGATGCGGAGGAGTTGTTCGAGCGCACGTTGACGCGCATCGATGGGGGCGTCGTCCGGGAGGGAGGAGCAGGCCTTCCAGAGGTCCTCCGGGTCGAATCCGGCGAGGAGCGTGTCGATGCCCGCCACGTTGTCCGTGGGCCATTCCGCGGCACGGACGAGCACCTCGCGGGCCGCAGCCTCGCCGCGCGACGTGACCGCGCCCGCGAGCAGTTCATCCAGCCCCTCCAGTTCCTTGGCGCTGTGGGTGAGCTCCGCCTGGTATACGAGGAAGCCCACGGATTCGTCGGTGTCGCCCGCGCTCGCGAGCAGCACCGAGGCCTCCTCCCCGGTCGACCACGTCTCGGCCAACGCGGCGTCGGTCCCCTTCATCGAGCGTAGGATGGCGATGATCCCGTGCGCTCGGGGCGAGCCCCTCCCGCGGAAGAAGAACGTCAGGCTGCCGCTCTCGCCGAGCGCCTCCTCCAGCAGCGGCACGGCCGCCTGCGGCCCTTCGCGCTCGATCCGCCCCTTGTCGTCGAGGAACTGCTGGAGCGTCTTCGTCTCCGCGTAGAGCTCGCCATCCTTCGGGCGCCCCTCCAGGACCTTGAGCGTCGCCTGGATCCGGTCGACGTGGCCGGTCGCAAGACACGCCTGGGCGTATTCGATGTCGAATCCTGATCCGCTCCGGGACGCCCCGCCGAGGGCTTCCTCCTCGTAGTCGTCGAGCACTTCTTCGGGCCTCCCAGCTCTCGTCCAACGGCGGAGCGCGGTCCGGAGGTTGTCGCGGTAGGACTCCGCTCCCGTGTTTCCGCAGACTGCCTGTTCCCAGAAGGGTCCGCCGCGAGAGAGCCTCCGCGCGAGCAATTCGGGCAGCTTCGTCGGATCGCGGTGCTCGCAGTAGACGATCAGCCGCTCGCGCGCGGAGGAGACGGCGAGGTCGCTGGGGAAGGGCGCAGCGAGCCTCGCGGAGGAGACGTCGAACCTGGCGACCTCCTGGTACCGCTTGAGCGCGAGGTCGCCTTCCCCGCACGCCGCAGCGTTGTCCGCCAGGAGCACCGATGCGTGCGCGCCGAGCGCGTCGCCGTGGTACGTTTCGGCGAGCCGCTCGAGCGTTCCTCGGTCGCCCGCCTGGAGAGGCAGGCCGTGCCCCTCAACCGCGCGGTGCGAAATCTCCTCGAACCGGCCCCACTCGAGATAGGGGTCGTCCGGCGCCTCCTGCTCCCACGCGTCGAGGTATGCGTCGATCCACTCCTGGTGGGTTCCCCACCCCTCGCGGACCGACTTCCAGAGGAAGGTGAACCGCGCGAGGCCCAGCTCGCGCGCGCCGGGGAACTCCTTCTTCATCCGATCCAGGCGTATGGCCCCTTCGGCGGGATCGTCCACCGGGTCCTCGACCTCGGGATTCCGCACGAACCCGCTCATCGCCCATGCTCGGGCGAGGGCGTTCGAGACCCACGGGCCGGAGCAGGACGGCAGCGCCTCGACGAACTTCGCGTCCTCGACGGGGTCGCCTCCCATCGGCTGCATCAGGAGGAAGCACCACCTCCGCGCGCGCGGGTCGGTCGCCGCCGCGAAGGCCTCCTCGAGGTCCCCCAGGACCGATGCGGCCCGCCCGAGGCATGCGGCGCCGCGGAAGCAGGCGACGTACGCCTTCCACGCGCGATCGGCCCTGTCGGGGTTCGAGGTCCCCTTCTTCTCGTCGGAGCACCAGGGTTCGAGGACGCGCCAGGTGCGGCTGGCGCAGAGGTCGTGATCGGCGTGCGCGGCGGGCCAGCCCTTCTCGAGGAGCGCGAGGAGGGCCTCGGCGTCCTTCGCGTCGCACGCGCCCTTCACGCGGTCGCAGAGCAGCGCGCGGTCCGAGGTCCCCTTCGGGTCGTCCGCGCGGCACTCCTCCTCCGCGGCGGCGAGGAAGAGCTCGTCGAAGTCGGGGGCCGGGGGCTCGAGGTGGACCTCGAGGCCGATGTTGAAGAAGGGGAAGTTGTCGAGATAGAAGCGCCAGTAGGGCAGGTGTTCCGCGGGCGTGGCGCCGCGCTTCGCCAGGTCGGAGAGGATCTCCTGCAGCGCGGAGACGATCGCGGCGGATCGGGGGTCGTCGCGGTTGTCGTACTGGGTGCCCGCGGGGTACGCCTTGTCCGACTGAGCGAACGCGGCGACGGCGTCGTCGAAGCGGCGCTCGCGGAGGGCCTTCTTCCCCGCCTCGAGGGCCTCGCGTTCGGAGAGGAGGGGCGCCTCGGCGAGCGCGTACGCCGCGGCGAGGAGGAGGACTGCGGCTCTCATGGCTCCCCGCGGCATGCGCCTTCCTCCGCCCGTGGACGGTGGACCGACCTGGTGGGAGTCGTGGTCCGATGCAGCGGTTACCCGATCTTCTCCATCAGCCGATGCAGGGTCTTGATCGCGGCATCCAGCCGTTCTCCCTGGATCCGGTCCCGACGAAGCATCTCGAGGAGCGCATGGTGCAGCTTCTGCCAGCGCTCGTCGTTCTTCTCCCAGCGCTCGTCGTTCTTCTCCCAGCGCTCCTCGTTCTTGTTCCAGCGCTCGTCGTTCTTGTTCCAGCGCTCGTCGTTCTTCTCCCAGCGTGCGTCGTTTTTCCGCCAACGCTCGCAATCCTCGAGGAACAGCTTCTCCAGGAAAGCCATCCTGCGATCGATGTCGTCAGGGAGCTCGTTCTTCGCCATCGCGTACTCTCCTCGGCGCCTGCCCGATTCTACCCGGGTCCCGTCGGGTGGTCCATTGCCGAAATCGAAAGACGGAAATGGGCCCCATCATGGGATTCCGTGAACGCGGAGGGCGCCTCCGCCACTCCATGGAAGGGACCCTTGCCGGGGTCGTGATCTCTTCGAAGTCTCCATGCTCCTCTGCTACCCTCCCTCTGTGCCAGAGACGGACGCCCGCAGCGACGAAGACCTCGTGGCCCTCTGCAACCAGGGGGACGAGGGGGCCTTCGAGGCGCTCTATCGGCGTCACCGAGACTGGGTCGTGCGGCTTGCGTGGCGGGCGACGCGGAACGACGAGGACGCCTCGGCCCTTGCGATCCCGGTCGGGACGGTGAAGTCGCGGATCCACCACGCACTCGCCGCGCTTCGCTCGGATCCGCGGGCGCAGGAATTCCTGCGCGGGTGATCGTGACAATCCTCGATTCCTTGAACCTTTCAGGCGGCTCGCGTACTCCATCCTCTGGAGGCACGACCATGGACGACATCAACGAGGACCCGAAGGCGCCGCAGGGGCTCATCGACGCCCTCCGCGCACTCCACGCGGGCGCCCCCTCAGTCCCGCACGAGATTGACGACGGCATCCTCTCCGCCGCTCGGCGCCGCATGGCCGCCCTCCGTCGTCGTCCCCGCCTCCTCCGCTGGGTGGCCGCGGGGGCTGTCGCAGCGGCCGTGCTGGTCGCCTTCTTCGTGAGCCGTCTCAACGACGACGCGGAGGGGAGCCCCGTCGCGGGCCGCGTGACGATCCTCGATGCCTTCGCGCTGGCGCGGCGCATCGAGGCGGGGTCCGCGCTCCCCGCGGACGACGTGAACCACGACGGCCGCATCGACGGCGCCGACGTCGATCACCTCGCGATGGCTGCGGTGGCGCTGCCGCCGCGCGCGGGGGGTGGCCGGTGAGGAGAACCCTTCCGATCGTCGCCCTCCTCCTCGTGGCCGCGGCCCTCTGGCTCGCGCCTCGCGCGACGCGGCTGCAGGCGGAGGAGCGGGCCCACGCGCCGCGCTTCGCCGCGGTGGACGTCTTCGTCGACGCGAAGAGTGCGTCGCTCGCGGCCTGGCAGGTCGAGCTGGACGCCGAGCGGAAGGGGATCCAGATCGTCGGCGTCGAAGGAGGCGAGCACGCGGCCTTCGCGAAGCCGCCCTACTACGACCCGAAGGCGCTCAAGGACGACCGGATCGTCCTCGCCGCGTTCAGCACGGGGAAGGACCTTCCGAGCGGACGGACGCGCGTCGCGCGGGTCCACCTCCGCATCGAGGACGGCGGCGACGCAGCGTTCGCCGTGAAGCTGCTCGCCTCGGCTTCCATGGACGGCAAGGAGGCCTCGGCCACGGTGTCAGTGGAAGAGCATCGATAGAGGGTCGGCGTTTCCATGGATTCGTCTGCCCCGAGAGCATGTCGACGGATTGACGGGTCCTTGAGATCGTCTGCCCCGAAGGGGCAGTTCAAGCCAGCCAGGGGCGAAGCCCCTGGGGATTCGCGTATCTGAAGTAGGAGCCCTGAAAGGGCGACTCATCGAGATGAGGCGCCCCTTCAGGGCGCCGTCCCGGCGGGAACGGTTCAGGTCCAGGGGCTGCGCCCCTGGCTGTCTTGAGCCGCCCCTTCGGGGCGGGTCGATGCTCGGGCGAGCAAGAAGCAAGAACCGCGTCTCGGGGGACGCGGTGGATACGGAGGAGCCATGAAACTGAGGACCTGGATCGCGATCGGACTGGCGGCCATCGTCGTCATTGCGGGGTGCCGCAGCGAGGCCAAGGGACCGAGCCGCGAGGGCGCCTCGATCCCATCCGAGTGGAACGGCATCTCGCGTGGCACTCCGGCCGGTCATCCGTACCAGCCGCGCTCGCACATGGAGGCAACGATCTTCACGGGAGAAGAGATCCACTACGCGGAAAAGGAAGCGATCCCGTTCCTGAGCAAAGTCCCGGTCCTCGGCCTCATCCTCAACGTCCCTTTGCACCGCGCCGCCGCAGCGGCTGCCCCCGCCCCCGGCGACGAGCTCTGGGTCATCGAGAAGTCCTCCGCCCCTGGCGACGCCTCCGCCTCCGACGCCGACTCCGCCCCCGGCTCCGGCGCCCTCCTCGCGCGCCGCTCCGAGGCCGAGAAGGAGGTCCCCTGCCCCCTCGAGCACACCGACGTCCGCGCCCACATCGTCGGCTACGTCGGCACCGTCGACGTCACCCAGCGCTTCAAGAACCCCTTCGCCGAGAAAATCGAGGCCGTCTACGTCTTCCCCCTCCCCCACGACGCCGCCGTCAACGACTTCGTCATGACAATCGGCGACCGCCACATCCGCGGCATCGTCCGCGAGCGCGAGGAGGCGAAGAAGATCTACGAGGAGGCCCGCTCGCAAGGCTACGTCGCCTCCCTCCTCGAGCAGGACCGCCCCAACATCTTCACGCAGAAGGTCGCGAACATCGAGCCCGGCAAGTCGATCGACGTCGCCATCACCTACATCGAAACCCTCAGCTTCTCAGACGGCGCCTACGAGTTCGTCTTCCCGATGGTCGTCGGACCGCGCTTCAATCCGCCCGGCACGCACGACGGCGTCGGCGCGGTCCCCCGCGGAGGCCCGGGCTCCAGCAGCCAGACCACCGAGGTCAGCTACCTCGCCCCGGGCGAGCGCACCGGTCACGACATCGCCGTCGCGGTCGACCTCGAGGCGGGCCTCTCGATCGAGGACCTCGCCTCCCCCTCCCACGCGATCAAGGTCGAGAGCGTCTCCCCCACCCGCGCGGCCGTCATCCTCGACGCGAAGGACACCCTGCCCAACAAGGACTTCGTCCTTCGTTGGCGCGTCGCCGGCGGCGCGATCAAGACCGCCCTCCTCACCCACCGCGACGAGCGCGGCGGCTTCTTCACGCTGATGATCTCTCCGCCTGCGGACCTCGCGACGCTCCCTCGCGCGCCGCAGGAGATGGTCTTCCTCCTCGACTGTTCGGGGAGCATGGACGGGCGGCCGATCGCAAAGGCGAAATCGGCGATCCGCCGCGCGATCGGTCGCCTCGGTCCTGAGGACACCTTCCAGATCATCCAGTTCTCCGAGACCGCCTCCGCGCTCGGCCCCGCGCCGATCCCCGCAACGAGCGAGAACGTCGAGCGCGGCCTGCGCTACCTCGCGTCGCTCACCAGCGAGGGCGGCACGATGATGATCGAGGGGATCAAGGCCGCCCTCGACTTCCCGCACGACCCGCGCCGCTTCCGCATCGTGTCGTTCATGACGGACGGCTACATCGGCAACGAGGCGCAGATCTTCGCGGAGACGGCGAAGCGCCTCGGCGAGTCGCGCCTCTTCAGCTTCGGCGTCGGCTCCTCGGTGAACCGCTACCTCCTCGACGGCCTCGCCCGGATGGGGCGCGGCGCGGTCGCCTACGTGGGCCTGGAGGAGGACGCCGCGCCCGCGGTGGACGGGTTCTACGAGCGGATCGCGCACCCCGCGCTCACGGACGTCAAGGTCGACTTCGGCGGGCTCGACGCGACCGACGTGTTCCCCTCTCGCGTGCCCGACCTCTTCGTCGGGAGGCCGATCGTGCTGACGGGCCGCTTCACGGGGCACGGGAGGCAGACGATCCGCCTCTCGGGGATGGCGGGAGGCGAGCGTCGCGAGGTGAAGCTCGACGTCGACCTCGACGCGGCCGACGCGACGCACCCCGGCCTCGCCTCGGTCTGGGCGCGGATGGAGATCAAGGACCTCTCGTTCCGCGCGGCGACGGGGACGGAGGACCGGGCGGCGGAGCGGATCAAGTCGCTCGCACTCGAGTACGGCCTGATGTCGGCCTACACCTCGTTCATCGCGGTCGACACGCTCGCGCGCACCGCGGGGGACCACGGCACGACAGTCACGGTCCCCGTCCCGATGCCCGCCGGCGTCCGCTACGAGACCACGGTCCCCGACGGCAAGAAGGACGGCGAGCGCCCGAAGTAACCTCCCGCTGGAGAGGCGTCCGTCAGGGCGCCGGGGATCGCCGCCCGTGAGGGCGGTAGAGCGAGGGGCGGCGCATTCGGCGCAGCATCTCCAGGAGGGTGTCGTGAGGAAGCGTCAGATCGCGCACGCGGCGATCATCGTTGCGCTCGTGCTCGCCTCGTGGTCCTGCCAATCCTCGCCCGGCTTCCGCGAGCAGGCCTACTACTCGCTCCAGCAGGGGGGCGACAAGGCCGGCAACCGTCGCCAGCAGGCCATCGCGGCCGACGCGGTGCGGCTCGACGAGTTCCTCTCCGCCTACCAGTTCGACCTCGTCACGTTGCCGGGGCTCCCGGTGACGGGACGTCTGGTCGTCGGAGGCACGGGGACCGACCGCGAGTCCGGCCAGGCGTATCTCATGCTCGCCCTCACGGCGCCGAAGGAGGACGAGGCGAATGCGCCTCCCCGCCACTGGGCGATCGCGATCGACGCGAGCCACTCGATGGGGGACGGGGCCCGCTGGAGGCTCGCGACCTCCGCCGCCGCGCGCCTCGTGGCGAGGCTGCGTGCCCAGGACCGCGTCACGCTCATCACCTTTGCGGAGCAGGCGACGACGCTCCTCGATTGGGGCAGGCCCGCCGACGCGCAGGCCGAGATCGCGCGTCTCGCCGCGAATCCGTCGTTCGGCGGCAACGGCCACGCCGCGGGCCTCGCCGCGCTCGACGAGGCGCTCTGGACCATCCGCCGCCAGGGCGGCCAGGCGAGCGGGTTCTACGTGAGCGAGCTGGAGGGGGCGTCCGACGACCTCCCGGCGCGACTCGACGTCATCCGCGGCGCAGGGGCGGACCTCAACGTGCTCGGGCTTCCGGGGGGGAACGAGGCGCTCCTGCGCGAGTTCGCGCGCGCGGGGGACGCGGCGGGAAGCTATGTCTTCCTCGCCGACGAAGGATCGATCGAGCGCGAGTTCGGCGAGAACCTGTGGAGCCTGTTCGACGTCGCGGTGCGGGACGTGAACGTGCGCGTGATGCCGGAGACCGCCTGTCCGCTCGACTCCGCCGAGGACAGCGAGGAGGTCCTGGCGAGCTGGCGCGAGTGGAAGCGGCCGACCGAGGACCCGGACCCGCTGCGCATCGCCCGGATGGGGCCTGGCGAGACGTGCGTCCGCCTCTGGAGGGTTCCCCTTCGCGCCACCGGCGCGGCGCCCGTCGTCCGCGCGCGTGTCACGGGCGTCGACGCGGCGGGGAGGCCGTTCGCCCTGGAGCTTGCGTCCAACGGGTCGTTCGTCATGCCGAACGCGGCCGACCCCAACAGCCTCGCGCTGTTGAAGGCGGTCACGGTGGCGCGCGAGGTGCAGGTCCTGCGCCAGGCGATCAACTTCGGGTGCGTCTACGGCAGGAAGAGCTTCTCGGACGTGATGGCGCAGGTGCGCGGGATCGCCTCGGACGTGCGCGAGGCGCAGGCGACGCTCCAGGACCCCGAGTTCGCGCGCGACCTGGAGGCGCTCGAGGCCGCCTCCCGCCTCACCGAGTCGGAGATCGCGCGCTATCGAGACGAGGCGCGCCGCTGCGGTGGCTGCGGCTTCGGGGGCGTGCTGTCGCTCCCATTCAAGGTAGTCGCGCTGCCGTTCGTGATCATCGGGTGGCTCCTCTTCGCGTGACGTCGCGACCGTCCCTGAGGAACTGGAAGAGGAAACAGTCGAGCGGGCCTACTTCCCCCCGAGCGCGAAGGCGAGCGAGGGGTCCTCGCGACGGATGCGGAGGGGTTGCGCGCGCGCGAGTCTTCCTACGCGCGAACCTGGCGGGAGTGGCCATCGCGTGGCATCTCCAAGCGCTCGGTTTCCCGCGGCGATAGGCGCACGTCGCTGGACGCTATTTCCGGCGTGGTTCAGCCGATGGCGTTTCTCGGTAACACCGATTCCCGGGCCTCGTAATCGTAATCGTAGTCGTCTTGGCCTGAACGATTACGACTACGACTACGATTACGAACGGGGAGAATCTGTGACCCCGTTCTGAACCACGCCCTATTTCCGCAAGCGTCCGAGGAGCTCGGTCCAACGGGGGTCCCCGCGGAGGGGCTCGAGACGGGGTTCCTTCTCCAGCCCGTTCGCGTCCCTGTAGCCGAGCGCAATCATCGCGCCCAGGTGCTGGAACGCGCGATCGGGCGAATCCAGGGCGTAGCAGCGCGCAAGCCAGAAGTGCAGGTCCACGAGGTGTTGCTCCCGACCCTGATGATGGCCGGCCTCGAATTGGGAGATCGCCTCCTCGTAGGACCTCTCCGCTTCGGGAATCCGGTCCAGCATTTCCATGAGCTTCCCGATGTCCCCGCGCAACAGGCACCGGTCGGGTTCCGCGGCGATGACCACCTCGAACTCGGCAATGGCTCTCTCCGTGAGCTCGCGCCACTTCGCTCCGCGTGACCTCTCGACCGCGCCGAGGAGGCCGAGGGCCTTGCCTTGCGCCACGTGCGCTTCGAGGAGGGAGGGATTCCGATCCAGAGCGGCCCTCGCGTCGTCGATCGCCCCGCGGTAGCACTCGCGCGGGTCCTGGCCAAGGTTCTCCAGGCTGAACCCGAGGGCGATCCGCGCCGCGCCGCGGCTGTAGATCAATCGGGGATCCTCCGGATTCACCTTCAACGCCTCGTCGAACTCGCCGATCGCCTTCCGGTACTCCTCACCGGCGTCCTTGCCCTGGCCCTCCTTCCGTCTCCCCAGCGATTTCCAGATGTTGCCAAGACCGAGATGGGCGTCGACCAGGACGGGGTCGAGACGCAGCGCCTCGGCGTACCCCTCCATCGCCTTGCGGAGGGAGGCCTCCCCATCCCCCCCGGCCGCGATCTCCGCATCGCCCAGCAGGCTCCATGCGCCCGCGCCCCCCATATGCGCCGGCGCGAGGCCCGGATCAAGGGTGGTCGCCTTGGCATGCGCATCGATCGCACTGCGATACGCATCGCGAGGGTCCGCCCCGTGTGACTCGTCCCATTGGCCCATCTCCACCCGCGTGTCGCCGATGCCCATCCACGCGTTGGCACCGTTCGGGCTCCGGGCGAGCGCTGCCTGGAAATCCTGGATGGCCTTCGCAAGACGCTCGCGCGGGTCCGCCCCGCGCGCCGCCTCCGACTTCGCGAGCTGGCAGAGCGCCATGCCCCGGTCGTGATAGGCGTCGGTCAGGTCCGGGTTCCGCGCGAGCGCCGCGCCCAGCTCCGTGATGGCCTCCTCGAACTTCTTTCGCGCGTCATGGCCCCGAGCCTCGTCCGCCATGCCGTACAGGAGGAGCGCCGCACCCTTCCCCTGGTGGGCCGTGTCGTCGCCGGGGTCCCGCGCCAGAACCTCGTCATAGTCCTCGACCGCGCGCATGAAGTCCGCGCGCGGGTCCGCGCCGCGCTGTCCCTCCGTCTCCGCCAGCCTCCACCGCGCGGCCGCGCGCCCCAGCCACGCCCCCAGGTGGTCTTGATCCAGCCCGTTCGCACGGTCGTATTCCGAGATCGCGGCAAGGAGGGCCGGGCGCGGGTCCTTTCCCGTCCTCGCCGCCTCGTCCGCCTCGCCGCCACAGACGATCCCCCGGGTGAAGGGCACGTTCGGGTCCTCCGGGCGAGACTTCGAGACCTCGTCGAGGTCCTCCTTCGCCGCGGCGAAGTCCTTTTGAAGCAGCCGCGCCCTCGCGCGCGCGAAGCGGAGGCCGGTCTCGAAGACGCCCAGCTCCGAGGACCCGAGGGCGCGGGAGAGGGAGGCCTCCGCGCCGGCGTAGTCGGCCGACTGCATCCGGTGGATCCCGTCGATCGCGGCCTGGAATCCGCCGCTTGCCTCCGGTCCCCAGAGTGTCGCATTCCGAGCGCGCTCGAGCAGGGGCGCCACGGCGGCGTGGAGCCGCGCCAGCTCCCCGGTTTCCGCAGCGGGCTTGTCGATGCCCATCCCCGCGCTCGAGCTGCCGATTGCCTGCAGGCGCTGCCTTTCGACGTACCGCGAGAACAGGATGAGCGCCTCCATGAGCGGGCCATAGGGGACGTCCGCCTCGAGCGCGGAGGCCTTCCGCATCCACGCGATCCCCTCCTCCTCCTTCCCCGCGAGCGCGCGCGCCCAGCCCGAGAGCGCCCACATCACCGCCTGCGACGTGGCGTCCGATGGCGTTTCGCGCTGGAAGCGGTCGACCTCCCTCCAGGCCGCGTCCACGCGCCGGTTCTTCTCGATCGGCTCCATCCGCGGCGAGTGGGCGAGGGCGTCGAGCCCCTGGATCTGCGGATAGAGCCTTCCCCAGCGCTCGAGCACGACGCCGACCCGGCGCGACTTCGCGAGCCTCTCCTCCTGGACGAGATTCGCGCGGCGGAACGCCTCGTCCTTCCTTGCAGAGTCAGCTTGCTGGCTGGCAGAGCCAGCTTGCTGGTCCGAGAGCTGGCCTCCGCGCCTCCAGGCGGTCACGCCGAACCAGGCGGCGAGCCCGAGCGCGAGGACGAGCGCGAGGGAGACCGGGATCGCCACCCTCGCGTGTCGCCTCGCCTGCCGCAGGAGCCGGACCACGCCCGGGACGGGCCGAGCGTCGATCGGGTCCCCCGCGAGGCAACGGCGCAGGTCCGCCGCGAGGGCCGCCATGTCGACGTAGCGGTGCCTCGGGTCTTTCTCGAGCGCCTTGAGGCAGGTCGTCTCGGCATCGCGGGAGACCGCGGGGCGAACGGACCTCGGCGGCGCGGGGTCCCTCTCGCTGATGGCGTTCAGGACCTCGCGCAGGCCGCTCCCGTCGAACGGCGGGCGGCCGGCGAGGAGGTGGTAGAGCACGCTGCCGAGCGAGAACTGATCGCTCGCCGGCCCGACGCGGTCCCGTTCGCCGCTCGCCTGCTCGGGGCTCATGTACATCGGCGTGCCGACGAGCGCCCCGGTCTGCGTGAGGGGCGCCGCGGCGGTCTCCCCAGCAAGCTGGTCATGCCAGTCGCCGACGCGGACCTCCTTCGCGAGGCCGAAGTCGGCGAGGAAGGCCTCCCCGTTCGCGTCGATGAGGATGTTCCCCGGCTTCACGTCCCGATGGATCACGCCCGCCGCGTGCGCGTAGGCGAGGGCCTCCGCCATCGCCTCCACCCAGGCGAGGGCCTGCCGCTCGGGGACGGGCGCCCGCATCACCTTGTCGAGGGAGGCGCCGGCGATGTACTCCGACGTGAAGTACGGCTGCCCCTCGTGCTCGCCGACGTCGTGCACGGCGACGATGTGCGGGTGCCGCAGGCGCGCGGCCAGGCGCGCCTCGCGGAGGAACCGCCTGGCAGGGCCAGCTTGCTGGCTGGCAGGGCCAGCTTGCTGGCTGGCAGGGCCAGCTTGCTGGCTGGCAGGGCCAGCTTGCTGGCTGGCAGGGCCAGCTTGCTGGTCGGCCAGGGCGGGGTCGTCCTCCGTCGACTGGCAGGGCCAGCTTGCTGGCTGGCCGGGCCAGCTTTCTGGAAGGACCTGCTTGAGGGCGACCTCGCGCTGGAGCTGCGTGTCGTACGCCCGCCAGACGACCCCCATGCCCCCGCGGCCGAGCTCCTCGAGGAGGACGTAGCGGCCGAAGGCGCGTCCCGCCGCCGGACCGGGCGTGCCGGGCGTATGGCCCGAGAGCAGGGTCGCGTCGGTCGCGCAGGCGTCCGGCGAGCGGGCGGGGACGCGGGGCGTCTCGGCCATGGAGGAGTGGGGGACCTGCGGGGTCGGGTCGGGCATGGACGCCGTCTCCTCGAACGCCGGGATTCTACCACGCTTCAGGCAGGGATCGGGAAGCCCTCGGGGAGCGGGGCGCCGGCGCGATGCGGGTCCTCCAGGCCATCACGCGCCTCGTGCCGGACCTCGCCGGCGGACGCTCCGCCCGAGGCTCGAGGTCCACGTCGCGACCGTCAGGGGAGCGGCGGGACGTCCCGCAGGATCCGCTCGAGCGGCACCGCCGTGATGCGCTCCGCGAGCGGAAAGGTCGCGTGCCCCGCGTGAATCACGTAGAGGCGGTCCAGGCGCAAGTCCTCGAGCGCCGAACGCATCGACGGGGTCACCTTCGGAGCCGTCGTCCGCTTCACCTCGAAGCCGACGCGTCGGCGGCCTCGCACGAGGAGCAGGTCCAGCTCCGCCCCGCCGTGCGTGCCCCAGAAGTGGCACTCCTCGGGCCGCGCGCCTGTGCGCGAGATCACCTCCTCGAGGGCGAACCCCTCCCAGGAGGCGCCTACCTTCGGGTGCGAGAGGAGGTCGTCCATCGTCCCGAGGCGCTCCCCAAGAGGAGGAACCGCGCGGGCGTTCCCGGCCGGTCGGCCAGCACGCGCAGGAGGGGGAACAACTCGGGGAGGTGTTGGACCTCGTCGAGGACGACAAGCCCTTTCAGGTCCTGCAGGGCGAGCTTCGGATCGGCGAGGCGCGCGCGGTCCTCCGAGTCCTCCAGGTCGAACCGCGTGACCGGGCCCTTCCGCCGCGAGGCGACCTCCGCGGCGAGCGCGGTCTTTCCGACCTGCCGCGCTCCCAGGATGCCGACGACGGGGTGGCGGCAGAGGAGCCCCTCCACCTCGTCGAGGTGCCGGCGGCGACGAATCGGTGCGGACATGAGTGCCTGCCATTCTCGATCTTCAGGGTCGAGATTTCAAGGTGAATCTTGGTCTTCGCTTCCTTGAACTCTCGATCATCAGGATCGAGAGTTCAAGGCAGCCTTCGCGGGAGGGGGGCCTACTTTCCTTCGAGCGCGTACGCGAGCCACGGGTCCTCGCGGCGGATGCGCAAGAGCTGCTCGCGCGCGATGCGGCGGGCCGATTCGGGGAAGTCCTCGGGGAGGGAGGCGCACGCCTTGCAGAGCGGAATCGGGTCGAAGCAAGCGAGGACCGAGGCGATCCAATCGTGGTCCTCCTGCTCGATGGAATCGAAGCCCGTGAGGACGCGTCGCGCGGCCGCCTCGCCGCGCACGGCGAGCGCGCCGGCCGCGAGCATCCGGATCTCCTCGCCCCATGTCGGCGAAAGCGCCACGGCGGCCAGGTAGTCGATCGACGCCTCCGTGTCCCCCGCGCCTGCAAGGAGCAGGGAAACCGCCGTCGGCGGAAAGACCCTTGTCGACGCGAGCGCCTCGTCCGTGTCATGGAGGGAGCGCAAGACGGCAAGGACGCCGTGTGCGCGGGTGGCGCTGGTCCCGCGGAAGAAGGTCTCGAGCCGAGGCTCGGTTCCGAGGGCCTCTTCGAGGAGCTTCGGGGCGGAGCCTACGCCCTCCTGCTTCAGGCACTGCTCGTCGTCGAGGAGCTGGCGCAGGACCTTCCCCGAGTCACCGACCGTGTCGGGCTCTCCGCCCTCGAGCACGTGCGCCAACATCTCCAACGTCTCGTGTTTCCCGCACTTCAGGCAAATCTCGGCGAAGTCGATGCCGGTCCTGGGCGCGCCCATCCCGTCGTAGAGGCGCTCCCTGTACACGGAGAGGACCTCCTCCGGCCTGCCGGCCCTCTCCCACCTCCGCGCCAGCACGCGGAGGGACTTGCGATGCTCCTCCGCGATCTCGTTGCCGCAGCGAGTCTCCTCCTCGAAGGGCTCGTAGCGGCACGGGCGTTCCGTCAGCAAATCGGCGAGCTTCGACGGGTCCCTCTGCTCGTAGTACGCGGCGAGCCGCTCCCGCGCGCGCGTTACGGCCACGTCCGCGTGCTCGGCGGCGGGTAGCCTCGCGGATGCGGGGTCGAAGCCGGCCGCCTCGGTGTAGCGAGACAGCGCAAGCTCGCCGTCGCCGCACGCCGCGGCATCGTCGGCGAGGAGACACGTCGTGTGCGCCGCCAACGCGTCCCCGCGGTATCGCTCGGCGAGACGCTCGAGCGTCCGTCGGTCGCGCGCGTCGAGCGGCAGCCCGCCCGCCTCCGCGGCCCGGTGGCGGACCGCCTCGTAGCGCGCCCAGCCGAGATACGGGTCGTCGGGCGACTCCTTCTCCCAGGCGTCGATGTACCCCTCGACCCACGCCTCGCGGAGGTCCCACTGCCTCCAGACGGACTTCCAAAGGAGGGTGAACCGCGCGAGGCCCACCTCGCGGCTCCCCGGCATGTCCGAGTTCATCTGTTCGAGCCGCCGTGCGGCCTCGACAGGGTCGTCATCCCCGTTCCAGGTTCGGATGAACGCCGTGACGGCCCAGGCGCGTGCGGTCGCCTCGGTCAGCCACGGTCCCGAACAGGCGAGCAGGGCCTCGTCGAAGGCGATCTCGTCCTCGGGCTCATTGCCCGCAGGGCCGGTCTGCTGAAGGCACCATCGGCGGACCCTCGGATCGGTGGTTGCGCCGAGCGCCTCGCCCGGGTAACCGAAGACGCACGCCGCATGGCCGAGATGCAGGGAGCCACGGAAGCAAGCGATGTACGCGGGCCAGGCGCGCTCCCTTCGGGCGCGGTTCCCCCCGCACCACGCGGCGAGGACGGGACAGACGCGCGCGGCGCACAGGTCGTGGTCGGCGTGGGGCGCCGGCCAGTCCTTCTCGAGGAGGGAGAGAACGGCCTCCGCGTCCTTTGCGTCGCAGGCGCGTTTCACGCGGTCGCAGAGCAGCGCTCGATCCGGAGCCCCCTTCGCGTCGTCCTCGCGGCACTCCTCCTCTGCCAGTTCCATTCCGACCGTGTCGTACTCCATGCCAACGAAGTACAGGCAGGTCGGCCGCGTCGAAAAAAAGGGGTAGTGGTCGACATAGAACCGCCAGTACGGTGCCTTGTCTTTGGCCCCCGCCCCACGCTTCTCGAGCTCGAAGAGGACTTCGTGCAGCGCAAAGGAGACCTGCTCGGATCGGGCGTCCGACGCCTTGAAGCGAACCCCCGCGGGATAGGCCTTGTCGCACTGTGCGAACGCGGCAATCGCGTCGTCGAAGCGCCGCTCGCGGAGGGCCCTCTTCCCCGCCTCCAGGGCCTCGCGCTCCGACAGGAGCGGCGCCTCGGCCCCGAGCGGGCCCGCGATGGACGCAAGCAGGAGGATGGCGACCGCGCTTCGCATGCTGCGCCTCCCGGGACGGCCAGTCACTTCCTCCGCAGCCGCTCCAGGAACGCGGCGTGCTCCGGACTCTCGAGGCCGCGACGGAGCGTCTCGAGGACGCTTCCCATCTGCCCCGCGAGCAGCGCCGCCGCATCGAGCCAGAGCCCAGGGAACGCCTCGCTGCGGAAGACCCCGTCCGCGCCCGCCGACAGGCGGTCGTACCGCCCCCCGCGGAGGACGAACCAGTCCACCTCCGCGTCGAGGACTCGCCACGCAACGTACTCCAGGACCCCGTGGCGGCGGTACGTCTGCAACTTCGGTCCGAGGTCGTAGCTCACGGTCGAGGCGGTGACCTCCGCGATCAGCTCCGGTGGCCCGACGATGTAGTCGCCCTCGTCGACGCGGGACCGACCGCCCAGCTTCTCCTCGAGGCGCAGGAGCGCATCAGGTTGCGGCTCGTTGTCGTTGTCCAGGCGGAGCGTGGCGTTGTCGGCGGCCGCCGTGCCGGGCGTCGCCGCAGCGTAGGTCACGAGCCACGTCGTGAGGTGAGCATGCGGCTGGCCGTGCACACTGAATCGCGCGGGGGATGGCATGTACACCACTCCTTCGATCAGCTCCGCCTTCTTCAGATTCGGCATCGCGTCATAGCGACGCTCGAACTCCTCCCGCGTGAGCCGGTCGCCGGCCTCGAGTCGGGGCGTCGTCTGTCGCACGTCGGTGTGAATCGCCATACAACGGTAGCCTATCACCCAGTTGAAGGACGGACAAGCCCGGGGAGGGCTGGAACCGCGCCGCGCGATGTGGTATCCATTCCCCGCGCGATGCGAGTCCTCCACGTCATCACCCGGCTCGTCCGCGGCGGCGCGCCGCGCGTCGTCCTCGGCCTCTCCACTGGTCTCGCTGCCCGAGGCCACGAGGTCCACATCGCCACGGGCACAGAGACGGGGAGCGAAGGATCTCTCCTCGAGGAGGCCGAGGCGACCGGCCTCCCCATCCACCGCGTCCCCGAGCTCGTCCGCGACCCGCGGCCGCTCGCAGACCTCGAGGCCCTCTGGCGTCTCCGCGCGATCGTCCGCGCAGGCCGCTTCGATGTCGTCCACACGCACACCTCCAAGGCCGGCGCCCTCGGTCGCCTCGCCGCCCTCGGCCGCGCCGCCATCGTCCACTCCCCCCACGGCCACATCTTCGACCCGACCGCGCGGATCCCCGGCGTGAGCGGCCACCCGCTCCGCATCGCCGTCTTCTACGCCGTCGAGCGCCTTGCCGCGCTCGTCACCGACCGCATCGTCACCCTCACGGAGCTCGAGCGCGCCGAGTTCGTCTCGCTCGGAATCGCCCGCCCCGCGCGGTGCGAGGCGATCCACGACGCCGTCGACCCCGACCGCGTCCGCGCCCTCGCAGAGGCCCACGCGACCACCCGCGCCGCCTTCGGCATGGCCGAAGGGGCCCCGCTCGTCGTCTCCGTCGGCCGCCTCGCGAGCGAGAAGGGGCACTCCCACCTCCTCGACGCCCTCGCCGGCCTCGACGGCGTCCAGCTCCTCCTCGTCGGCGACGGCCCCGAGCGCGCCGCACTCGAGACGCACGCCCGCGCCCTCGGCCTCGACCGCCGCGTCCGCTTCCTCGGCGTCCGCGAGGATGCCATGGCGATCCTCGCCCTCGCCGATGCATGCGCCCTTCCCTCGCTCTACGAGGGGTTCGGGATGGTGGTCCTGGAGGCGATGTCGCTCGGCGTCCCCGTCGTCGCCTCGCGCGCCGGAGGCCTCCCCGAGGTGATCCGCGACGGGGAGACGGGCCTCCTCGTCCCCCCCGCCGACGCCCCCGCGCTCGCCGCGGCGCTGCGCTCCGTCGTCCTCGACCGCGCCCTCGCAAGGCGCATCTCCGAAAAGGCGCGCGAGGCGGTCCGGCAGCAGTTCGATCTTTCGCGGATGATCGATCGGGTGGAGTCGCTGTATCATTGCGTGCTGGCGGAGCGGAGACGCTGACCGTGCTGTACGACCTCCACATGCACTCGCACCACTCCTTCGACAGCACGCTCGAGGTGTCGGAGATGCTCGCACGCGCGCGGCGGGTCGGCCTCGACGGCGTCGCCGTCACCGACCACGACTCCGCCGAGGGCGCCCGAGAGGCCCTCTCCCTTGCCCCCAAGGACCTCGTCGTGATCCCCGGCGTCGAGTTCTCGACAGACGCCGGCCACATCCTCGCCTACTTCGTCACCGAGGTCCCCGCCGAGCCGCTCAAGGACCCCCTCGCGCTCGTCGAGTGGGTCCACGCGCGCGGCGGGATCGCTGTCCTCGCCCACCCGTTCGCGCACGGCCAGCTCTCGATCGACAAGAAGGTCGTGGAGGCGCTCGACGGCATCGAAGGGTACAATGCGCGGTACCCCGGCTCCCACGTCGCGGGGATGGTGTACGGCGAGCGCGAGATCCGCGCCTTCGCGGAGGCGAACGGCAAGTTCCTCACCGCGGGGAGCGACGCGCACGCCTACGGCGACATCGGGAAGGGGAGGCTGGTCGTCCCCGCGACCTCGTCGGAGGAGGCGCGAGAGGCGATCTCGCGCGGCAACACGGTGATCGATCGGCCGCGAAAGGGGCCGATCGCGGTACTGATGGAGAAGCTCAGGGAATGGCTCGGATAACGTTCGTCCTCGGAGGGGCCCTGCTCCTCGGTCTCGTCTCCTGCACGGACGACTCGCTGCCGCCCGTGGAGACGATGGACGCCCCGAACGGCGTCCGGCACACGATGGTCTCCGACGTGAAGGAGATGTGCCTCGTCCCCGAGGGGGAATTTCCGATGGGAGACGCCTCGGGAGAGGCGGACGCGCGGCCGCCTCGCGCCGTCCGGCTCGCGTCGTTCTACATCGACAAGACCGAGGTCACGAACGGCGCCTATGCGAAGTTCCTCGAGCACGTGAAGGCGGGCGGCCACTCCGCGTGTCACCCGGGCGAGCCGAAGGGGAAGGACCACACGCCCGCGGGATGGACGGGGAAGGAGGCGGCCGACCTGCCCGTGGTCGGCGTCGACTGGTGGGATGCGTACGCCTATGCGGCGTGGAAGGGGCAGCGGCTCCCGACGGAGGCGGAGTGGGAGCGCGCGGCGCGCGGCACGGAGGCGCGCAAATACCCGTGGGGGGACGAGTGGAACACGGAGGCGGCCTCGAGCGCGGAGGCCTTCTCGCCCGGCCTCGTCGAGGCGATCCGGTTCGAGGAGGGGCGGAGCCAGGCGGGGGCGTACAACCTCGCGGGGAACGCGCGGGAGTGGTGCGCGGACGGGTACCTGCCGGACGCCTATGCGAAGCTGCCGATGGAGTCCCCTCGCGGCCCCGAGGACGCGCCGATGCGCGCGATTCGGGGCGGCGGGTGGCACGACGAGGGCCCGGCGCTCGTGGCGTTCCGCCGCGACAAGGCGGCCCCGGCCACGCGGAAGGACGACCTCGGTTTCCGCTGCGCGCTCGACGCGGCGAAGGCGGACCACTAGGAAAGTCTCAATTCTCAATACGCAATGTGCATGTAAGTTCAAAGTAAGGAAGTCCTCAAGGGTCCTGTCGACCTTCGAAACCCGCGAATTGCGCACCTCCCATGCCGCTCTACATCGTCGCGACGCCGATCGGGAACCTGGAGGACATCACGCTCCGCGCGATCCGCGTGCTGCGGGAGAGCGACCTCATCGCGGCGGAGGACACGCGCTCGGCGGGCGTGCTCCTCTCGCGCCACGGCGTGAAGCGGCCTCTCCTCTCCTGCCACGAGCACAACGAGGAGGCGCGGGCCGAGGAGGTGCTGCGCGCGCTCGCCGAGGGGAAGTCGGTGGCCTACATCTCGGAGGCCGGGACGCCGGGGGTGAGCGACCCCGGGGCGAGGCTCGCGGCGCGGGCCGCGGAGGCGGGCTACGCGGTGGTCCCCGTGCCGGGCCCGTGCGCGGCGGTCGCGGCGCTGTCGGCCAGCGGCCTCGCGGCGGACGCCTTCGTCTTCTGCGGGTTCCTGCCGCCGAAGGCGGCGGCGCGGGCGAAGGCGATCGCGGCGCTCGCGAACGAGCCCCGGACGCTGGTGTTCTACGAGGCGCCCCACCGCGTCCAGGAGGCGCTCGCCGACCTCGCCTCCGGACTCGGCGCCCGCCGGGCCGCGGTCTTCCGCGAGCTGACGAAGCTGCACGAGGAGGCGGTGCGAGGGAACCTCGCGCAGGTGGCGGCGGCCCTTGCGTCGAAGGAGCCCCGGGGGGAATATGTGATCGTGGTCGAGGGGGCCTCCGCCCCCGTTCGCCCCGAGGTCCCCGAGGCGGAGCTTCGCTCGCGGGTCGAGCGCCTCGTCGCGGACGGGCTCACGCGGCGGGACGCGGTCGACCGCGTTGCGAAGGAAGCAGGTCTTGCGCGTCGCACGGTCTACGCCGCGGCTCGCCCCGCCCCTGAAGATTGAGAATTGACACTTAGTTGCACATTGCGCATTGAGTCTTGAACATTCCCGAAAGTTCCTCTCCCTCTTTCGCCGAAACTAGGCCGGGAACCTCCGGAGTCTGGATCGTGTCTCGAATCCTCAACGGCCTGATCCTGGTCGACAAGTCGCGCGGGCCGACGTCGCACGACGTGGTGAACATCGTGCGCCGCCAGCTCCAGTTCCGCCGCGTCGGCCACCTGGGCACGCTCGACCCGCCGGCGACGGGGCTGCTCGTGCTCTGCCTCGGCCAGGCCACCCGCCTCGTCGAGTTCATGGGCCACTTCGACAAGGAATACGAGGCCGTCGTCCGCCTCGGCGTCGTGACCGACACGCAGGACACTACGGGGAAGACGCTCCGCGAGGCGACGCCGACCGCGCCGACGAGGGCGCAGCTCGAGGAGATCCGCAAGCGCTTCACGGGGGAGATCGAGCAGCTCCCGCCGATGTACTCCGCGGTGAAGGTCGGCGGCCGGCGCCTCTACGAGATCGCCCGCGAGGGGCGGACGGTCGAGCGCCAGATGCGGAAGGTGACCGTCCACTCCATCGAAATCGTCGGCGTGACGATGCCGAGGATGAAGCTGCGGGTCCGGTGCTCGAAGGGGACCTACATCCGCGCCCTCTGCGCCGACATCGGCGACCTGCTCGGGTGCGGAGGGGCCCTCGAGGCGCTCCGGCGCATGAGCGTCGGCCCGTTCCGCGTCGAGGACGCCTCGGCGGTCGAGCACGTGACGCTCGAGCGGATCGCCTCGCTCCTCCGGCCGATGGACGCGGGGCTCGCGAATCTCCCCGTTGCGCTGGTGCGCGCGAGGTCGGTAGGCCGCGTCTTCACGGGCGCGCCGCTCCTCGCGGCCGACCTCGACGGGCGCGAGGGCCTCTCGCCGACGGGCTTCGTCCGCGTGATGGGCCCTGGCGGGCAGCTCCTCGCGATCGGCGAGATGGCGAAGGAGACGAACGGCGCCTTGAACGGCCACACGCCGATCATCCACATGCGCAAGGTGCTCGCCGCGCTCTCGGCGCCCGTGGCGAAGGCCCCCGTGAAGTAGGTCTCCTACTTCTTCTCGCGCGGGTCGTCTTTCTTGTCGCAGTAGTTCATCTCGGACGGCCCGTTCGAGTACCGCACGAGGACGCAGTCGGTCTCCGCCCGGAACCAGTGCGGCGCGCCGGCGGGGATGACGAAGAAGGCGCCCGGCTCGACGAGGGACGCCGCCTTGCCAATCATCTCCCCCTGGCCCAGCCACGCCTTTCCCGAGACGAGGGTTCCGGTCTCGTCGCCGGGGTGCGTGTGCGGCGCGACGACGGTCCCCGCGGGGATCTTGACGAGCGCGATCGTCGGCCCGGTCTTCGGGTCGCCGCTCATGAGGGTGCCGACAACCCCCTCGGGCATCCCGGGGACGGGCTTCCACTGGACGTCCTTTTCGGCCGTGACGACGACGTCGCCTGCGAACGTGCGGGCGGCGAGGGCGAGGACGACCAGGGTGGCGGTCAGGGTGCGCATCGTGTTCCTCCAGAATAGAAGCGGACCAGAATAGTCGTAGTTGGCGGTGTTGCAAGGGATTCATGGCAGGCGGCGCGAGAGCGCCTCGTAGAGGAGCACTCCCGTCGCGACCGCGACATTGAGCGAGTCGACGTCGCCGACCATCGGGATCCGGACGCGCTCGTCGCAGAGGGCCTCCTGTGCGCGAGAGAGCCCCTGCCGCTCGCCGCCGATCACGAGCATCACGCCGCGGGGCCAGTCGAGGTCGCGGTAGTCGCGCCGCGCGTGCGGCGAGGCGCCGACGGCGACGAGGCCGCTCGCGTGGAGCCAGCCTCGCAGGCGGTCGTGCGAGGTGCGGACGAGACGGAGGCCGAAGAGGGCCCCCATCGCGCCGCGGAGGCAGCCGGGGTCGTAGGGATCGGCGTAGGGGCCGAGGAAGAAGACGCCCGCAGCGCCGGTCGCCTCGCAGGTGCGGAGGATGGAGCCGAGGTTGCCGGGGGAGCGGACGCGCTCGACGGCGACCCAGGTCGCGCAGCGCTGCGAGACGGGGTCGGGGAGGGGGTCCCAGCGCTGGCGGAGGAGGAGGAGGACTCCCTGCGGCTCGGCGGCGCGCGAGAGGATCTTGAACTCCCTTGCGGAGACGGAGCGGACGGGGGTGCCAGCGGCCTTCAGGCGACGGAGGACCATCTGCGCGAGGGGATTTCGCAACAGGTCGTTGCACGCGATGATTCCGACGACGGGGGCGCGGGCATCGGCGGCGCGGACGAGGAAGCGGACGCCTTCGGCGAGGAAGAGTCCTTCGCGGTCACGGGCGTCGCGGGAGCGGAGGGAGGCGAGGAATGCCGGGTCGAGCGGGTCGCGGGGGATGTCGGTCATCGGGGTGGGCGGCGCGCCGCCTGCGCGAGGACCTCCTTTCGGAAACGGAATACGACTGAGACAGACTACCGCGTCGCGTCGCCGCCGTCCAGCGGCGGAAGAGGTCCGGGTGCATAAGTGCTCTTGCGACACTCTGCCGCCCGCTTCGCGGGCTACCTCTCCAATCGGTGCATGGCCCTTCCGCGGGCTTGCGCCCGCGGCTATTTGCTGCCGCCCGCTCCGCGGGCTGGAGGCAAGCCAACTTCGCGGGCTGGAGGGAAGCCCGCGAAGCGGGCGGCAGACAATGGCCTGCGGCGTCAGCCGCAGGTCTCGGACGCACGATCCCGGCATTGAGCCCGCGTAGCGGGCGACAGAGCGTTGAAAAACCAGTCCTGCACCGGAAGTAGGCCCCGCGGTCGGAAAAGATGTCGCGCGGGAGGTCAGACCGCCAGGCTCACGCGGATGGCCCGGTTCACTTCCTGGACCTGGGCCGCGTCCAGGCTCCCAAGCCGCCGCTCCAGGCGTCCCCGCGCGACCGTGAAAACCTGCGAGAGGTTCACAGAGGACGAGACCTTCAGACCGCCCGCGCCCGCGGGGAGGGGGACGAGGATCGGCAACGCCTTCGCGCGCGTGGTCACCGCGGCGACGATCGTGGTCGCGGCGAATCGGTTACCCACGTCGTTCTGGAGCACGACCGCGGGCCTCCGGCCCTGGATCTCACTTCCGCTTCCGCCGAACTCGACGAGCCACACTTCGCCGCGGTGAATTTCCCCCGGCACGTTCGCCATCGAGCGCCTCCACGACCAGCGGCAGCCAGGACTCCGCCTCCGCCCGATCCGCCTCCCGGTTCGCGACGTATCCGTCCGCGAGCTGCCTGTAGACGTCCATCTGCTGCCAGGCCCGGAGCGCCTGCTCGATCATCGCGCTGCGGGTCAGGCCCCGCTTCCGGCCCTCGGCCTCCACATGGCGCAGGACGTCCCGATGGAGGGAGATGGTCACCTTCAGGTCGGTCGCCATGGGGAGTTCTCCTACCGATGGTCATACCAATAGTACTTCCGAGGTGGGAGGAGCGCAAGCCCGCTATCGCAAGCCCGCACCACCGAGAGGCGGGAGGTGCCCCTCGAGGTCGGCGAGGGCGGCGACGCGGAGGCAGTCCTTGTCGTCGTGATTCCCTGCGGGGTCGATGAGCACGGGGTACATCCCCGCCGAGCGGGCGCCGACGACGTCGACGTGGTAGATGTCGCCGATGTAGAGGCAGCGCGCGGGGTCAGCGGCGAGCGCCGAGGCGCCCAGGAGGAAGATGAGCGGGTCGGGCTTCTCTACGCCGACGAGGTGGGAGTCGATCACGGCGGAAAAGTGCAGGAGCAGGCCGTTACGTTCGAGGATCGACTGCACGCGGCCGTCGGCGTTCGAGATCACGCCGAGGCGGTAGCCTCGCTCCTCGAGCGTCGAGAGGAGCTCCTCGGTCCCCGGCGCGACGCGCTGCCAGAGGTTGAGGGCCTGGTGCGCGGCCTCGATCTCGGCGAAGGCGGCCTCGACCTGGGTCTCGTCGGCGCACCCGACGCGGGCGAGCATGTCGCGGAAGTAGACCTTCCAGCGCGTGCGGTCGAGCGTCGCGAGGACGTGCTCGGGGCGGTCGACGACGAGGCGCGCAGGGACCTCCGCCTGCTCCAGGGCCTCGGCGGAGGCGCGGATCCCTGCGCGGGCGACGGCCTCGGCGAGGCGGTCGAAGTCGATCCCGACGAGGGTGTTCCCCGCGTCGAAGAAGACGGTGTCGATGCCCGGCCGGACCTCCAAGCGCCTTCTCCCGTGCCTACCGTGCGAAGAGCTGCTCGCGGGGATATCGCGCCTTCCACTCGTCGGGGGCGATCCGCGCCCAGCGCGTGTAGACGTCAGGCGAGCCGCCCAGCAGCCCCGCGACCGAGAGCCGATCGCCGCGAAGGCACCCCTCCGCGAGCGTGGCGAGCCGCGCGCGGAACCGCTTGTGCGGCGCCGCGAGGTCCCGGCGGCGCATCCCCGGCATCAGCAACCGCGCAAGCGCCGCGTATTCGTCCGCCTCCAGGAGCTCGGGCGTCGACGAGAGCGCCTCCGAGAATCGCGCGAGGAAGTCCGCCTCCCAGCGCGACGGCACCCAGTCCTCAAACGCCCCTCGCGTCGCGAAGCGGTCGCCGAGCGACAGCGAGAACCCCGGCCCGCGGAAGGCGAGCGAGATCCCCTCGCGCAACCGCGCCTCCAGCTCCGGGTCGCTCGCGATCGCCCCGATCGCCACGCGCCCCGTCGCGTGCGGCCCGTCCCCATTCCGCGCCGGCAGGTCGCAGAAGTCGAGCGCCTCCCCGCGCCTCGCAGGGTCCCACAGCCGCACCCCGTGCAGGAAGTCGATGAAGAGCGTCACCTCCGAGGAGAAGCGGTGGATCACCGGCACCGCCTCCGTGCGGAAGCCGATCCAGTCGCAGATCCCCTCCTGTGCCCAGTCGGGCAGCCTGTCGAACCGCCCGTGCTTGAACGCGCGGTGCACCATCTCGTGCGCGAGGCGGTAGCGGAACACCTCGACGTCGTCCTCCTCGACCTGGAAGTCGTCCGCCGTGAGCGCCTCGCCCGCGTTGGGGACCCGCATCGACGTCACGGGGTGGTAGAGCGCCACCTCGCCGAACGAGCAGGTGAACCCGTCGCCGCGCGGGACGCCGTGCGCGAGGGCGTAGGTCCGAAAGTCCTCCTCGCGCTGGAAGACCTCCAGGCGGATCCGCTCGTCCGCCATCTCGGCGGCCACGTCGGGAAGTTCCACGAGGACCGCAGAGCGGACCTCCTCGGCCACGCGGGCGAGGTCCACGGGAGTCGGGCGGAGGCAGTCGGTGCGGAGGTCGAAGTGCGGCGCCTCGACGCGCTGGACCGTCGGACCAAACGGAGGCCTCGGATGGAAGGCGCTGCACGAGGCGAGGAGGATCGCGAGGAGCGGCGGGAGGCGTCTCATGCGCGGAGAGGATAGCGGGTCGAGCGGCCCGGCGCCAGACGGAATCCAGCGGCGCACGTATGTGACCGCTTTCCGGTCGTGATCCCTCGAGCTTCGCAAGGGAGTCCCCCGTTTCCCACCGTTCTGTAAAGGGAAAGTTACGGGCACCTCGGTTGCCGCCGGGTCCGCGTACAACACATGATTTCGCAACGGGTTGCGCACTCACTTGGGATGCGTAAGCGTTCGCTTACTGGGGCAGAATTCCGCATGCGCCACACCGGGCGCAAGCGCATACATATCATGGTGTTCCGCTGTGGGCCCCCGGCAGAATTCTGGCATCAACGGTGCTACAGAGCAGGCGCGGCCCGCAACCCAGGGCGATTCAGGCATCGAACCTCAACCTACAACCACAACTGACTTTCAACCATCAACCTCAACTTCAACGCAGGGGCGAGGGACTTGAGGTTGAAGTTGAAGAATGAAGGTCAGTTGTGGTTGAAGGTTGAGAGTTGAAGTTCCTG
>Ga0209514_10002589_pt1 | contig 27674 bp, 26 predicted proteins | sample Subgrocontami58m_FD_187452 | JGI IMG/M metagenome (GOLD analysis project Ga0209514, IMG submission 187452) | Subsurface groundwater microbial communities from S. Glens Falls, New York, USA - GMW37 contaminated, 5.8 m (SPAdes) (version 3) | ecosystem: Environmental > Aquatic > Deep subsurface >...
TCGTCGACCGCGACGACGCGGAGTCCTAGGGTGCTGGCCATCAGCGGTGACCGCAGCCGCCGTGCGCGGCTCGCGGGTGTCGAGGGCTACGTCCCCGAGCGCATAATGACGAACGCCGAACTCGAGACCCTGGTGGATACGAGCGATGAGTGGATCGTCTCGCGCACCGGGATCCGCGAGCGCCGCATCGCCGCCCCCGACCAGGCATCGTCGGATCTCGGTCTGGAGGCCGCCCGCGCAGTGTTGGCGAGCACCAACACGGATGCTGCCGACATCGACCTGGTGTTGGTGTCCACCACCACGCCGGATCACCTCTTCCCCCCCACGGCCACCCTTCTGGCATACCGGCTGGGCGCCACGAATGCCGCCGCCTGTGATCTGAACGCCGTGTGCAGTGGCTTCGTCTATGGGTTGGCTCACGCGACGGCGATGGTGGAGGCGGGTTTCGCGCAGCGCGCGCTCGTCATCGGGGCCGAGACGCTCACCCGGTACGTCGACTGGACCGATCGGACGACCTGTGTGCTGTTCGCCGATGGCGCCGGTGCCGCCCTGCTGGTGGCCGAGGACATCGGGACCGGGCCGGGGATTCTGGGTTTCGATCTGGGATCCGACGGTTCCGGATCCGAGATCCTGCGTATCCCGGGCGGTGGGTCGCGCCTACCCGCGCGCAGCTCCGATCTCCGTCCGGGCGATCTCTTCATTCACATGAGTGGTCGCGAGGTGTTCCGCTTCGCGACCCGCGTGCTCGTGGAGTCGAGCACCCGCCTGCTCGATCGGGTGGGCGTGGACATCGCCGACATCGACCTGTTCGTGGCACACCAGGCGAATATCCGGATTATCGAGTACGCCGTTGAGAAACTGGGTGTGCCACGCGAGAAGGTGGTGATCAACCTGGACAGGTACGGCAACACGTCGTCTGCATCCATACCCCTCGCCATGGCGGAGGCGCGCGATACCGGCATGCTGTCGCCCGGTGATCTCGTGCTGATGGTGGGGTTCGGCGCCGGCCTCACCTGGGGCAGTGCCCTCGTGCGCTGGGAGCCCCTGTCGTGATCGCCCTGCTCTTCCCGGGCCAGGGCGCCCAGCAGGTGGGAATGGGGCGCGACCTCGCCGATGCCTTTCCCGTGGCCGCCCAGACGTTTGCCGAAGCCGACGACGCCCTGGGCTACGGGCTCACCCGCATCTGCTTTGAGGGCCCGGACGAGGACCTGGTGCGCACCGATGTGTGCCAGCCCGCCATCCTCACCATGAGCATCGCCTGCCTGCGGGTGGCCCGCGACCATGGGCTCAACGCCCAGATGGCCCTGGGCCACTCCCTCGGCGAGTTCTCGGCCCTCGTGGCGTGTGGGTCGATCGGCTTCGCCGATGCACTGCGGCTGGTGGGCGAGCGTGGCGCGGCCATGCAGCAGGCGGGCGAGGCCCGGCCCGGCACCATGGCCGCTCTACTGGGGCTCTCCGACGAGGATGCCGAGGCGCTGTGCGCGGAGGCCGGTGAGGTGTGGCCCGCCAACTACAACTGCCCCGGTCAGGTCGTTGCGTCGGGTAGCGTCGAGGGCATCGGACGGCTCCTCGCCATCACAACCGAGCGCGGCATCAGGGCCACGCAGCTGAAGGTGGGCGGGGCATTCCACAGCCCGCTCATGGCGCCGGCCTCTGCCCGCCTCGCTCCCGCCCTCGAGGCATGGGACCCCGCGCCCCCTCACCCCGCCTTCTTGTCCACGACCACCGCCCGCGTGGAGGATGCTGACCACATGCGCCCCGTGTTGCTGGATCAACTCACGTCACCCGTGCGCTTCGGCCAGGCCGTGGACGAGGCCCTGCGCCTGGGCGCGACCCGCTTCGTGGAGCTGGGCCCCGGTCGGGTGCTGTCCGGTCTGGTCAAGCGCATCCGTCGTGATGTCGCGCTGCATCAGGTGTCCGGGCCGGCCGATCTCGAGGACCTGATGAGGGCGCCCGCATGAGCGTCGCCCTGGTCACAGGTGCCAGTCGTGGCATCGGCGCCGCATGCGCCCTGGCGCTGGCCGAGGTCGGGTTCGACGTGGGCGTGGGCTACGTGGCCGACGAGGCGGGTGCGCGTGCCACGGCAGACGCCGTGCAGGCGCTGGGTCGCCGTGCCCATGTGGTGCAGGGCGACATCTCCGACAGCGCCGCCGCCGAGGCCCTCGTGGTGGGCACGGAGGATGCCCTGGGCCCGCTGGATGCACTCGTGCTGAACGCCGGAATCACCCGCGACGGTCTCGCCATGCGAATGAGCGACGACGACTGGCGAGCCGTCATCGACACCAACCTCTCCGGCGCCTTCTACACCGCGCGCGCCGCGCTGCGCGGAATGATGAAGAGGCGTGCGGGCAGCATCGTCACGATTTCGAGCATCGTCGGGCTCATGGGCAACGCGGGCCAGGTCAACTACGCCGCGGCGAAGGCCGGGCTCATCGGGATGACCAAGGCGCTTGCCAAGGAGGCCGGTGGCCGCGGTGTACGCGCGAACGCCGTCGCTCCGGGGTACATCGCCACGGACATGACGTCGGGGCTCGCCGACGAGACCCGCGACACCCTGGTGTCGCACACGCCGCTCAAGCGCCTGGGCACGGCCGAGGACGTCGCCGGCGTTGTGGCATTTCTCTGCACGGACGCGGCCGCGTTCGTCACCGGGACGGTCGTCCCGGTCGACGGCGGCCTGGCGATGTAGGCAAGGGGAGTCAACGTGAGCAGGCTCATCGACGGCAGCGGGTTGCGGCGCGTGGTCATCACCGGCATCGGACTGGTGTCGCCTCTTGGCATCGGACGTGAAGTCGCGTGGGAGGCGGCGAAGGCCGGTCGTTCCACCGCGGCACCCATCAGCCTGTTCGACTCCTCGCCATGCGGAACGCACTTCGCCTGCGAGGTCCCCGATTTCGTGCCCACGGACTTCATGGAGAGGCGCGCGGCCCGACGCATGGACCGTTTCGCGCAGCTGGCCGTGTCGGCGGGGCGCTTGGCGCTCGACGATGCCGGGGTGGATCCCTCCGCGAACCCCGATCGCATCGGCGCCATCATCGGCAGCGGCATCGGCGGCGTCGTCACGTTCCACGAGCAGATCGTGGTGCTGGAGGAGCGCGGTCCCGATCGGGTCTCGCCCCTTTTCATCCCCATGATGATCGCGAACATGGCGGCCGCCCAGGTATCGATGGAACTCGGGCTGCGCGGCCCGCTGTCGTGCGCCACCACGGCGTGCGCATCGGCCAATCACGCGATCGGCGATGCCTTCGACCAGATCCGCCTGGGCCGGGCGGATCTCATGCTGGCCGGCGGCGCGGAGGCCGCGGTGAGCCTGGTCGGCATCTCCGGCTTCAACGCCATGAAGGCGCTGTCCACGCGCAACGATGACCCCGGTACCGCGAGTCGGCCCTTCGACACGGGTCGCGACGGGTTCGTCATGGGCGAGGCCGGCGCCGTTCTGGTGCTCGAGGAGAAGGGCCACGCCGAGGCGCGTGGTGCCGACATCGTGTGCGAGCTCGCGGGTTATGGGTTGTCCGGCGATGCCCATCACATCACCGAGCCCGATCCCTCGGGCACGGGTCCCGCCCTGGCCATGACCATGGCGCTCGCAGACGCGGACCTCGTGCCCGGCGATATCGATTACGTGAACGCGCACGGCACCTCCACTCCGGTGGGGGACCCATCGGAGATCCGCGTCATCCGACTCGCCCTGGGCGACGACGTGGCGGCCCGCACCATGGTGAGCAGCACGAAGTCCATGCATGGCCACTGCCTGGGTGCCGCCGGCGGCCTTGAAGCCGCTCTCACGGCGCTGGCGATCCGCCACGGGGTGGTGCCGCCCACGATCAATCTGCGGGACCTCGATCCGGAGTGCGCGGGCGTCGACCACGTGGCGGGCGTGGCCCGTCACGCCCCGGTGCGCGCGGCCCTGTCGAACGTGTTCGGATTCGGCGGGCACAACGCGGCGCTCGCCCTGATCCGTGCGGGAGAGCGATGAGGGCCGCTCCGGGGGCACGTGCCCGGCGTCACCCCTTGAGCCGCCGCAGGGCGATCGTGTTGCCATTCCGCGACGCCTGGTTCCGGGTGAGCAATCGTGTCTATGGCCCGGGTACGCGCACCCGTCCCTGGACGTGGATCGCGGATGAGCGCATCGCGGTGGGCAGCATTCCCACTCCGGCGAGCCTGCTGCTGCTGGCGCGGGAGGGTGTCACCCACGTGGTCAACTGCCGCGCCCGCGCCCAGACGGCCTTCAACCAGGACCTGGCCGCGGAGTGCTCGCTCTTCGGCGACGCGAACGTGGCCTCGGCACCCATGTGGGACCACGGTCGCCACCAGCCGCCGGAGAGGTGGGCGGATGCCGCTTCGCGGGCGGCGGCATGGCTTGATGCCGACCCACATGCCCGGGTCCTGATCCACTGTCAGCGCGGCCGACGACGCTCCATGCTGGTGGCATATGCGGTTCTGCGGTTGCGTGGACGTCCGCCCGAGGTCGCGGCGCGTGACCTTCTGCAGTTCCGTCACGAGGGCCGCATCGTGCCCACCTACCGGCGCTCGGTGGAGGAATGGATCGCATCGCGAACCGGCGCGCCCCCCGCGGGGCCTGTGGCATGATCGGCCGCGGATGAGTCGCGTTGGCCGCAACATCACGGTCTCGATCGATCGGCTGCGCCAGTTGGCACACCGGGCGGATCGCCCCCGGCGTCTCGCTGCCGACGAGCGCTCGTGCCCGCGGTGCGACAGCCACTACTCGGGCGACGAGATGCAGCGCAACCTGCGTGTGTGCCCGGCGTGCGGCCACCACTTCCCGGTCACCGCGCACGAGCGCCTTGAGCAGTTGGGCGAGCCCGGCGGCTATGTGGAGCTGTGGCCCGAGTTGCGCGCCGCGGACCCCCTGGAGTTCACCGACCTCAAGCCCTATGCGGTCCGCATCCGTGAGGCCGAGGCCCAGACCGGGCTGGGCGAGGCCATCGTGTGCGCCGAGCTCGAGGTGCGCCACATTCCCGTGGTGGCCGCGATCATGGACTTCACGTTCATGGGCGGCAGCATGGGCGCAGTGGTGGGCGAGAAGTTCGCGCGGGCATGCGATCACGCGGCCCAGCGGGGCCTGCCGCTCGTGGTGCTGGCTGCGTCCGGCGGCGCTCGCATGCAGGAGGGCGTGCTCGCCCTCATGCAGATGGCGAAGACGGTCATCGCGCTCGACACCCTGGCGGATGCCGGCATGCCCGTCATCGTGGTGCTGGCGCACCCGACCACCGGCGGCGTATGGGCCTCGTTCGCCTCACTCGGCGATGTCACCTATGCCGAGCCGGGCGCGCTCATCGCCTTCAGCGGCCCCCGCGTGATCGAGCAGACCACTCGCGAGACCCTCCCCGCCGACTTCGGGCGCGCCGAGCGCCAGTTGGCGAACGGGCAGGTCGACGCCGTGGTTGACCGACGCGAGCTGGCCGAGCGCATCGGTCGCGTGCTGCACATCCTGGATCGGCCCGAGACCGCTCCGCAGTCGTCACAGCCCAAGCAGTGGGCACAGGAGGGGGCGGAGCGCGTGGGACGTGTGGCGCAGTCCCTGCCGGGGCTTCCTCGCCGGGTGATGGAGCGCATGCGGCCCGGTCCCGGACCTGGCCCGGGGAACGGCACCGAATGACCAGCCGCGAACACGGCGGGCGCTTCGTGCGCCGGGTCACGGACCGGCTCGTGCGTGCCCCTGAGCAGCAGGACGATCTCTGGGAGAGCGTGCAGCTGGCACGGCATGCCGAGCGTCCCTACACGCTCGACTACATCGCGCGGCTGTGCACCGACTTCGAGGAACTGCACGGAGATCGCCTGTACGGCGATGATCCCGCCATGGTGGCCGGCATCGGGCGCTTCCACGACGCCCCCGTGGTGTTCATCGGCCAGCAGAAGGGCCGTGACACCCAGGAGCGCACCTACCGCAACTTCGGAATGGCCGGCCCCGAGGGCTACCGCAAGGCCATGCGTGTGATGGACCTCGCCGAGCGCCTGGGTATTCCCGTGGTCACCCTCATCGACACCCCGGGCGCCTTCCCGGGAGCCGGAGCCGAGGAGCGCGGTCAGGGTGGTGCCATCAGCCGCAGCATCCAGGCCATGTGGCGCCTCACGGTGCCCACCGTGGCCGTGGTGATCGGCGAGGGCTCGTCGGGCGGCGCGCTGGGCCTGGGCGTCGCCGACCGGGTTCTCATGCTCGAGAACGCCACGTATTCGGTCATCAGCCCCGAGGGGGGCTCGGCCATCCTGTGGCGGGATGCCGGCAAGGCGCGCTTGGCAGCTCAGGCGTTCAAGCCCACCGCGGCGAACTGTTACCGCTGGGGTGTGGTCGACGTCGTGGTTCCGGAGCCCGCGGGGGGCGCGCACACCGACCACGACGAGGCGGCCGGGATCGTGGACCAGTACCTGCACCGGGCGCTGACCGACCTGGGATCCATCCCCGCTGCGGATCGCCGCCGCCAGCGCCGCGAGCGCTTTCGCCGGCTGGGTCCGCTGCGCGATCCGGAGGGCGGGATCGGCATGGCCTCGGGCCGCGAGTCCCCGCCCCCCGGCTGAGCATGGATCAGGGCTCCTCCGACGCGCCTGAGGAGCGCCGCATGCATTCCGGGCGCCTCGTGCCCATCGAGGATCCGGCGGCCTTTGCGCGCGCCGCTCCGCCGGGCGAGGCCGCGGATCCGTGGCCGTCCATACGCGACATTCTTGACGAGGCCCGCACTGCTCTCCCCGACTCCGAGTTCACCCCGACCGTGGTCGCCGTGCGCCGGGTGATCGCTCCCCTGATGCAGGGCAGGCCAGCGGAGTGGCCGCCCCCGGTGCCGTCGAATGGCGGCACCCTTCCGGAGGGTGCCGCAGCGGTAGTGCGCGACGTGCGCGCCACGCTGTGCCTGTCGGCGCGCCATGCAGGGCCCGGCGGGGCGCGTGCGCTTGCGATGCTGGGGCGCCGGGTGGAGGCCCACCTCGACGACCTGACGGAGGGTCACGCGATCTAGTGGAGTGACCGCCAACGTGTGCCGGTCCCGTGGGGATGCCGACCGAACCACACACGCCGTTGCGGCAGGCGGGAACCGAGCCGAGCCGAAAACTTGGGGAGCGTCCAAATCGGGCATATGGGCGCGACCAGCGACACCGTCCGGCGAGGTGGTCGCCGCCGCCGGAACCCGGTGAACGTCGGCGGTCGCTCCACTAGCGACCCGCCCCGCCGGTGTCGTCACGCCGAGGTGGCTGTCCCTTGAGCACGAGCAGCCCCTCCGCGGGGGTGATCTCCACCCGGTGGTGACGCCCCAGGGGCTCGCCGTCGGCCTGCAGCAGAACCCCCTCCGCACAGGTGATGACCAGCCGACTCGCCGCGCTTCCGTGGGCCAGTCGTGGCGAGTCCAGATGCCACGCGCCGGTGAGTGCCCCGGCGGATGCGACCGCTGCGCCGGTGACCCCCGCCCGGAGCGCGCCCATCCAGCCGAGGCCCCCGTGCTCGCCCGCCTCCGGCACGAGGTCGAAGGGCCGGTTGCCCAGGAAGGCGTACGGCCGTGAACAGGCGACACTGATGGACGCCAGGGGGAAGGGGGTGCCGCCATCCACGCTCACCTCGATCTCCGTCGCCCGGTGCGATCGCGCTGCGGCGAGCACGACGGCGGCACCGAACCAGCCCTGGCCGATTCGGCGCTTCAACTCGGGGTGGTGCTCCACGGTGTGGGCGGCCTCGGCATCGATCCCCGCGCCGGCATTGACGCAGAAGATCCGCACGTCGCCGTCGGCGTCGATGCGCCCCACGGTGACCGGTTCGGGGTGGGGGCCATGGGCGAGCGCCCGGGCGAGGGATGCAATGGCCGCATGGCAGTCCCGAGGCCACCCCAGGGCCCGGGCGAACACATTGGTGCTGCCGGCCGGCATTGGCGCCAGAGCTGCGCCGGTTCCGACCAGGGCCCCGGCCGCCTCGGCCGCGGTGCCATCGCCACCGAGGGTCACCACCACGAGGGCGCCATGCGTGTCCATCGCAAGATGAGCGAGCTCGGCGGCATGTCCGCGCTCGCGGGTGGTCAGCACGGCGATGAGCCCCAGAGGCCCGAGCACCCGCTCGGCCTCCTCGGTCAGGCCCGAGTGCACCCCGGTGGCCGCGGGATTCACCAGTAGGGCGATGGGATGCGCGCCCGCCCCGCCCGCGTCAGTCATCGCCCTCCGCGAGGGTCAGCTCAACCCGCGCGAGGTGGGCCGCCACCAGGAGGTCGATCACGTCCGGGCGCTCCAGCTGTGGCACGTGCGCGGCATCGGGCACGAGAACGAGCGACGCCATGGGCAACTCACGTGCGAGCTCCTCGGACAGCCACGGTGGCACGAGTGGGTCGGACTCACCGGCCACGACCAGCGCGGACACCTCGATGCCGCGCAGGAGACCGCGCAGGTCGTGTCCGCGTGCGGAGAGGTAGTCGGCACGCAGGGTGGCGGGGCCCATTGATGCAACCGACGCGGTGCCCCGCAGAATCAGGTCGTCGTCGTGGTGGAGCCACGATGACCCCACCATGCGTGCGCACTCCACCTCGAAGTCGTCGTCGATGCGATCCAGCGCATCGTCGGGCACGGGCAGTCGTGCACCGGTGGACACCAGCACGAGGCCGGCCGTCAGGTCCGGTCGGGCGAGCGCGATCTCCAGCGCCACCGCGCCGCCCAGGGAATGCCCCACCATCACCAGTGGCCCGGGGATCTCCTCGATCTCGGCGATGACCCATTCGGCCATCTGCCGCGTACCGATGAGGGGGGTGCCGTCCGGGTGGCCCGGCAGTGCCACGGCGAGCGCCCCTTCGAACCGGGCGAGTTGGGGTCCCCACGACGCCGGGGTGCGACCCGCGCCGTGGATGAATACGGGTCGCGGAGCGTCTATCGGATCACCTCGGGCACGGGTGGGATGGTACGCGCAGCAGCGCGTGTGTGGCCGAACCGTGCTCCCCTGCTGGTAGCCTCGCCCGTCGTGACCCCGCTTCTCATCGCCGTGGACTTCGACGGCACGATCACCCTTCGCGACACCCTGCACGTCATCGTCGACGCGCATGGGCGCCGTGGCGCGTGGGATGAGCTCCAGCCGGACCTCCGCCGCGGCCGGATCACGGTCGAGCAGGCCATGCAGCAGCAGTTCCGCACCGTGACGGCGAGTCACGACGAGGTCGCGGCGCTTATCCGGTCCGATGCCGGGGTGCGCGAGGGCTTCACCGATCTCGTCGCCTATGCCGCCGATGAGGGCCACCGCCTGGTGGTGATGTCCGCGGGCTTCCGGTCGGTCATCGATCTGGTGCTGGGCGACCTCGGGCTTGGATATCTGGAGGTCGTGGCCAACGATGCCGTGTTCTCGGGCGACGGGTGCCGGTTGGTCTGGGGCCAGGACCGTGGCGACGTCTGCGTGCTGTGCGACCGGCGGTGCAAACGTCACGCGATCCGCATGCGTCACCGGGGCGAGACGATCGTCTATGTGGGGGATGGCATCTCGGACCGCTGCGCGTCACAGATGGCCGACGTGGTGTTCGCCCGCGATGATCTGGCCGAGCACCTGTCGGGGCGCGGCGTGGCATTCACTCCGTATGAGGACTTCCACGACGTCATCACGGGCCTTCGTCTGGTCGGCGCCCACGCGGGGGCGGTGTGAGGGGCGGCGGGTGGCGCCAGGTCGGCCCGGCGGGCGACTGGACCCAGATGGAGGAGCGGGTGCTCGCGTTCTGGCGCGACCGCGAGGTGTTTCGCCGCAGCGTGGAGGACCGCCGCGGCGCCGAGCCGTACGTCTTCTACGAGGGCCCACCCACCGCCAATGGCCGACCGGGTTCGCACCACGTGCTGTCGCGGGTTTTCAAGGATATCTTCCCGCGCTTTCACACCATGCGCGGCCGCTACGTGGAGCGCAAGGCGGGCTGGGACTGCCATGGCCTGCCCGTCGAGCTGGAGGTGGAGCGCCAGCTGGGTATCTCGGGCAAGCCCGAGATCGAGGCCTACGGCATCGACAGGTTCAACCGCCGGTGCCGCGAGTCGGTCTCGGAGTATCTGGATGAGTGGGAGCGCCTGACCGAGCGAATCGGCTTCTGGGTGGATACCTCCGCTGCGTATCGCACGATGGACACCGACTACGTGGAGAGCGTGTGGTGGAGCCTCGCGACGCTGTTCGACCGCGGGCTGGTGTACGAGTCCGACAAGGTCGTGCCCTACTGCCCGCGGTGTGGCACGGCGCTTTCGAGCCATGAGGTGGCGCAGGGCTACAGGGATGTGGTGGATCCATCGATCTACGTGCGATTCCCTCTTGAGGGCAACGAGGACATGTCGCTCCTGGTGTGGACCACCACCCCGTGGACCCTCCCGGCCAACCAGGCCGCCGCGATCAACCCCGACACGGGGTACGCCGTGGTGGTCGTGGGAGATGAGCGCGTGGTGCTGGCCGAGCGCCTGGTGTCCGCCGTCCTGGGCGACGACGCCCGGGTGGAGCGCATCATCCCGGCCGCCGACCTGGTGGGGCGCACCTATGTGCCGCCGTTCAGCACCATCCCCGGCGCACACCGGGTGGTGGCCTCGGACTTCGTCACCACCGACGACGGCACCGGCATCGTGCACATCGCCCCGGCATTCGGCGAGGACGACATGCGCACCGCGCGCGAGCACGGCCTTGATGCCCCGAACCCCGTTGATCGCGAGGGCCTCTTCACGGACCGTGTGCCCGAAGCCGTGGGCGTGTTCGTGAAGGACGCCGACCGCGTGCTGATCGACGACCTGGCATCACGCGGGCGGGTGTTCCGCGAGAGGCCCTACGAGCACTCCTATCCGCACTGCTGGCGCTGCAGCACGCCGTTGCTCTACTACGCCAAGCCCTCCTGGTACATCCGCACCACCGACGTGCGCGACCGCATGCTGGAGCTCAACGCCTCGGTGGGATGGCACCCCGAGCACGTGCGCGATGGGCGCTTCGGCCACTGGCTCGAGGGCAACGTGGACTGGGCCATCTCGCGCGAGCGGTACTGGGGCACGCCGCTTCCGTTCTGGCGCTGCGACGACTGCTCCGAGGTGACGGCCATCGGCTCGTTCGCGGTGCTGCGCGAGCGTGCCGTGGGACAGGTGCCCGACGAGTTCGACCCGCACCGCCCATGGGTGGATGACATCGCCGTGCACTGCGCCTGCGGCGGTATCGCCCATCGTGTTCCCGAGGTGGCGGACGTGTGGTTCGACTCGGGCGCGATGCCCTTCGCGCAGCACCATCACCCCTTCGAGGGGTCAGGCGACCTCACCGGCCGCATTCCCGCCGATTTCGTGTGCGAGGCACTCGACCAGACGCGCGGATGGTTCTACTCGCTGCTGGCCGAGGGCACCCTGCTCTTCGACGAGGCCCCGTATCGAAACGTCGTGTGCCTGGGGCTCATCCTCGACGCCGATGGCCAGAAGATGAGCAAGAGCAGGGGCAACGTGGTGGAGCCGTGGTCGGTGATCGATCGCGCCGGGGCGGACGCCTTCCGGTGGTACCTCTTCACGGCGCAGAGCCCCTGGGAGTCGTTCCGCTTCAGCCTGGACGTGGTCGACGAGGCTCGCCGCCGTTTCCTCTTCACGCTCTGGAACACGTATGCGTTCCTGGTCACGTACGCGTCGCTGCCCGACGGCTGGACCCCGGCAGATCCCGCGCCGCCGGCCGCCGAACGGTCGGCCATGGACCGCTGGGCGCTGTCGCGCCTCGACGCGACGGTGGGGCGCGTCACCGAAAGCCTTGAGGCCTATGACCCCACGACCGCCGGGCGGGCACTCCAGGACTTCGTCGACGATCTGTCCAACTGGTACGTGCGCACGTCGCGCCGCCGGTTCTGGCGTGGCGACGACGCCGTCGACCGCGCGGGCGCCTTCGCCACGTTGCACGAGTGCCTCTCCACCGTGGCGCTCCTCGTGGCGCCGTTCTGCCCCTTCGTGGCGGATGAGATGTGGGGCAACCTGGTGAGCGGCCATGACCCCTCGGCCCCGGAGAGCGTTCACCTGGCGGACTGGCCCGTGCCCGGGGATCGGCGGGACGAGTCGCTGGAGCACGCCATGTCGGCCGCGCTCGAGGCGACCACGCTCGGCCGCTCCGCTCGCAAGGACGCCAAGCTCAAGGTGCGTCAGCCCCTGCTCGAGGCCGTGATCGCGTGCCCGCCCGCCACGGCGCGTGCCCTTGAGGCCCTGTCGGGAATCGTGGCCGAGGAGCTCAACGTGCGCGCGGTGCGCTTCATCACCGATGCCGACGGCCTGGTGGACGTGACCATCAAGCCCAACTACCGCACGCTGGGTCCACGTTTCGGCAAGGGCATGCCCGCGGTGGCCCAGGCCGTGTCCGCTCTTGATCCCGCGGCGGCCGTGCGCGTGCTGGACGGGGGCGGCACCGTCGAGATCGAGGTGGAGGGTGTCATCGAGGCGCTGGCCGATGACGACATCGTGCGCGAGGTGCGGCCCTCGGAGGGCTATGCGGTTGCCCAGACCGGCGCGATCGCGGTGGGGCTCTCCACCGAGATCACGCCTGAGCTCGAACTCGAGGGCCTGGCGCGGGATCTGGTGCGCGCCATCCAGAACGCCCGGCGCTCGGCGGTATTCAAGGTCGAGGACCGCATCCGCCTGCACCTCGACGGTTCGGGCCGGCTGCGCGAGGCCATCGACGCGCACCGGGAATGGATCGCGGGGGAGGTGCTTGCGTCCGACCTCACCGTCGGCCATGGAGCGCCATTCGCCGGCACCTACCGCGAGGAGCTCGAGCTGGACGGCGAGCCCCTCGCGATTCGTCTGGAGGTCGTATCGTGAGCACAATCGCCCTGCCTGCCCACACACCCGCGGTCGTTCACCCGTGGGCCCCCCGTTTCGCTCAGGCGATCACGGGCATGCTCTGCCTCGAGGCGGTTCTGTTCCAGACGTGGCCGGCGGTGGCGGTCGCTCTCGCGTTGGTGCTGCTGGCCCTTGTCGGCCCCAGGTACTCGCCCGTGGCATGGCTCTTCCGGCTGCTGCCCGTGCGGCCCGCCGAGCTGGAGCCCTCGGCCCCCGTGCGCTTCGCCCAGCTGATCGCGGCGGTGATGTTGGGTGTGGCCCTCATCCTGTTGCTCGCGGGCCTGGACGTGGCCGGATGGATCATCACCGGCATGGTCGCGGCGGTTGCGCTGTTCGCCGCCATCTCCGGGGTGTGCATCGGCTGCATCGCCTGGAAGCAGATGGTGCGTCGCGGTGGCCGCGCACGTGACCTCCGGTCGGCCCTTGATCTGACGGGCAGCGGCCCATGGTTGGTGCTCGTGACCGCCCCCAACTGCCCGCGCTGCGGACCTGCGGCGGCGGCCATTCGGGACGCTGCCGGCGACCTCCCGGTGGTGCGGGTTGATCTGGCCGAGCATCCGGAGGCGGGGGCCCTGCCCATCCGCAGCGTGCCCGCCGCCCTCATCGTGGGCGGCGACGGCGAGATCGGCCTGGTGCGCACCGGGCGAATCGGGGCCGAGGAGGCCCGCGAGTTGGTGGCCGCCCTCCGCTGACGGTCGGCGCCGCTGCCGCGCGCACTGATGTCGAGTGGAGTGACCGCCGACGTTCACCGGGTTCCGGCGACCGGGGACACCGCCCGACTCGATTCCCCGACTCCACGACGGCGTGCTGAGGTTCGGTCGGGATCCCTACGGGACCGCCAGATGTTGGCGGTCACTTCGGCTAGCGGTTTCCGCCCCCATGGGCGCTCTCGGCACGGCGGCTGTTGATCACGTCGGCGTCGCCTCGCACGCGGCGCCAGCAGCGCTCCGTCTCGATGCCCGCCTTCTCGCAGATCTCGTCAAGGCGTCCGAGCATGCGCACGTCGTTCAGCCGCATGCCAACGACATGGCCATCGGCGATCGTCATGTCCACGCCCTCGACACCCTCGAGGGGATAGGTCGACATGTCGGCGAAGGGCTGGATGTTGCGGATGCTGAAGTAGATCGGCTGCAGCGGGGTCATGGGGACTCCAGGTGGGGTGCGAGTGCTCGCTCGACCGTGCGGACGGACGGGGTGCCGGTGATGCGCAGCACCTCGGCGCCATCGCGAAAGAGGATGAGCGTTGGCAGGGAGAGTACGTCGTGGCGCGCCGCGGGTGCGGGGTGAGCGTCCACGTCCAGTCCGAATACCCCCAGCACCCCGGCGTGTCGCCGTGCGAGATCCTCCACCACGGAAGAGATCTTCGCGCACGGCACGCACCACGGGGCCCAGAAGTCCACCAGCGCCAGGCGACCGGCGGCACGGGCCTGCGCGTCGAAGTCCGCGGTGCTGAGCGCGGCCACCGCAGGGGCGTCGGTCAGTTGGTGATCTCCACGGGCATCCCCACGCTCACCAGTTCGTAGAGCGCCTCGACATCCGGGATGTGCATGCGAAGGCAGCCATGGCTTGCCGCGGTGCCGACCGACCAATCGGCGTAGGTGCCGTGGATTCCCACCGCTGACGCGGAGGTACCGATCCAGCGGGTGCCCAGCGGGCTGCCGGGGCCCGGTGGGATCGGGCCAAGGCCCGCAGCCCAGGGGGACTGCGGCGGGGTCCACGTCGGGTTCTTCTGCTTGTTCACGATCTCGTACGTGCCGGTGGGCGTCGGGTGGTCGGGCATTCCCACGGCCACCGAGAAGGTCCTGAACGCCTTGCCATCGCGGTACAGGGTCAGGGTGCGGCTGTTCAGGTGCACCACGATCTTGCCGACAAGCGCCCGAAGCGTGCGGGAGTCCACCTCGCCATTCACCTTCAGGCCGTGGTTCCTCTGGTATCGCTTGACCGCCATGGTGGTCTTCGCGTTGTACTTGCCGGTCGACCCGCCCTTCCAGACCCCGGCCTGGCCCAGGCGCACCTGAAGCTCCGCCACGTCCTTGCCCGTGGCACCCTCGGTCAGCTGGGACGTTCCGAACTCGGACTGGGTGTCGACGAATGAGGTGAAGGTCCTGCGGGCCACGTTGCCGCCTGCATCGCGCACCCAGATGGTGATGGTGTTCTGTCCCTCGGGCAGCTTGCCGATACCCAGGGCGAACTTCTTGCCCGACAACTGCAGGGACGTGCCGTCACCCGACGACGCCGCGTCGGTGTACGGGCTCCCGGAGGTGCTGGTGGCCATCGCGTCGCGCCCTCTCATCGGGGTGATCTGCTGGCCGTTCACACGGGCTCCGTAGGTGAGGAGTCGGGGGTTCTCGTTCGCCACCCTGCCATAGACGATCGGGTCGGGGGTGGTCGTCAACTTGAACAGGTTCTTCGTGCCCGCCAGGGTCAGCACGGGTCGTTGCGTGTCGACGATCAGGCGGCGGTTTCTCGCGGTGGTGTTGCCCGCCGGGTCGGTGGCCACCACGCGCAGGTCCACCAGACCCTCGGGCACCGTGGCCGTGGTGGCCCACGCACCGCTCGGGCCCTCCGCAACCGCGCCGGCGGATCCGCCCTCCCAGGTCACGTTGATGGTGCTGCCGCGTTCCGCGGTGCCTGCCATGTGCATCGAGTGGCTGTTCACTCCGTCGCCTGCGGGAGCGGTCACCTTCAGTGCCGGGGGTGTGCGATCCACCACGAAGCCCCATGTGCGCGATGTGCTGCTCGAGAGGAGGTTGTCGGTGGAGTACGAGACCGACATCGTGTGCGCGCCGTTCGCCAGACGTGGTGCGCGAAGCACGATGTCGTCGTCGGCACCTCCGATGCGCGAGGTCACGTCCCGGTGGTCGAGGGTCACCTTCAGGTCCTTCAGCGGGCCGGAGCCCGTGCGCACCACGATCGGGCGGTGTGCGGGGCTTATCGCACCATCGGCGGTGGGCTGCAGCGGGTCGACCGAGGGCTGGCCCATCACCTGCATGGCGATGAACGCGCCAAGGCCGCCGAGGGCGATGACGCCCGCGGTGATGATGGTGATCAGACCCCCGCGTGTTCCGAGCCCGCGCATATCCCCCGCTTGCCGGTCCGCTCCCGGCGGCTGGGAGCCTGACCCATGACCAATGCGGCGGACACTATCAGCGGTTTCCCGGAGTTCGTGGCTGTCGCGGGTACGATCGCTCGGTGGCCTGGTTCAGCCGATCCGCCGGTACCTCAGCACGGCGACCGCGCGAGCGCGCGCATCAGGGCCACCACGCCGGCCGTGCCGTCCACATGGGTGTCCGCCAGCGCGCGGACTGCGGGGTCGACCTCGGGCCCGTCGGCGACAAGGCACAGGGCGTCGTCGAGGGCGCCCTCATCACGCAGCGCCCGCAGCGCCCCCCAGGCGTCGGCATCGGTGCGGTCGTCCCCCACGTACATGGCACTGCGGGCTGCGGTGCTCGCGAGCAGCGTTCGCACGGCGGTGCCCTTGTCCAACTGCACGGCGGGCAGTACCTCGAGCACCATGCGACCCGGGCGCGTTCGCAGGCCGGCATCGTGTGCCGTGGCCGCGACCTCGCCGTGCAGGAAGCGCACGGCGGCATCCTGATCCGCTGCCTCGCGGTGATGCAGGCTGAGCGTGGCCCCCTTGTCCTCCATCCACACCCCATGCGGTGCCAGGCGGTCGGCGGGCCACATGTCCACGAAGGCTCGCACCGTCGCCAGGTGCGGACGAGCCGCAGGATCCACGTCGCGGGCCTCGCCGGGTACCTCGATCTCCAGGCCGTGGTTCCCCGATCGCGCGAGCCCGGCGACGGGAACCATGCGGTCGAGGTCGGCGAGGGCCCGACCGCTCACCACCCCCACCAGGGCGTAGCGGTCGCGCAGCGCCTCCAGGAGATCCAGCGCCTCGCGTGGCACCGTGGCGTCACCGGCATTCGGGACGATGGGTGCGAGCACGCCGTCCACGTCGAACAGCAGGGCCGTGGCCTCGGGGTGGCGGCGCAGCGGAGAGGAAAGCCGCGTGGGCGAATCTGCGGGAGTGGTCACGTCGACCGAGGCTAACAGCGATCCCCGGGGGGGCGACTCGCCCGGCCGCATCGCGCGACTGCTCGTGATCGGTGCCGTAGCGGGTGCATTCTCCGCGCTGTTCGGCGTGGGCGGCGGCGTTGTCCTGGTGCCGCTCATGGTCCTGGTGCTGGGCTATGGAATGCGTGCGGCCACGGCCACGTCCCTCGCAGCCGTGGCCGTCATCGCCGTATGGGGGGTCGCCACGTACGGCGCCCTCGGGCACGTCGACTGGCCCCTTGCGCTGCTCATCGGAGTGCCCGCTCTGGTGGGCGTCACGATCGGTGTGCGCGTCCGTGCCCACCTGTCATCGGTGGCCATCACCCGCATGTTCGCGGTGCTGTTGGTCGCCGTTGCCGTCCTTCAGCTGGTGAGGGCATGACGACGTACATGCTGGTCGCGTTCCTCGGAGTGGCGGCGGGAATGCTGTCGGTGCTCGTGGGTGTGGGAGGCGGCATCATCTTCGTGCCGACACTCGTCGTCCTCATGGGGCTCAGTCAGGTGGGAGCGGAGGCCACATCTCTCCTGGCCATCATTCCCGTCGCCCTTCTGGGTGCGTGGCAGCAGCGCCGCACGGGTGACGTACGACTGCGCGATGCCCTCTGGATGGGAGCCGGAGCCGCGGTCACCGTCGTCGCGGGAGCTCTGGTGGCGGACCGTCTCCCCGAGCGCATTCTGCGCACGCTCTTCGCGGTCCTCGTGCTGCTGGTCGCCGTACGCATGTGGCGGAACGCGGGGGCAGGATCGCGGAGCAAGTCGGCGAGTGAGGATGCACCACCGTGATCGAAGGACGCGCGGCGATGTACGAACCGTTCCCCGGGGATGCGCTCGTACTCGGGCGACGAGCCTCGCGGTTCCGCCCCCCGATCCGTCCCCCCGGTGCTCGTTCCTCCCCCGCCCCGGAGTCCTGATCATGACCACCATGATTGCCACCCCCATCGGAACGCGGGGGAAAGCGCCCCCGCGGGCGTCCGCGTGACCCCGGAGTGGAGGACGCCGCGCTGAGCGCGGCGGCGGCTTTCAGGTCGCCGCACATGGAGATCACAGCGTGGGGCGGTTCGGGAGGGCGATACCCCGGGGCTATGGGGCGAGCAGGGTCTCCGCCGCGCCGCGGCACAGGTCCAGCACGGGTGACGCCCAGATGGCCAGGCCCACGACCGCAACGCCGCAGGTGATCGCCACGCCGGCAACGGCTCCCGGCACGCGAAGGACCTTCTCCGGGCGGGCGGCGTCGGGCACGGGCGACCACATGACCACCGCAACGCGTAGGTAGTACACCACGCTCACCGCGCTGGCCACGGCCCCCACGATGGCGAGCCACGTCATGTCGGCGTCCACCGCCGCGCCGAAGAGCAGGAACTTGCCGATGAACCCGGACAGGGGTGGGAAGCCGGCGAGGGACAGCATCGCGATGGTCATCACCAGGCCCACCCATGGGTGTCGGCGCCCATACCCGGTGAACGAGCTGATCGAGTCGCCGTCCTCGACCTCGCGCTCGCGGATGACCACCACGGCGAACGCGGCCATGGTCATGACGAGGTAGGCGATGAGGTAGTAGAGGAGTGCCTCGGCGCCCTTCAGCGTGCCCACGGCCACGCCGATCAGCAGGTACCCGGCCTGGGCGATTCCCGAGTACGCCAGCATGCGGGTGATGCTGGTCTGCAGCAGCGCGCCGACGTTGCCCACCACCATGGTGATGGCGGCGATGGAGCCGATCAGCACGCGCCAGTCGGGCTCGGCACCCTGGGTGGCGCCGGTGAACACCAGCAGGAAGGCCCCGATGGCGGCGACCTTCGTGCCCGTGGCCATGAACGCCGTGATCGGCGTGGGCGCACCCTCGTAGACGTCGGGTGTCCACATGTGGAAGGGCACCGCCGATGCCTTGAAGCCCAGGCCCACGACGATCAGCGCGATGGCCGCCACGAGCAGCGGCTGCGACGTGAGCGGCCCGGCCTCGGACAGCCGCTCGCCGATGCCGCTGAACGACGTCGTGCCGGTCATGCCGTAGAGCAGGGCGAAGCCGTAGATGAGAACCGCGGTTCCGATGGCGCCGGTGATCAGGTACTTCAGGCCGGCCTCGAGGGATCGCTCACGCCACGCCTCGATCGCGCACAGCACATACAGGGACACCGACAGGAGCTCGATTCCCAGGAACAGCACGATCAGGTCGCCGGAGGTGACCACCAGCATCATTCCGGTGGCTGCAAGCAGAACGAGGGCCGTGTACTCCCCGCGGCGCCCGGTGCCGGCGGGCTCGCGCCACGACAGCGCCAACGTTCCCAGGGCGGACAGCATGATCACCCACGTGAGCAGCAGGCTCAGGCGGTCGGCGCGGATGTTGCCGTGGAAGGCCTCCTGCCGGTCGCCCCACAGCGCCACCGTCATGATGAGCGTGAGGAGGATCCCCACGACGCCCGTGACCTCGGGAAGGCGGCGAAGCATGCCCTTCAGCGGCACCACGGACAGCACCAGGGCCACGACGGCCGCGGCGCTCATGATGTACAGGGGAAGGCCTGCGACCGCGTTCATGGCTGTGCTCCCGGTGCGGCCTGGCCAGAGGGCTCATCGCCCGGAAGCGGCAGGTGGCTGGGAGGCGGGTTGGGAATGACCTGCGCGGCGATCTGCGCCGGCGGTCGGCCCGCGGCGATCTGTGCCGGGGCGATCGCGCGATCCACCGAGCGGCTGCTGCCACCCACCAGGCTGGCGGGCCAGATGGCGATCCAGAACATGAGCGCCAGCATCGGCACCAGCACGATGGCATCGGCCCGGGTCAGCTCCACCTCGCGGCCGCCCTCGCGCGCACCGCGCAGGGGTCCGTTCATGATGGTCTGGTACATGCGCAGCATGTAGACGGCCGCGAAGATCACACCCAGCATGGCGATGACGGCCATCCATGCGTACTGACGGAACACGCCGGCCAGGATGAAGAACTCACCCACGAAGGCGTTCGATCCGGGAATGGCCAGCGCGGCCATGGTCACGATGAGGAAGGCCACCGCCATGCGCGGGGCGCCCTTCGCCAGGCCACCCAGGCGGTCGATGTCCTCGGTGCCGCTGCCCCGCGCCAGCACCATCACGATGGCGAAGGCGGCGGCCACCACGATGCCGTGGTTGATCATCTGCAGCACGGAGCCCTGTGCGCCCATGGGGTCGAACACCATGATTCCCAGCACGATGAAGCCCAGGTGCGCCAGGCTCGAGTAACCCACGAGCAGGCGCATCGTGGCCGCGCGCCAGGCGAGCAGCGATCCGTAGACGATCCCGATGAGCGCCAGGATGGCGATGGGGATCATCAGGTTCTTGGCACCCTCGGGGAAGAGGGGCACACCCACGCGCATCAGGCCGTACACACCGGCCTTGCTCATGAGCGCCGCCAGGAGCCCCGCCACCACGATGGGGGCCTGCGTGTACGCCATGGGCAGCCACCCATGGAACGGCCACAGTGGAAGCTTGATGGCGAACGCCAGGACGAACCCCGCGAACAGCAGCGTGGACGCCGTGCTCGAGAACGGCACGCCGCGCAGATCCTGGATCTGGAAGGTGAACTGGCCGGTGGCGTCCCGGGCGAGGATGGCCGTCGACACGATCGTCACCAGCATGATCAGGCTGCCCACCATCGTGTAGACGACGAAGGTGAAGCCCGCGCGCTTGCGTTCGCTTCCGCCCCACATCCAGATGAGGAACGCGAACGGCACCAGCATGAACTCCCAGAACACGTAGAACAGCACCAGATCCCCCGAGGTGAAGAGACCCAGGAGCCCCACCTCGGACAGCAGGAGGAGCGACAGGAAGGCGCTGCCCCGCTCGGGCAGGCGGTGGCACGCGGCGATGATCCCCAGCGAGAAGATCACGGTCGACAGCAGCACCAGCCAGATCGAGATGCCATCCACTCCGACGTCCCAGGCCAGGCCCACCGACGAGATCCAGTCGAGGTGGTCGGTCATCTGCATCACGCCCGACGAACGATCGAACATCACGAGGATCACGATCGAGATGACCAGCGTCAGGCCTGCGCCGGACAGCGCGACCAGGCGGGCTCTGCGGCGGTCCTCCTGGGGCACGAAAACCAGCGCCAGCGCGGCGGCCAGTGGCACGAGGATGAGCAGCGATACCCAGGGCATCAGGACGCCCCCGCCACGACGAGGGCCAGCACGATTCCGGCGACACCGAGCCCGGCCACGATCGCGAAGGCGTAGGTGCGAACCATGCCGTTCTCGGCCGCGCTCAGCACGCGGGCGGTGCTGCGCACCACCGCGACGGTGCCGTTGATCAGGCCGTCCGGGCCGTTGGGCTCGACCCGGGTGGTCAGCACTCCGGCGAGCTCGTGCGATGTGTCCACGAAGATGTCGTCGTAGGCCTCGTCCAGGCGGTAGCCGGCGCCCATCACCTCGCGCGGCCCGCGGGCCATGGCGGCCAGGCGGATGCGCCGCTGGGGATCGGCGGCGAAGAGCCACCAGGCAAGACCGATGCCGCCCAGAACCACCAGCGTCGAGAACGTCATGGTGAGGACCTCGGCCGCATTGGAGGGCTCAAGCGGGTGGGGCACGTCCGCCAGCACCGGGGCCAGCCAGTCGCTGATGCCGGTCCAGCCGAAGGGCACCTGCACCCAGCCCGACACGATGCTGAGCACGCCCAGGATGATCACGGGCACGGCCATCCACTTCGTGGACGGGTGCGGTGCCGGGTCGTAACCGCCCTTGGGGTCGGGGCCGAAGAAGGCCCGGAAGAGCAGGCGGAACATGTACAGCGCGGTGAGGAATGCGCCCACGATGCCGATGACCCAGCAGAACACGCCGAGCGCTCCGGCGTCGAGCGCCGTGGCCAGGATGTCGTCCTTGCTGAAGAACGCGGCGAAGCCCGGGAACCCGGCGATCGCCAGGCAGCCGGCACCCATGCCGAAGTAGGCCACGCGCAGGTACCGGCGCAGCCCGCCCATGCGATCCAGGCTCTGCTCGTCGTGAAGGGCGTGGATCACGATGCCCGCGCTGAGGAAGAGGCAGGCCTTGAAGAAGGCGTGCGTCATCAGGTGGAACATGGCGGCCGAGTACGCACCCAGGCCCGCGGCCATGATCATGTAGCCGATCTGGCTCACGGTGCTCCAGGCCAGCACGCGCTTGATGTCCAGCTGCTGCAGCGCCACGGTGGCCGCCATCAGCAGGGTGATGGCACCGACAACGGCCACGACGTGGCCGGCGACGGGTGCCAGGTCGAACAGCGAGTGGGTGCGCACGATCAGGTACACGCCCGCGGTGACCATGGTTGCGGCGTGGATGAGGGCCGACACCGGGGTGGGGCCCTCCATGGCATCGGGCAGCCATGTGTGCAGCGGAATCTGTGCCGACTTCGCGGCCACGCCCACGAACAGCAGCAGGCAGATCGCCAGGGCGGTGCCGCCGCCGGGTACCAGGCCCCCCGCGGATCCCGCTCCGCCCATCTGCGCGATGCCCGCGGCGTGGAACACCTGGGCGTAGTCCAGCGTGCCCAGGGTGCGAAGAATCAGAACGGCCGCAAGCACCAGGCCCACGTCGCCGATCAGGTTGATCACGAACGCCTTCTTGGCGGCGGCCACGGCGCTTGGGCGGTCGTACCAGAAGCCGATCAGCAGATACGAGGCCAGGCCCACGAATGCCCAGCCGACGATGAGGAAGAAGAAGTTGGCGGCCAGCACCAGCAGCAGCATCGAGAACACGAACAGGTTCATGTACGCGAAGAAGCGCCGGAAGCCGCTATCCGCCTCCATGTACTCGGTGCTGAACACGTGGATCAGGAATCCCACGCCGGTGATGATGAGCATCATCATCACCGAGAGCGGGTCCACGAGGATCGCCAGGTCCACGTGCACGCCGCCGATGGAGATCCACTCGAACGCGCTCGAGGTGAACGAGCGGTCGTCCGCACCGTTCGTGAGCAGGATGACGAAGATGGTGACGGCCAGGAGGAATGCGATCAGCACGCTTCCCAGTCCGATGATGCGGGTTACGCGGTGGGGTGGCTCACCCGGCCACGAGGCCAGCAGCACGCCGCCCAGGAGCGGCGCCACCAGCACGATCCAGGCGAGAGAGGTGACCATCAACCCCTCATGGACGACATCTCGTCCACGTCGAGGTTGATGCGCGAGCGGAACACGGCCACCACGAGCCCCAGGCCGATCACGACCTCGGCGGCGGCCACCACCATCACCACGAGCGCGAAGATCTGCCCGGCGGGGTCGTTCCACTCACGCGAGAATCCCACCAGCACGATGTTTCCGGCATTGAGCATGAGCTCCACCGAGAGCAGCAGCATCAGGGGGTTGCGACGGCGCATCACGCCGAGCATGCCCAGGAACAGCAGGGCGCCGGACAGCGTCAGGTAGGCCGAGATCGGCACGTTCATCGGCCACCCTCCAGTTGTACGGCGCGCTTGGCCAGCAGGACGGCGCCCACGGCCGCCACCAGCAGCACCAGCGACGTGGCCTCGAAGGGCACCAGATAGCTGTCGAGGAAGGCATGCCCGATGGCCGCGGGCGAACCCACGTCGGTCACGGCGGGCGGCTCCCCGGCCGGCCCGGGCGAGGAGCCCAGGATCGCGATGGCACCGAATGCGCCCAGGCCGCCCAGGGCCAGCCACCCGAACACCTGAAAGCGCTCCAGGCGGTCGGGGCCGGGCACCACGCCGCGGTCGCCCAGATAGGCGATGACGAACAGGAACAGCACCACGATGGCGCCGGCGTACACGATCACCTGAATGGCGGCCACGAACGGTGCCGACAGGATCACGAACAGCAGCGATACCGAGAGCAGGGTTCCGATGAGGGCCACCGCGGCGCGGAAGGCGTCCTTCAGGAACACCACGCCGATGCCGAACCCCAGGATTCCGACGGCGGCAACGGCGAAAGCGATTTTCTCACCCACGAGCGCGCCAGCCTACTCGTGCGCCCGCGTCGTGCGTGGGGCGGTGCGAGGTCGTCGCCGTCATGCCCGGCGACCCGGATCGGGGGTGCCGAGCACCGTCATTCCGTGGCGCGAGGCGATCTCCATGGCGCGCGCCGACTCGGCGGGGTCCACGGGCGGCAGGGGGCCATCGGGGTCGGTCAGCGGCTCGCACACCTCGAGCAGGAAGGCCTCCATGTCGTGCGGCGGGGACAGCGTGCACAGCAGGCGCCCGGGTGCGTCGGTGAGGTTGCGGTACGTGTGCGGCACGTGCGGGGCGATGGTGATCGACTCGCCCCCGGTCAGGTCGTGCGCGTCGTCATCGGTGAACACCGTGATGCGGCCCTCGGTGCACATGAACTGCTCGGCGGCCGCGTGCGAGTGCAGGTGGTGCGGGCCACCCCCCGGGCGCGACGTCAGCTCCACGATGAGGAACCTGTCGCCGCTCACCCGCGCGGTGGCATGCACGCGAAGGCCCTCGCCCATGAAGAGCATGGACTGGCCCACCTCGAGCGACGCAATGGGCATCAGGCGCTCATCCCGGGATCGGGGCCGCCCGGCACGTTGGGCTTCACCGGCACCGCCTTGGGGTGGGGCTCGAGCAGCATGTCCTTCGTGTAGATGAGCGCCTGGCGCGAGTAGTCCGACAGCTCATACGCGTGCTCCAGGGTGATGGCGTCGAACGGGCACGCCACCTCGCAGTACCCGCAGAAGATGCACCGCGCCATGTTGATCTCGTAGATGCGTGCGTAGCGCTCGCCGGCCGACACGCGGTGCTCGGGCGTGTTCTCCTCGGCCACCACGCGGATGCAGTCCGCCGGGCAGGCCGCGGCGCACAGCGAGCAGCCCACGCACTTCTCCAGACCATTCTCGAACGTCCACAGGCGGTGCCGGCCGCGAAAGCGCGGGAACACCGGCGTCTTGTGCTCCGGATAGCCGATGGTGATGGGCTTCCTGAGCATCTGCCGGAAGGTGATGGCGAAGCCCTTGAGTGGCTCGAGAGCACCCATCAGTTGGAGAATCCCAGGCCCACGATGATGGCCGTGAGCAGCAGGTTGATGGTGGCCAGGGGCAGCAGCACCTTCCAGCCGAACTTCATCAGGCGGTCGTAGCGCAGGCGCGGAATCGTGGCGCGGATCCAGATGAAGATGAACATCAGGACCAGGATCTTGAGGACAAGCCACACGAAGCCCGGCAGGAAGGGCCCGTCGGGGCCGCCCAGGAAGAGCGTGGCACCCATCGCCGACACGATGATCACGTTCACGTACTCGGCCAGGAAGAACATGGCGAACTTCAGCGAGCCGTACTCGGTGTGGTACCCGGCCACGATCTCGCTGTCGGCCTCGCCCAGGTCGAATGGCGATCGATTGCACTCGGCCACGCCGGCGATCATGAAGATCACGAATCCCAGCGGCTGGTACAGGATGTACCAGACCGACCCGGCCTGGGCATTCACGATGTCCACCAGCGACAGGGTCTGGGAGATCATCACCACGCCCACGATGGACAGGCCCATGGCCACCTCGTACGACACCAGCTGGGCGGCGGTGCGGGCGGCACCCAGCAGTGAGTACTTGTTGCCGCTCGCCCAGCCACCGAGGATGAGCCCGTAGAAGCCCAGGCTGCCGAGTGCGAACACGAACAGCACGCCGATGTCGAGGTTGGCGCCGTACAGCGTGATGGTGTGGCCCCACCAGTCGTGCACCCCGCCGAACGGGATGACCGACAGGGCACCCACCGCGGCGAACACCGAGATCATCGGGGCCAGGCTGAAGAGCGTGCGGTTGGCCCCGGCGGGCACCATGTTCTCCTTGAACATGAGCTTCACCACATCGGCCAGTGGCTGCATGTAGCCGTAGAAGCCGGTGCGGTTGGGGCCGTAGCGTGCCTGGAAGCGACCGATCAGCTTGCGTTCCCACAGGGTGGCGTAGGCGAAGCCCGTGAGAACCACGAACACGACCACCAGGGCCTGGATCAGGATGACGAGGAAGGCCTCCTGCATCACGCGGCGCCCATCTGCGCGCCCACGACCGCGGTGAGCGTGGCGCATACCGGCCCATGGTCCGGCGGCAGCAGCTGCGCGGCGCCCGACTGCGGGTCACCCATCACCACGTAGATACCGGCCTCGTGCAGGCGGGCGTCGACCACCAGGGGCAGAACGGCCTCGCCGTGGGGTGTCACCACGCGCACGTGCTCGGCATCGCCCAGGCCCAGCCGGGTCGCCTCGCCCGGTGCCAGACCCACGTGCGAGCGCTCGAGGACGCAGTCCAGTGCGTCGCTCCGGTGCGTCGTGGCGTCGCCGAAGACGGGGGCCGTGGGCACCACCACCAGACCATCGCCGTCCGCGACCCGCGCGGCCGTGGCAGGGCCCGCCGGAACACGCGTGATGGGCACACCCTCGACGCCGAGCACCTCATAGGAGAGCCCGGTGAAGGCGGGGAACCGTTCGGCGACGCGCGCGAACGCCTGTGCGGGCGTGCGATCGGGTACGGGCTCGCCGAGGCGGTGGCTCAGGCCGACGAGTGCCTCCCACCCGGGGGCCGCGCCCTCGGGGCCGCGCGCACCGGGCCGCAGGCGCTGCGCGCGGCCGGCCATGCTCACCAATACGCCCTCCTGCTCGAGCGTGGCGAGAAGAGGAATGGTCACGTCGGCGCGATCCGACAGCGCGGTGCGAAACGCCGACATCTCGATGACGGTGGCCACGCCGTCGATGGCCCGCGACCAGCGCGCGCCACCGGCGCCGCGCAGGGGGTCGGCGTGAACCGTGATGAGCACGTCGATCTCACTGGTCTCGAGGGCCTCGAGCAGCCCTTCGGCCCGGATGCCAAGTGCGCGTAGGCCGGGCCCGGAGACGTCCGCGCACATCTCGATGACCCGTGCTCCCGGGGTGGCGCCCACCAGGCGGGCAAGCGCGTCGGCGGCGTCGGGCTCTGCGGCCAGATCGGCCTCATCGAAGAACACGACGGCGCGTTCGGTGCCCGCGAGGCGCTCCTCGATGGCCGTGGCGGCGTCGGCCAGGCGTCCGGGCACCGTGCGCAGCGTCTCCGCGATGTCGTCAAGCGCACTCGGGCGCGGACCCACCACCACCACGCGGGCACCGTCGCGGCGGGCCTTGCGGATGCGCAACTCGGCGACGGGCTGCTGGGCGCCGGGGTCGCCTCCCACCACCACCACCAGGTCGGCGCCGTCCACGTCGTTCATCTGAGCGGGATCCAGTGCGCGCAGCGGGCCGAGGCCGTGGCCCGGGATGCCAAGGCGTCGCACCATGGCCCCACCCATGCGCTCGGCCACCTCGAGGGCCAGGAAGCCCTCCTCCACGGTGACGGGATCACCCAGCAGGATCGCCGTGCGGGCCCCCGGGCGCATGAGGCGCGCAGCGGCTTCACCGACGGCCCGCTCGATCGGTACTCGACGGCGACCCACCACGGCGCCCAGCAGCTCGGGGTGGGAGATGCGGTCGGACGCGTTCAGCGCCGGGAACGCCCAGCGCCCGCGGTCGCAGATCCACCCCTCCTCCACGGCCATGTTCGGCTCGGGGCGTCCGGCAAGGCGCTTCACCTGGCCGTCGCGCTGGGTCAGCTCCACGTTGCAGCCCATCGAGCAGCCCGCGCACACCGATGGCGCGTTCTGGATGTCCCAGGGCCGGCTCACGAAGCGGTAGGGGGTGCTGGTCAGCGCACCCACGGGGCACAGATCGATGGTGCTGCCGGTGAAGTGCCCCACATATGGCTCGCCGCTGAAGGTGGCCACCTCGGTGTGGTCGCCGCGCTCCTGGAAGGTGAGCTGGCCGTCCTCGGCCACCTCCTGGCTGAACCGCACGCAGCGGTAGCACCGAATGCACCGCTCGCGGTCCAGTGCAACCAGCGGCGACAGATCGAGGGGCTTGGGGAAGTGTTTCTTGGGCTCGATGAAGCGGCTTATCCCCGGGCCGAA
>Ga0209514_10002592_pt1 | contig 27665 bp, 24 predicted proteins | sample Subgrocontami58m_FD_187452 | JGI IMG/M metagenome (GOLD analysis project Ga0209514, IMG submission 187452) | Subsurface groundwater microbial communities from S. Glens Falls, New York, USA - GMW37 contaminated, 5.8 m (SPAdes) (version 3) | ecosystem: Environmental > Aquatic > Deep subsurface >...
CGTTCCCGGCGGCAAGGGCGCGAACCAGGCCGTCGCCGCCGCCCGGCTCGGCGCGCGGGTGCGCTTCGTCGGCTGCGTGGGCCGGGACCCGTTCGCGGCAGAGGCGCTGACGGGCCTCCGCGAGGCCGGCGTCGAGCTGGACGTCCGCGAGGTGGACGCGCCGACCGGCGTCGCGCTGATCCTCGTGGACGCGGCGGGGGAGAACGAGATCGTCGTCGCTCCGGGCGCCAACGCCGAGGTGGGCGGCTTCGAGCTGGCGCCGAGCGACGGCGTCCTCTGCCAGCTCGAGATTCCCGACGAGGCGGTCGTCAGCGCGTGGGAGCAGGCGGGCGGGCTCTTCTGCCTGAACGCGGCGCCCGCGCGACCGGTGACCGTGGACTCGGACGTCGCCGTGGTCAACGGCTACGAGCTGGAGGAGCTCGGCCGCCGCGACGGCCTCGTCGCCGTCACGCTCGGCGCCGCGGGCGCCGTCCTGCTCGAGGACGGGCGGGAGGTCGCGCGGGCGACGCCGCCGCCGGTGACGGCGGTGGACGGAACCGGCGCGGGGGATGCTTTCACCGCCTGCCTCGTCGTCTCCCTCCTCGAGGGCCGGGACGCGGAAGAGGCCCTGCGCCGAGCGTGTGCCGGCGGGGCGCTCGCCGCCTCCCGCTTCGGCGCCCAGCCGAGCCTGCCCACCGCCGCCGAGGTGGACGCGATACTGCGCGCGTGACGACACCGATCCTGATCGACTGCGACCCGGGGCACGATGACGCGATCGCGCTCCTGCTCGCCCTCGCGAGCCCCGAGCTCGAGGTGCTCGGCGTCACCACCGTCTCCGGGAACCAGACGCTCGAGAAGACGACCGCGAATGCGATCCGCGTGCTCGACCTCGCCGGCCGCGACGACATTACCGTGGCCGCCGGCGCCGACCGGCCGCTCGTGCGCGAGCGGTTCGTCGCCGCGTACGTGCACGGCGAGAGCGGCCTCGACGGCCCCGATCTGCCGCCGCCGAGCCGCGCTCCCGAGCCGCAGCACGCGGTTGACTTCATGGCCGAGCGGATCCGCCCGGGAACCGTGCTCGTGCCGGTGGGGCCGCTCACCAACGTCGCGCTCCTGCTCGCCCGTCACCCCGGCGTCGCCGAGCGGATCTCCCGGATCGTGCTGATGGGCGGCGCGATCGCCGAGGGAAACGTGACCCCGGCCGCGGAGTTCAACATCTGGGCGGATCCGGAGGCCGCGGCGCACGTCTTCGGCAGCGGCCTCGACGTGACGATGATCGGGCTCGACGTCACGCACAAGGCGCTGCTGACGCGCGCGCACGCCGAACGGCTGCGCGCATCCGGCCGCGTCGGGCGCACCGTGGCCGAGCTCTACGACTTCTTCTCGATCTACCACCGCACGACCTACGGCACCGAGGACTCGCCGATCCACGACGCCGTCGCCGTCGCGCATGTCCTGTGGCCCGACCTCGTCGAGACCCTGCACCGCAACGTCGAGATCGACTGCGAGTCGTCGCTCTGCCGCGGCCGGACGGTCGTGGACCTCTGGAACCGCACCGACCGCGCGCCGAACGCGCACGTTGCCGTCGGCATCGACGCGGAGCGCTTCCTCGAGCTCCTCTGCGAGCGGGTAGCCTCGCTCGGCTAGGATTCTGCCAGCGCGATGAGGCTCGCGCCGAACCGCCCGCCCGCGGGCTGATGGCCTCTACCGAACCTACGTTGGAACACGTCGCAGGAGGTAGAGGATGAGCGGACTGGCTACGGCGGCGATCTTGGGGGCGGCGATTCTCGCCGCCTCGACGATCTCCGTCGAGATTGGCATCTCCGTCGCGCTGATCGAGCTGGCGCTCGGCGTGGTTGTCGGCAACGCGTTCGACCTCGCGACTCCCGACTGGCTTGCGTTCATCGGGAGCTTTGCAGGCATCGTGCTGACGCTGCTCGCCGGGGCCGAGGTGGACGTGCCGCAGTTCCGGCGGGAGTGGCGCGCGTCGCTCGCGATCGGGATCGTCTCGTTCGGGGCGCCCTTCCTCGCCGTGCTCGGGTTCGCCTACTGGGTGCTCGGCTGGTCGGGGGACGCCGCCCAGATCGCCGGCATCGCGCTCTCGACGACGAGCCTCGCAGTCGTCTATGCCGTGCTCGTCGAGACGGGGCTCAACCAGACGCTGATCGGGAAGCGCATCATGTCCGCGACGTTCGTGACCGACTTCGGAACGGCGGCCGCGCTGTCGATTCTGTTCATCAAGCCGAACCTCTGGATCGTGCCGTTCGTCGCGGTCTCCGCGCTGCTCGTGCTCGGGCTGCCGAAGCTCGCGCCGTGGTTCTTCGGCCGCTACGGGAACCGGGTGATCGAGCCCGAGATCAAGCTCGTCTTCGCGAGCCTCTTCCTGCTGATGTGGCTCGGCGAGAAGTCGCACTCCCATGCCGTGCTCCCCGCGTTCGTGCTCGGGCTCGCGCTCTCGAGCCACTACGCGCGCCACCGCCAGGAGCAGGAACGACTGCGCGTCGTCGCTTTTGCGTTCCTGACCCCGCTGTTCTTCTTCAAGGGCGGCATGAGCGTGTCGCTGGGTGCGCTGCTGGCCAACCTCGGCGTCCTCGGCCTCCTCTTCGCCGCGAAAATGGCGCCGAAGCTCGTCGGGGTCTATCCGCTCGCCCGCCGCTACTGCGCCCCGAACGCCGTCTTCACGACGCTGCTCATGTCGACAGGCCTGACCTTCGGCACGATCAGCTCGCTCTACGGGCTGAACGCGGGCATCATCGACCAGACGCAGTTCTCGCTCCTCGTGAGCGTCGTGGTGCTTTCTGCAATCGTCCCGACCGTGATCGCGCAGCGCTTCTTCCAGCCGAGCGCCGCCGACGAGGCGAGCAGCGATGCCGGTCTTCGGGTCGCCCTGCCAGCAATCGAAAGTGAGGGACGCTGATGCCGTTCGACAAGATCCTCGTAGCGATCGACGGCTCGGAGGGCTCCGACCGCGCGTTCGCCAAGGCGCTCGAACTGGCCGCGATCACGAGCGGGCGCCTGACGGCGCTCGCCGTCGAGGGCCCGCTGCCGGCCTACGCCGCGACGGTCGGCGAGGTGGAGGAGGTGAAGCGCGAGAAGGACGCCTTCTTCCAGGCGCTCCTGTCGCAGGCGCGCCAGCAGGCGGAGCGGGCGGGTGTCGCGCTCGACGTCGAGCTCCGCCCGGGCCACGCCGCCGAGCTGATCGTCCGCGTCGCCGGCGAGCGGCACGCCGATCTGATCGTGCTGGGTCACCGCGGGCACTTCCTCCGTGACCATCTGCTCGGCTCGACCGCCGATCGCGTCGTCGAGCACGCCGGCTGCCCCGTGATGGTCGTGAGGTAGCCCGGTGGAGCCGGACGGAACCGCCCGGCTCGGACGGATCGCCCGAGCGCGCGCGCGGCTGAGCGCGAACGTTCGCGCGCTCGGGTGGGTCTCGTTCGCGAACGACTTCGCGAGCGAGCTCGCCTACCCGGTGACGCCTCTCTTCCTGACCGTCACGCTCGGGGCTCCCGTCGCCGTCATCGGGCTGATCGAAGGCGTTGCCGAAGGGGTCGCGGTTGGACTGAGGGGCGTTGCCGGGGTGCTCTCGGATCGGACCCGGCGCCGCGTTCCGTGGATCGTCGCCGGCTACTCGCTGTCGGCGGTCGCCCGACCGATCGTCGCCGCGGCGCCCGCCTGGGGCTGGGTGCTCGCGGGCAGGCTCGTGGACCGGCTCGGCAAGGCGGGCCGCACCGCACCCCGGGACGCGCTCATCCGCGACTCGAGCCCGCCTGCCCTCGTGGGCGCCAGCTTCGGCTACCACCGGGCGCTCGACACCGCCGGAGCCGTCGTAGGACCGCTCGTGGCGGTGCTCGTGCTCGCGCTCGGGGTGTCGCTCCGCGACGCTCTCTGGCTCGCGGTCGTGCCCGCGCTCGCGACGCTCGCGCTCCTGCGGCGGGTGCGGGAAGCGCCGGCGCTCGCTCCGGCGCCGTCCGCGCCGCGCGGCGCGGTCCGCGATCTCCCGAGCGGCTTCTGGTTCGTGCTGGCGGTGTGGATCGTGTTCTCGCTCGGGAACTCGAGCGACGTGTTCCTGCTCCTTCGCTCCCGCGACCTCGGCCTGGGGGCGACGCTCGTGATCCTGGCCTATGCGCTCTACAACCTCGTCTACTCGACGCTCTCCTGGCCGCTCGGTGCGCTCTCCGACCGCGTTCCCCGCGAGACCCTCCTCGCCGGCGGTCTCGCCGTCTTCGTGCTCGTCTACCTCGGCTTCGCGGTCGCGCCGGCCTCCTGGGCGATCTGGCCGCTCTTTCTCGTGTACGGCGTGTACATCGCAGCGACGGAGGGCGTCGCCCGGGCGTGGGTGGCGGATCACGCCCCTGCCGGGGCGAGCGGGACGGCGTACGGCGTCTTCGCAGCCGCGACCGGCGCCTCGCTGCTCGTCGCGAGCGTCGTCGCCGGGGTCCTGTGGGCGAGCGTCGGCCCGGCCGCGCCCTTCGTGCTTGGAGCAGCCTCTGCGACGGCGGCTCTCGTGATGCTGCTCGCGCGCCAGGTGGGTCGCAAGACGGCGGCGGCGTAGCCGGCGGCGCGCGCGCACAAAGGGAGCCGGGGACGCGCGTCGAAGCTCCGGCCATGGCTGCGAGGAAGAAGCGGCGGCTCGTCCGGCCGCGCACTCCCGCTCGGGTGAAGAAGCAGAAGGCGAAGCGGCCGCGCGGGCATCACCATCCCGAGCTGATCGGGCTCGGGCTCGCCGCGCTCGGGATCTTCCTTGCCTCGCTGCTGTGGGTCGGCTGGGACGGCGGCCTCGTCGGCGCGAAGATCGCCGACGGCCTGCGCGCCGTGGCCGGCGATGCGGCTTACGTCGTGCCGCTCGCTCTGGCCGGCGTCGGCGGCCTGATGCTCTTCCGCAGCGCCCTGCTCGACGTGCGGCCCTTCCGCGTCGGTCTCGTCCTCACCTTCACGGGACTCATGACCACCCTCGGCTCCGGTCACGGGGGCTACCTCGGGGAAGGGCTCGGAGGTGGGCTCGCGCGGCTGGTCGGGGGTACGGGCTCGCTGCTTGCGGGCATGACGGCTCTCGCGATGGGGACGCTGCTCCTCTCGGGCGCCTCGGTGGGCGCGGTTCTCCGCCGCTCGGGGCACGCCGTCGGGCGCGCGCGCGCCGCGGCCCGCCGCTCGCGCGACCGGCGAGTCGCAGAGCCCGCCTTCGAGCCCGTCTTCGAGCCCGCCTCGTTCCCCGTCATCCATCACCCGCCGCCCGTGGACGCCGTGCACGACTTCCCCGACGTCGTCGGCGAGAGCGCCGAGCGGCCCTCGCTGCTCCCGCCCGACGAAGACGAGACGACGCTCGAGTCGGGCCGGCTGTTCGAGCTGGAGAGCGAGCACGCCGCCTACCGGCTGCCGGACCGCAGCCTGCTCCGCTCCGCTCCGCCGGCGACGCCGGCCGGCAAGGAGTCGGGCGAGGCGGTTGCCCGGCTGCTCGTCGAGACCCTCGCGCACTTCGGGGTTGAGGCGACGATTCTCGGTCAGATCTCCGGCCCGCGCGTCACCCGCTACGAGCTCCAGCTCGCGCCCGGCACGAAGGTGTCGAAGGTCGCCGCGCTCAAGGACGACCTCTCGTACGCCCTCGCGACGACCGAGATCCGCATCCTCGCGCCGATTCCCGGCAAGCAGGCGGTCGGCGTCGAGGTGCCGAACCTCTCGCCGAGGCTCGTCACGCTCGGCGACGTCTACGACGACCTCCCGGGCACGGCGAGCCCGCTCGCGGTCTGGCTGGGCAAGGACATCTCGGGCAACGCGGTCTGGACCGACCTGGCGCGCATGCCGCACCTGCTGATCGCCGGCACGACCGGCTCGGGCAAGTCCGGCTGCATCAACACGATGCTGACCTCGATCCTGCTGCGCGCGACGCCGGACGAGGTGCGCATGATCCTGATCGACCCCAAGCGGATCGAGCTCGGGTACTACGAGTCGATCCCGCACCTGCTCACACCGGTCGTCTCGAGCCCCAAGGAGGCGAGCGCCGTGCTCGCCAACGTGGCCGCCGAGATGGAGCGCCGCTACGTGCGCCTCTCGCTCGTCCGCGCCCGCAACCTCGCCGAGGCGAACCGGGCCTTCCGTGCCCGGGGCGAGAAGCCTCTGCCGTACCTGCTCGTGGTGATCGACGAGCTCGCCGACCTGATGATGGTCAGCCCGCAGGCGGTCGAGGACTGCGTGATCCGGCTGGCGCAGAAGTCGCGCGCCGTCGGCATCCATCTCGTGCTTGCGACGCAGCGGCCGTCGGTCGACGTGATCACCGGCATGATCAAGGCGAACGTGCCCTCGCGGATCGCGTTCGCGGTCTCGAGCCAGACCGACTCGCGCGTGATTCTCGACCAGGCCGGCGCCGAGAGCCTGCTCGGGCAGGGCGACATGCTCTTCAAGCCGCTCGGCACCTCGCGCCTCCAGCGCCTCCAGGGCGCCTACGTGAGCGAGGAGGAGCTGTCCCTCGTCGTGGAGCAGTGCCGTGCCCAGCGGCCGCAGGAGCTCGATGAGAGCCTCCTGGAGGCACCCGAGGCCCCGCCTGGCGAGGACGAGGACGGCGACGGGGAGTTCGACCCCGACGAAGACCCCCTGCTCGAGAGGGCGATCGAGATCGTCTTGCAGACACAGACGGCCTCCGTCTCGCTCATCCAGCGGCGCCTCCGCGTCGGCTACACGCGCGCCGGACGGCTGATCGACATGCTCGAGCGCCGCGGGATCATCTCCGGCTACGAAGGCTCGAAGCCGCGGCGCGTCCTGATCGAGGCGCACGAGCTCGACCGCGTGCTGGCCCCCTGAGCCGTTCCGGCGCCCGCGTCCGCCGATCGCGTCGGTTGGCGGTGGAAATGGGCGCCAACTTGCGACAAGATCCAACGTCGTAGGACGGGGATAGACATCGAAGGAGGGCAAGTGAAGAAACGCACGCTCATCGCGCTGCTCGGAGTCTCACTCGTGGCTCTGCTGGCGCTCGCGGCTACGAGCATCGGCTCGGCCGCGCCTGCGAAGAAGCAGGCGACGATCAAGGTCGCGCTCATCACCGACATCGGCGGCCTCGACGACAAGTCGTTCAACATGCTGGCCAACCTGGGCCTGAAGCAGGCCATCAAGGATCTCGGCGTCCAGGGTCGCGTGTTCATCTCGAAGTCGAACGCCGACTACGTGCCGAACCTCTCGACGGCGGCGCGGCAGAAGTACGACCTGGTCGTCGCGGTCGGGTTCCTCATGGCTGACGCCGTCGCGGTGGCCGCGAAGAGCTTCCCGGCCACGAAGTTCGCGATCATCGACTACCCGTGGGTGGCCCTCAAGGGCAAGCCGAAGAACGTCCGGGGCCTGATGTTCGCCTCGGAACAGGCCGGCTGCCTTGCCGGCACCGCCGCGGCCACCGTGTCCAAGACGGGCACGATCGGCTCGGTCGGCGGGCTCAAGATCCCGTCGGTGGATGACTGGATCGCCGGCTATCAGTACTGCGCGAAGAAGGTCAATCCCGCCATCACGACGCTCAACGACTACTCCCAGGACTTCGTCGACCAGGCGAAGTGCAAGGAGAAGGCGCTGAACCAGATCACCTCCGGTGCCGACGTGCTCTTCCAGGTCGCCGGCCAGTGCGGTCTGGGCGTCCTGTCCGCGGCGAAGGAGAAGGGCGCGTGGGGGATCGGCGTGGACGCCGACCAGGGCTACATCGGCCCGCACGTCCTCACGAGCGGTCTGAAGAAGGTGAACGTGTCCGTCCTCTTGACCGCCAAGATGGTGAAGGAGGGCAAGTTCAAGGGCGGCACGGACTCGCTCTTCAACATCCAGAACGGTGGCGTCGGCTACGGCAAGATCAGCGCAAAGGCTCCCAAGTCGCTGAAGGCCCTGCTCGACGCGACGGTCGTGAAGATCAAGGCCGGCTCGCTCGGCAAGATCCCGCGCGTCGTCAAGTAACACCCGCTTACGCCGAGGGGGCGGGCCGTTCGGCCCGCCCCCGGCGGCGCTCCCTGCTTGAATGGCGCGACGTGGCGGCAGGAGCACAATGACCGGCAGGACCGCGCTTGCGACGCTCGTGCTCGCAGCGGTCACGGGCTGCGGCGGTGGGAGCCAGAGCCCCGCGACGCCCGGCGCGACGCCGGCGCCGGTCGAGCCCGCCACGGCCCGGACGATCCGGGTAGCGCTCGTGATCGGCCCGGCCACGGAGCTCCAGGTGCTCGCCGGTCGGGGCCTGCAGCGGGCGGTGCGCGAGCTCGCGGTGGAGGGTCGCGTCGTTCTGTCGCACGGCGGCGACGACGAGCGTGTGCTCGCCCGCACCGCCGGCGACGGCTACGACCTCGTGATCGCGGCCGGCACGACAAGGAAGGCGCTGGACGGGGCGGCGCGCGGGCACCCGCGGGTCGCATTCGCCGTCGTGGACGTCTCGCAGGAGTCGCTTCCCTCGCAGCCGGCGAACGTGCGCGGGCTCCTCTTCAAGGTGCAGGAGGCGGGCTACCTCGCCGGCTACCTCGCGGGGCTCGTCGGGAAGGAGGCCGCGGCGGCGCGCCGGATCGCCGGCTCGGTCGGCGGCCGCAGAACGCCGGAGGTCGACCTCTACATCGCCGGCTTCCAGGCCGGCGCCCGCGCCGCGGATCCGACCGTCGAGCTGCTGAACGCGTACACGGGGGGCGTGAGCGACCGCGCCCGGTGCAAGGAGCTTGCCCTCGACCAGATAGCGCAGGGGGCCGGTGTCGTCTTCCCGGTCGCCGGTCGCTGCGGCCTCGGCGCCCTCGAGGCGGCCACGGAGCGCAGCGTCTGGGGGATCGGCGTCGACGTCGACCGGCTGTCCCTCGGGCCGCACATGCTCACGAGTGCGACCAAGAACGCGGATGTCGCCGTCTTCCTGACGATCCAAGCGGCACGCGAGGGCCGCTTCGCGGGTGGGGACGACGTCGTCTTCGACGTCGCCTCCGGCGGTGTCGGGCTTGGAGAGATCAGCCGGCTCGTCGCGCCTGAGCTCGTCGCGCGTGTGCAGCAGGTTCAGGCCGCGCTGGCGGCCGGGCGGGTGGCGGACATCCCCGAGACGCCCCGGACGCAGGGATGACGTTCTTGGGCCGTCCTGCCCGGCACCGTAGAATCCTGCAGCGATGAGCGAGCCGGCAGTTCTGGAGATGCGGGGGATCGTGAAGCGTTTCCCCGGGATCCTGGCGAACGACAACGTCAGCTTCGACCTGAAGCAGGGAGAGGTGCACGCGCTCCTCGGCGAGAACGGAGCGGGCAAGTCGACGCTGATGAACGTCCTCTACGGCCTGTACCACCCCGACGAGGGCGAGATCAGGATCGGCGGCAAGCCGGTGCAGATCGGATCGCCGCGCGCCGCGATCGAGAGCGGCGTCGGCATGGTGCACCAGCACTTCATGCTCATTCCGGTGATGACCGTGGCCGAGAACATCGTCCTCGCCACCGAGCCGCGGACGAAGGGGATCTTCCTCGACTACGCGGCGGCGGAGAAGCGGGTGAACGAGCTGTCCGAGCGCTTCGGACTCGCCGTCGGCGCGCGCGACCTCGTCGAGGACATCACCGTCGGCATGCAGCAGCGGGTCGAGATCCTGAAAGCGCTCTACCGCGGCGCCGACATTCTCATCCTCGACGAGCCGACAGCCGTGCTGACGCCGCAGGAGGCGAAAGAGCTGTTCGAGATCATCCGCAGCCTGACGGCACAGGGGAAGTCGATCATCTTCATCAGCCACAAGCTGAAGGAGGTGCTCGAGATCGCCGATCGCATCACGGTGCTTCGCCGGGGGGTGAGGGTCGAGACACTCGCTGCGGAAGGGGCGACCGAGGCGGGCCTGGCGCGGCTGATGGTCGGGCGCGAAGTGCTGCTGCGCGTGGACAAGCAGCCTGCCGTCCCCGGCGACCCTCTGCTCCAGGTCGAGAGCCTGCACGTCGTCGACGACCGGGGGATCGAGAAGGTGCGCGGCGTCTCGTTCGAGGTGCGCGCCGGCGAGATCCTCGGCATCGCCGGCGTGGACGGAAACGGGCAGACGGAGCTGATCGACGCGCTCACGGGCCTGCGCCGGTCCGAGAGCGGGCACGTCGTCGTCGGCGGCAAGGAGCACCGCAACCCGACCCCGCGCGAGATGCTCGACTCCGGCCAGGGGCACATCCCCGAAGACCGCCAGCGCCGCGGCCTCGTCCTCGACTTCACGCTGGCCGAGAACATCGCCCTGCACGACTACTGCTACCCGCCGGACTCCAGGTGGGGGTGGCTCTACCCGAGGCGCCTCGTGACCCGTGCGGCCCGCCTGCTGAAGGAGTTCGACGTGCGCGGGGGCACCCCGCAGACGCGCGCGAGCTCGCTGTCGGGAGGCAACCAGCAGAAGGTGATCGTCGCCCGGGAGGTGTCGCGCGACCCACGCGTGCTGATCGCCGCGCAGCCGACCCGAGGCCTCGATGTGGGAGCCATCGAGTTCGTGCACCGGCGGCTCGTCGAGGAGCGAAACGAGGGTCGGGCAATCCTGCTCGTCTCACTCGAGCTGGACGAGATCCTCTCGCTCTCCGACCGCATCTTCGTCATCTACGAGGGCGAGATCGTCGCCGAGTTCGCCCCGGGCGTCTCCGAGGAAGAGGTCGGCGTCGCGATGACCGGCGGCGGCCGGCGCGAGGCGGCGGCGTGAGCGACATCGAGCCTGCGGGCGCGCCGACCGGGGAGGGAGGCGAGGGGCGTGCGAGCGCGGCGGCGCGGCTGGCGGTGCTGCACCGCGCGGGCGGCATCGTCACGCCGCTGATCACCGTCCTCGTCGCCTTCCTCGTCGGCGGCCTGGTCGTCGTGGGGACGACCGGGAAGAACCCGCTCACGACGTACAGGGCGATCTTCGACGGCTCCGGGCTCAACTGGCTGCTGCCGTGGGAGACGTGCTCCGATCCCTGCACGGCGGCGCTCAACTTCCAGCAGACGCTCATCATCTGGATCCCACTCGTCCTGACCGGGCTCGCGGTCGCGTTCGCGTTCCGCTGCGGCCTCTTCAACATCGGCGGGCAGGGGCAGTACCTCGTCGGCGCGATCATGGCGGTCTGGGTCGGCTCGTCGTTCCAAGGTCTGACGCCTGTGCTGCACATCCTCCTGGCGGTCGTCGCCGCCTCGGTCTCCGGCGCCCTCTACGGCGGGATCGCGGGCCTGCTGAAGGCGACGGTCGGCGCCCATGAGGTGATCACGACGATCATGCTCAACTGGATCGCCGTCTGGGTCGGCATCTTCCTCTTCGGCCTCGGAGGCCCGCTCCAGAACGACGCCCAGCCGTGGGTGCCCGTCTCGAACGACGTTGCCGAGAGCGCGAAGCTGAACGTCTTCTGGGGCGACCCGATCCTCCAGGGTCTCCACATCGGGCTCTTCGTCGCTCTGGGCTTCCTCGTCGTCTTTTGGGTGATGCTGAACCGGACGACGCTCGGCTACGAGGTGCGCGCCGTCGGCTTCAACCCCGAGGCCGCGCGCTACGGCGGCATCTCGGTCTCTCGCAACTATTTCCTGGCGATGGCCATCGCCGGCCTTTTCGCCGGCCTCGCCGGATCGCTCGACATCCTCGGCTGGCAGTACCGCCTCAACGTCAACGACATCCAGGTCTCGACGATCGGCTTCACCGGGATCGCCGTCGCGCTCCTCGGGCGCAACACGGCGATCGGCACGGGCCTCGCGGCCATGCTCTTCGCCGCTCTCGTGACCGGGACCTCGACGCGCAACCTCGATCCCGAGATCTTCCGGCCCGAGCTGGCGAGCAACCTCACGCTCCTGATCCAGGGGCTCGTCGTGCTCTTCGTGGGTGCCGACGTCCTGATCCTCTACATCTGGAGCCTGCGCCGAAAGGCCCGGCTCGGGCGGGCGGCCCCAGGGTGAGCAGGACGGTGGAGATCTTCCTTGCGCGCCTCCCGCGCGGCGCGCGCGGGGTCGCCTGGCTCGGCGTGCTGCTGGGGATCGTCGCAGCGTGGGTGATGACGCCGCCCGTGATGCTGCGGTCGCCGGTGGTGCCCATGGTCGTCGGGGCGGTCGCGGTCTCGCTCGGCGTCTTCGCGTTCACCCGGGGCGTCCGGCGCCTCGGCGCCGGAGCGGCCGTCTTCGGCCTCCTCGGCGCGGGGCTGGGGCTCCTCACGACCCAGTCCGGCGAGGCGCATCTCGAGAGCGTCGTCGTGTGGTCGGCGCTCTTCGCGGCGATGCTGCGCTACGCGACGCCTCTGATCTTCGCCTCGATCGGCGGCATGTTCTCGGAGCGCAGCGGCGTCGTCAACATCGGCCTCGAGGGCATGATGCTGATGGGCTGCTTCTTCGCCATCTGGGGGGCCGACCGGACGGGCTCGTGGGCGGGCGGCGTCGCCATCGCCGCCCTCGCCGGCGGCTTGCTCGCGCTCGTCCATGCCTTCTTCGCGATCCACCTGCGCGCCGACCAGATCGTTGGCGGCACCGCCGTGAACTTCCTGGCGCTCGGCATCACGGGCTACCTCTTCATCGACATCTACAAGGACACGGGCACGCCGTCCGACATCGCGCGGATTCCGGACGTCCACCTGTCCTTCCTCAAGGACTGGTACTTCGTGGGGCCGATCGTCGGCCAGCTCAACCTCATGATCTGGGTCGGGCTGGCGACGATCTTCATCGCGTGGATCGTCATGTTCAAGACGCCCGTCGGCTTGCGCATCCGCTCGGTGGGCGAGCATCCGCGGGCGGCGGAGACGGTCGGTATCTCCGTCTACAAGACGCGCTACGCGGCGGTCACGCTCTCGGGCGTGCTCGCGGCGACCGGCGGCGCGTACCTCTCGATCGGCTTCGTCGGCTCGTTCAACCAGAACATGACCGCCGGCCGGGGGTTCATCGCCCTGGCGGCCCTGATCTTCGGGAAGTGGCGGCCGTTCGGCGCCGCTGCCGCCGCGATCCTGTTCGGCTTCTCGAGCGCGCTCGCCGACCGGCTGCCCGTCTACTCGGAGTCGGGCGCGGTGCTCTTCCGCTCGCTCCCGTACGCGCTCACGCTGATCGCGGTCGCCGGTGTGATCGGGCGGTCGGTTCCTCCCGCCGCCATCGGCAAGCCGTATGTCAAGCAGTAGCCGGAACGCGCTCTCGAACAGGAGCGCGGGCGGGGCCGTCGTCGCGGGCGTGTTGTCGCTGGCAACGATGCCCGTGGCGATCGCAGCGACGCGCTGGTCGCAGGCGTACGAACTGCTCGACGCGGCCTTCGCCATCCCTGTCGCGGCCGCGCTCGGCGTGCTTGCCGTCGCGCTCTGCCGCCGCGCGCGGGCGCGGATCCAGCAGACGCTCGGGCGGGCCGGGGGAGAGGGGCCTGCGCGCCTCGGCCGCGCACTCGGCGCCGCCGGGCTCCTGACCGCTGTGACGGCCGCCCTCGCGGTCGGCGTCTACGGCCTGCTGGAGCTCGTCGCCTCGAAATAGGGCGCGGGACGCGGACCGTCTCTAGAATGCCACCGTCGCGATGTTCGAGATCGGTAACAGCCTGCGCGAAGCGCGGCTTCGCCAGAGCCTCGATTTCCCTGCGGTCGAGCAGGGAACGAAGATCCGTGCCAAATATCTGCGAGCGCTCGAGGACGAACGCTTCGAGCTGCTGCCCGCGCACGCGTACATCACCGGCTTCATGCGGACGTATGCCGAGTTCCTCGGGCTCGACGGCGGGCTCTATGTGGACGAGTACAAGTCGCGGTTCGTCGTCGGCGACGAGGACCAGCCGTCGTTGCGCGCCCGTCGTGTTCCGCCGTCCCGGGGCGGACGGCGGCACCGGTTCGAATCCGGCGTGGCGCTGCTCGCCCTGACGGCGATCGTGCTCGTCACCGCGCTCGTGATCGCCGCCTGGAAGTTCGGCGGCAGCGGCGGTGAGTCGGTGCCGGGCCTGAAGCCCGCCGCCGGCACGCCTGCGCAGCAGGGGCCGAAGACGATCGCGGCGCCCTCGAACAAGCCCGGGCGTGCCGCGCTCGTCGTCCGCGCCGTCAAGGGCGATTCCTGGATGGAGGTGCGTGCCGGAGCCGGCACCGGCAAGCTGCTCTACGGCGGGACGCTCGAGCGCGGCCAGAGCCAGCGCTTCGTCCAGAAGAAGATCTACGTCGCCTTCGGCAACCCCGAGAACGTCAGCGTGACGGTGAACGGGCTCAAGATGCGGCTGCCCGTCACCTCGACCGCGTTCCTCGTCACACCGGAGGGACTGTCCACGGCGGACACCGCCGCTTGACGCGTCCGCGCGCCGCCATCGTCGTCACGGGCAGCGAGCTCGTGCGCGGCGAGCGAACCGACCTGAACGGGCCGTTCTTCGCGCAGCAGGCGCTGTCGCTCGGCCTCGAGCCGACCCGGATCGAGATCGTCGGCGACCGAGCCGAGGAGCTGGAAGACGCGCTGCGCGACGGTCTCGCCGCCGACATCTGCTTCGTGTCCGGCGGCCTCGGGCCGACGCACGACGACCGCACGGTGGAGCTGGTCGCCCGCGTCACCGGACGCCCGCTCCGCGTCGACGCCGAGCTGGAGGCGCAGATCGAGGGCGTCTCCCGCTCATTCGCCGCGCGCATGAAGCGCCCGTATGGGGACTTCGCCGTGGGCGTCACGAAACAAGCGACCCTGCCTGAGGGCGCGCTCTGTCTCGGGCTCGCGGGAACCGCCCCCGGGCTCGTCGTCGACACCGGCTCGTGTGTCGTCGTCGTCCTGCCGGGCCCTCCGGCGGAGTTGCAGCGCCTGTGGCCGCGGGCGCTCGAGAGCGACCCCGTGCGGCGCGTGCTCGCGCGGGGCAGGCCACCGTCGCGGCAGATCCTGCGCTTCTTCGGCGTGAGCGAGTCCGCGGTCGCCCGCGCGCTCGCGGATGCAGGCGGGGACGGCGACGGGGTGGACGTGACGATCTGCGCGCGCGACTTCGAGATTCACGTCGATCTGTATGCCGAGCCGGACTCGGAGGAACGTGCCCGCGCCCTTGCGGGGGCGTTGCGCGCGGTGCTCGAGCGGTACCTCTTCAGCGAGGACGACCGGCGGATCGAGGAGATCGTGCTCGAGGTCTGCCGCGCGCGCGGGCTCTCGCTCGCGACCGCGGAATCGTGCACCGGCGGTCTCGTGTCGGGCCGGCTGACGTCGGTGCCCGGGGCGAGCGACGTCTTCCGCGGCGGCGTGGTTGCGTATTCCGACGACCTCAAGACGCGTCTTCTGGGCGTCCCCGAAGCCGTGCTCCGTGAGCACGGCGCCGTCTCGGCAGAGACCGCGGCGGCCATGGCCCGGGGTGCACGCGAGCGGCTCGGCGCGGACGTCGCGCTCGCAGTGACGGGCGTCGCCGGCCCGGGCGGCGGCACGCCGGAGAGCCCCGTCGGGCTCGTCTTCCTGCACGCGGCCGGCCCGGAAGGCGAGCGCACGGTCGAGTTCAGCTTCCCCGGCGACCGGCAGGCGATCCGTGCCCGGACCGCGGTCGCGGCGCTCCATCTCGTGCGGCGGCTTCTGGTGCAGAGTCGCCACGAATCCGTGTGACGGCCGCCGGTACCGTCGGCGGGGATGACCGGCTCCGACTGTTCCTCGCCCTCACTCTTCCCGAGCCGGTGCTGGACGCCCTCGAGACGTGGGCGGCCGGTGCGCTTGCGGGCGGGGGACGGCTGCTTCCGCGTGACCATCTCCACATCACGCTTGCGTTCCTCGGAAACCGCCCCGCCGGCGATCTCGGCGGCGTCCTCGCGGCGCTCCGGGAAACAGCGGCCGGGGCTGGCCCGTTCGAGCTGGAGCCGCTCCGCTACCGGGAGAGCCGGAGCGTCGGCATGCTCGTGCTCGCCGACCCGTCCGGCCGGGCGGGCCTGCTCGCGGAGGGCGTGCACGACCGGTTGGAGGCTCTCGGCGCGTACACGCGGGAACGGCGCCGGTGGCTACCGCACATCACCGTGCTCCGGTTCCGGGCCCCGCCGGGCCTCTCCCCGCCGCTGCCACCCCTCGGGCGGTTCGCTCCGTCCGAGGCTGCTGCTTTCCTTTCTCGGCTGCACCCGTCCGGGGCGCAGTACGAGATTCTCGACGCCGTTTCGCTAGGAGGATGAAGGAATGAACCGCGAGGACGCTCTCGAGGTCGCGCTCGGACAGATCGAGCGACAGTTCGGCAAGGGCTCGGTCATGCGCATGAACGACGCGGCGCAGGTCTCGATCGCATCGATCTCGACCGGCTCGCTCTCGCTCGATCTCGCGCTCGGGATCGGCGGGCTGCCGCGCGGGCGCATCATCGAGGTCTTCGGCCCGGAGTCGTCGGGCAAGACGACTCTCGTCTATCACGTGATCGCCGAGGCCCAGCGCCGCGGCGGCATCTGCGCCTTCATCGACGCCGAGCACTCGATGGACCCGGCCTACGCGAAGCGGATCGGGGTCAACGTCGACGATCTGCTCGTCTCGCAGCCCGACACCGGGGAGCAGGCGCTCGAGATCGCGGAGTTGCTGATCCGCTCGGGCGCGCTCGACATCGTCGCGATCGACTCGGTCGCCGCGCTGACGCCGAAGGCCGAGATCGAGGGCGAGATGGGTGACTCGCATGTCGGGCTCCAGGCCCGCCTGATGAGCCAGGCCCTGCGTAAGCTCGCCGGCACGCTCAACCGCACCGACACGATCTGCCTCTTCACGAACCAGTTGCGCGAGAAGATCGGCGTCATGTTCGGCAATCCGGAGACGACCCCCGGCGGCCGCGCGCTCAAGTTCTACGCGTCCGTCCGGCTCGACATCCGCCGGATCGAGACCCTCAAGGACGGCACCGAAGCGTTCGGCAACCGCGTGCGTGTCAAGGTCGTCAAGAACAAGGTCGCGCCGCCGTTCAAACAGGCCGAGTTCGACATCATCTACGGCACCGGCATCTCCTGGGAGGGATCGGTGCTCGATGTGGGGCTCGAGAAGAAGATCGTGCAGAAGTCGGGCTCGTACTTCAGCTTCGGCGACGAGCGGCTCGGTCAGGGGCGGCAGAACGCCACCGCCTTCCTCTCCGAGAACCCGGACGTCGTGCAGCAGATCCTCGCCCGGATCCAGGCCGAGGCGCCGCCGGAGCAGGTCGTCTCGGCCCGGCTGCTGCCAACGCAGGCGCCGGCGCAGTCGTCTGCGGCGACCGCGCTAGAAGAGGAGGAGCCGGAAGCCGCGGCGGAGGTCGAGGCCGTCGAGGTTTCCTAGTCTTTCGTGGCGCAGCCACGAAAGACCGTGACGTCGCTGCGCTCCGTGCGGCCGGGGCGCGTGCTCGTCCATCTGGACGGGGAGCCCTGGCGGACGCTGCCGCTCGAGGCCCTCGTGCGGGCGGGCATCGGTGTGGGGGCCGAGCTCGACCGGCAGCGGCTGCGCGTGCTGCGGCGAGAGCTACGGCGGCTGGAGGCGCTCGATGTCGCGACCGCGGCGCTGCGCAGCAGCGACCGGTCGGCGGCGGAGATCACCGGGCGCTTGGCCGCGAGAGGAGTCGCCGGGGGCGAACGCGAGCGGGCGCTCGGCACGCTCGAGCGAGCCGGGCTGGTGGACGATGCGCGCCTCGCGCGCAGCCGCGCGGGAGTGCTGGCGCAGCTGGGAGCCGGCAACGCGCTCATCCGCGACGACCTCGAGCGCCGAGGCCTCGGCGCCGACGAGATAGCTGCCGCGCTGGCCGCTCTCGACCCGGAGGCCGAGCGGGCGGCGCGGCTGGCGGCGGTCCGCGGCCCGGGCGTCAAGACGGCGCGCTACCTCGTCGCGCGAGGCTTCGCTGAGGAGGCGGTCGAGGCGGTCGTTGCAGACTGGCCCCCCGGCGCGATACCATAGCGAGGCTGCATTCAACGTTTAGCCTGCACAGAGCGCCTTTCCGAATCGGTGGACTTTCCCTGACCCTCGAAGCGATGCCTCTCTCCCTCCTCCTGCCCGGTCACCCAGGAGGGACACGGACGGTCGCCTGACCGTGTTCTGCCGATCTCGGAGGGCGGCCTGACGGCCGACCGCCGGATGTGAGCACCCGCGGCTCCGGCCGCGGCAATCGGACATTCGCCAGGCGGGAGCGGGGCATGCTCACTTTGATCGCAGCGCTCAGTGGCCTCCTCGTCGGAGGGGCGATGGCGGCGGCGTGGCTCAAGCTACGCACCGGCTCGAGCGTGCGGGTGGCCGCGCGCGAGGCGGACGCGATCCGGCGGGAGGCGCAGATCGAAGGCCGCGAGCAATCGGTGAGGCTCCGCACGGAGATCGAGAGCGAGGTACAGGATCGGCGACGCCAGATCGTGATGATCGAGGAGCGCGTCCTCCAGAAGGAAGAGGAGATCGACGACAAGCTGACGGAGCTCGCCCGCCGCGAGCAGGCGTTGCTCGACCGCGAGACGCACGTTCGGCAGCTCCAGGAGGACCTCAAGGCAGCGCGGGAGGAGGCGGTGCAGGAGCTCGAGCGGGTCTCCGGCCTCACGACAGCCGAGGCGAAGCACCACCTGCTCGAGCGCTCCGAGGATCTCATCCGGCACGAGCTCGCCCGGCGCGCCCGCCACCTCGAGGAAGAGGCCCGCACCGACGCGAAGCGGCGCGCCAGAAGCCTCGTCGGGGACGCCTTGCAGCGGGTTGCCGCGAGTCACGCCGCCGAGACGACCGTCTCCGTGGTCGCACTCACCTCCGACGACATGAAGGGTCGGATCATCGGGCGCGAGGGGAGGAACATCCGTGCGCTCGAGCACTTGACCGGCGTGGACTTCATCATCGACGACACGCCCCAGGCGGTCGTGCTGTCCTCGTTCGACGGCCTCCGCCGGGAGGTGGCGAAGATGACGCTCGAGAAGCTGATCGAGGACGGACGCATCCACCCGGCCCGGATCGAGGAGATGTACTACCAGTCGAAGGCGGAGCTCGAGGAGCACGTCCGCCAGGCCGGCGAGCAGGCCGTGTTCGAGGCCAACTGCGGCGAGTTCCACGAGGAGCTCGTGAAGGTGCTCGGGCGACTCCGCTACCGCACGAGCTACGGGCAGAACGTCCTCAAGCACACGCTCGAGGTCGTCCATCTCGCCGGGATCATGGCGTCCGAGCTCGGCGCCGGCGTCAGGACGGCGAAGCGCGCCGCGCTCCTGCACGATCTCGGCAAGGCGATGACACACGAGGTCGAGGGCTCGCACGCACTCATCTCGGCGCAGTGGGCGAAGCGCTACGGAGAGTCGCAGGGCGTCGTGCACGCCGTCGAGGCGCACCACTACGAGGTGCAGCCGCAGACGGTCGAGGCTGTGATCCTCGTCGCCGCCGACGCGATCTCCGCGTCGCGCCCCGGGGCACGCGGCGACAGCCTCGAGAACTACATCAAGCGGCTCGAGTCCCTCGAGCAGATCGCGGCGGCGAAGCCCGGCGTGGCGAAGGCGTACGCCCTCCAGGCCGGTCGCGAGATCCGCGTCATCGTCGAGCCGACCGAGGTGGACGACGACGGCGCCGTGCTCCTCTCGCACGAGATCGCACGCGAGATCGAGGACAACCTCGAGTATCCCGGTCAGGTGAAGGTGATCGTGATCCGCGAGAGCCGCGCGATCGAGGTTGCGAACTAGACTTCGCCGACTGTGAAGCGGTACCACGTCACGACGTTCGGCTGCCAGATGAACGCGCACGACTCCGAGCGGATCAAGGGCATGCTCGAGTCCCTGGGCATCGGCGAGGCGCCGTCCCCGCACGGGGCTGACGTTCTGGTCTTCAACACGTGCACGATCCGCGAGAAGCCCGACACGAGGCTCTCGGCCTACCTGGGCGATGCGGGGGCGCGGAAGCGCGAGAACCCGGAGCTCGTGATCGCCGTCGGCGGCTGCTATGCCGAGGCTCAGCGGGAACGGATCTTCGAGCTCTACCCATTCGTGGACGTCGCGTTCGGACCGGGCTCGATCCCACACCTCGCCGACTGGCTCGGCGCGGGCGGCGAGGCGCCTCGGGGCGCCTTTGGGGAGCACCGGCACTTCGCCGCAGATCTGCCCCTGCACCGGGAGCGGGCCTTCCACGCGTGGGTGCAGGTCTCCATGGGCTGCAACTCGAAGTGCGCGTACTGCATCGTCCCGGCCGTCCGCGGGCGCGAGCAGAGCCGCCGGCCGGGTGAGATCGTGGCTGAGGTGACCCGGCTCGCCGGGGACGGCGTCAAGGAGATCACGCTCCTCGGCCAGAACGTCAATTCATGGGGTCGCGACCTCGCCCCGGGGATCGACACCGAGTTCGGAGAGCTCCTCCGCGCCTGCGACGCGGTCGAGGGGATCGAGCGGATCCGCTTCACGAGCCCGCACCCGAAGGATTTCCGGACGCCCGTGATCGCGGCGCTCGCGGAGTGCGCGGCGGTCTGCGAGCACGTGCACCTGCCGCTCCAGTCCGGCTCCTCTCGACTCCTGAAGGCGATGCGGCGCACGTACGACCGCGACCGCTATCTCGCCCTCGTCGAGCGGCTCCGCGCCGCCGTCCCGGATCTCGCGTTCGGCACCGATCTGATCGTCGGCTTTCCGGGTGAGACCGAGGACGACTTCGCGCAGACGCTCGCTGTTGTCGAGGAGGTGCGCTATGACAGCGCCTTCACCTTCATCTTCTCGCCGCGCAGGGGCACCGAAGCGGCGGAGCTGCCCGGTCAGGTGCCGGACGACGTCAAGCACGAGCGGCTCGAGCGGCTCGTCGAGGTCGTCCAGCGGATCGCGGCCGAGCGGAACGCCGAACGCGTGGGTCGCATGGAGGAGGTGCTCGTCGAAGGGCCGAGCCGCACCGACGCGGCGGTGCTGCGCGGGCGGACGCGCAGGAACACGATGGTCAACTTCGACGGCGGCGCCGAAGCGGGCGAGGTCGTGCAGGTGCTGATCGAGGGCGCGACGTCGACAACGCTGCGCGGCACGCAGGCAGCGCTCGTGGCCGCCTGATGCGCGTCCTCATCACCGGCTCGAGCGGGCAGATCGGCACCAACCTCGCGCTGCGCCTGCTCGCCGACGGGCACGACGTGTTCGGCGTCGACGTCCGGCCGAACACATGGACGGACGCCTTCCCGTACCTGCTCAAGGACCTGACGTCTCCGCTGGGCGACGAGCTTCCCGCTGCGGACGTCGTCGTCCACCTCGCCGCACACGCGAAGGTGCACCAACTCGTCCGGCTGCCGCACCGCGCGCTCGAGAACACCGTCATGACCTTCAACGTGCTCGATCACTGCCGGCGGCACCGGGTCCCGATCGTCTTCTCCTCGAGCCGCGAGGTCTACGGCGACGTGCATCGCTTCGAGGGCTACGACGAGGGCACCGCCGACTTCGCCTTCACGGAGAGCACGTACTCGGCGTCGAAGATCGCCGGCGAGGCGTTCGTCTACTCGTTCGCCCGCTGCTACGGGCTGCCGTACCTCGTCTTCCGCTTCTCCAACGTCTACGGCAGGTTCGACAACGACCTGCACCGGATGGTGCGCGTGATCCCGCTCTTCGTCCACTCGCTGCTCCGCGGGGAGCCGATCACGGTCTTCGGCGGCGACGAGAAGACACTGGACTTCACGTACGTGGACGATTGCGTGGACGGCGTCGTGCGCGGAGTCGAGGCGCTCGTCGAGGGTCGCGTCGTCAACCAGACGATCAATCTCGCGTACGGACGCGGGAACACGCTCGTCCGCTGCGCCGAGCTGATCGCAACCGAGCTCGGCGTCGACGCCGAGATGACGATCGCGCCGTCGCTGCTCGGCGAGGTGACCCATTACGTCGCCGACATCGGCCGTGCGCGCGAGCTGCTCGGCTACGAGCCCGGCGTGCCCCTGGACGATGGGATCGCGCGCGCGGTCGCCTGGTTCCGGGAGCATCGCGCGGCTCACCCCGAGGAGGACCGGCCGGTAGCCACCGAGGACAGCGAGATCGGCTGGAAGACGTATGCCGGCCCCGGCTCGCACGAGTAGCCCGCTCGTCCTCGCAGTCTTCGGCCCGACGGCGTCCGGCAAGACGGTCGTTGCCGAGGCGCTCGCCGACCGGGTGGGAGGCGAGGTCGTCTCGGCCGACGCCATGCAGGCCTACCGGGGGCTGCCGCTGATCACGAACCAGCCGGCCCGGCCGACCCGTCTCGTCGCGGTCTGGCCGCTCGACCGGGAAGGGTCCGTGGGCGACTACCAGCGGCTTGCCCACGCGGCGATCGACGAGCTACTCGCCGCCGGCCGAGCTCCGGTCGTCGCCGGCGGAACCGGCCTCTACCTGCGCGCGGCGCTCTCGGACCTCGAGCTTCCGCCCCCGCCGCCGCCCGGAGCCCGTGACCGCTGGGAGGCCGTCTACGACGCCGATCCGCACGCCGCCCACGCCGCGCTCGCCGAGCGCGATCCGGCCGCGGCCGCCGCCGTGCACCCAAACGACCGCCGCCGGGTCGTCCGCGCCCTCGAGCTCGCGGAGGCTGGCACGAGCCTCGCGCCCGCGCTGGATCGGCTCTGGAGCGGCGACACGCGCCACCCGACGCTCGTCTGCGGGCTCGCCCTCTCCGGCGATGTGCTCGAGCGGCGGATTGCGGAGCGCACGGAAGCAATGCTCGCCGCCGGCGCGGTGGAGGAGGCGCGGCACGCGCTTGCCGGGCCGATCTCCCGGACGGCCGTCCAAGCGCTCGGCCTGCGGGAGCTCGCCGAGCTGCCACCCGACGAGGCGCGAGCGGCGGTGATCCTGCGCACACGTCAGTACGCCGCCTACCAGCGCAAGTGGATGCGCCGGATCCCCGGCATCGTCATGATCGACGCGGACAGGCCCCCGGAGAAGGTGGTCGATGCGATTCTCGAAGTGGCACGCGCTCGGTAACAGCTACCTGCTCGTCGAGCGCGAGGAGATCGGCGCGCCGCTCACGCCCGGGCAGGCGCACCGGCTCTGCGACGTCCGCACGGGGATCGGCTCGGACGGCGTCCTGGAGGTCGTGTCCGTGGACGGCGCGAGCGCGGACGTCGTGATCTGGAACCCCGACGGCTCGACCGCCGAGATGTCGGGCAACGGCACGCGCATCGCGGCCCGCTGGCTCGCGGCCCGGACGGGGGCCGGTGAGGTGACGATCCGCGTCGGCTCGCGCGTTGTGACCGCTCGCATCCTCGGCACCCACGACGTCGAGCAGGACATGGGCACCGTCGAGGTGGGGGAGCCTGAGGCACTCGAGCTGGACGGCGAGCCGGTCGAGTTCACTCCGGTGTCGGTCGGAAATCCGCATGCGGTCGTGCTCCGCCCGCCCGTGCGCGAGCAGCTCCTTCGCCTGGGGCCGCGGATCGAGCGCCATCCGCGCTTCCCCGAGCGCACGAACGTGCAGCTCGTGGGGGTGGACGGCGCGCACGAGCTGACGGCGCTCGTCTGGGAGCGGGGGGCGGGGGAGACCGCGGCCTCCGGATCCTCCGCGGTCGCGATCGCGGGCGCAGCCGTTGCGCGAGGCTGGTGTCAGAGCCCGGTCACGGTGCACCTGCCGGGGGGCGATCTCAGCATCTCGGTCGACCCCGGCGGCCGGGCTGTTCTCACCGGCCCAGCCGAGGAGGTCTGCGCGGGCGAGGCGTTTCTCTAGACCGCGATCTGGAACTCCCGCAGCACGTCGTTGAGCGAGACACGCAGGTCGTGCGCCTCGCTCCGCCAGCCGATGATGAGCGCGCAATCGAGCTGATAGACGCCGGCGGGAAACTCTTTCGCCCTCGTCCCCGGGACGACGACCGCCCGGGGCGGCACCTCGCCCCGGTACTCGACCGGCTCGGGCCCCGTGACGTCGATCACGGGCACGGACGCCGTGAGCGAGACGTTGGCCGCGAGAATCGCCTGCGCGCCGACGCGCACGCCCTCGGTGACGATGCAGCGGGAGCCGACGAACGCGCCGTCCTCGACGATCACCGGCATCGCCTGCGGCGGCTCGAGCACGCCGCCGATGCCGACGCCGCCGGCGAGGTGGACGTCGGCGCCGATCTGCGCGCACGAGCCGACCGTCGCCCAGGTGTCCACCATCGTCCGCGGGCCGACCCACGCGCCGATGTTCACGTAGCCCGGCATCAGAACGACGCCCTCGGAGAGGAACGAGCCGTAGCGGGCGACGCCCGGCGGGACGACGCGAACGCCGCGCTCGGCGTAGTCGCGCTTGACGGGGATCTTGTCGAGGAAGTGCAGCCCGCCGACGTCCATCGGCTCGACCTTGCGCAGCTTGAAGTACAGGAGAATCGCCTTCTTCGCCCACTCGTTGACGATCCAGACACCGTCGCGTGGCTCGGCCACCCGCAGCTCGCCGCGGTCGAGCAGCGCGATCGCCTCCTCGACGGGCCCGGCGTCCGGCGCTCCGGCCTCCCAGCACTCCTCGATCCGCCGCGCGAGCTCCTCCATCAGAGGACATCTTCCAGGATCTCGGCGGCACGGCGGCACTCTTCCTCGTCGGGGACGAGCGCGAGCCGGAAGTAGCCCTCGCCGGACGGCCCTAGATACGCGCCGGGCGCGACGAGGACTCCGTGCTCCAGCAGCCGCGTCGCGAACGCCTCCGAGGGCTCCCCGCCGGGCACCTCGCACCAGAGGTACATCGTCGCCGCGCTCCCCGCAACGCGCACGCCCGCGCGCGCGAAGAGGTCGAGGAAGAGTGCTCGCTTGCGCGCGTAGGCGGCGCGGGTCGCCTCGACGTGCTCCTCGTCGCCCCAGGCGACGACCGCGGCGCGCTGCACGAACTCCTGCGGAGCCGTCCCGACGGTGGGCCGGAAGGCCTTGAGCGCGTCGATCAGGGCCGGGTCGCCCGCGACGAAGCCCGAACGGTATCCCGTCATCGAGGAGCGCTTGGAGAGGGAGTTGAAGACGGCGACGTTCGTCAGGTCGGCGGCCTGAAGCGCGGACGCCGGCGGCTCGTCGAACCAGAGCTCGCTGTAGGCCTCGTCGGAGGCGAGCACGAAGTCGTGCACGCGCGCGAGCGCGGCGAGCCGCTCGTAGAACGCAAGCGGCGCCGTCGCGCAGGTCGGGTTGTTCGGATAGTTGACCCAGAAGAGCGCGATCCGGCTCCAGTCTTCGCGGGCGATCGCCTCGAGCTCCGGCAGGAAGCCGTTGCGCTCCAGCAACGGCAGCCTCACGACGCGCGCGCCGGCTATCTCGGCCCCCCGTTCCTGCACGGGATACCCGGGCTCCGTGACGACGACCAGGTCCTTGCCGGCGGCCGGGTCGAGCACGACCTGGGCAAAAGAGAAGATCGCCTCCTTCGAGCCGAGTGTCGGCACGACCTGCGTCGCAGGGTCGAGCGCCACAGCGAACCGCCGCAACGCCCAATGGCAGATCGCGTCGCGCAGCTCCGGCAGGCCGGGGGCCGTCGGATAGCCCATGCGTTCGCGCAGCCCGGCCACGAGAGCCGCCCGAATACGTGGGTCGGTCGGCTCCTGCGGGTCGCCGCGGCCGAAGTCGATCACCTCGACGCCGCGAGCCTCGGCCGCACGCCGGGCCTCGTCGAGCCGGACGAACGGATACGTCGATTGCGCGCGCAGGATGGGCGAGAGCGGCACGGCTAGACGCTACCCGTGGCGAACCGCCACAGCGCCTCGTACACGCGCACGAGCGAGGCGATCTCCACGCGCTCGTCGCGCTTGTGGGTGTAGAACGTCGAGCCCGGGCCGAAGTTGACTGCGTCGAGCCCGCGCGCCGTGAAGTCGGCGACGTTCGTCCAGGCCTGCTTCGGCCGCAGCTCGAGCTCGCCGGCCACGCGCAGCGCCCGCACGAGCGGGCTGTCGGTGACGACGCGCGCCGGCGGCGAGTCGCCTGCGATCACGAGCTCGTCGCCCTCGGGCACGAGCGAGCGGAGGTACGTCTCGGCATCCTCCGGTGTCCGGTCGGGCGCGTAGCGGTAGTTGAGATGGGCGACGGCACGATCGGGGACGACGTTGTCGGCGATCCCGGCGTGCAACTGCGTGACGCTGAGCACTTCGTAGAAGGTGAGGCCGCCGACCACCGCCTCGCGGCGCTCGGAGGCGACGATCCCGGCGAGCCCGGCGACCGCCTTCGAGATTGCGTTCTCGCCCTGCCACGGCCGCGCGGAATGGGCGCCCGTGCCGCGAAAGACGAGGCGGGCGTTGAGGTTGCCGACGCAGCCGGCCTCGATCGTGCCGTCGGTGGGCTCGAGCAGGATCGTCAGCGCTGCGTCGCGCAGGAGCGGTGTCCCCTCGAAGAGCTCCGGGAGTGGGTTCTCGCTCGCGGGTAGCTCCTCGCGGCCGAAGACGAGCAGGGCCAGGTCGAACGCCGTCTCGACGCGCCCGGCTGCGAGATCGCGAGCGAGCTCCAGCATGACCGCCACTCCGGCTTTCATGTCGCTCGCGCCGAGGCCGACCACCCATCCGTCTTCGATCCGGCCGGGGATGTTGTCCTGGGGCGGCACCGTGTCGTAGTGGCCCGCCAGGACGACCAGGGGCGCGCCGGGCCGCCGAGGGGCCGCGTAGACGGCGGCGACCTCCGCCTCGTACACCGGCTCGTAGCTCGTCGGCACGAGCGAGCGGACGAGGGCGGCGATCTCCTGCTCGTGCCGGCTCTCGGAGTACACGTCGACGAGCTCGAGTGTCCTCGCGGCGAGGCGATCGGAGAGGCGGGCCATCGGGGGCCAGCCTAGCGTGGCAGAATCGACCCGTGACGACGCGCCAGCCCGATCCCGCGCCCGGAGCAGAGCCCGAGCGCGGGCTCGTGGTCGCCGTGCTCGGCAAGGGTGTGGACGCCGCCGACGAGCTCGGCGAGCTGCGCGAGCTCGCGCGCACCGCCGGCGTCGAGCCCGTCGCCGAGCTCGTGCAGCGCCGGGCGCGTGCCGATGCGCGCACGTACGTCGGCAAGGGCAAGCTCGGCGAGCTGAGAACGGCGTTCGAGTCCGCCGAGGCCGATGTGCTCCTCGTCGACGACGAGCTCGACCCGACCCAGCAGCGAGAGCTCGAGAACGCGCTCGACGCCCGCGTCGTCGATCGCACCCAGCTGATTCTGGACATCTTCGCCCAGCACGCCCGCAGCGCCGAGGGGAAGCTCCAGGTCGAGCTGGCGCAGCTCGAGTACAACCTCCCGCGCATGCGGGGTATGTGGCAGCACCTCGAGCGGCTGGGCGGCGGGGTCGGGACGCGCGGCCCGGGCGAGACGCAGCTCGAGACCGACCGCCGGATCGCGCGCCGGCGGGTCGCTCTTCTGAAGAGGCGCCTGCGCGAGCTCGGCAAGCAGCGCGGAACGCGCCGGAAGTCGCGCCGCCGCACCGAGACGCCGACGGTCGCGCTCGCCGGCTACACGAACGTCGGCAAGTCCACGCTCCTGAACGCGCTCACCGACGCGGGCGTGTCTGTCAACGACAGCCTCTTCGAGACGCTCGACCCGACGACGCGCGGCTTCGAGCACGACGGCAGGCGCTACCTCCTGACCGATACCGTCGGCTTCATCCGGCGGCTGCCGCACCAGCTCGTCGAGGGCTTTGCAGCGACCCTGGAGGAGACGCTCGTCGCCGACCTCGTGCTCCACGTCGCCGACGGGTCGGCGCCCGAGGAACGGCTCGAGCTCCAGATCGAGGCGGTGACCGGCGTTCTGCACGAGATCGGGGCCGACGACGTCCCCTCCGAGCTCGTGGTGAACAAGATCGACCTCGTCGATCCGCTCGGGCGCAGACGGCTCGCCAATCGCTACCCGGCCGCGCTGCAGATCTCCGCGCGCACGGGCGAAGGCCTCGACGAGCTGCGCGCGCGCGTCGCCGACCTGTTCTCGGAGCGGTTCGACGACGTGCGCCTCCTCGTTCCGTATGCGGACGGCGCGGCGCTGGCGGAGCTGTACGGGCTCGGCACCCCGATCTCCGAGCGCGAGGACCGGGAGGAGGGAGTGCTCGTCCGGGCGCGCCTTCCCCGCCGGGAGGGGCGGCGTTT
>Ga0209514_10002593_pt1 | contig 27664 bp, 39 predicted proteins | sample Subgrocontami58m_FD_187452 | JGI IMG/M metagenome (GOLD analysis project Ga0209514, IMG submission 187452) | Subsurface groundwater microbial communities from S. Glens Falls, New York, USA - GMW37 contaminated, 5.8 m (SPAdes) (version 3) | ecosystem: Environmental > Aquatic > Deep subsurface >...
TCGCCGTAACAACTGCCTTTGCTCGTCCTTTTGTAATTGTCGTAGAGGAGTAAAGACAATTATTTCTCTCTGCTAAAGGTGTTTTTAGTGGTAATTTATTTGTACTCTTTTGAACGGGAAATGACTCCCCTGTAAGAGATGCTTCTTGTGTTTCCAGATTATGGGCTTCTAGTAAACGAGCATCAGCAGGAACTATATCACCCATTTCCAGAAAAATAATATCTCCTTGAACCAGCAGCCGGCTTTCGATTCGTGTCTCTTTGCCGTTACGTAAGACTTTGGCTTTGTGTGAAGCCATTCTCTGCAGCGCTTCAATAGCTTTTTCTGCTTTATATTCCAGTGTAAACCCTAACAGCGCATTGAGAATAACGATGCTGCCAATAATAACTGCATCAATATACTCTTGAAGAAAGATCGAAATTACTAATGCCACGATTAGAATTGCAATGAGTGGGCTGGCAAACTGCTGAACGAGACTTTTCCATCGTCTAACTCCATTTTTGGCACTCAGCTCATTATATCCATCGCGGTGGAGGCGCACTTCTGCCTCGTGTTTGCTTAATCCTTCTTCACTGCTCTTGAGCTGTCGCAGAACATCTCCTATCTCTTTTTCATGCATATTTTGAATAGAAGAGTTTTTGCTATAAAAAGGTTTGGCTTAGTTAACTCATAACTTCCTCATCCGAAACTTTTATAAGAACCATCCCCTTCTATCAAATTGGAGCGTGATCTGCAAATGTTAGTCTTTGGCGTTGATATTCCGGCAACAGAAGTAATCTTTACCATTGCCGTATTAATAATTATCATTCTTATTGAAGTCATGGTCATGCTCTTTGTCTTTGTCAAGCAGATGAATAAAATCAAGAATGTTGTAACTTCTCTTGAAAGAATGTATCATCTTGCGTCTCATTCTAAACGCGAAGAAATGGAAAAGAAGTAAAGATCAGTAATAACTTTTAAAAAATATGATCTTCGTTCTTTTCACAACTTTAAAATCCAGAATCAAATATTTGAAAAAATAAAATAAAAAAAACAAAAAAGCAGCCTTACTTGCCGCCAGCTTTACCGCCAGTTGGTTTCTCTTTAGCTTCCGGAGGAACAAGCTCGTCCACAATCTTGATTGGAATACCCGCTTCCAACAATGCAGATCTGATCTTCTTTGGCTCTTTTCCTTCGTTGGCTTTGACCAATTCTTTGGCGCGAGTTTCGAATTCTGCTTTTTGTTTCTCCAGTTCTTTCTGTAAGCGTACTTTTTCTTGTTGCTGGTGCTTCAATTCTTCTGCCGTCAACTCTGTTCTTCCAGACTTGATTTTAGCATCAAATTTACCTTCTGCAATCGCTTTCAATGCATCCTGCGCGGGCATACCTTCTACAAGGACACCCATCGATTGACATGTTCCAACAATCTCACGCACTTTCTGCTTCAATTCTTTTCCCAGAAGAGCGCTTTCTTTGATTTTAGCAATTTTAATAATTTGCTCGATTAATAAGTCTGCAACTTTCTCTCGCAGCGGGTTACCTGCGCCTTTTTCAATACCTGCTTCTTTCTTAATTAAAGCCGCCGCCGGAGGCGTACCAACTTCAATATTGAATTCTTTCGTTGCCGTATCAATAGACACTTTAACTGGAACTTGCATTCCTTTCAGGTCTGCTGTTTTCTTGTTAATTTCTGTAATAACAAGACCAATATTTACTCCCGTTGGACCGAGAGCCGGACCTAATGGAGGAGCCGCCGTAGCTTTTCCTCCTTCGATTAAAACTTCAATTGTTTGTTTTGCCATATAATTGTCACCTATAATTGTTATTTATTTGAAGCACTGCGTAACTTTAACTTAGAAAAGGGGTCTATTTATATAGTTTACGGAGAGGTTTTTGCTAATCGTTCTAGAATCTCCGGATGCAGTCGTAACCCCATTCTTTCTAATTCTACGATCTCTGCACGAACATCAACACCATATTTTAACAACGTTGATTGATTCGGTGTTTTCCAAGAAGAATAAGACGCTTTTTGTGATGGCGCTTCTCCTTGATATCTTGGTCTATCTAAAAATCCCTGTCTTGATTCTAACAGAGAATACCATTGTTCATTCTTTCTAATCCAATCATCAGTTGACGGAGTAAGATGGTAAACATTACTTTTTAATCCTTTGTATTTAGACGGTTTTGACACTTTTTGAACTTCCCAATCAATTGCCACTTCTTCCCAAATTTTTTTTCTAAAGCGCGCCGCCCTCTGTTGAAAAATCCGTGGATTCCAGCCACCAAGATTAAGGCTTTTTCCAGAGGGAAAGATTGTTTTAATGGGCACATTTAATGCTGCTTTCTTTGGTCCAAAATCTAACGCTATTTTTACTTCTTCTGTAAATGGACCTGGGCTTCCAATTAATTCATCTGCATCAAGCATCAACGTATATTCTGTTTTCACATAAGAATTAGCTCTATTCCTGGCTGGGCCATATCCTTCAAACTTCGCATCATACACTTTTAACTGCCGATGCTCACCCGCCATCTGTTCCAACAACTGTCTCGTTCCGTCAATAGACCTCGTATCGAGAACAACAACATTCTCAAAATACGGCAGATGTCGTGAGAGAACAGCATGTAATCCTCCCGCGGGATTCATCAATTCATCTCGTACGATCATTGTCAGAGTTACATCGGAGAGTTTGTTATATTCTGTCATCATTATTCCCTCTATACTGTTGTAATCGTTCAAGAATTCCCGGATGAACTTGTAGTCCTAATCGTTCTAAATATTCTATTTCTGCTGGAACATCAATCTCGTACTTTAACAAAGTCGCTGGATTTGGTGTTTTCCAGAGAGGAAATGAGGGGGTTTGTGATGGTGCTTCTTTTGGAAAAATATTGTTCCAGTTAGAAAATGAATCATACCATTCCAGTTTTTTACGAGAGTCTTCCTTTGATGGCTCGAAATGGAGAAATTTAGTTTGTATGGCTGGGAGCTGTCCAAGAATTAATCTGTCATCAAAATAGGCCATTTCATAAACTAATCCACGGAGAGTGACTTGATTTGATTTAAACAGTCGTGGATTCCAACCAGCGATACATTCTACTTCTTCCCCGTTGTGATATACTTTGATCATATCTAACCGAAGATGATTTTCAGAAAATGATTGTATTTCTGTAACTAATTCTTCGGGTCTCTTTAACATCTCATCCGCATCTAACATTAAAGTATATTCCGTTTTAACGTGTCCTTTCGCTGTATTCCTCGCCGGACCATATCCTTCAAACTTCGCATCATACACTTTTAACTGCCGATGCTCACCCGCCATCTGTTCCAACAATTGCCTCGTCCCGTCAATAGAACCAGTATCCAGAACAACAACATTTTTGAAATAAGGCAGATGTCGTGAGAGAACAGCATGTAATCCTCCCGCTGGATTCATCAATTCATCTCTAACGATCATCGTTAATGTTACATCTGAGAGTTTGTTATATTCTGTCATTGTTATAACTCCCGTGGACAATTCACCAATCGTTCGATTATTTTAGGATGCGGTTTTAGACCAAGATCATGTAGTTTTCTTAACACGGCAAATACATCAATACCATATTCTCCTAAGCATCGTGGATTTGGTGTTTTCCAGCGTTCAAATCCTTCTTTTGAAGACGGCGGACCATGTTGCTGTAGAAATTCTTTTGCTTTACCTCTAGAATCATCTAAATTAAATACCGTCATTTCATTATAATACCTTTTATCTTTGAATTCCACACCTTCTCCGTCCGGAACAAAATGATGAATAGGGGTGCTGGCAAAATTAATGTTATCTCTTATTTTTTGGTCTGTGACTGTAACTCCTTCATAAACAACTTTCTCAAAAATAGTTTTACTCTTTGGAAATAATCTCGGGTTAAGGACATTGTAGTCACGAGTAAAATTGCCGCAAAACGGATGTATCCAATTGAATTTAAATTTCAATGCAAATTCATCTCTGTCGTATCTCTCATTTGCTTTTTCAATATCTCCCGCCAAGCCATCAATTGATGAAATCATTTCATCTGCATCTAATACCAGTGAATATTTGCTGTGCACATGAGAATTAGCAGTAGTTCTTGCCGCACCAAATCCTTTAAAGTCAGCATCATACACGCTTAACCGTGGATACTGTCCTAGCAGATGTTCTAACAACTCTCGTGTTCCATCAACAGAACCAGTATCAAGAACAACTGTCTCCGGAAAATGAGGAAGATGATACTCTAACATGGGCAATAATCCTCCTGCCGGATTCATGAGTTCATCTCGCACGATCATCGTTAAAGTTACGTCTGAAAGAGCAGTATGTACCATTCCTCTCTAAAAATGAGCTTTTTTTATAAATATTCTTTCTATTTTATCACTCTTGAGTAACTCCTGTCTTTTATAGTCCACCAGCAATATCTTTTTATACCAGAAATTCCGCAGAGTCAAGCAATGACTTCACCTCTCCATTACGCCACTCAAGGAACGCGCATTTTTCTGCAAAGTCTCAGAAACAAAATCAAGCCTCATCGTTATTTTGGAACTGCAGAAGATATTTGTAAACTTACTATTGATGACTGTTGGAATGGTCGCTTTTTTCAGACCTCAACCAATAACTTTCCTCAATTCTGGTCGAGAGACTTTGGCTGGTGCACGCAGTCACTTCTTAAGCTTGGCCACGAAGAAAAAGTCCACCACACCTTGCGTTACGCGATTAATCGTTTCAAAGATCATAATAAAGTTACAACAACCATCACACCCGGTGGAAAACCGTTTAACTTTCCTACAGAAGCGGTTGATTCTCTCCCCTGGTTGATTCACAGCATCAGAGTCTCTAAGTTTCCTTATTATGATAATCGTGGTTTTCTTAATCTGCAAATTCAGCACTTCTTCAAAGAATTCATCGATCCTAACACCGGCTTAGTGAAAGTTGATTTACACGTCTCTTCAATGAAAGACTTTGCCGTTCGTAAGAGTTCGTGTTATGATAACTGTATGGTGGGAATGCTCGCTGCTGATATCGTTGAATTAAAATTAGTCAATCCCTTTGAAAAATATGATTACCCTGCCTTAATTCGCGAACATTTTTGGAATGGCACGTTTTTCTTTGACGACCTTGGCAAAAAAATGTATGTTGCCGGTGATGCCAATATTTTTCCATTTCTAACGGGTTTAATTGCTGATCGCACAATGATCGCCTCTGCTCTTCATTCTATTGATGGCGCGCAATTAGCTGAGCCATTTCCACTAAAATACACTTCTACTCGTCACCACGTATCATTTGCCTGGCAGGAAGCACTGATGCGCAATTATGAAGGAACAACGATCTGGACGCACATGGGTCCGTTGTACATCAAATTATTGCAGCACGTCGACAAAGACAGAGCCGCCCTCTACAAAGAACGTTATCGACAAATGATCGAGAAACAGGGAAATTATCTCGAAGTATTTAATTCCGATGGCACTCCCTACAAGACGCCGTTTTATACTTGTGATCAAGGGATGCTTTGGGCGGCGAATTATTTGACGTTGTGACTTTAACAACCCGTGACCTATATTCTCCAGTATAACAATCATTTAAAAGAGGACCCTGTAACTCATATAGTAATGGCGCCTCATATTTCTATCATCATTCCCGCTCACAACGAGGAAAACTATATCCGTCAGACGTTACACAGCATTAAGAACCAAACTTATCAAGATTTTGAAGTCATTGTCGTTACCAACGGCTGTACTGACAAAACTGAAGAGATTCTCAAGAAACGCGAGAACGAGCGCGTCAAACACTTTACGTTACCGACGGCTAACGTCAGCCGCGCGCGAAATTATGGCGCAAGTAAAGCGGAAGGAGATCTTCTTTTGTTTCTCGACGCTGATACTCAGCTGGCCAACGATTCCTTGCAAAAGATGAAGAATCAGTTCTCTCCCGAATACGCTGTTGCCACCACAACCGTCGCTCCTGACGAGATCACCTTTCCATTCACCCTCGCCATGCGTTTCAAATCATTTAATCTCAAGACCGGTCTCTACAAAGGCTGTAGCGGAGCATTGCTTTGCCGTCATGCTGACTTTGATGCCGTTAATGGCTATGACTCTGAATTAGTCGTCCGCGAACATCGTAAATTAATTCTAAAACTAATGGAGAAAGGGAAATACAATTGTATCGATACTTCCGTTACAACCTCCATGCGTCGCCTCAAGAATTGGGGCATCGGCAAAGTCAGTTATTTCTGGCTGCAGCAGTTCATCAAAGATAAGACGGGAAGATTACAAAGTAGTGAATATGAGAAAGTAAGATGAGAGTCTTTAAATGATGATCATTTAATAATTATATCTTTTTTAGTTTTGAACAATTTAGTCATTCTAAATATTTAAATGAAATTACAATGGTATCAAATGCATTCAACTCACGATTAAAATCTATTGGACTATAGTAAACTAATCTATACAAATTTCCCTTATTAATTCCGATAACACTTATTGTTGATTTATCTTCATTTCCGAGAGTTACATGACCATATTCAAACAAAGCAGCTTTTCCTCCCATTTCAGCATCTTCTGTTCTCTTTGAAACCCCCAATCTATGCAAGGGCGGTTTAACTTTGTTAATATAATCTTCAATATTTTCAAATTCTGTTTTTTCAGTGGTTATTTGAATCAAAATTTCTTTTTCTTGAATATTCTTTCTTAAAGAAATAATACTATTTTGCTCCGTAAGTTTCCACTCCTCTCGATATAAAAAACTAAATCCCTCTTTTTGATTATAATATTCAGTGACATTAACACCAATATTTTCAAAATACTCTTTATTAAATTCTGGCCAGTCGATTTTAGGTTCACTTTTAGGAACAGAAGGTTGGCAACTTATCAGTAATAATGATATCAATACTAACATTAAAAAAATAATCTTTCTGTCCATGATTTGTCTAACCTAACGCGCAATTTAACGTCGTCCCGCCCTCTTCCAAACAAACTAACTTATTATTAACCAGACTATATGACTTGATATTAAAATTATCAAACTTCAATTTGCAGCAGACATTTCTCGCCATATTTTGCACGAAAGTATCAAATTGTTGTTGTGTATCCACTAACTTCTGCAGCGTCTCGCTCAAATCAACACTACATTGTGTCGCTGCTTGTTGTGTTGCCGTTGCCTGTGCACCAGCTTGTTCTGCTTGTTTTGTCTTTAGCGTATCGAGTTCTTGTTGAAATCCTTTTATTTGGAGATTACAGAGGTCAGAGGCATATTTATTTTCTGCTTCGAGCTTGCTTCGATCAGTTTTACAAAGAATTAAATCATCATTATTTTTTTGAATCATGGCCATCACATTGCTATTAAAAGAATCCTGTAATGTCAAATTTTGCTGTGATAATTCTAATTTTTGTTCTAAAGAATGGATATTTTTTCCTAATTCATTGACCGTATAATTGCTGTCTTTAATTTGAAGATAAACTCCATAGCCCATAATTCCCGGACCGATAATAAAAACACCTGCTAGAACAACAACTACAACCATAAGTATTCTTGTCCAATTCACTTTTCTCTTTGGGACCGCAACATCAGTATCTACCACAATGGAATAGATAGTCTAGTGGGTATTTATACTTTTCTCTCAAAAATCCTAAAACTTTATTAACCACCTATTTCTCCTCAGATCCATGATCATTACCATCTCCGGCACACCGGGTAGCGGCAAGAGTACTGTCGCCAAGATTCTTCTCCAAAAATTAAACGCTGAACGGATTTATGTCGGTGGTATTCGTCGTGAACTTGCTCGAGAGAAAGGCATGACTCTTCAGGAATTAAATTTTTACGCCGAAACACATCCTGAAACAGATGTTGATGTTGATCAAAAAGCAGCCGCAGAAGCACGCGCTTTAGAGAAAAAAAGCAAAGTTGTTATCGTTGAAGGTCGTACCCAGTTTCATTTTCTTCCCGAATCCATTAAAGTATTTATCAAAGTTGATCCTACTGTTGGCGCGCAGCGAATTTGGAAAGACTTACAGTCAAAATCAACCCAGCAAGAGCGCAATGAAGGGAATATTCATTCTTTAGAAGAAACCAAACGCAGTACTGCCGAACGTGAAGAGATTGACGCCAAACGCTATTTGAAATACTATAGCATTGATCATCGTGACCAGTCGCAATATGACCTTGTCTTAGATAGTACAAAGGAGAGTGCTGAAGAGATTGCTAATAGAGTTCTAAAGTATCTTCAAGCAAAGAAATTAATCGCAAAATAATCTTTTGGAGTCATTACCCCAAAGAAAAGCTTATAAATTACCCTCTTCTGTAAGCAGACATGAGCGAAAAATTACAACGTCACGATTTTGTTGAGCTTGATTACACTGGAAAAGTAGCCGATGGTGCTATTTTTGACACGACTAACGAACAAGTTGCCCATCAATCAAACCTTCCGCATCATCATGGTTCTCTCCATTCTCCAATTGTTTGCATTGGTCAACGTCAAGTTCTTCCTGGCTTAGATCAAGATCTTGAAGGCAAAGAAGTTGGCAGAGAATACACCGTTGTTCTTCAACCGGAACAAGCGTTTGGCAAACGTGACGTGAAGAATCTACGCATCATTCCCATGGGCATATTTAAAGAACATAAAGTACAACCGCAGCCGGGATTACAAGTCGATGTCGACGACGAACGGGGTATTGTCACAAGTATTGCCGGCGGTCGTGTTGTCGTCAATTTTAATCATCCTCTTGCAGGAAAAGAAATCACTTATAATTATACCATTAAACGTAAAATTACCGACACTTCGGAGAAAATCAAATCCTTCCTCTCGAGTATGATTGGACAGCCGCAAGATAATATCGCTGTTGCCCTGCATGCTGGAAATACCGTCGTAACACTTCCCGTGCAGTTGCCTCAACAGTTCACAGATATGCTTGGCAAGAAGTTAACTGAGATTAATGTGGTGAACTCTGTAGAATTTGTAGTGAAAGAAGGTGTTAAAAAGTAAGCTGACCCTTCTTTTTGATCTATCCTATTTGCCTTATATCTTCTACCATAAAAATCTTTATATAGACGCCTTTCTTCTAAGACTACAGAAAAGGGTGGATACACTATGGATACCTACGTCCAAGATAATAAAAAGTTTTCTTCAGCAACAATGTCGCCGGATGAGCTCTCACGCAGACGCGCAACGATGGATGTTGACGCCGAGCTAGAACAATTACTCGCCGGTCAGAAGACGAGAATCAAAGTCATCGGCTGTGGTGGCGCAGGTAATAACACGATCAACCGCATTTATGAAGTTGGCATTAAAGGTATTGAAACGATTGCGTTGAATACCGACGCTCAAGATCTTCTTTATACTACTTGTGATAAAAAACTTCTCATCGGCAAACAGCTCACTAATGGTCTTGGCGCTGGATCCAATCCTCGTATCGGAGAGGAATCAGCGAAGGAGAATGAACAGGACATCAAGAAGCTTCTCGAAGGCTCGCACATGGTTTTCATCACCTGCGGCTTAGGTGGTGGAACCGGTACGGGTAGCGCTCCTTTCGTTGCCCAAGTGGCCAAGAAAATGGGAATTCTCAGTGTCGCTATTGTCACTGTTCCTTTCATGATGGAGGGCTCTCATCGCTTTGAAAATGCCATGCTTGGTTTAGAGAAGTTAGAACAAAGTGTCAGCACATTAATTGTTATTCCCAACGAAAAGTTATTAGAACTTGCGCCGCAATTACCATTACAGACGGCATTTAAAGTGGCTGATGAAATTCTCACCAATGCTGTTAAAGGTATTGCCGAGCTTGTCACCAAGACTGGTCTTGTCAATCTTGATTTTGCCGACGTTAAAGCGATTATGGGTGAAGGTGGTGTGGCGATGATTGGAGTTGGTGAATCTGATTCTGATACGCGCGCCGAAGAATCGGTGCAGAAAGCATTAGAGAATCCTTTAATTGATGTTGACGTCACTAATGCCACGGGAGCGTTAATCAATATTTCTGGTGGCGAGAATTTGACCCTTGATGAATCCCGTAAAATTGTTGAAGCCGTTTCTTCACGTCTTGACCCTCATGCTAAAATCATCTGGGGAGCGCAGATTTACAAAGACCTGGAAAGAACAGTTCGCACCATGGTCATCATCACTGGTGTTAGTTCGGAACAGATCTTTGGCGGCGATAATAAGTATTTCAAGAAGAAGAAAGAAGGGATGGAAGCAGAGTTGGGAATTAAGTTTATGAAGTGAATTTCTTTTAGTATTTTTCTCTTCTTATAAATCTCTGATTCTATCTTAATACGGTTGTATTCTGGTAATTTACAATCGTTTGTAATTCGTTATCAATGGTAATACCCCGTTTCGTTATTCTCATTTTAGAGCCATCGTCTACAGACTCACCTAACCCTACATACTCTGGTGTAAATGTAGGAAAAAGCCGGCGTAAACCAGAGACCACATCAGCAACTTTTTTCTTCGTCTCTTCGGGATAAGCATAGACTAAGAAACAGTTTTGAGTGTCAAGATATTCTACGTAAGAACCATTTTGAAGCTCTCCTCGAAACCGTTGATATGGAAGATTAAATACAATTCTCTGAGTCTCCAAAGTCTTACAAATATCTGTTAAGCTTTGATCTTTTAATGCAATAATTAATGATGACATTTTTTTCTCCAGAACATCAAATCACTTCTATAACAAAAAAAAATTATTTTAAAAAATAAAACCTTACTTCTTCCCAATAAATTCCACGTACGCACATTTACCGCAGACTAATCTGTTAGCATGAGCGCCAAGGAAAGATCCTGATCCACATTTAGGACAGGTTCTGTTCTTGCGTTGAATTTTATCACCGGAAATAGTATATAATGTATGCATCTTGCGAGTTTTCTTTGTGCTTTTAACTGGACCACCTTTCGCAGCTGGTTTCTTTGCTCCGCCTTTTGCTGGTGCTGCCATTATGCATCACCTTTTTTACTTTCTTCCAATTTCTTGCGAAGATGGCTGGTCATCTGTACCATTTTCTGCCGAGCTTCAACAGTTTTGTATACTTCTGCTTCAAATGCTGCTTGACGATGACCAAATGTAGAATAAATATGTTTGATGACAACTCGCGTTGCATCTGTTCCCATTTGCTTACCGATTGCTACGGCGAGATCATTGTTACTCGGTGTCGCTTGTTCAAACGCTATTTCTCCGCGCACCACGGTTCTGTCCAATAAAGCATTATCCACTTTTTCTTGAATTGTTAGTTGCATTATATATCTCCCTCACTAGCGAACTTTAATCGCATATTCTCCTTTCACTGTAACGCCAACTTGTTTGGCGACCATTGATTCTTCTGGATTATTAATAAATAGACGTCCTTGCCAGCTCGTCGTAAACGACGTGGTCTTACATTGTGGGCAGACTTCTTCTTCCACAAACATTTTACAGCGTTTGCATGCTTTTTTCTTGGTCATGGTTATTCTTCCTTCCCGGATTTACTTTCCGCTGCTGTTTCTTGTTGAAGCCATTCTAATTTTCCTAAACCTTCTTGTCTCATTGTTAAACCGATCTTAGGATTATTAATGTCTTTATAACTAACTGCAATGATTCGTGCTTTACAACGATCTCCGGGTTTAACACTTCGTCCTGTTTTTTTACCCATTAAGACTTTATCTTTGCTGAAAGAAACGAAATCATCCATACTTTGAGAAATATGCACCATTCCTTCAATGGAACCAATGTCCATGAACCCACCGAAGTCTGTAATATCTCTAATTTTTCCAAAAACCAGTTCATTCATTTCTGGATTAAAAGTTAATAATTCAAATTCTGTTTCGTAATACCCTGCACCATCGCCGGGAACAATAACGCCTTCTTTAACGTCTCCGACATTAAGAACACCAACAACGAAACCCATTTCTTTAGAAACAAACTCTTCGTAGCTAGTTTTAACGTTTTTGAGCACGGATTCTTTTGTGCTGAGGTTGAACATGCCTGGTGGTACACGAATGAAATCTTTGACTTTGACGCGATAGAACATCCTGGGGAATCCTCCTGATCGTTTTACTGATCATTTTCCGTGATTGTTTATAAAGGTTTCTGTTAGGTCTTGGATTTGACTATACTTATAGTGATTCTAACGGTTTTTGAAGTAGAGTCGCCATCATCCCTTCTAAAGTACTTTTCCTTGGACTTCGTAGAAGTGAGTAGGCTAGAAGTTCTGTAATCGGGCTTGGAAATGGAGGATGAAACGGTCGATATCCGATCAATACTGAATACACTCTCTGATCTGCCATATCTGACGAAGCTTTTATCGGAAGAGAACCGTTGGCATCGTAGAGTACGCCATTTTGCAATGCGGGAATTGCTTCTCTGGTAATCGCTTCTACTTCTTTCTCGCATCGATCGAGACCCTCATAATCCCCCCTCTCTAGAGCGATAGTTCTCTTTGCAACTCCCAATAACTTCTCGGTGTAGTCCAAAACTGCTGCAGAAACTTCTGTTTCTGATTTTACCTGCTCAAACCTTGCTTCCGAAAGAATCATCCAAATTCCATTGTGATATTCTCTTCCTCTTTTTGAAACACGAAATCCTGTTTTCTTGACAGAATCTCTCTCATCAAGAATTGCTTTAATCGAAGGAGCAAAATATGCTCTTGGGGAGACTGTTACTGCTCGTAATCGGTCGTATAACGAATGAGTCCAATTTGGGATTGGAAGTAAGTGTTGTTTGTTTTCCATTTTGTGTTTTTGCATCAGTATTCAACCCGTCGGTTCTAATTGTGGCACCATCCTTCGTACGATATCCGCTAAAGATGGTTTTGTTGCTTTGTCTGAAGTAGAAGTATTGGAATGATCTTGGTAGTATTCCATTACACTTTTTCGGAGATCTGAATGCCTCTTTATCTTAGAGTATGGTCCATAATTAATCCCCACCCAATACAATCTTTGACCGTTGCTAAGGTCATTATAGTTCGTGGGGATAATCGGTAACTCCGTAATACCATCGTATAATCTTCCCATGTGGTTGGCGGGAAGTATCATTTCTTTTGTTAATGTAACACCCCTTCGTAAAGCTTCATCCCAATCTCCTGTTTCCTCTCCATACTTGTAAATCTCGGCGTACTCTAAAGTATATCTCTCAAGAGTAGCATTGAGAAATTCACAATATTCTTTCCCATTTGTGACAGGTTCCTGCCAACGGAAATGTGCCGATGGAAGAATTAGAACAACCCCTCCGTTGAAGCTTCGTCCCGGATTAAAAATTCTCCCCCTTGTCTTTGGAACAATATCTCTCTCATCAAGAATACTTTTGATTGTTGGTGCTAAGTATCCTACTGGTTGCGATGTCACTTCGCGTATTCTTTCGAAGGGAGAAGCATTCGGGTTATGAATTCTAATTAGTCTAGTGTTATCCATTTACTTCTATTTTCTTCGTTACTTTTAAAACATTTCCGAAGAATTTGTAATTTTTGTGATCGAAAGAATAATTAAATTTCCTCTAACCTGTCGGCTCTAACTGCGGCAGCATTCCTCGTACAAGATCGGCGAGAGAGGGTTTTGTTGCTTTGTCTCTTGTAGGCATATCTAAATGATCCTGGTAAGAGAGAAGCGAAGTTAACATTATTTCTCTATCGAATCCTGAAAAAGGTTTATACCCTATAAAGATATGATATAATCTCTGCCCATTACTGAGATTTTTTCCGAAAAATTTAGTTGGGCAAATGGGTAATTCTGTAATGCCATCATATAATCTTCCTACCTCTAGGCCGGGAATTGCCATCTCGCGATCGACTTGTTTCAGTAACAACCTCGACTCGAAGGAATCTCCACCTTCTTCAATTTGAGTAATTCTGCGGCCGTATTCTTTCTCTCCTTCTTCTATAAAAGTAGAAACCTCCTCAAAAGTTCTAAAGGGTTCACGCCAACGGAAATATGCAGTAGGTACATAGATGATAATACCTCCGTTAAGAGATAGTCCGGGATTAAATATCTTACGTCTTGTCTTAGGAACAATATCTCTCTCATCTACAATCGCTTTGATCGTTGGCGCCAAGTATATCGCTGGTCGCGATGTCACTTCGCGTATTCTTTCGTACAGAGAAGGATTTTGTTTTTGAATTCGAATCAGTTTAGTATTATCCATTTAATTCTATTTTCTTCGTTTCTTTTAAAATATTTCCGAAGGATTTGTAATTTTTGTAATCAAAAGAATAATTCAATTTTCTCTAACCCGTTGGTTCTAACTGCGGCACCATTCCCCGTACGATATCAGCTAAAGATGGTTTTGTCGCTTTGTCCGGAGTTGAAATATTGGAATGATCCTTATATCCACCTAGTGTAGTAATTCTAGTGTTCTTGTTTCCGAATGGGTGTGGCCCATAAATCAGGTCAATATTCCATAGTTTTTGTCCATTACTAGGACATTTATTAGACTCTGGTCTGATGGGTAATTCTATCCCCTTATCATATAATCTTCCCATTTCTATTGCTGGAATTAAAATTTCTTCTGCCAGCTGAGCATCTTTTTGAGATATATCTTTATCTTCTCCTGCTATCCAATAGTTAAAGATATCCATGCCCTCCTCGCGGCATTTCTTTATCGCTGCACTAACAAAAGGTTCATATTCATTCCAATTGCTAACTGGTTCCTGCCAGCGGAAATAGGCAGTAGGTAATAAGATATGAATTCCTCCATTGTAAGATCGTCCGGGATTGAATAATCTTCTCCCCGTTTTAGGAACAAGATCACGTTCATCAAGAATACTCTTTATCGTTGGTGCAAAATAAATCTCCGGCCAGCTAGTCACATATCGTATTCTTTGCCATGGATTCAACTCAAGATCTCCATAACGAATTAGACTTTTATTTTCCGGAGTATTATTCATCCTTACTCATTTTCTTCGTTTCTTTTAAAACATTACTGAAGAAATTGTTATTTTCTCATTTATAAATCACCGACACAATCTTTATATACCTTCAAACCCGCCTTCCTCACCATGGATCTTCGTTCTTTGCGCCAAGATGTTCAGCAGCTTCCCAATCTTGCTGAAAACATCGCTCAATTTCAACAGCATTGGATTAAACCACTTCGTAGCAATACCAACAGCCACATCCCCTTTCTTCAAAAGCTATCTCCACAATTAAAAAAAGATCTTAACCAAAGATTAACCCTTTTCAACGAAACGCTTGCCGCAGTTCAGAGCGGCACAACGATTCAAGATAAACTCCGTTCATACGCCCACTATCTTGTGGAATTGAAACTTGCTTCTCTTCGCGATGATAAACAAAAACATGAGATGATCACCAACCGTCTGCTCAAAGACGAATTTCTTAACATTTCTCAAACACTGACTGATGTTCAACAATTTGCTGAAACAATCGGACTAATGGAAGAACAGTATCACGAAATTAATCAACTGTTAGAAAAAAATCTTTCGTTGGAAGAAACCCTCTTTTTGATGGATCTCCCTCATAAAATCTATATGGTCACGTTAGTCAAAACCGCGCGCGACCACAAACGTATTGCCCGTGATTTAGGCAGACATTTCGTCGAGATGGCGAAAAGCACACCCTCAGGGAGGAAACGATGACTCTTGAAACAATGAATTTCTTTATTGGAATTTTTGGTATGGTCTTTATTTTAGTTGCATTTGTACTTGATGAATTCTTCAAAGCGTGGCAGCAGAATAGTATTCGCTATAATATTTTAAACCTCGTCGGTTCACTATTATTGTCGTACTATGCCTATGCTATTGGCAGCTGGCCCTTTATTATCTTAAATTTAGTCTGGTTTGGAACGGCTTGGTACAAATTAGTAGAATTGATGAGGAAATAATTATTGTTTGATACATTTTGTTTTCAGTTGATATCATTAGTTATCACTTATTCTAAATTTATCATTTAATATCCCAAATCGTAACATTTAAAAGAATCTCGATTATCTCTTCTCAATACAATGGTTACTCTTTATCATGTAATGTATTCTTACGTCTCCTATGATGAAACGGTGGGGACCTCTATTCATTCAGACCACGGTTATTTCATCGGAGAAGATCAGCAGGAAGCATTAACTAAAGCACGAGGTAATGGCATGATTACCTCACAAGTTCCAGAAGGTTCGATCAAAGTGTGGAAAGTATCTGGACATCTTCCATTAAAATTATCTTCTGCCGAAGATAACGCTTCTTTTTCTATTGAACCAGAGATTGTAGATGATGGCCGGGGGAGAAAGACATTAGAGTATCGCGTTATAGAGAAAAAGTAAATTCATTCTCAAGTTCCACAATTCTTTTAAAAGATCTTCATTTTTCTCCGTTATGGCAATTATCGGTTTCAAACCAATTTTAGAAATTCCGAGTAGATTAGAAACATTTGAGAGTTGTCTTCGTGTTATCTCTTTAGAAGAAGCACTTCGCGAACACTTTGGAGAAAAGAGTGTAGATAAATTGAAAGAGTATGATCTGCAAGTTGAAGCGCCGATAAATACTTCTTTCATGTTACAATTACAATATTTTCCTGGTGATCTTTTAATTGGTCAGGGATCAAAAGCAGTTGGAAGAATGTATCGGTGTTCTGGACAAGAAATTCATGCTGTCTCCGTAAAAAATGTTTCTACGGAATATTTTCGATTGATGGATGGGGGGACGCATTTAGCACTTAAACTTGATCTTAATCCAGAGCAAGACATTCGTTATCTTAAATTGGGATTTAATTTTGCTAATCTAGATGATCGTCGGCATAAACAAAGCATCAGAGACGGAATGATCCGAGACTGTTTCTAAGAAATCTCTTTCATCTTTCTTTTACCATAATAACAATACTTCAATATCGAACAACTTTCACACTCTGGATTTCTCGGCAGACAAATAGTCTGTCCATGTCCAACTAATAAGCGATTAACATTAATCCACTGATCTCGAGAAATAATTTTCTTCAATTTCTCTTCTGTCTCTTCTGGCTTGACAGTCTTCACCCAGCCAATTCTATTCGACACACGATGGACGTGGATATCAACAGCAATCGCCGGTTTCTTGAACGTGTAGGCGAGAATACAGTTTGCCGTTTTTCTTCCAACACCGGGAAGAGATGTTAATTCTTCAAACGTATCGGGGACGACATTATCAAACTTCTCAATAAGAATCTTGCTCAACTCTTTGACATGTTTCGCTTTCGCTCGGAAGAAACCGATCTTGTAAATCATCTTCTCTAACTGTTCTTGTGGTAATCTAACAAAGTCAGCCGGGGCAGGATACTGTTTGAACATCTCTACAACAATCGGTATCGTCGTCGAATCTTTTGCCCGCGCACTTAACAATGTCATCACGAGCATTTGAAATGGTGTATAATCTCCTAGAAGTTCCAGCATTGTTGGCTGGTGTGTTTTCTCGAGAAGAGAGAAGACAGAGGTTATTTGTTTAACATCTATCTGATGATTTTGTTTCATTTTTCGTTATTACACCGATTTAATAATCGTATTCTTCCGTTATATTTATAAGATCTGCTGCCTTTTTGAAGAAAATGACAACGGAAACCGTGTGTATCCCTTCAGAAGAATACAAACTCCTCAAAAAGAAAGAGGCAATTGCAGATGACATTATTTTACAATTGGAATCTAGTCTCCAAGATATAAAAGCGGGTCGTCTTAAGAGAGTTCGTTAACTAATTAATTTGAAGTATTTTTCTTTATTAGCTAAGAGAAACGTAATTCTTTTCTGTTGATCTCTCTTTGTACCAAAAGCGACGAGAACTGCTTTCTGTGTATTCTCATTAATAAAGAAATAAAGTCTCTTATTTTCTAATTTCTTTTCTTTGAACCAAGGGAAATGCAATGGTTTTCCTACTTTCAGATTACCAGACAATTGTTCTTTTATTTTATCTATCCATTCCTGCTCTTTTTTCTCTGATGCCTCGTATAGTCGAGAGAATGTTTCTGTTTCATAAATTTGATTCCTGCTTCCAGCAAGTTCAGCAACAATACTTAAGAATTATTATTCTCTATTACACAAACAACAGCACCAATCCCACAAATACCATCGCTGAATTAATCACCAACTGAAACATCAGTTGATTGTGTCTTCTCCATTTTGCCCGTTTGACATCAGAACTAAAATTCTCATTATGCTTTAATGCAAAATCTTTCTGTCGTTCCCGAAGAAGATGCAACACAGCAACAACAACAATCAACGGCAAGATTAACAACACACAGTAATATAATACTAACGGCACCGCCGCTCCTCTAAATTCTCCTTCCGTCAATAAACTTTGTAAAATCGAAAATACTTTACTCAATCGTGCAGAAGTCAACAATGAACTAGCAAATCCTAAAAAGATCATTCCTGCTGCTGATGTGAAAAATCCTTTCGTCTTGACAATCCAATGATCCGTTTTCTCAGCAACATTTTGTCGCCATATTTTCCAAGTCTGAGCAAAGGTCTTTATCCTTATCACACCAACAATCATCGCGGCAATACCAATCACCTTGTAAAATAACATATACAATGTGGGATGAGTAAACCATGTTAACATCCCAAAACCCATCAACAAGTACGCCACAAATGATGACATCACAAACAATACAGTTCTTCTAATCATCACAACTTCGTCTTTTATTAATGTGATCATACTTAATAGGATTAATAATACTGCCAACATTCCTGGATTGAAGCTGTCACTCACTGCCGATCCAGTTACCCCTACAAACGTTAATGTTTTCAGAACATCGTGAGATGCCTTTTCTCCAACAACACCTACCCAAGGGCTTGGATCGAGCGCTGGACAAGCAGGATCAATATTCTCTTTAATTCTCCCCTCTAACAAATTCACGATCGAAGTGCTGCCGATAAGATATGAACCAGGAAGAAATACGACTGGAACACCTTGTGATTTTTCGGGAATTCCGTGAGCATCAAAATACTCTTGCAACGTCCGAGCATTTTGAAAGTGTTGATATACCTCTAGCTTCTCTACTTTCAAAGAAGGATACTTACTCTGTAATTCTTTTATTTTGACATTTGCCTGTTCACATTGAGGACAATCGCTTCCGTAGAAATAATAAATACAGTCATTTTCCTCTGCTGCCGAGACTATTGATGTTAGAAATAGTAGAATACTCAACACCAACACTATCTTCTTTATATCTATCACAAATCCCTAAGAGAGAACAGAGTTATATAAACTTTTTTGTTTGGTCCGTTAGGTTAGAGAAAAAGTCGTCATAATGGCTTTAAGGTCAACTTTGCTAAGCAAGTTGCAGGGATACAGATGCGAAAATGATCTATTTTATCGTACTTTTACCTCCTTCCATACATCTAATTTTCGCCAAAGTTGACAGCCATGATGACTTTTTCTGGAGGGTCAGCTCTTTAACAAGATTTATTAAGCAGCAATTTCTCGCTACGTTTAGGAGGGATGTAATTATGGTACTAGAATTAACAGAAGACACATTTTCAGAAGAAATTAACGCAGCAACGCCAATCATTGTTGACTTTTGGGCCAGTTGGTGTGGACCATGTAAGATGATGGCCCCCGTATTTGAAGAATTGAGTAAAGAATACGCGGGTAAATTGCGCTTTGGCAAGATTTCAACAGAAGATTATCCTGAAGTGGCTGGAGATAATGCCGTTTCCGGGATTCCTTGTTTAATTGTCTTCAAGAATGGGGAAGAAGTCGACCGCATTGTCGGTTTTGCACCGAAGCCATTGTTGAAGCAGAAAATTGAAGCCGTGTTGAAGAAAGCTTAAATATCTTGGTGAGGTAAAAAAATGGTACCTAATTTAGAAGAACGAACGGAATCAATGCTTGTTGTGGGTAGAAGAGCCACCTTACGAAATGGTCCAATATTTAATCAAGTGGAAGATCTTTTTCTTGCTGTTATGCGACCCAGAGATGGAACCGGAACATCGTATGTTTTACCTGTGAGTGAAGAGACCTATCAACAACATAGATTGGGAGATAGCATAGACGTGACTCAGTATTCAAAGAATGGCAGAAATTGGTATTTTTCTTCAGAAGAAGCAGAAAACTATACCCCCATTATGGTTGGCGTAGTTTTTGGTCGTGACTAATCGTCTTTCTTTAGAATAGTAAAATTTTCCACAACTTATTTATAGTTTCTTTATTTTTTCTGGTTTATGATTAAAATCGCCCAAGGTGCCGAAGCCATTATCTACAAGGAGAACGATAGTATTGTCAAAGAACGCTTTGCCAAACGCTATCGTCTTCCCCAACTGGACCAATCACTGCGCCAGTTTCGCACTCGAAGAGAAGCAAAGATTCTCCAAAAATTGCAAGACCTCAATTTCCCTTCTCCTCACCTCAAAGAATTCTCTGATACGAGAATGGCTATTGCCATGGACTTTATTCCGGGACCAAAGGTAAGAGAAATATTCTTTGGGGGTCAAGAATATAGCAAACTCGCCACCGAAATCGGTAAAAGTATTGCCAAACTCCATGACGCCAATATTGTTCATGGTGATTTAACAACGTCCAACATGCTTCTTCACGAGCAATCAAAACAACTTATGATCATTGATTTTGGTCTCTCTTCTTTCTCCGATAAAGTCGAAGACAAAGCCGTCGATCTCTTTCTTCTTGATCGTGCTTTAGAGAGTACACATTTTCAGATTTATCCTGGTGTCTTTCAATCAGTAATAGATGGATACAAAGAATCACCCTCCGCCGAAGAAGTATTGCAACGTTTTGAAAAAGTCAAATCGCGCGGAAGGAATAAGAAAAAATGACTTATATCCCCGATATTTATCGTTATGAATCACAAAGAATAGATACTCTTCTCTTTAATGATGTTTATACCTATTTCATGGAACATAATGGGGTCGGAGAAGGCAGTGAATCTTATCAGAAAGGTGATGCCTTCTATTTGCGAACAATTAAACCAATATCTTTTCAAGATTTGATGATTCATCTACGATCGGAGCCGCTCGTACGTGGTGGATTATTTAGACAGCAACATGGTATGATTGTCGAACTGATGGCTATTGGTACTAACATTGATTCAAAGCTTGAAGATGTCATTCAGAAATTCAATTTTGAATTAAAAGAAAAGAATCCGTTCTAAAACTCCCACTTAGTCGCAATCGTACCCGGCCCACGCCGACCAACAATTGGTCCATCATCATACACCAATCCTGCTTTACTCATATTATCTCGCACCATCCGTGCGCAAGAATACGTTGCGAGGATACTTTCTTTATTCATCACGCGAAACATTTCTTTGAAAAATTCTTCCTGCCACATCTCTGGCGCTGTTTTGGGTGAGAATGGATCAAAGAAGACAGCATCAAAATGCTCCTCATTCAATTCTTTGACTTTCTCTCGTGCATCACCTAAGAGAACTCTCACGCTAACGTTTCCTTCTTTAAAATCTAATGCCATCGGAGTTAATCGTCGATAATATTGAAAGAACGGAATAGGTGGATTAATTTCCCTGATCCGCTGAATTATCTCGGGATCATATTCCAGCCCCACAACTTCAATCACACAATTTGGATTCTCTGCTAAAGCCTCGGAAATCGCCATCGCCGAATTATATCCTAATCCAAAACAGACATCGAGAATTCGCAGCGTTCCGTACTTTGCTTTTTCACGGATCTTGCAAGGGATTGCATATTTCTTTAATGCTTCCTCAACTGCTCCTGTTTGAGAATGATAGCTCTCGCCGATAGTTTCATTCAGAAACGTTTCCGTATTATCAGCCGTAATAATCTTTTTTAATTTTGGGAAAATACTCATGACTATCTTTCCATTCACTATTCTTTAAAAAATTTCCCATTCAAAATGGAATATCTTCATTCTCTTTTTCGCTTCGAGAAAAGAATTTGCTGACAAAATGTTCTTCTGAAATAAATCTCCCGTTAATCTCGTACCCCTTCGTTAACCTTTCTCGAATCAATTCTCTATGTCTCGTATCATAACTCCCATAAGGAGATACTGCTCCTCGTTGATCGCGGTAAGGTAAATCTTTTACCAGTGCAATACGCTCCAATGAGTTTAACGTTCTTCCCCGTTTTAAGTGTGGCGCTGCATGATAGAGTTCTCGATACCACTCTGGATTTCTACTCTCCACCGCTCTAATCATGTGTCCTTCGTATTGTTCTCTTCTCGCCGGAACAAGAATAACCTTCAGTTGATTTTCTAATAAGTCAGAATATAATCGCTGAGCTTCTTCACTAAAAATAGCGGCAATATCCACGGGCAAATATCTAATCTGTTGCTCTACATTCCATCCCAATGCTCTCACCCATTTCTTTTTTCTCCGTTCTAAGTCACTTTTTCCGCTCTGCCTTTCCTCACTAATAAATCTGCAACTTCAGGATAAATTTCCGTCTCTTCACCAGAATCATAAGGTCCGTACTTCTTCATATCTTTCCAGACAAAACAAGGTGTTGGGCGAATGAACCTAATTTTTGTTCGATCTTGTTCTTGCTCCGATGTGTTAACGATTTGATCCGTCTTTGTCTGACTTTTTGCCGCAATGGTGGTCATCGTTTCCGTCGAAAGTGTTGGTTTTATTGTAGCCGCAACCATCGGCAGTTCTCCATTAAACAGTCGCAGTAAAATACTTCGTCGATAATGATCCATTGTTTGGAGAATATCTTGATACCATTCTCTCTCTTCACGCAACATTGCACTGGTATCTATGATATCCGATCCGGTTCTGCTTCTGTTTAACGCGATTTCAATAATTTTCTTCTCTCGTTTTTCATAAATTTCTTTGAGAATTCTTTTGATACTTCGCAATTCATATTCTAACTTCTCTCGCTCACCGGCGGCAAAAATGTCCGTTGATCGCTCTTGGCTCTCTAGTAATGCTTTCTTTTCACGTAAATAGCCGATCACATCAATAAAGAAAGTATCTTCTAACTTCTGTAGATCTTCCCTCTTCTTTTCATTCCTTAGAATGTCGTACAATGTTTCAAGTGTTACGCGTATTGATTCCACAATCCCTCCTTTGAACCTACGTTTCCTGTGGAGACTCTCGCATTTTTAAAGATTATTGTTGTGCAAAAATGTGATCTTTGTCACATTTTGACATCCTAAAAATGTGTGGTTAAGAAGCCATTTCATCTGTGTAACGGCTTGACACATTTTTATGATTTGAAAAGATAGCTCATTACCATTGTTCTAGAGTGCAGTGGAAATGAACAGAAACCTGCAAAAAGTATTTAAATGGACTACCTTGCGGGAATAAAATGAACAAAGCTATTATCTCCAAACCGGTATTAATAATTCCCTGTAATTCTCTTCCACAACAAGCCTTAGATAGTCTAGTAAGAGAACGAGGTGGTACTCCGATGATGTTTTTCGAAGAAACTCCTTTTTCCGATGATCGTGATTCTCTCCCCAAAGTAGTTGATGATTATCGAAGTCTCCATGTGGTTGGTGTCTTGGCTGCGTTGCCTCAATATAATTACCACCATTTTCGTAACAACGATCTGATTTTAGCTCTTCATAGCGCCCCTATCTCTAGTTTAAGACTACGGAGTTATGATTCGGCAAAGCAAGAAGCAGCCCGGTTTTATAATAATTATCTTGATTCAAAAAAGAGAAGGTAACGTCCTTAATCTTTTATCTTTCTCCTTTTTTCTATTTTTCACCCAAATCTTTTTAAGATATCGTTAAAATAACCCTCTTTATGATCATCCTCGGCATTGAAAGCACCGCTCACACCTTCGGTGTTGGCATCATGAATAGCAGTGGCGAAGTTCTCGCTAACGTTAAAGATAGTTTTACTTCTGATGATGCCGGTATGATTCCTGATAAAGTTGCCAATCACCATAAAGAAGTAGGTGAAAGAATTCTTGCCAAGGCATTTGAACAAGCTCAAGTCTCGTGGGAAAATATTTCTCTTATCTCTTACTCTGCCGGTCCCGGTCTTGATCCCTGTCTTTGGGCAGGCTATCATTTCGCTAAACTATGGTCGCAGCAGCATAACAAGAAACTCGTCGCCGTAAATCATTGTTGTGCTCATTTGAGTATCGGTAAAGTGTGGAACAAACTTGAAGATCCTTGCTATCTTTATGTTTCTGGGGTTAACACGCAAATTTTGGTTCAGGAAGAAAATAAATATCACGTTCTTGGCGAAACTCTCGATATCGGCTTGGGGAACATGCTCGATAAATTGGGAAGAATACTCGGTCTTGGTTTTCCCGCTGGTGCGAAGATTGAACAATTGGCAAAGACCGGAAAATATATCGAACTTCCCTATGTCGTAAAGGGCATGGACGTTTCTTTTTCGGGGATTTTGACGAGAGTAGAACAGTTGTGGAAGAAGAGACCGAGTTGGGCAGAATTGCTTAAAATGCAGGGTAAAATTAGTTCATTACCTGATAAAATCTTTCAGGTTGGTCCAGGACAGCAAATTATTGTGAAAGCTTCCAATGAAGAACTGAATAAAAGAATCACCCAAGAAGATCTCTGTTTTTCCGTTCAAGAAGTCTGTTTTGCGATGTGTACAGAAGTAGTAGAGCGTGCCATGGCTAATACTAATAAGAAAGAACTCCTCCTGGTTGGCGGTGTCGGCGCTAATCAACGCTTTTGTGAAATGCTTAACATTATGTGTCAAGAACGTGGTGCTACATTCTATAAAGTGCCAATGGATCTTGCTGGAGATCAAGGCGCAATGATTGCTTGGGAAGGTTATTTACGGGGAGAAGAGTATGGCGATATTGAGATTAATCCTCACTGGAGGGCGGATGAAGTTTAGTATCTAAACTAATCGCTAGAATTCTTGTCGATTCTTTTTCTTCGTCACCCACAACCCAAACCTCGTCGGACTATGGGCATCTCTCTCCATCACAAACCCTGGTAGTATTCGCTCCCGATTTTCTTTAACTCGCTGGCTATCAATAGAAACATATTTAGTAATATCATACACTATTACTTTAGACGTAGATTGAATCTCTGGACGCAGTGAGAAAGAATAACGTCCTTCTTTTTCCATTGCCAAAGAAACATACTGTTCCAACTCTTTCAATGACGATCCCTGGGGCAGAACTCGTTGGAAGATATCACCGCGGATGAACGTTCCGTCCGATAATTCTTTCACTACATCTCGCCTCATCACTTTTTCAACATACGGATTACCTCCCGCAAGTTGAACCAATTCTAACCCCAAGTCAATCTCTATTTTTTTCTCTTCTCCTCCGTGGGGGAGAGCAATTCGCGTTCCCGCTTTTGGTTTCGACCACGCGGGATTTTGGATTGAATAAATACTCAAAGCCTGAGCCACAACCCGGTCATGTGTCACCTCTGGCGAAAAGCGTTCCAGAAAATCAAGCTGGCGTTTTGCTTCTCTTCGATCCATCCCTCCCACTTTTCCATCTAAACAGTCCCGGTACAGCGCGCGATTATCTGCCCATTGTTCTTCCAAAGAACAAAAGCCATGGTATATTTTTCGTGCCATTATCCACTTTCTTACCGACATCTTTATAAACTCTTCCACAACTATTAAAAACAACACTTTATCGTCGACAAAACAAATAAATTAAATGTCTAAAAATGACTCCTCCAGAAGAGCAAAAAACATCCTCCGTACCATCTGAAAAACCGGCCGAGAAACAACCTGAACAAAAGCCCGCATCCAGCTATGGCGCTGCCCAAATTACTGTTTTGGAGGGGCTCGATGCTGTTCGAAAAAGGCCTGGAATGTACATTGGTGACACCAGTTTAAGGGGATTACACCATCTCGTTTGGGAGATCGTTGACAACTCCATTGATGAAGCGTTAGCCGGATACTGTAACAAAATTAAAGTCATCGTTCAAAAAGATAATTCCGTCACTGTAGCAGATAACGGACGAGGTATTCCCGTTGACATTCATCCAAAATTAGGTATTCCTGCCGTAGAAGTAGCGCTAACTAAACTTCATGCCGGCGGAAAGTTCGATAAAGAATCATACAAAGTTTCCGGTGGTTTGCATGGTGTAGGTCTGAGTGTCGTTAACGCTCTTTCCATGGAATTGCATATCCAAGTAAAGCGTGATGGAAAAGTTCATTATCAAAAGTACGAACGAGGCAAGCCCGTAACGACCCTTCAGGTTACCGGCGATACCACTGAACGTGGGACAATTGTCCAATTTAAACCCGATTCTGAGATTTTTCCCGAAACTATTTTTCATTATGATATTCTTGCAAAGCGCCTTCGGGAATTGGCATTTCTTAATCGCGGTATCGAAATTGAACTAGTTGATGAACGTGAAAATCGTCAAGATCTCTTCAAATATCAAGGTGGGATAAAAGAGTTTGTGACCTATCTCGACCAGAACAAACAACCTCTCCATGAGGCGATTTATTTTGAAGGAACGCGCAGTGATGTTGTTGTGGAAGTCGCTTTGCGTTACAATTCTAGTTATCAAGAAAACGTCTTTTCTTTTGTTAACAATATCAATACTATTGAAGGTGGAACCCACCTCTCTGGCTTTAAAACCGCTCTTACAAGAGTTTTAAACAATGTCGCTAAAGACATGAGCGGCGGTAAAGACGTCAAATTAACTGGAGAAGATGTTAAAGAAGGTCTTACTGCTGTTATCTCCGTTAAAGTTCAAGAACCGTTATTTGAAGGACAGACTAAAACCAAATTGGGAAATAGTGACGTCTTAGGAATTGTCAGTTCGCTTGTTCACGATCAGTTAACATTATTCCTTGGCGAACACCCTTCTGTTGGCAAAAACATTGTTGGCAAATGTCTCGATGCCGCTCGTGCTCGTGAAGCGGCGCGCAAAGCTCGCGAATTAATGCGCCGCAAGAGTGCCTTAGAGGGTGCAGGTCTTCCCGGGAAATTAGCCGATTGCAGCAGCCGTGATCCAACGAAGTGTGAATTATATCTTGTCGAAGGGGATAGCGCCGGGGGATGTTTTTCTGGTGATACAAAGATTGCTCTTGCCGATGGTCGTAATCTCTCATTTGTCGAACTAATAACAGAAGAAGAACAAGGTAAAGACCATTACTGTTATACTATTCTTGATGATGGAAGAATCGCTTTCCAGAAAGTGCAACACGTGCGCAAGACTAAAAGTAATGTTCCCGTAATTAAAATTGTACTTGATAATGAAGAAGAAATAGTTTGTACACCCAACCACCTCTTTATGTTACGTGACGGCTCCTATCTGGAGGCGGCAAAACTAACGGCTGGAGCTTCTCTTATGCCTCTCCAACGAAAAATCTCCGAGAAAGGAAAGCAAATTACTATCAGCGGCTACGAAATGGTTTTTGATCCTCGAAAACATCGCTGGATTTTTACTCACCTTCTCGCGGATGAATATAACCTTCAGAATAACTTCTACGCTGCTCTTGAAGGAGCGCATCGACATCATAAAGATTTCAATAAATTAAATAATAATCCTCCTAATATTCTCAGACTGACTAAAGAAGAACATCTAGCGCTACATTCTCTTCTTGCCCAAAAAACACTTTTGCGAGAGGATGTTCAGGAGAAATTAAGATTATTACGTAAGACCCCAGAGTATCGCGAGAAGATTAGGCAAAAGATGGTGTTAATGCGCGATGATCTTAGCCAACGAGCGAAACGTCAGTGGGAAAATGAAGAATATAAAAAGTATATGGTTGAAAAATTCTTATCTTTTTACAATTCGAACCAAGCTTACCAACAAAGTTCACGGGAGAGATTGCAGGTTGCCCAAAAAGAATATTGGTCTTCAGAAGAGAATCGACAAAAACAGTCCTTGCGTGTTAAACAGCAGTTTGAAGACTATCCCGTTC
>Ga0209514_10002596_pt1 | contig 27640 bp, 17 predicted proteins | sample Subgrocontami58m_FD_187452 | JGI IMG/M metagenome (GOLD analysis project Ga0209514, IMG submission 187452) | Subsurface groundwater microbial communities from S. Glens Falls, New York, USA - GMW37 contaminated, 5.8 m (SPAdes) (version 3) | ecosystem: Environmental > Aquatic > Deep subsurface >...
ACCGGTGACTGTGTACAGCGCTAATGGCACCAAGATTATTGACGCCCCCAAAAAGGGCGACTTAGTCAAGGTATATGCCCTGCGCACCATCGTGCCCGGGCCGCTGGTGGTCGAAGAAATCAAACTGGTACAGGCCGGCCCGGTAGTAGCCGGTAAACCGGAAACGCATCTTAGCTTCCTGTTCAATGGCGATACAGGGGCTACCACTACAGCTACAATGACTGTCGGTGGCATGAGCTTCATTATTAATAATCCGTCAAAACCCGCGATTATGAGCGACGGGCAGGAGGGGCCTGTAACCGTCCGGTTCGATATCCTGGGAACCGGCGCTGTAGCCCCAGTGGTGAAGCCCCCGGTAACTCCTGCGGTCAAACCGGCGGCTGATAATACCACTATCACCGGCATAGTCACCAATATTTCCGGGAACCGGTACACCGTAGGTACCACGGTAGCGGTGGTGAGCGCCATGACCAAGGTGGAGAAATTCCCTATGGTAGGCGACGAGGTGCAGGTCCGCGGCCAGTTGCAGCTTGACGGTAGTATCATAGCCAGCCGCATCCGCGCCATTGGCCTCATGGGCGTGCGAGGCAAGGCTAAGGAAGAAAAGCCTAAAGCAATGGAAGTCCGGTTCACGGGCATAGTCAATGGCACAGGCAACAAGATGTGGCTTATTGGGAACAGCCCGTTGAACGTTGACGGGAACACCAGGTTGGTAGACAACCCCAGGCTTGGGCTTGTGGCAGAGGTAAGGGGGTACCAACAGGCCGATGGCATGGTGCTGGCCTATGAGATACGTAACCGGAACAAGGATGGTCGCCTGCAACCTGCGGCCCCTGAACCCATTGATGATAAATCAGGTTCCGGTGGCGGCAGTTCTGGTTCCGGCAAAGGCAGCTCCGGCTCGGGCAGCGGCAGCTCTGGTTCAGGTAGCGGTAGCTCAGGCTCAGGCAGCGGAGACTCTGGCTCGGGCAGCGGAAGCTCTGGCTCGGGCAGCGGCGGCTCTGGTTCAGGTAGCGGAGACTCTGGCTCGGGCAGCGGTAGCTCCGGCTCCGGTGGTGGCGACACCTCCGGGTCAGGCAGTGGCGGTGGCGGTAGCACTGGAGGTGGTGGTGATAGTTCCGGCAGCGGATCGTCCGGCTCCGGTAGCGGAGGCTCCGGAGGTGGTGGTGGCGGAGGTGGTTCCGGAGGCGGTGGCTCCGGCTCCGGTGGCGGCGGGTCAGGCCCTGGATGATGTAATGGATTGCAGGGGCGCCCCGATACATCGGGACGCCCCTGCAAAAGAATATAAGGAATCCCCTCTTGCCCCCCTTATTAAGGGGGGGTGGGGGGATCCATCAGGAGATAAAAAATGCCATTTAGATTAGGCGCTACAGAGTTAATAATCATACTATTGATAATCATGGTTGTTTTTGGGGCAGCGAAGTTACCGCAGTTGGGCGCCGCCCTGGGTAAGAGTATCAGAGACTTCCGCAAGGAAGCCTCGGGAGAAGCGGACAAAAAGATAGAGGGGCTGGAAGTTAACGTTAGCAAGAACTCTGAAAAGCCTGCAGCTGTTGTCGCCAGCAAATAGAAGACAACCGGTAGTAGCGCCCCGATATATCGGGGCGCTTCTGCAAGTCACCCCGCAAGCTCAATCAGGTTTGAACAGCTTGCTAAAGCCAGTTATTTCGCACATTAAAGCAAACGACAAGGCGCAAAACTGAAGATATATTTGAGTGAACAACATAATCTTATTAGACAAAACCAAAAGGAGAAATTGAAATGAAACGGCAAAAAATAGGACCCGAGATAGGTATCTTTAAGCGAGTCGGTTGTAGCGGTACCATCCGCTACATACTGGCATTATTGATGGTGTTAAGTTTTATGGCGCCCTTTGCAGGGGATAGTAAAGTATCTGCACAGGTACCTCCTCCTCCCGCGGCGGCTCCCATGAGCGCGCTGGAGATATTCGCTCAGACGGCAATAGCGCCGCCAGCCCCACTGGCCGGTGGCGCCAGGGCGGATAGCACGGCTATTCCAGTTGGGGCGCCAGTTGGGGCGGTCCCGTTCTTTGTGATGTTCGGTGGCATCACCGCGGTGAACGCCGCCGGCACTGAATATCAGATCGGCACCCCTCCGACCTTTGTCTACACCCATGCCGCCACCCGGCTCCAAAACGCCCCCGCGGTCGGCAGCCTGGTTAGGGTCGTCGCCACTCGCACGGTGGCCCCCGGGCCGATAATGGCCGAGGTGATTAGCGCGCGTCCAGGCGCGGCGGCGGGTCCCGCCGATATTACCGTATCCTTCCTTTTTAATGGGCTTGTAAGCGCCGCCAGCCCGACTATCTGGACTGTAGGCGGCGTTAATTTTGCAGTAGACGGGGCAGCTATAGATGCCGGCCTGGGCGTGGCTTCGGCGGTGACCGTTGAGTTCACCGTGCCCGCAGTAATACCGCCGCCTCCCCCCGGGACAGTTGTAGTCCCACCTCCCGTTCCTGCAACAGCGCCGGCGGCAGCGCCCATGACATTCGGTGCGGTTAACCCCACAACGGCTGTCCCTGTCTGGTTCCGGGATGCAGCCGGGATAGCCCTGGACTTCTGTGTCGACCCTGTACTGTGCATCGCCGACCCGGTTAACCCCGCTATCCCGTTCTCCGTGCAGACCGGCTTCGGCGCCGAGGCTTTCTACTGGAGCGCCGGGGCTACCCTGCCTACCGGCGGCAGGGGGGCCCTCCTGGTCCTCGCCTGGGAAGTCGCCTACCTTAACGGAGACCCGGCGCCCGGCGAGACAATCTTTTTCGGGCGCATCCGCGTCAGGGCGGATGGCCTTACGCCCGGGGCGACATATACCGTGACCCATCCCTTCGGGACTGACACCTTTGTCGCCTCGACCGCCCTGGTAAATCAGATTAATTCCACAGACGATATCGGCTGTTTTGCAGTGCCGTGCGATTTCAATGCAGCCCTTGCCAGCCGCATCAAACGGTTCCTGGTGTGGGACCCAGCAGTAACTCCACTGCCGCCACCCGGCTACGTCGGGGACGGGGCGACTCCTCACAGAGTCATCGGTAGCCCCGTTGGTACTAACTTCTTCCGTATAGCCGGCCCCAATGTCGGCGGACCCGGGATCAATACGATACAGACAGACCAGTTCGTTGTCACGGGACGGATATTGCCGGCAGCCGCAAGCGCCATAACCGTTACTCCGGCCAGTCAAGTAATCGCCGTAGGCAGCACCCTCCCGCTAACCGCCGCTGTAAAAGACCAGTTCGGCGTAGCAAACGCGGCAGCAATAACATTCTCCAGCAGCAATACGGCCGCAGCTACTGTTAGCGCAACGGGCGTGGTCACCGCAATGGCGCCGGGAACCACAACAATTACCGCCACCAGCGGCACCCTGACCGCAACTGCCGCAATTACGGTTTCATCGCCTACACCGGTGCTAACTACAATAAATGTGACGCCAGCAGCGCCGACAGTGGTTGTTGGCAGCACGCAGCAGTTTACAGCGGCAGCCCTGGATCAGTTCAGCGCCGCGTTCACTATACCGGCAGCAGCGACACCACCGGCAACGCCACCGGCGGCGCCTGCTCCTGCACCAGCGCCCGCACCTGCTCCTGCTCCTGCACCAGCGGCGGCTGCACCAGCAGCACCGACCTTTAGCAGCAGTAACCCGTTAGTAGGCACAGTCGACCCGGCCACAGGATTGTTCACCGCCATCGGCGCCGGCGCGGCTACTGTCTCCGCTACCAGCGGGACGGTTACCGGGACGGCCGCAGTGAGGGTAACAACAGCAGCGCCGATACTGGGCGGCATAACGGTTACCCCGGCGACAGCTACTATCGCTATAGGAGCCAGGCAGACATTTGCGACCTCTACCCTTGACCAGTTTGGCGTAGCGATAGCGCTCCCCGCTCCACCGACCTTCGCCAGCAGCAACGGTGCAGTCGGAGTCATTAATACTGCCGGAATGTTCACCCCATTGGGCACAGGCACGACGACAGTCAGCGCCACCAGTGGGACAATCTCCGGTAGCGCTGCCATAACCGTGACCAGTCCGGGGATGAGGGCTGTCGGTCCCGCCAGTCCGGTAACTGGCTACCCGCAATACTATGTGGATGCCAGTGGCCTGGCGTTGGAGTTGTGTCTCGACCAGAATAGCTTCTGTGTGGCGCCACTGCCCAATCCGGCAGCAGCGCTCTCCTTCCCCGGGAACTTCCCGGACGAGAGCTTCTACTATGTAGCTAATTCCAATCGGATTCCAGTGGGTACCGGGACGAGCCAGGCATCACTGAGGATGGTTTTGGAAGCAGCCTTCCTCACAGGAGTTCCTGAAGTTGGACAGAATATGACATTCCTCAGGATCAACCTCCCGAGGATGGCCGGCCTCACTCCCAATAGCACCTACACAGTGACCTACCCGTTCGGTACTTTCACCTTTGCAACGGATGCGGCCGGCAACACTATCGGCATCCAGGCAACCAGGATAGAAGAGGGCTGCGCCGCAGCGCCCTGCGACTTCACTCTCCTTCTCCCGGCACCTTTAACGCACATGACCAACTTCCCGACGTGGACAGGTTTGCCTGCGGGAGGGCTTGTGGGTCCAGGAGGGAACTATATCGGGGACGGGGGTACCCCCCATACCATAATCCCCGGTCCCAACGGTAACTTCTTCCGCATTGACGGCCCTAACATCGGCGGGCCAGCGATCAACAGAGTACAGACAGACCTATGGGTGGTCTCCGGAAAGATAGCTCCTGCGGCAGTTGTCGCAGCAGCGGCAGTGCCGGTAACGGCAGGTACTCCGGCAGCTTTGTCTCTGGCAGCCCTTGCGGGGTTGGGCGCGGCCCCAGTAGCTCCTGTGGTTCCAGCAGTTCCGGCAGTGCCAGCAGTTCCGGCTGTGCCGGCGGTTCCGGCTGTGCCAGCAGTCCCAGCAACGCCCGCAACGCCAGCCGTACCGGCGACTCCGGCAACTCCAGCAGTTCCGGCGGCTCCTGTACCTATTAGCGGCAGAGGCGTCTCAGGTGGTGGTGGTGGTGGTGGGATACAGATATTTGGCGGCGCAGCGGCTCCGCCCGCTCCGGCATCTACAGTCCGGGTTGGGACCGGAGGTGGTAGAGCAGCGGCGACTGCACCGGCTGCCCCTGCGTTACCGCCTGGAACGATTGCTCCAGCTAAGGGACCTGTGACGATTACTCCTGCTCCTGCGGCCACAGTCCAGTCTGCGATCGGCGGCGGAGGTGGTGGAGCAGCGGCGCCTCGTCCTCCAGTTTTTGTGGAGATGAGTGGCATAAAGGCCAGGGTGGACTTCGCCCGGTTTGACGTTGGAGGCCAGGTGAGAACCGTTGTGTCAATGACAGGGGGATTGACGTTCACCTATGGCTCCGACTGGAAAGGGTTCACCCCCGACCAGATACTGGCTAATGCCATCTGGAACAATGATGTCGTAGGCCAGGCTATTGCCCTGGCAGCCGGCGCTAAGCCACTGGGTTAAATAACCGTGCAAAAAGTAGGGGCGGTTCGCAAACCGCCCCTACAAAAGATTATAAGGAATCCCCCCTCACCCCCATTATTAAGGGGGTTGGGGGGATTCATCAGGAGATAGAAAATGCCATTTAGATTAGGCGCACCAGAACTGATAATTATCCTGTTGATAATAATGGTAGTCTTCGGGGCAGCCAAATTGCCGCAAATAGGCAGCGCTCTGGGCAAGAGTATCCGGGAGTTCCGCAGGGAAGCATCGGGAGAAGCCGATAAAAAGCCAGAGTCACCAGAAGTCTTCGCATCCAAGAACTCTGAAAAGCCAATGACTGCTTATATCAAATAAGAATGGTTAAACCAGCAGGCAATTTATGTATTGCCCTTGCAACGTAGATAGGGAAACATAAAAACCCAAAAATCAAACCTGCTTCTTGCCTCTTTTAACAATTTATTAATCTCAATCTTATCAACATCAAGAGCATCTCTTAAAAGTCCTAACCAATACTTAGCCTCTTTAGCGATTTAAAAGCTATCTCGTAATATTTCATGTAATCTCTTTTAGAACTAGCCGATTTTGCCTCGGCAATATTGGCTCCTATGCTTGTGGCTGAACGTAAGAGACCCGATATATCGGGGTAGGCTCCCTTTTTAGGTAAATCTTATATCAAGTTACATAAATTGCCTATTTTTTACTACATAAAACACTATTTTATAGGGCAGACATTTATGTCAAACCTGGTTAACATTTTATATAGCGATTGAATACCGATAAAAAGGTGGGGAGTAAATGTGGAAAGGAGTATTACATACGGGATGATTTGTGACATATCTTTTTTAAGACTTTGTGATAAGAATAAAGAGGGGCAAATAAGATGTACAAACCAATAGCCATATTCACAGTAGCGGTCATGTTGTTAACGTTTATCCCGCTTTTTCCCATGACTACGGAGGCATCACCAACGCTTCACCGGCTACCAGCAGTGGCGGTGAATTCCCAGGCCTTACTGCTTAACCCTGTCGCGGTGCGAGCGGCCGCCAAGGCGGCCGGGCTGGACAGCCTGTCTACTATACCGGTCCCACTGGTGCCGAACCTGGGTGATTTTCTGAATCCAGGCTCCGGACCCCGTACCTTGGCAACGGTGCTGGGCAAGGCGCTCTTCTGGGACCAGCAGGTGGGCAGCGACGGCCAGGCCTGCGCTTCCTGCCATTTTGCTGCCGGCGCCGATAACCGGACCAAGAACCAGTTGAACCCGGGGCTCAGGGCCAGTCCGACGGATAACACCTTCGGCAACTCTGCCCTTGCTGGCGTGACCGGCTTTACCCAATTCGCCCCCAATGCCCAGTTGGCTGTCAGCGACTTTGCGACCCACAAACTCGCTGAACCCGATAAGGAAGATTTCCTCCATCGTGTTGTAACGCGTGACACTAACGATGTGGTATCTTCCCAGGGCAACTTCAATGCGACGTTTACGGGCACAGTTGTCGGCCAGCTCAGGGACAATGGTACTGCCGTCGCCGACCCGGTTTTTAAGGTCGGAGATGTCAATGTGCGCCGTGTCCCGCCCCGCAACGCACCCTCGGTGATCAACGCCGTGTTTAACTTCGATAATTTCTGGGATGGCAGGGCGAGAAACCAGTTCAACGGAGTCAGCCCCCTTGGCTTTCTGGATACCAACGCCAAGGTCCTGGTTAACAACGCCGGCACGTTGACGGAGACCGCAATCGTTATTCCCAACTCCAGCCTGGCTTCTCAGGCAGTGGGGCCGGTGCTCAGCGACCTGGAGATGTCGTTTGTCGGGCGTACTTTCCCTGATGTTGGCAAGAAATTACTTGCGGCCAAGCCGCTGGTATTTCAGAATGTACATGTTAACGATAGCGTCATGGGACCATTCGCGGTGACCGGCGCAGGGGCCAAGGGCCTGACTTTTGCTACTTACCTCGATATAGTCAAGACGGTCTTTCAGTCCAAGTACTGGGACTCCACCAATGTCATAACCTTCCCTGGCGGTGTCAGGACGATCAATCCATCGGGCACACCCGGCGGCTATACCCAGGCAGAGGCCAATTTCACCCTTTTCTTCGGCCTGGCTGTCCAGGCGTACGAGTCCACACTGGTATCAGATAAGACCCGCTTAGATCGCTTCATGGAGGGGGACAACCTTGCCCTTGACCAGGACGAAATGAAGGGTCTGCTTATCTTCATCAACCAGGGTGGTGGCGCCCAAGCGACAAATCCCATCTTTACTGGCATAAGCAAGGGGGCATGCACGAACTGCCACGGCGGCCCGGAGTTCACCGACGCCTCCGTTGCCTCCGTATCGGCCGCGGCCATAGCTGTGGAACCCATACCGGTGTTGATCAACGGCAGGCTTGCGGTTGGTTCGCAGTTGGCATATGTAGACGAAGGCTACTACAACATCGGCGTCCGGCCCACCAATGAGGACCTGGGAAGAGGCGGCGTCGAGTTGGGCAAACCGCTTTCCTTCACCAGGCAGAAGCTGGCAAACCTCTCATTCGCCCCACCACTGCCCCCGGGTACCTTACTCACCGCGATCCAGGTGGATGGCGCCTTCAAGACGCCAGGTCTGCGTAATGTGGAGTTGACAGGGCCGTACTTCCACAATGGCGGTGCGCAGAGCCTCAGAGATGTCATCGACTTCTATGGCCGCCATGGTGACCACAGCGATAGCAATCTTCCCAACATTGACTCTCCCCTGGCTGACGTTAGCTTAAGACCGGTGGACGCGCTGGGACGTGACCCGGACGGAGACAGCCTGATGAGATTCTTGTTAACGCTGACCGATGAGCGGGTTCGCAACGAAATGTCACCATTCGACCACCCCGCCATCTCCGTCCCCAATGGCCACCCCGGCGACAAGACTGCCGTCACTCAATTCACCCTGGTCAATGGAGTGAAGGTGGCCGCGGACACATTACTCGAAATCCCCGCGGTAGGCCGTGACGGCAGGCAGTCCGCGAGTCTCGCCCCATTAAAGCCATTCCTCAGTTTGGGCGCTATTCCCCAGCTAGTCAGGCTTCACTCCGGATGGAATACCCTATCCACACCAATCAAACTGCACTCCACCATGGACACATGGGGAGAGTTTGCAACAGCTAACGGGTTGAGTTTCCAGATAGCCTACTCCTGGAGCGGGACCGCTTTCGTGGCCACCGACCCTGCCGCTGCTCTGAATCCGCTCGATTCTATCTATGTACTTATGAACGCTCAAGCGGCAGCGGAGATTGTTCCCTTTGAAGGCGTCTCGTCGCCGCCAAGCAAAGCATTGACGGTTGGTTGGAATCTGGTTGGGTCAGCCTTCCTGGACACAGAAATGCCGGTGAAAGACGCACTTACATCCGCCTTCTTTGCTCCCAGCGCCGGGGCCAACGCAACCCCTCAATGGGGATATAGCCAGGTGATGAGTCCCGCCGCCAACCTGACCCCATGGGCTTATGTTCGAGACTCTGCCGTGATTCCTAAGTTGCAACTCGGCGAAGGTTACTGGGTATCAATGGTCAACGCCGGCCAGTTATCCGGCTTTACATCAACTCCGTTGCCGCGCTAGTGCGCAGGTAGACGTATCCCCCAACCTCTTCCCGCCTCGGGAAGAGGTTGGGGGTTAGGTCAACACTACCCTTTCCGTAGTTGGCTCACTGAGCGAGAGTTTCTGGAAGGGGAGAGACTAGAGTCCTGATCCTTTAAATGATGGTGAAAATATGAGACTAAGACTTAACCTACTTACATTGCTTGTCATGCTGGCGCTCCTTGTTACGCCGGTAACGGTCAGCGCCCAGTCGCCGCCATCGTTGCCCCAATACTTCTACGGCGCTCTCAAAATCAACGGGGCCGATGCGCCGGCTGGCACCACAGTTGAGGCCAGGGTTGCGGGGGCATTGAACGGCTCCTTCAATCCGATTACGACTACCGTACCCGGGAAGTACGGCGATGCTAACCCGTTGGTCAGCGTACCCAGGCTACTCGTCCAGGGCAACATCGCGGCTGGGGCCACTGTCGAGTTCTTTATTAACGGTACAAAGGCGAACCAGACCGCTCCCTTCCAATCCGGAGCGGTCACGGCGCTTGACCTGACAAACAGCGCTGGCGCTATTGACTCGGCGCCGCCATCAGTAATATTGACAGGGCCAGCGCCAAAGCCGAGCGCTAACCCCAGGGCAACGCTCACCGGCGCTGCCAGCGATACCCAAAGCAATATCACTCTGGTCGAGTACAAAGTGGATACCGGCATATGGACGCCTGCGACGGCCGTTGACGGCGCTTTTAACGGACCATCGGAAAGCTTCACTTTCACTACATTGCCCCAGACTGAAGGATCTCACACTATCCAGATGCGGGCAACCGATTCCGCGGGGAATGTGACGGCCGCGGCAAATTTTGGCAGTGTTACTGTTACTGTTGACACCGCTCCTCCTACGGTGACCCTTACTGCCGTCAACCTTAACCCGACCACCGCTACACCAGCCACTTTCAGCGGTACGGCCACTGATGCCACGAGTTCCATCTTTTCGGTGGAGTTCCGGATGGACAACGGTGTCTGGGCACCTGCCAGCCCCGTCGACGGCGCTTTTAACGGTTCCATCGAGAGCTTCAATTTGGGCATGTCCGGCTTGGCTGTAGGCGCCCATACCGTCTCGGTAAGGGCTACAGACGCAGCCGGCAATATCGTAGCTCAGGCTAACTGGCCAATCATCGCTTTCACTGTAACTGCACCCATAGCAGCGCCTGTCCCTCAGGCCCCCATTTTTGGTGGTGGAGGTGGGGGAAGTGGAGGAGGTGGTGGTGGTGGCTTCTCTGGGGGTGGAAGTAGCAGTGCGCCTCCGGTAATTACGGCGCCACAGGTTGTGGCAAGCCCACCGCCAGCGGCTGCGCCGTCCGCGCCCACATCCGTTGATATGAAGCGGTCTATCGAGACCCTGGCTCCTCAGACGGCAGCTATCCAACTGGCCTCCGCTCCTCTCCAGGACGCAGCCAAGGCGGTGCAGGACGCGCCGGCTGCTAAATCGGCTGAGGTCATATCTCAAATGGCGCCAGCAATATCGGGCCGTCTTTTTGAGCAGATAACGACGGCCAGGGCTGTGGATATTATTGATGAAATGTCCGGAACCAAGGCGGCGCAGGTCATGGAACAGGTTGGCGCTGCAAAGGCGGCGCAGATCATTGGCCAGTCTTCCAATGCTAAAGCTGCCGATACCTTGAGCAAGATGGCCGCTGAAAAAGCTGGACAAACTATGGAGGGTTTGGGCGTCTCCAAGCTGGAACAAGTGCTCTCCGCGATGACAGCTAAAGCGCTTCAGAACAGATTGCCAGAGCTTTCGCCATCAGCCCAGTTCGCGCTCAAGCCGCAGGTCGTGTTCCAAGCGCTGCCACAAGCGCCCACGGAGCAATTGGTAGGTGAGTTACCCCCGACGCCCGGGAAGGGGCTGGAAAAACCAACGCCGACAAGCCCAACTATCACTTCGGTGGTGTATACCACTGAGAGCCGCGTCGGGGAATTCAGTGTTCTTGTCGGCAGCCCTGCCCCCATAGATAAAATAATGGCCAAGTTCAAGCAAACCCTGACCGGTGTGCAGGTGGAACTGGAACAGCTTGCCGTCAAGCCGCCACACATCCAGCCGGAGCCCCCTGGCGAGAGGTTGAACACCTATCTGATAATAGCTTTGTCCCAGAACGCGGCCCGGGCAGTGGAAGTAGGCTACATAAGGTTCCAGGTAGCCAAAAGCTGGCTAAAAGCCAACAATATTCACAAGTGGTCTATTTTACTAAGCCGCTATGATGCAGAGACAAACAGTTGGATGTCTTTGCCCACCAAACGGGTGGATGAGGATATCGTAAATGTGTATTACACAGCCACAACACCGAAATTCTCTGTCTTTGCCATTTCTGGTAGTACCGGGGCTCTGGAGCAGGAATTTCAGGTCTCGGGACTGGAGGTAGCACCGGCAAATCCCGTAGCCGGTCAGCCAGTCAAAATCACCGCTGACATCGCCAATCTTACCACCGCATCCCGAAACTTTGCCGTCCCGTTGTGGATTAATGGTGTCATTGAAACATCTCAAGCGGTTTCGCTCGGGGCAGGCGCCAAGACGAAGCTAGTGTACACTATCTCAAAAGGCATTGGAAACTATGAAATCAGACTGGATAGGCTGATAGCGCCTCTTCAAGTGGTAGCGCCGCCGCCTACTCCAGCGCCGACGCCTGAGCCAGTTCCGGCGATTGCACCCACACCCGCGCCAACGCCCAAGCCAACGCCGCTCCCGGATACCATGCCAGCGTCCACACCTGAGCCAGTTCCAGCGGCGACGCTTCAGCCACCAGCGCCCATAGCGGCGCCTTTGCCCGTATCAACACCGCCGTCAGCGCCAGCGGCGCCAACCTCAACCTTCAACTTTAGCTGGTGGTGGGTCGCCGGGTTAGCTGCCCTGATAATCCTCGGTGTGCTGCGTATATACTCCGTGCAACAGTCCAAAAGGAGAACTCATTAGGATAGCTCTAAACGAAAAAACGTGATTGTTGGTGGAGACTTTTCAATAGTTATTTTTAAAGGAGGATAAAACATGATTGAACTAACGGTTATTCAGTTTATTGCCTTTGGAGTCACCTGTATCGTATTAGGTTTTATTGTTGCCATTAACCTGAAACTAACAGCCCCTAAAAAAAGAGAGGAGCGAGATGATAATAGACGATTGAAGGAGTATCTAAAGGTCCATTATCGGCCCCGTTATTTTAAAGGTTGATGTGGTGCTGCTTGAGACAGTCTATATTTTTACATAGGCGATGGGTCCCTCGGGCTTAATTAATTTAGAAAGAGAATGGCGCTTGTGAATGAAAAAAATGACAGTAAAAAATGTATCCTGGTCGTTGATGACGAGTCGGCAATCCAGAGGTTCATCTGTATTAGTCTCAAAGCCTCGGGCTACGAGGTAATCACAGCAAACAACGGCAACGAAGCTCTGGAAATGGTTGACGTAAAAAAACCAGATTTAGTGCTGCTGGATGTCTTTATGCCGGGAATGGACGGGCTTGAGGTGCTGAAGAAGATTCGCACTTCGTCAAGCATGCCTGTCCTGGTAACCAGCGCCCGCACTTTTATTGCCGAGAAAGCCATGGGTCTTGGGGCTAACGACTTTATCTCCAAACCATTTACACCGGATTTCCTTATTAAAAAAATCCAGACCCTATTGTAATTTGGGTCCAACCGCTCTTTCACATTAACTGGCTATCTTTAAAATACGTTCCCGTATGTCAAAAATCTTAAAATAATAATAGTAATAAACCCTTGTTGCGTCAAATTAAACTATTACCGAAGTCCGCTTGGTTGCTTCATAATTCCGGTTACCGACCGGTGGTGCTCTGCAAGTCTGCCACAACTGTTTTCACCCCGGACAAAACTTTATCGGGAAAATGGATGTTTTTGCTCCGGTAGCCGCAGTCAGTCCGGCCATAACCATAAGCTTTGCTCCCGATGAATGGCTTTAAATACTATACACAAGTTTAAAGTGTTCAACCGAGGTGGGCAACTCCTGTCCTGTTCAGGTATAATGAATCACAGAATCAAATTTGGAGGTAGATATGACCGGGCCTTTGAACGGGATTACTGTCCTCGATTTTACACGGGTTCTGGCAGGCCCGTACGCCAGCATGGTATTGGGCGACCTCGGGGCGGAAATCATCAAGGTTGAACAGCCCAGGGTTGGCGATATTGCTCGAGGTAATGGACCGTTTATCGGTAATGTCAGCTCTTACTTCCTCAGTCTCAACCGCGGCAAGAAGAGCATAACACTGGACATCTCCAAACCCCAGGGAACTGAGCTGGCTCTAAAAATGGCCCAAAAATGCGATATTCTTTTGGAAAACTTTGTCCCGGGCACAATGAAAAGATTTGGCCTTCCGTATGAAATTGTCAGCGCCCGGAACCCGCAGCTTATATATGCTTCCATATCAGGTTTTGGGCAAACAGGACCTTATTCCCAAAGGCCTGCCCTGGATGTAATTATACAGGCAATGGGGGGCATAATGAGCATAACCGGTGAAGAGGGAGGACCACCCATACGTCCCGGAGCATCTTTGGGAGATATTACCGCCGGGCTATTTACTTGTGTAGCCGTATTATCAGCCTTACAAGAACGGGAGAAAAGCGGCCGGGGGCAGTATATAGATATTTCCATGTTAGATTGCCAGGCTGCTTTGCTAGAAAATGCCTTCGCCCGGTATTTCGCTACCGGAGAAGTCCCAAAGGCCCTGGGTACACGGCATCCGGTCTTTACCCCCTTTCAGGCGTATCAAACCTCCGATGGATTTATTGCCATTGCCCTCGTCGGAACTCAATGGCCTCTCTTTTGTTCCGCTATCGAGAGGCTCGACTTGATTGATGACCCTCGTTTCACCGACGGCTGGCAAAGAACGTTACACTACGATGAAATAAATCCAATCATCAGTGAAACTATAAAGGCTAAAACCACTCAGGAATGGCTGATTTTGCTTGGTGGATTAGAGATCCCCTGCGCTCCTGTGAACCGTATAGACCAGGTGGCTAGTGATCCCCACGTAAACGAGCGCAAAATGTTTGTAGAAGTTCCCTGTCCGGGTGCAGGAAAGGCAAAGATTGTTAATTCCCCCCTTAAATTCTCCCGAACTCAAGCAAATGTTGAGAGCGGCTCTCCGGAACTGGGTGAACACACCAGGGATGTTCTTAGAACCATGTTGAAGTTATCTGACAGCGAACTGGATTCTCTTAAAAACCAAAATGTTATTTAAAGACCCGATTAGTCAAGTTCCCCACTCATTTTACATAAACATATCTTTGGCAGAGAATGCAACCCGGTATGCCAAAGGTATCTCATTCTAACAGTGATTACAGCAGATTTTGTAATATTTAAACCTATCCTCCTTGATCCGCCATCAAAATAGTCAAAAACAGCACAAACGTATATAAAAAGTTGAAAACTACAGGCACGGAGGCCTGTCCCACCGGTATGGCAGGCGTCCCTGCCTGTCACCAACAGGTGAAAATATTCTTCCTTTAGCGAGATTCAACGGGTGGCGGATTTTGGTACTCTAAACATCTTTACATTTAACATTATTTTCTATGTATTCTTTAAATTAAAAATATGTAGGTTAATAATAGTAAAAATAAGTAAAAAATAGTAAATATAATATAAATAAACGTTACAATAAGGTATTGAAAAAGAGTATAAACGGTTAACAAGGTATTGTGAATCATAGGCGTTTAGGTTAAAATACGCTTTGGTATATTTACAGTGGCAAAATGCCGATTAAAACATTTAATTAAATGTACACAGGGTTGCTTCTGTTAACTTGAAGCGAAGGATCTATGCGGTTTATCATTAACTGGATAAAGCAAATGGGCTCAGTGGTCGTTAAGTACCGGGGTATTTCCATTTGGTTGGCTGTGTTTATAATAACGTTTAGTTTCGTTGATGTTGTAGATAATATCCCTCAATTACAACCCTTATCAAATCACCCCGCATTCCTTTTTTTTAGTGAGATAGATGATCTGCTTGCCATCGGCCTGGTTTTGATTGTTGCCTACAGGTGGCACCCTTTAATTGGACAGTTGGCAATCGTTTTATATTTTGTAATACATATTTCACACTATTTTCTGGGATTGATGGATATTATTTCCATACCTATTCGCTTAGGTTCTATAGGATTCGTTTCCGTGATTGGAATTTGGCTGATATCCAGGCTGCGCCTGATCGAGCATGAACTGAGGACCTCGGAAGAGATGTTCCGGACTATGTCTGATAGCTCCCCTATTGGAATATATATTGTGCAGTATGGAAAGTTTCGTTATACTAACCCGCAATTCCGCAATTACACTGGATACCGTGAAGGTGAGCTGATAGATACCGATTCTTTGAATCTTGTCGTAGGCGAGGATAGGGATTTAGTCAGGGTAAATGCCATAAAAATGCTAAAAGGGGAAGAGGCTGTTCCTTATGAATACCGGGTAACTACAAAAAACGGTCAGATAAAATGGATCCTGGAGACAGTAGTATCAGTCCGATACCACGGGAAAAAGGCTACCCTCGGCAATTTCATTGACATTACCGGGCGTAAAAAAATAGAAGCAGAATTAAAAGAACGTAATATCCAGATGACTGCATTGCAACAGGTTAGCCAGGTGATCAACCAATCGCTGGAAATGAAAATAGTTGCTAACTTAGCTCTGGAAGAATCTCTTAAGGTGCTGAATCTGGATTGCGGCGCCATAAGATATCTTGATGAAGGCACAGAGGAAATCGTAATGCTAGCCCATAAAGGTTTGACACCGGAAATGGTTGCTGAAATGCAAAACAGACCCAGGGTTAAGGTTGGCCATGGACCCATGGGTGAGATGGTTAAAACAGGAGAGCCATTAATTATACAGGACATTCCCGGCTACCCCAGATTTGAGTATGAATCCACTCGCAATTCAGGTTTCCAATCTTACCTTGGTATCCCGTTAAAGATTAATAACAAAGTTGTGGGTACGATGACTGGCCTGTCACGGCAACGCCGTACCTTCACTCAAATAGATATGGAAATGCTATCCAGCTTAGGCAATATGATAGGTGCGGCCATTTCCAATGCGAGGTTTTACTCTGATTTATGCCGGCGCACTACCGAACTAACCGCCTTGTTAACGATAGAAAAAGGTCTCGCTGGCGATATTCCGATCCAACGAACATTAGGCGGGGCACTGATAATTCTGGCTGATGCGATTGGCGCTGATATGGGCACCATCCACCTGTATAATAATAAAAATCAATTAGAACTTGTCGCGCATCATTGCCTGTCACCAGAGCTACTGGAGTTAGCCCGAAAGGACATCCTTCACCATGGTATATTGGAAGAAGCAATAGAACGGCATGTACCCGTGACTATTGATGTATCTAAGTACCCGGGTATTCTCAATGGAGCTGCCTCGTTAACTAATAATATCCAGATTATAGCCTGCGCGCCGGTTTTAATCGGTGAGCGAGCACTTGGAGTCATTAACGTTGCCCGGAAACAATCCTCCCCTTTCAACGAGGAAGAAATGGAGCTCCTTCAATCGGTATCGTCTCGGCTTGCCATCTCCTATGAAAGAGCCGGATTGGTGGATGATCTGAGTCTGAGGCTTGAACGCAGAGAAGCCAGGTCCCGTATCGCCGCAGCTATCTCTTCTTCCCTTGATATGGAGATAATATTCCGCTCTCTTAACGCTGAGTTACCCAGCTTGGTGCAATTCGACCATTTTGCGGTTGCTCTTTTTAAGGGCAATACATTGGAAATTTCTACTATCTCAGAAGAATACGGCGGCCTATTACCCCGGGGGATGGTCGTTTCTGCTGAAAATGAGATGCTTTACAGGGTTATTCAAGAAGGTAAACCTATTATAAGGCATGATATTGAGAAGGAGATGGCTCAACCGCTGGATAAAAAATTGCTTGCTGCCGGCATCCATTCAACCTTGATAATTCCATTGAACGCCGGAGGACATACCTTTGGTTCATTGATTTTAGCCAGCCGGGAAGTCGGTAAATTCTCGGAAACAGACTTCCAATCCCTCAAACCTATTGCAGATCAGCTAGCGGTGGCGGTAGATAACTCCAGGCTTTTCATGCAAATAGAATCAGCCGCGGGTGAATGGCGCAGGACTTTTGATACCATGAGCGATGGAATAGCTATTATTGGCACAGATTTTCGGATTAAGCGCACTAATATGGCTCTTGCACGGATGTTAGGTACAAGTCCCCAGGATTTAATGGGCCGATATTGGTACGAAGCGGTATACGGTACATCCGGCCCGCCATCGGATTGTCCTATACGGGTTTGCATCGCTGAAAAGAAAACTTTTGACAGGGAATGGCAGGAGCCAAACTTGAATAATCGCTGGTTGCATATGCGGGGAGACCCAATCCTGGGTACAAATGGGCAGGTGCTAAGCATTGTACAAACGCTGCGGGATATAACCGGTGAAAAGCAGAGACAGAAGAATCTGGAAAGCCTATACCGGCTTTCCCAATCGCTATCAACCAGCTTGAATCTGGATACAGTAATAAATCTAGCCCTTGACGAAATAATACCCATAATTGGTAAATCCAATGCTACTGTTGGTATCGCTTTGCTCGATGAAGGAAAGCGAGAGTTAAAAGGAATGGTTGTTCGGCGACATACCGGTGAGATAGTTAAGGGTATAAATTTACCACTTTCTGACATAGCAGAGAATATAAGGCGCATTCTAATAGAGCAACGGCAACCGTGGGTATCCACGGATATATCTCAGGCGCCTGAATATATGAAAAAGGTTCTTCATTTAGAGAAGTATCAGTCTTTCATGGCCATACCACTTGTGGTAGGAAACCGGACCACCGGGATTTTATTTGTTACAGGTTTTGATGCCCGTAGTTATTCCAACGAAGAATACGCATTTTTAGAGACATATACCAGGGGTATAGCGCTGGCAATCGAGAACGCCCGCTTGTTCAGTCAGACTGACGAAGCCCTGCAAACACAAGTGGCTAACTTGGAGGCTATTATATCCAGTATGAGTGAGGGACTCGTAGCAATTGATATCCAGGGAAAAGTAGCCTATTGCAATCAGGCAGCCGGGCAACTTCTGGGAATAAAGTCAATTGAGTATTTAGGGCAACCCGTCAGGGCTTTTAATGAATTTTTAAACAGCGAGGTTATTGAGCCTACAAACTGGCGCGAAACGCTGGCAGCGGGAATAAAGGATGCTGCCAGGCGACCCCGGCTTCGCTTTGCGATCCAATTGTACCAGCGCCGGGAATTAGAGCTTACGCTTTTTTCAATAGACAGTAATAATCAGCGGATAGGAACAGGGGCGGTAATACGGGATATAACCAGTGAGCGGGAAATTGACCGAATGAAAACCGAGTTTGTTTCCATTGCTTCGCATGAGTTGCGTACTCCTATGACCGTTATCTATGGTTTCGCTGAGCTTTTGTTACTCAGGTCCCAGAAATTGTCGACAGAGCACCAGCAATGGATAGAGAAGATATATAACGAGAGTAAACGGCTTACAACTATAGTTGACGATTTTTTGAATGTATCCAGGATAGAATCGGGCCGTTTATCGGTAAAACGTGAGTTACTATCCGTTCAAAACATCGTAAACCAGCTTGTTGGTCAGCTAAATGTTAACTATCCTTCTCATACCTTCCCTGTTGATCTCCCTGATAGTTTTCCCCTGGTATGGGCTGACACCGAAAGGTTAACACAGGTTATGTACAATTTGATAGATAATGCTGCTAAATACTCGCCTGGCGGGGGACCTATAACCGTATCTGCGGTTCAATTGCCAAAAGATTCTGAGGCCGTGATTACCGTAACAGATACCGGGTTAGGTATTCCTCCAGATGAATTACCCAAGCTCTTTACGCGTTTCCATCGGGTTCACCGTCCTGATGCGGCGAATATCCGGGGCACCGGGCTTGGTCTCTATATTGTCAAATCATTAGTGGATATGATGGGAGGGCGAATATGGGTCGAAAGCCAGGTAAATAAAGGTAGCACGTTTTTCATAGCATTGCCTGCCGGAACAATTACCAAACCTTGAGGGAACTATCCGCGTAACTTTATCATAATCCCGTGTTTTACTGACTTTTTTGCCCGGTTTACGTTATATGCTATAGGTTATTTTGATTTGAAAAGTTAGAACAATGCCATCCCGGTTACACTTACAGATTGAGGCACGGAGAATGCTTCAATAATTTTTGGCACGTTAGATGATGACATACTTTCATAGCAGGAGGCACTTGTGCCCAAAATGATTAACGGGGTTCAAAAAAGTTGGGATAAACTGGAGCCCGACCAACTAAAGCTGTATGCCAAAGAATTAGCTGAACTCCATATCAATGAGCAAAGAATCCTGTTAGAGCTGGAAGAGAAGAATGAGGTTCTGGAACACAGGATACGGGATTTAGAGACACTACTTGAAATTGATAAGGTATTGGTGCGAGCGTTAAATGAGATCGAACTTGCGCGAAGCATATGCCGAACATTAGTCGATATAGAAGGTTATCAGCTTGCTGCAGTCAGGTTTGTTTTGACTAAAGACGAAGAAAACGCTCAGCCGATCGGCCAAAATAAACATGAAGTGCGATATCCTAATAGCGATGATATTCGATGGGCTGACGCCCAATATATCCATTCTCCTACCACAGTTACTATTAACACCGGCAAACCATATGTTGTACAGAATATATTAATTGACCCCTCCGCTTCTCTCTGGTCCGATGAAGCAATCCGAAATGGCTACGGCTCGGTATTTTCTATCCCTCTGGTTGCCGACCATAAAACCTATGGCGCACTGGCTGTTTATGCCTTAGAAGGCGATGCTTTCGATAATGAGAAGATGAAGCTTTTAACACAGGTAGCAGGTGATCTTTCATTTGGTATTATTAACCTGCGGTCCAGGGTTGAGCGCAACCGTCTGGAAAAAAAGATGGTGGAATATGAGGAACTGGATAAACTTAAGACTAACTTACTTTCTACGGTCTCTCACGAACTCCGAACCCCCTTAGCGACAATTAAAGGTTATGGGACTTTGCTGCTTGATTATGACCGCAGATTGAAGCGTTCTGAAAAACTTGAATACCTGACTTCGATGGTCAGTGCAACGGACAGGTTGACAGAACTTGTAGACCATCTATTAGATATGTCGCGGCTTGAGGCGGGGTTATTAAAACTTCAGAAGCGTCCTTCGAGTATCTCAAAGCTTGTCCGTGAGGCAATTGCCGAGGCAAGATTAAGAGCTAAGACTCATAACATTATTTGGGACAAAAACGGAAGACTACCGAAGGTTAATATAGATGGACGGCGAATACGTCAGGTGCTGGATAATATTCTCGATAATGCTACCAAATACTCCGGTGAAAGGACCACCGTAATAGTAAAAACCAGAGTGAACAAATCCGAGATACATATAAGTACTTCCGACCAGGGTATTGGTATACCCGCTGAAGATTTAAAAAGGGTCTTTAATAGAATGTACCGGGTTGAGCAGAGATTAACCGCCGGAATAAGAGGCGCAGGTCTCGGCCTGGCTATCTGTAAAGGCTTGGTAGAGGCCCACGGAGGACGAATATGGGTAGAAAGCGAACAGGGCAAGGGTAGCGATTTCTACTTTACACTCCCCGTGTTGACAATAAATCAGGTGAATGACAATGCCTGGAAAACGTAACTTACAACAAGTAGTCCTGGTTGTGGAAGACGAGGTTGATGTCCGGAAATTTGCCTCAAAGGTGCTGGAGATAGAGGGTTATACCGTTCTCCAGGCCGGTAATGCGGAGGATGGTCTTGATTTGTTAAAACAACACAACGTGAATCTTGTTTTAGTTGACCTTAGATTGCCGGTTAATAGCGGGTTATGGCTGCTCGGGGAGATAAAAAGAACGAAAGAGATATCAAGTATCCCGGTTGTTGTGTTAACAGCTTCAGCAGAGGCTTCACAACGCGAGAAAGCGTTGGGAATGGGCGCTACGGATTACCTGGTTAAACCCATAAGCGCCGCCGGTATCAGAAAAGCCGTCGCCCGCGTCCTGCGCTTGAAAAAGTGAGGTGAGCTTGCCTTCTAAGAAAACGTCTATATTAGTTGTGGATGACGATATCCGGATATTACGGATGATGCAACGTATTCTGGAAATGGAACGTTACCGTGTGCTCACGGCCCAGGATGGAGAAGCAGCTATTGAAACCTTTTATGGAGAGAACGTGCCAGATCTTATGCTGTTAGATATTATGATGCCTGGTATAGACGGATTCACCGTATGCCGGCAAATAAGAGAATTTTCAAATGTACCCATAATCGTAGTTACCGCTAAAGGTAGCGAGAATGAAAAGATTGAAGGGTTTGACGCTGGCGCTGATGATTATGTGGCTAAACCTTTTTCGGCTAAAGAGTTAGTGGCAAGGGTGAGAGCTGTCCTCCGCCGAGTACAAATTTGGGATGAACATCCTGAACCTTCCTTCAACTTGTTTGATCTTGTGATAGACTTTGCGAGGCGAAGGGTTACTCTGGGTGACCATGAACTCAACCTTACTTCCACAGAGTTCAGGTTGTTATCCTACATGGCACATAAGGCTGGTATGGTTATAACGCCTGATGAGATATTGGAGAATGTTTGGGGGGAAGGATATCTAGGTGAGAACAACATCCTTCAGGTAAACCTGGCCAGACTCCGGAAAAAACTGAAGGATGATCCCAAAGATCCAAAATATATATTGACCAAACATGGTATAGGATATACGATACCAAAGAATTCCTAATTTATCTTAGTGTACTCCTGTATATTACTTGAGTATGTGCATCTGATAAAATTCTTGGCTAATTTGGGTGCGTACACCGCAACCAAATAAGGGTTAGCAAGGTGTATAACACCTGAAAAGTTTAATAAATTGACTTATTAGGAGGATTAGTTATAAGCGTTAACAGAACACCCAACTTAAAAAAGACCTTAGAAGTTAATTACTTCCCGAGACTCAATCAATGAGAAATTTATTGGGGAGGGGAAAAATGAAATGGTGAATATTTTACTAGTAGAGAACGACGAATCGCATCGGTGCTTAATTAAAGCGAATCTGAAGAGACCTGACCTCAGGTTTTTGGAAGCAGGTAATGATCTTGAGGGCTTGAAAATACTAGGTGAGCATAAACCTGACCTGGTGCTGATGGATATCATGATGCCCAGAGGATATAACTGGCATTTATTAGAGAATCTCAAAAATAAACCTGGTACCAGAGGTATCCCTGTCATAATATTAACGGTAGCCGACGAGAAAGCAAGAGCGATGGCTATGGGGGCCGATAGCTACATTCGGAAACCATTCAACAGCTATACCCTGCGGCAGGAAGTCGAACGGTTACTAAGCTTCGCAGGCCCTGCTGTTAATTATCCTTTTATTTGATAATAAGGAATCACCGACGGCATCATAGTGTGGAATATTTAAGTCTGATTTAGAGAATTCGGTATTTATACATGCCATCCAAAAAATTGAAGAGCGGTGTAGAAATGGGGTCACCTCCTTTAACGGCAGATTAGAAGTGGGTTGGAACTGGGAGTTCAACCCTGTATATGGTAAAATAGCGTCGAATGAGCATTCTGATATCCAGGTGGAACCGTCTGGGTCTCCAGTTCCGCATAATGACTTACGTCACAATCGGGCTGCTGGTGCTTTTCAGCGGCCTGGGGTTCGGCCGTCCGCGATACCAGGGAGCAGGTATTCCAGGAGCGTATTGCGCTCGCTAAGAGCCTGGCGCAGGATGTTCAGCAGGACCTCGATTTCCTGGCGTCGGACTTACGAATGGGGGCCAGGGGGCTCAATCTACCCGGCAAAGACTTCGATAAGGCAGCGGACAACCTGTATCAGTTGCTAAAGCTCCACGCCTCCAGCCAGTTCTTCCATGTCTCTTTCGTGGGCATAAAAGATGAGCAAGGACAATTATTAGCCGGTGTACCCGCAACGCTTCGGGAAGCCACTCATCCGGACCCCTATGAAATCCAGATGGCCTTTGCCCAGAACCGGCCCCTTATTCTTCGTTCCCAGAGAGCCCCGGAAGGGTCGACGCCCTTCGCCCTGGTAGTTGTGCCGGTGGCGGCCAGTGCGGATACAGCGCAACGGATAGCGGTGGTTGCGGATACTATCGGTGTGTTCGGTCTCCCATCGGCTGTCCCGGGATGGGGGACAGAGTATGCCATGGAGATAGTTACTGCCGGGGACGGGACGGTGATAACTTCGTCCCGTGCCGATCAGATGGGAAAGAAGACATCCCATTACCCTATCCTGCAAAAATACATGAAAAGTGGTTTAGGAGGAGTCGAGGTTCATCATATCCCCGAAGGAACCTCCGGGAGCGACCATGTGGTCGCTATGACTCAATTGCCTTCAGGTCCTTTCTACCTGGTATTGGAACAGCCCGCTACCCTGGCGCTGGCTGTCCCCCAGCGGCGCCAGAACGAGATGTTATCTATGAGTCTGGCGGGTATGGTTATTACTTTGGGAGTAGCGTGGTACACTACCCGAAGGGTGGTAAGGCCGGTAGAACAACTCAAAGCCGCCGCCCGCGCCTTTGCCCTGGGCAGTCTGGATAAGCCTGTTAAGGTGGTGGCCCAGGGTGAGCTGGGGGACCTGGCAGAGGATATTGAGAGCATGCGGCATCAGCTTAAGAGATCCCGTGACCACATTGAACAGGCTAAGACAGAACTGGAACGAAAGGTTAAAGAGCGTACTCAAAGGCTCCAGGAGACTCTGGGCAAGATAATCACGGCCCAGGAAGAAGAGCGGCGGCGCCTTGCCCGGGAGCTGCACGATGAGCAGAGCCAGTCCCTTGGCGCTCTCTCCATAAGCCTGGACCGGATAAGCCATCTGGTGGGCCCTTCTTCTCCCCCTCAAGCCCGTGAAGAGATAGAACAGGCTCGCGACATGGCCCGCTCGCTTTTAAAAGAGACCCGTCGTCTGATATATGACTTACGGCCGAGTGTGCTGGATGACATGGGGCTTCAAGCTGCTATCCGTTGGTGCGCTGAGACACATCTTGAAAAGCATGGAGTTAAAATAAACATCCAGAGTTCCCTTTCGTCAGAGCGTCTGCCTAGCCCTGTGGAAGTTGCCTTGTTTCGAGTTGCCCAGGAAGCTATCGTAAATATTGAGCGACACGCTCAGGCCCGGAATGCCGGTATAATGCTGGAGCAGCAGGACTCCCTTCTGCGTATGCAGGTGTGGGATGATGGCAAGGGCTTCGTCCGAACTCCTTTTGGGAACGGGTTGGATGTCTCCGGTGTGGGATTAGAGGGAATGCAAGAAAGAGTGCGTCTCTTAGGAGGCAGCATTGATATTGTCTCGGCGCCTGGAAAGGGTACAACTATCAAAGTAGACGTTCCTGTTGACCGGGAAGGAAAGCCGTGATTCGAATCGTCCTGGCTGATGACCATGTCATGATACGCCAGGCTATTGCTCGCGCTCTGGCCGATGTGGATGGATTTAATGTTGTGGGGCAGGCCAGTACCGCCGAAGAGTCCATAGAGATAATAGCCCGGTTAGTCCCCGATGTTGTATTGATGGACATAGGGATGCCAGGCATGGGGGGGGCTGGCAGCTACTGAGATTATTTGCAAAGGACACCCTAAAGTGGCAGTGCTCATGCTCACTATCCACGACAGGGAGGATTACTTCTTCAAAGCTCTTAATGCTGGCGCTTCAGGATATATCCTTAAGGGAGCTGAGATGGATGAACTGGTAGATGCGGTACGGGCAATTGCTAAAGGTGAAACCTACATTTTCCCCACCCTGATACCGAAATTGGTAGCAGATTATGTTCAACGGGCTCGAAGTAGTGCGGCTGAGGATCAAAACCAAAGAGAACTCACGCCGCGGGAACAAGAAGTTATTCGCCTTATCGCTGAAGGCCGCACAACTGTTGAAATAGCCGGTACCCTCACCATAAGCCCTCATACCGTACGTCGCCACCGGGACCATATTATGGCGAAGTTGAACTTTCATTCGAAGGCAGACATCATCCGCTTTGCCATTCACCGGGGGCTCATCGACGAATCTAAATAGTCTTTTCTCAGGCCACTTTGCACCAAACGCCCTATATTAAAATAGGGTGTTATGTGCCACTTTAAATAGGGTATATAGGTGATGTGCCCCTACTAACATCGCTCTAAAATACTTAAGCGAAAGGAGCAATATGGGGTATAAAAAACTCGTTCTTTTGGTTTCTATACTTGCCTTATTTGGTATTTTATTTGCGGCCTGCGCCGGGCCAACAGGGCCAAGCGGCTCAGGCGGCCCACCGGGACCGGCCGGACCGGGAGGACCGGTCGGGCAAGCCGGACCTCCTGGAGCAGCCGGCTCATCGGGCCAGCCAGGAAAAGCTGGTGAAGCTGGAGCGGCCGGCGCCCCTGGAAAAGCCGGACCAGCCGGACCTGCTGGAACCGCGGGCGCTGCCCTGGAGTTAAACACTCTTCGGGCAACTAAAGTGGATGCGGCGCCCGCTATTGATGGACTGATGGATGCTTCCTGGCTTAAGGCTACACCACTATTGGTGACTGTCCATAACGGTGCTAATTTAATCAACGGCAGCACCACTGTCTCTCTGAGAACATTATATGATGGTAGCAGCATCTACTTCCTGGCCCAATATGCGGATAAGACCCAATCCTATCAACGTTCACCGTGGCAGAAACAAGCCGATGGCAGTTGGAAGATCCGGACTGACCCGAATGCCAGCGCCAGCGGTAACAATCTTTACTACGAGGACAAAGCTGCTCTCATCTGGAACATAAATGATTCTATCAAGGGCTTCAACCAGTCTGGCTGCTTAGTCCTTTGCCACCCCGGAGAAAATAATAAAGTCTATGGCAATAAATATACTTCCACTGCAGGTGAGTTAGGTGATATCTGGCACTGGAAATCCGTGCGTACAGGACCTGTCGGCCAGATTGATGACCAGTATGTTGATGATACGCGGTACGATAAGGACAAAGCCCCTGATGCCGGACGTAAGAGTGACGCAAAAACCGCTGGCGGCTACTCGGACAACCGGACAGCCGATGGCAAGGCCCCCCTGTACGCTTTGCCCGGCAACAAATCCGCGCCTCCGTATTGGATAACGGATAGCGAAAAGGTAGCCTTCGACGATTCTAAATACAAAGCAGGCGACGAAGTCCCGGGTATAATCATATCTGCACAAAAAGGTGATAGGGGAGACATTAGCTCCGCCGAGATGTGGAAAGACGGCATGTGGACATTGGAGTGGACTCGCAAACTGGATACAGGTTCCAAGACTGATGTCCAGTTCACCGACATAAAGAAATCCTACTACTTTGGCATAGCCATCTTTGATAATGCCCAGGTGCACCATGCCTGGAGCGATGGCGGCCTCAAGATGGTTTTTGAGCCTGCAGTAACAACTGGTCTACTCAAGCCACCTGCGACGCCTGCTAATCACACCGGCCGGGCGACCTGTAAGGTGTGCCATGAGACTGGAGTCGGCGGAGCGCCAAAATTACCCACATCTGTCAGCCATGTTGCCTTCGAAGATGTGGCCAAGAGTTGCTCCCGCTGCCATTAATCGATAATTAAACACGGTGACTCAGTAGAAGTAGCGGCCCCGAAACATCGGGGTCGCCACTTCTTTTTTTACCTTTATTAAACCTTCTTGCATAATTTGATAGAAACCAACTCTGCGGCACTATTGTATGCTTGATAATTAAAATATTACTGGTTACTATGAAGATGTGTTAATTATCATGCGAAAATATGAATAGAATAACCATTGAGAAAATTAAGCATGCCCTGAGATTCTCAACTGCCGAGGGTGTAGCTTACGGAACTTTCCTCGGATTTGGCGACCATTATCTGGTTGCCTATGCAGTAGCGTTGCAAACGAATAATCTCCAGATAGGCATCCTATGCTCATTACCCGGTTTCCTGGCCTCTTTAGCGCAACTGTGGGATGTGCAACTTGTCCATCTTTTCAAGAGCCGCAAGGCGGTAATCTTTACTTTTGCGTTGCTTCAAGGTCTCATGCTCCTGCCGATAATGGCTATTACCTTTCTTTCCATGTCCAACCCGGGTTGGTGGCTGATATTATTCGCTACCCTTTATTCTGTTTTCGGGGCTTTAACGACGCCTGCCTGGGGAAGCCTTATGGCGGAAGTAGTGCCGGATAGTTTGCGGGGTAAATATTTTGCACGAAGGGGCGCCCTTTCAACACTGGCAACCATTATTAGTTTTATGGCGGGTGGTATTTTCCTTAATATTCTCATACAAAAATCTCTGTGGGGATTTGCGATGCTCTTTGGCGCGGCTCTCCTGGCCAGGCTAATCTCATGGGTTTTGTTATCCAGGCTCTATGAGGTTCCGTCGCAAGGAAAGAAACAAGAACAGTTTAAGGCAAGCAGCTTTACTCGTGATTTAGTCTCTACTAATCTGGGTAGATATTTAATATTCCTGTTTGCCATGAGTTTTGTAGTTAACATTGCCAGCCCTTATTTTACGGTTTATCTTCTTAGGGATTTGAAATTTAACTATATTTATTTTGCTGGCCTGGATACTATATCTTCCATAGCTACTGTTATTGCAATAACCCACTGGGGTAAAGGCGCCGACCGGGTGGGAAACCGCAGGATGATTCTCCTGGCCTCTT